>Ga0182027_10010286_pt1 | contig 13325 bp, 11 predicted proteins | sample 712E1DmetaG_FD_121300 | JGI IMG/M metagenome (GOLD analysis project Ga0182027, IMG submission 121300) | Permafrost microbial communities from Stordalen Mire, Sweden - 712E1D metaG (Illumina Assembly) | ecosystem: Environmental > Terrestrial > Soil > Wetlands > Permafrost | place: Sweden...
CTGCTTACTGGTGAGCAGCAAACTGTTAATTTCACTTAATATCCTAAACCGCTCTTCATCCTGCCTCAGGACGTTATCCAGACGCATCCGTTCGGTAATGTCCTGGGTTGTTCCGATATACACCAGACCTTTCCCGTTTTCGTCCACCGAAGAAACCGCACTGGTGGCGTGCAAATAGCGGATGGACTGGTCATCAAGGATAATCCTGAAGTCAAGGGCAACCGGCTGCCCGCCGGAGACCAGGTCATTCATTACGGTGTTTAATCTGTCGCGGTCGGCGGGATGAATAAAATCTGCGAACGACTCCATCGTCGGGGTAAAAGAAGCGGGGTTAACGCCGTAAATCTCGTATAATTCCTGCGACCAGTGCAACTCACCCGTGCGGACATTCCATTCCCAACTGCCCAACCGGGCGATACGCTGCGCTTCTTCCAGTGTTTTTCTGGCCGCTTTCAGGGCATCTTCGGCTTGTCTGCGTGCCGTAATATCCTGCCCGTAGATTCTTATTTGCCGGTTGTCCCCAACGGTATAGATTACCTGTTCGTAATAACACCCGTTAATTTCAATTTCCCTGGAGAAAAAATCAACTTCAGTCAAAATATCCAGCGCTGTTTCGGCCAGCCCGGCCAGATAAGGATGACTCTTGCCCAGGGTAAGCAGATCAGGGAATAATTTCAGGGCGGATTCGTTGCAATAATTGACCTTTCCCGTTTGGTCCAATTCCACAATCTGCATCGGATTCATTGACGGGAAACTTGCCAGATACGCCTGCCGCTGCTCCAGTTTTTTCTGTTCGGTAATATCACGGACTACGGAAACGGCGCCGAGGATGTTACCATTGTTATCCTTCATTGGCGCGGCATTGACCTGACGGTAGCGCAATTCCCCGGTGGCCGAGGTGCGCACGATTTCCTCCTGGTTGCGGACGGTAATGCCTTCCAGTGCGCGCAACGGCGGCGCTTCATCCACCGGGCGCGGCGTGCCGTCGGGACGTAAAACCTCCAGATTTTTAGCCATCGTTTCGATATCGATAGCGCCGGCAGCTGCATACCCGAATTCTTTGAGTGCGGCCGGGTTCGCCAACGTGAAATGCTTATTGGTATCAGCGAACCAAATTTCATCGGGAATACTGTTCACCAATACCGCGAGACGGTCTTTTTCCGCTTGAACCGAATCTGCTAATTTCTGTTTTTCGGCTTCTGCGGTTTTCAATCCGGTGATATCAAGGGTAGCCGCAATCATAGCCGGCTGCCCGCTAAAATTTGCCAGACGTACGGAGGTTGAACCCCAGAACGGGGTTCCGTCCCCTCTTTTTACCTTAATTTCGTAATTATTCAGAAAGCCCTGCCGATTTAAATGCTCAATCATAGCTTCGCGGTCGGTTGGGTTGAAATAGATATTGGTCGCCTTCATGCCGATAACATGGTCGGCGCGGTAACCCAGCGATTCGGTATATGCCTGGTTGACATAAAGCACGGTTCCGTCAGATAATCTGGTCACTGAGATGAGAACCGGGCTGGCTTCTGAGAGCAGACGGAAGCGTTCTTCGCTTTCTTTTAGCGCGGTTTCTGCCTGTTTGCGGGCGGTAATATCCATCACCATATAGGCAAAACGATTGCGTCCGGCCCGATAAACGAAGACATCGAACCATTTATCTAAGTCCCGGCTGTAATTTTCAAATTGAGCAGGCTTCCCGGTAATCGCAACATGCCCAAAAGTTTCAATCGCCTTCGGCTGGACGTTAGGCAGCACTTCACGCGCGGTTTTGCCGCTGATTTGGTTATTGGTGAGGCCGATAAACTTTTCAAAAACCGGGTTGATGTTCAGGAACCGGTAATCTGCCGGCTGCCCATTATCGTCAAAAATCATTTCACAAAGAGCCAGGCCTTCGCTCGTATTTTCAAAAAGCAGGCGGTATTTATTTTCGCTTTCTTTTAACGCCGCTTCCGCCAGCTTCTGACTGGTCAGGTTGACAGTGGCGATTTCAACACCGGTAATATTTCCCATCCCATCCTTAACCGGTTCCACAAAGAGGTCCAGATATACTTTTTTACCGCCGCTCGCAATCCACATTTTTTCATTAAGTTTATTGCCGGTTGCCAGTACCCGGCGTTTGAGGGCGACCAGTTTCTCAGCGTCTTTCTTCGGAAAGATATCAAAATCGGTCTTTCCCAGCACATCTTCCGGTTGCTGTGTACGTTGGTTGTACGCCCAAAGAAACTTGAGGTCGCGGTCCTGGGCCGCGACGGTTACGGGCGCGTTTTTCAAAGCTAACCGGAACCGTTTTTCGCTCTCAATTAACGCTTCTTTATTATTCTTATACCGGGCGCTTTCAAAAACATCCCAATTGTCGCCCTTCTTAATCAACGTAAATTCATGGTTGCGAATAGCATCCACGATTTCTGCGGCGCTGCATTTTTCCAGTGAATATGTGCAGAGAGCGATCATTTTATAATTGCTGATGACGTTATTGATTGTTTCTTCGTAATCAGTAAATTTTTGCCAGTCTTTTTTCTCAAGCCAGAATGTGTTACCGGTTAAACGCAGTCCCGCATAACCTTTTTGCCGGGCCTGTTGCAGTTTTTCCAACCAACCGGCAAGTACTCTCCCGCTCCCGAAAACGCCGTCTTTCAAATACCATTCGGTGTGCGGCAGGATTTCAATTTGTCCTTTCCTGGCATATTGCGAAAAACCTTTAACCGCTTTTACCATCGCTTTGCGGGCTTCGGCTGCCGTCAGATTATCCGCGGTCACCCACATGCAGAATTCGTTATTCTCCAGACCGGCCTGAAAATAGGGAACGAGAATATCGAGTAAATCCTGTTTGGTCTGATAAAACTGACAAAAATGAGCTCCCCAGGGAATACCTCCGATGATGGCTAAACCGCTTTTTCTGATTTCTTCGTCCATATTGTCCCTCAAAATGTATGACTAAATGCATATTCAGGCAATAAGCATGCGCCTCAAAACATTATAAAGGCCCAAATATGTAAAAATCATATTATTATTGCTGATTATATTACAAAAAAATAACATTTCAAAGATTTTGGCATTTTAAAACAGTTATTTGCGTGTCCATGCCGGATCCGGCGTGTGTATATTTACCCAAGAGTCCAAATGTAATGAATTCGTGACATTTATTAACCAGATTTTATACCTTTGTGATTGTTGATAATTTATGATTATTGAGTACCTGTGAATATTCAGGCACGGTGTTCAATGGCTGTCCCAAAAAGCAGCGCCGGGAGAAGGGATGGATAAAATGATAACGATGACAAAATACAAAAAGGCGAATAGTTCAGGTGACGGCAGCAGCAATAACGTACAGGTTACCCCGGTGAAGCATAAATTTTCCGTATTAATTGTTGACGATGAGGAACGTATTCTTAATTTTCTCAAGACGAAGCTGAGAACAACCGGGTACGATGTCATACTGGCCGTTAACGGCATTGAAGCTCTGGACAAGGTCAAGGAACAGGAACCGGATTTAATTGTGATGGATGTAATTATGCCGAAAATGGATGGTTTTCAAACTTTAAAAGAGTTGCGTACTTTTTCCACGGTACCGGTCATCATGCTGAGTGCCCGGGGAGATGATTCCGATAGAATTAAAGGCCTGGGATTGGGGGCAGATGATTACCTGCCCAAACCGTTCAATCCCGATGAGCTGGTAGCCAGAATTGGGGCAATTAAACGCAGGCTCAGTTCGATGGAAAGGAAAAGTACGCTGAAAACAATGGTTATTGGCGACCTGAAAATTAACTTTGAAGAGCACCGGATATTTGTTCGCGGCGAAGAAGTGAAGATGACTAGGATTGAATGGCTTGTCCTGACTGAACTGGCGGGTAATGCCGGGCATCTGGTGACTTATTATGACCTGTTATCCCGTATCTGGGGCCCGGAATACCGCAATGATGTCCAGATTTTGCGGACATGGATCAGCCGGTTGCGTCAGAAAATCGAACCGGATCCGGCAAACCCAGAAATTATCTGCATGGTACCTAAAATCGGGTACATTTTTAAAAAATAATTTCAGAGTGAAGGTATGCCGTCTTTTTTTAACCACCCCGTTCATTTTAAAAATGTCATGAATCTGTAATATCGCAAGATAAATTTTTATAACTATTATATCCGGCAGCTTCTATTATGAGGGTGAGCATTAGCCCGTGACAGGGGGTGAGAGGGATGAAAAGAATATATAAAACAATCATATTCCCGTTAAAGTGGATTTTCATGTCTTCAAAAGCAAAATACGCCTATTTATGGGCGAAAACCAAAAAGTTGGCTGAACCAAATTATCATTATCGCGATATGCCGGCCGATAATAACGGTTGATTTGAACCAAAACGCCAGTCATTCGTTTAAGTGGGAATAATTTCCTTTTTTCAATACGTCACTTTTTGGTAATAAAATGTTGCAGCTTCCAAGTGAAAACAAGGGCCTGGAACCGGTGTGCGAAGAGCTCCATGCCAGAGGGATAAAATGAAAATTAACATTCCGAATAGTTCCCGTAAGGCGGTATTGTGGGACATGGACGGCACTATCGTTGATTCTTCGTTTTACCACAAACGGGCCTGGCGCGATACTTTTGAACGTGAGGGTATTGAATTCACTGAAGATGTTTATCAATTTACACAGGGCCGGCGCAATGACGAAATCATCCGGCGGTATTTTGAACCCGGTTTATCTCAAAAACAGGTGGATGCGATTGCCGCGCAAAAGGAAGAATATTTCCGGAAATGTATTAAAGGGAATATCCATGCATTTCCTTTTGTAATCGAAATGATAAAATCGCTTGCAAATGCAGAATGCCGTTTGGCCGTTGTTTCCTCGGCGACTATTGAGAATATCAGATACATTACAGAAGAACTTGGCGTCAGTGGATTCTTTGATTTGTTTATCACCGGGAGAGATGTTGCGCTGGGCAAACCCAGCCCGCAGGGATATTTAACAGCTGCGGCCAGGCTTGGTGTTGCGCCTCAAAATTGCATTGTTATCGAAGACGCGGCCGCCGGTGTCAGCGCCGCGAAAAGGGGCGGGATGTATTGCGTTGCGGTTACCAATACCTGTCCGAAAGAGGCATTGGCCGAAGCAGATATCGTGGTAAACCGGCTTGATGAAATAAATATCTGCTAAAAATCATAACCAGATTATAGATACAAAGCCCGCCGCAATGAATCGTCAACCGGTCAAGTTGCTATATAAATTTAGCCACGCCTTCATTTTCCAATTGCTGCGTTAAATTTTCAAAAATAGAAGGGTTGGAGCCGGTGCGTTTTATTTTGGCTTCCCTGATCAAACGATTCAGTTCGCCGCTGACCATCAGGTCGCGCTGAATGTAATCAAGCCAGGCGGATTGCACGTTTGCCGTTTATCCAAAGGATTTTCTTTGATCTTCGATATCCTTTGATGCTTGCAAAGGAAAATTATTTTTTAATTTTTGTTGATTTCGAATTCCGGGGGCAAAATTCCCTGGCGCTGGGCGATTTGCACTAAATCGATCCGGGTGCGCAACCCCAGTTTCCGCATAATATTGGCGCGGTGGATATCCACAGTCCGGGGACTGATAAATAACTTTTTACCTATTTCCGCGCTGGTCATTCCCTGCACAACCATTTGCATCACTTCTCTTTCCCGGATACTAAGGGTATCGAACGGTTCGGGAGACGACGATGTCACCTTCTGGATGTAATTTCCGATGGCGCGTTCGGAGAGAGAGGAACTCAAGTAATGTTTGCCGACTATCGCGTCCTGAATTGCCTGCAACAAATCCGTTGAAGAAGAACCTTTAAGCACATAGGCAATGGCTCCGGCCCGCAAGGCCTCGATAACATAACTATCATCGCCATACATCGAGAGGACGATAATTTTAACCTGGGGAAATTGCCGGGCGACTCTTCTGGTTACCTCAAGGCCATTCATAGCACCCATGTTGATATCACAGATTAAAAAGTCAGGCTGCTGCGTTTCTACTAATTTAATCGCCTCCAGACCATCGGACGCTTCACCGATGACCTCAATACCGGAGTCTTCCAGTAGTTTCCGGAGGCCCTGCCGGACAATCACATGGTCATCCGCCAGAATAACTTTAGTTGGATTGCTTTTTACCATTTTCCCGCCTCCCTGTTTAAAGGTCACCAAAAGTTGTTTAAGTAAATACTTACAACCATTTTCAAATTTAGTATACACCTTATTTTTCCCGAGAATAAACCACAAAACGGATACAAATAACATTAGTAGGTAAGCTAAAAAACAATGAATAAGTATTGATACTTATAAACGCCAAGAGATGTTTAAAAATCGTAAATAAAGAGATACGTAATTTTAATTTCCGAACTATGTATGGATACAAATATACATCTTGTGGACAAAAAGCCAAACTAAATTAAGGGATTAGATAGCCGACAATCTGCAGGGTTAATTGCTCTACGTGGTTATCGAGCAAAAAATAGATATTTGAGGAGCGTAATCAAAGTGGAAGAAAAAGGAAAAGAATTCTGGGGAGGGAAAAGATGCCTGGTAACCGGCGGATACGGTTTCGGGGGTTCTCATTTATGCGAGCAGTTGTTGAAAAGGGGCGCGCGCGTTTATGTGATGGACAGGGAAACGCCGACTAATTCCTATTTAGTATTAACGGGACTGGCAGACCGCGTGCATTATTTCTACGGAGACGTCAGGGATATGGATTTGTTGAAAACCAGTCTGGAACGTTTCCAGATTGACACGATTTTCCATCTGGCAGCCCAACCGATCGTGCCGATGTTTATGACCCGCCCGTATGAGTCACTTTCGATAAACGTAATGGGGACTTATGCGGTGCTGGAAGCAATGCGCACTTCTGCCTATGCCAAAACCCTGGTCTTTGCCTCAAGCGGGGCATTTTACGGCACGACCACAGAACATGAGCCGATTAAAGAAGAACATCCCACGCTGATTGCTGCGAATATCTATACGCCGTCGAAGGCGGCGGGGGATATCGCGGTGCGGTGCTACGCTAAGGCATTCGGATTGAAAGCGGCTGTCTGCCGTTTCATTAATACCTACGGACCGGGGAACACCAATTTCAGCACCATCGTGCCGACCACGATCGGGGGATTGATTAACGGGCGTCCTTTTGATTTCGGTCCACGGGATGACGGGACATCGACGTTTGATTATTTGAATATCCATGACATGACCCGGGGATATCTGGCGGTGGCAGAAAATATCGACCTGGCAGTAGGAGAGGCTTTTAATTTCGGCGGCGGAAACCCGATTTCCGTGAGGGACCTGGTGAAATTAATCAGCCGGCTTTATGATGGACAGGACAGGGAACCTGCCTTTCACGGGCCGAAAAAAACAACGCCGGTCTTCAAATGTCTGGACACCACGAAAGCACAGAACATTTTAGGATGGAAGCCATCCGTTTCACTGGAAGAGGGCCTGCGGGAAACCATCGAATGGTACAAAAAATACTGGAATAAAATTTAGATGAACAGTCAAACGGACGCGATAGAATTAAAAACTTTGCTGGAAAATCCGGAACAGCGGATTCATGAATTTCCGATTACCGCGACCAAAATATTCCTGGCGCACGCGGCGATGTCGCCATTTTCGCACCGAACGGCCAAAGCGATTAATGAATATGTGAACAAGGTTTCGAGCGAAGGCCAGTGGGAGTATTTATATGCCGATGCCGAAACCGGAGCCAGACGTTATGCAGCGGAAATGCTGGGAGCAGAAACGAATGAAATTGCATTTGTATCTTCAACGTCAATGGGACTGAGCATGATAGCGGCGGGAATTGACTGGGAACCAGGCGACAATATTATAATTGCCGACGGGGATTTTCCTTCAAACATTTACCCCTGGCTAAATCTGGAAAAACAGAGGGTAATGGTTAAATTTATTCCCAGGAATGAGGATGGGATTGTTACGTTGGAGGATATCACCAGACTAGCGGATGAGAATACGCGGCTGGTATCGTTATCCACCGTAAATTATGTCAGCGGCTACCGGATTGATGTGCGGGCAATAGGCGAATATTTACAGCGGAAAAATATATTGTTTTGCCTGGACGCAATACAGAGCCTGGGAGTTTTCCCGATCGACACGACTTATGTAGATTTTTTAGCAGCCGGGGCGAACAAATGGCTGATGGGGCCCGTCGGAATCGGGATTTTATATGTAAAAAAGAAAAATATCAATAAGATTAACCCTGTTTTAGCCGGTTGGAAATGCGTGCAGGATAACCACAACTACGTCTGTTATAACCTGAATTTTACGGAGTCGGCGAAGCGCTTTGAGCCGGGGAGCGTGAGCTTAACGGGCATTGTGGGGCTGAATGCTGCACTTAAATTACTGTTAGAGGTTAAAATACAACACATCGCGGACAGATTGACTAAATTCAGGAAGATGATGGCGCCGGCGCTGCGCGAAAAAGGATACCACGTCTTGGGCAGCGAGAACCAAGGCACAATTTCCGGCATTACGTCTTTTACTGCGGAAACCCAGGAAATTATGGAATTGCATCAAAAGTTGGACACCGGCGGGATAGTAATATCATTGAGAGACGGGCTAAGCGGCGAAAAATGTATCCGGGCAGCGCCGCATTTTTATAATACCGAGGAAGAGATTGAGCGGTTCCTGGATAATGTACCGCGGGTATCAAAGCAGAAAATATACGCTATGACCAAGTAATTAATTGCCTGATTCAACTTAATTTTTGGCATTATAGCCGCGGATTAATTGGACGTAGTTTTCAAACCACGATGGCAGCGAATCATACCCTGTGTCACTGACATAACAATAGGCGAGGCCCTTTTTCCAGGCATTTTCCGTAAGGTTAAAAGCGTTCAGGGCTGTCATATCCGGAGAGCTGCCGGTGACGCTAATGCGGGAAGACCAATCTTTTTGCACTTGAGTCAGGTCCTGACCGGTCCAGTCTTCATTAGACTGCATCATGTAGAACCCGCCGGCAGTAAAATACCACGAATCGAAATCTGCTTCGCCGACATTACCCCAGGTAAGCAGACCCAAACTGTTGGCGAGGGATGTCAAAGCGGTGAGATAGTCTTTTCCTTTCTGGTCGGGGAAAGCGCTGCATTCATCGATAAAAACGCCGTTAACCCCGTCAATTTTCGCCATGTCGGTGATTGACTGTTCGTTCGCTGCCAGACTGTACCATTGCGCGGGAATATCGCCATCAGAATAAGTTCCTTCGTAACCGGCAGTGATATAACCGATGACTTTAATACCGGCTGCCTGGTATGCGGCAATATCCTGCAGGGCATTGTCACCGCTGATTTGCCCCCAAGGGCCGTGGGGAGTATTGACAATGACATACTGCGGCCGGGCGCTGATGATGAGGGAATTGACTGCAGGGGTATAAGCCCCGTAATAAATCAAATTCAAGGGAACGGTACCAGAGTTGGATTCAACGGTTGATGCAATCGCGGTCGAACGGCAGGAAATTAACAAAAACTACGCTGCGCCAGGGGTTTTCCCCTTTTCCTAACTTAGCCAGAACTTGCGGAAGGTCGGTTGTGCGTCCCATAGCAAAAGCAACCCGTGAAACACCAAGCAGGTCGGATAAACCTTCGTTAAATGTTGTGAGCAACGCCCCGGTAGCGATAATGATAATGCCGAGAGTACTATCCAGTACTGTCATGGTAGTTTCCAAAGGCGAAGCAGATTTAGAAACACCTGACGCGCCGAGGATTGCCAAAGTCGTTATTGCGACGAGAAGATACAGTACCACGGCCGTACTCAGGGCGGTGATCGTTGCTACCGGAATTGTGCGCTTTGGATTACGGACTTCTTCGACTAAAGTGGCAATCCGACTGTATCCGGTGTAAGCGAAGAACAACAGACCTGTCGCACGCAATATCCCGCCTATTCCTCCAATGGCAAAAGGTGATAATTTGGACATTTGCGCATGAGGAAGGCCAATCACGGCGAAGGCTAATAGTGATACGATAGACAAAATAACAACAATATCAGTCACCCGCGCTGAACGTTTAATTCCCCCGGCATTTAATCCCATCATTACCGATGCGGCTAAAACTGCCGCTGTCCGTGCCGGAATAACATTCCAAACCGCATGAAGATAACCACCGAAGACCAGGGCACTCACACCGGGCCCAACGGTGTTCGCTGTTAAAAACATCCAACCGGCAAGGTACCCCGCCCACGGCCCCAGCATATGACGCCCAAATTCATAGGTACCCCCTGAACGTGGAAACACCGCTGCCAATTGAGTAGAAGAAAGTGCGTTACAGAAAGCAACAAACGCTGCGATGACGAGAGAAATGAGTAATGCGGGTCCGGCAATTCCCGCTGCAGGAGCAATTACCGCAAAGATTCCCGCACCCAAAATTGCAGCCAGACCCGTGGATATGGCATCGAACATACCGAGCTGAGGACGTAACCTGGTTCCATCCATGCCTATTACTCAATAAGTTATTGCTGATTATTGCGAACAGGTATACTGTTGCAATGTGTAAAGGCAAAATCCGTGATTTTATAATTTAGATTAAACCGTAATTGTTATTGCTACAATTAGATGTGCGATTTTGGAAAAATTACCAATCATAATAACAATTCAGACTTTTGGGACTTAAGTAGTTTTGTTTTCCCCTATACAAATTATTCAGAACGGCCAACCGAGAAAATTGATAGCAAAAACGACATGCACTGTCACTGAAATCCAGAATATTAACCACAAATAGCTATGATAACGGTAGAATCTTTTATAGAAACTATAATGCATCAGATTCCTGGTCAGGCTGAATGCCGGAACCACTCTGCAACTGAATAACAGAAAAAACCCAGTTATAAGATTTACGATACCAAGAACAACGATTAGCCTGACAGCAAAGACTGAATGAAATATACTCATATATTCTTAAACCATGGGGGTCATATTAACCTGCTAGTTTATCGTATTTATATTTCCTAATATCCCGATGTGGTGGTGGTTGTTGCCGTCGTAGTAGTGGCAGTTGTGGCCGCCGGCCCTGAGGCTGCCGGGTTAACCGCGAACCATACCCCATCAACTCCTTGTCCTAGCGTAGACCCGGATGCCTGATCTTCGTAATAGTAATAAAGAGGCCAACCTTTGTAGCTAATTTGAGATTTTCCGTCGGCTCTTGTAATTAAACCAAAATCCGAGGTGTTGAGCGATGGTGATACAGTTATGGTTGACACGTAAAACACGGGCCAAATAGACAATGATGAGCCATTCACATTGCTCTGTCCAACTGAATCCAGTGTCGTCCAATATAAAGTAATACCCTTTCCATCTACCAGATACGTACCAATTCCTGTTTTGGTACTGGTGCTAACAGTATTTGAAAGAACAGTGGTGGTGGCGGAGAGAGACGTGGTAAACGTTGAAATTGAAGCGTTTGTTGTGCTTTGGGGTAATGTCGTGGAAGTACCGGCGCTCTTACAGGCCGCCGTAACTAATAAAACCAATGCAATAATTACGGCGGTTATAATTTGCATATTCTTTATTGCTACCAATTTATTCACTTTTTGTCCCTCCAGTAAATCCTGCGAAATTCGGTTAACTTTGCCAAGACGAGATGTGTACAAGCATTACATTATTAAAAAGTATAACCGGTGATTAATAAACAAGTTATAAAATTTTGTACATTAATGTAACAGAATCGTGACATTAATAATCCTGGTGGACACCGGTGTAATTCAGCACGCGGCGGTATCCCCTTCCGAGTTCAAACTATGCTTGCACCGGTTGTTTTTCAGCTATAAAAGTCAGTTTCCCAACAGGCCGGCCATCTTTCACGATGAGGTATGCCTGAACTACCTAACCGCAAGTGTCCAGTTTCGGGGGTTCACCTTACGTATAAATGCCCGCTAAATGCCACAATTTTGTAATATTATTCTTTTTAATTTTATGACTATTTGATAGCGAATCACATAAAATGATTCCCAAATGCTTGTCGGGAGGTTGCTTGCAATGTCAACAACGGAGATTGAAAATCAAACACCGTCATATACAATGGCGGACAAGTTCGAATTAAATAATGATGAGGTTATGGCATTTTGTCCGGCCTGTAAAGCCTTTGAAACAGTTTACATTAATAATGGTAAATTAAATCAAAATCGCAAGTTTACGCAGTTTGGAAGTCATATTTACCATGATTGTGGTTCGAATACACCTTGCCGGTTGTATTCGACTACTTAAAATGCGGCCCTGTTAAGGTTGAAATTAAAATTCAAATGTTCTGTTATTCGGGAGGAAACGTGTTCGAAAGAATCTTATTGCCGTTGGACATTTCCGAAGCGTCTGAAATCGCAGTTCCTTACGCAGAAGAAATAGCGGGTGTATTGGGCTCCGAAATAATTCTGCATTATGTTCGGGAGTCAAATAATGATGAACTTGAGCGCTTTTTTCTGGACTATCTTGACCGGTTGGCAGAGACCATTAAACAAAATATCAGAAGGAAGAACGGGAAGGAAATCAAGATTACAACTAAAGTGGCAGCCGGAAAACCCAGCCAGAACATCTGTGAACTTGTAACCAAGAATTCAATCGATTTGATAGTTATGACCTCTGTCAGTGCCTCTGGTCTAAAAATAGGAAAAACGTTAGGCAGTGTTACTGATCACGTTTGTCACACTGTGCCCATACCAGTTATGCTGCTCAGATCACAAAATAGCAGAAATACCGACGGGAAAAAACAGCTAATTAATAAAATTCTTATTCCACTAGACGGTTCAATGTTCAGCAAAAAGGCACTGCCGGTGGGAGAGGAATTGGCGGCCAAGTTAAATGTTCCTATTTTGCTTTTCGAGATGGCAACCATGGTTTACCCTTCGACAAATAGTCCCTCGATATACGGAAGCGATTACGTAAAGGTAAATGATCGTGATGAGCAGGTGATTGATTACAACTATGCCAAAGCGAATGAAGCGGAAAAGAGCAGAAGCCAAGCCGAACTGATGGCAATCGAGCAGGGAATAAGAGAGCATGGGATTTCTGTTGACTACAGAATAACATCTGGAATTGATGCCGCCAGGGAAATCGAGCAAATAAGCAAAGAAATGAGTGTGGACTTGATTGTTATGGCCACCCATGGCCGCTCCGGTTTAGACCGATGGCTGATGGGCAGCGTTGCTGAAAAAGTTTTACGTTATGGGAAGGTGCCGCTTCTATTGATAAACGTCAAAGCAACCTGATTCAAACGATGCTTCTGTTTATTGTTCCTTACTTAATACCCCGACCGTAAGGTCGAGGGATGGAGTTCTCCCTGTATCTTTCGAGTAGGAGTATAATATGCGATATGGAATTTATAAATCTAGCTCACTGTGTTTATACA
>Ga0182027_10010287_pt1 | contig 13324 bp, 12 predicted proteins | sample 712E1DmetaG_FD_121300 | JGI IMG/M metagenome (GOLD analysis project Ga0182027, IMG submission 121300) | Permafrost microbial communities from Stordalen Mire, Sweden - 712E1D metaG (Illumina Assembly) | ecosystem: Environmental > Terrestrial > Soil > Wetlands > Permafrost | place: Sweden...
ACGCTCCCCGCTTTTATTTTTTTATAAACCCCGGAAATCTCATCCGGCGTTAAGCTGGAATTGATAAACTCCGACCCGATTCCGCATTCCCGCATCGAATCAACCTGATCTTTCATCAAAGCGATCAGCGGAGAAAGAACCAAGGTGATGCCGGCAAATTTCAAAGCCGGCAATTGAAAACAAAGCGACTTGCCGCCCCCGGTCGGCATCAAAACAAAACTATCATTCCCCGCCAAAACATTATTAATAATCTCCTCCTGCAAAGGACGAAATTCATCATAGCCAAAATATTGTTTTAAAAGTTTTTTCATTTATTCAATCGATTTTAAAAACATTAACAGTATAGCAAAAATCCTATTTTAATTTAAGTCCCGGCATTAACAACAAAAAACAACCGCTAATCGCGATTGCCTTCTATATAAATTTATAATTTAATACTTGGCCACGAAATAATTATTTTAAAATTTGATACTTTATTTTTTCATAATCCTCTTTTTGTTAAAAAATTATAATAACACTTTTTCTTTCAAACTGGTAAATCCGGCGGCGGTAATTATTAGATGATCCAAAACTTCAATGCCGAGCAATTCGCCGGCCGCGGTCAGGCGCCGGGTCACTTTTATGTCTTCATCCGAGGGCGAGAGGTCGCCGGAGGGATGATTGTGAGCGGCGATTATTTGGCTGGCGAGATTTTTTATCGCCGGCTCGAAAATTTCGCGCGGATGGATGAGGCTGGCGCTGATGGTGCCGATGGAAATTATTTCTTTGTGAATTAATTGGTTGCGGGCGTTGAGATAGAGAACGACAAAATTTTCTTTTTTGGCTTGGCGCAATTCTTGCAATTGGGCGACGGCGTCGCGGGCGGAATTTATCGCCGGCAGATTATTATCCTCCACTTCCAGCGCGCGCTTCGTGAGTTCAAACGCGGCGAGGAGCGCGCAGGCTTTGCCCGGGCCGATGCCTTTTATTTCAGCAAGTTTTTTATAATCCAAAATCAGTAAATTTTTCATCGGGTGCTTGGCGAGAATTTCTTCGGCCACCTCCAAAACATTTTTTCCGGCTCGGCCGGTGCCGAGCAGAATGGCGAGCAATTCTTTGTCTTTCAAATTTTGCGCGCCTTTCTCGATTAATTTTTCCCTTGGCCGCGTGAAACGCGGCAGGTCTTTGATTTTTGTCATACCCCTCCTTGATTAATTAATTTATTTATTGAATTATAATTTTACTCTTTTTTACTTAAACAATCAAAATATTGTTTATGAAATTTTTTTTATTATTTTGGCTTATTTTATGTTTATTTTCCAAATAATGAAAGCCCCTCGATATTATCGCGGGGCTTTGAACGTTTCTAGTGTTGATGAACTCAACTTTAGAGTAGGTTGTTATTCGCCACGATCAGCGAGAACGCGATGCAGGACACCGCATTCTTTCCCGGCCGCTTCGCGCTTAATGATTATGCTGCGGATGTCAGAACTGGACATTTCACTTGTTTCTTCATAGCGATCCGTGTATGACTTTCTTCCCGGTCGCGGCGGGTCGATATGCTGTGTTTTGGCCCTTTCATCGTACTCATCGGCGGCTTGTTTATGATCCATGAATTCCTCCCGGATAAAGGACAAAAGATAGTTAAAAAGCGCTAAAACCAATCTTGAGTGATACTTTACCATTTTTAAAAATTTTGTCGAGTTATAAATTAGCAAAACGCCGAATCTGCCGCGTTGAAACTTTATTTCTTAACCAGTCGACCCGATAGGTAAATAAAAAAACGGAGCCTGGAAACGGCTCCGTAGAGAAATGATTAATGATTTATGAACAATTTTGTCTGGCGCTGGTGACCGCCTTTCTTTGTATGGCCACCACCTTCAAATAATGGCTAAGCATAATGGTCCAACCTACTGACGAAGAAAACAATGGGATTTTGGCGAAAAAGGTGGAAAACAACAGCTTGACATATCGCCAATTATACCTTGAGAAAACACCGATGCGCCACAAGCTATGGGCGAATGCTTTAAACTCGCTCGCCGACGGTTTCCTCGCCGGTGATGGCTCTAAATTTTGGAGCGCATTCCTTACCCGGGCAAAATAATTCCGGGGTAAAAACAATTGCTGCTGTAACCAAAGAAATCCATCAACCAACTTTTTCGGATCCATACAGATCGGTTTATAGTTGAGTATTCCTTGGATGGGTTTTTCCACCAGCCTTCCTTCCTCTCGCATTCTTTCCCAATCCTTTGTGTGACGCAGAATTAAAACCACATTGACCATAGCGACGACAATACCCGTTTTCTGCAAAAACTCGAACAGCGCTTTGAAAATAGCCGGGGTATCGCCGTCCAGCCCGACAATGATGCCGGCCATAACTTCCAGGCCGTGCCTCATTATTTTCTGGACGTCGGCTACTAGATCCCGCCCGACATTCTGCGTTTTATGGCACGATTTCAGGCTCGCATTACTGATTGATTCAATGCCGATAAAAACTTTTTTGAATCGGCAGAGAGCCATCAACATCATTAATTCGTCATCATCGGCCAGTGTAATCTCGGTTTGGGCGATGAAATCCCACGGAAAGTTGTGATCGATCTGATACTGCAACAGATGAACAAGGAATTCCTTGGCGTACTTTTTCGACGCAATGAAATTGTCATTAACGATCATTATGGTTCCATGACCGATAGCTGAAAGCAGATTATCCAGCTCGACTTTGACTTTCGGCCAGGGATTGAAGCGCAGTTTCGTGCCGCAAATGGCGTGAACGCTGCAAAACGTGCATTGGCGCGGACAGCCGCGTCCCAATTCAAGCGGGGTTATTGTGTACTTATGAACTTTCACCAGATCTAATCTGGGCGGCGGCGTCAGCTCCAAATCACAAAATTCCGCGGAAGAATAAACCGTTTTCAGCATTTCTTCTTTTCGCTCCGCTTTCGGCGCGGCCAGATATTTTTCCCAATCTCTGACAAACTCCGGCAGGGTTAATTCCGCTTCGCCGGAAAAAATGTGATCGACGCCGGGAAATTCCTGCGGCGTCGCCTCGAAGAACATTGGCCCGCCAGCCAATATCCGCTTGCCGAATTTCTTGCAGCGCGCAATCGTTTCCCGCGCGCTTTTTTGCTGCTCCTCCATCGCCGAAAGAAAAACCAGATCGGCTTTTTTGATATCTTGGTCTTTCAACCGCTCGATGTTCATATCAACAAGCTTTACATTCCAGGATTTGGGCAGCAGGGCCGCGATCGTCGGCAAAGCCAGCGACCAAATCGCCGCTTTCTTGCCGACAAACCATAACGCCCAATGACCGCTCCAAAAATTCGCCTTGGGAAATACCGGGTAAATCAATAGAATATTCATGGATTGCTCCTTTTGGTTGTTTGATTATGAAAGAACCGCTTTCATATTAGCACAAATAAAATATTTTAAAAGACCCGCAAAAAAATCCGCTGCTTTTTGCAAAACAGCGGATTAAGTTCAATTGGCTATCGCCTCGCGCGTCAGCGGTACAAGTTCGTCAAAATGTTCGGCCATTGAATATGCCACCGGCCGGCGGCCTTCCAAAAAATATTGATAAAAGAACGTGGCGCCCATTTGCGCGTAATATTTTTCACTCACGCGCCGGCGTTCGGCTAGCGCGGGAAAAAATACGCAGATGGCGAAGCAGGTTTGGCCGCCGCGCGCGAGAAAATCTTCGCGCCGGACATAATTATTTTCACCATTACCCTGACAATGCTGGAGGTAGGCGTAAAAATATTCGGCAGCGCGAGCGGATGACGGAAATTCGCGGACAAAGCCGGCCAAAGTTTTGGCGATGTAGTCGGCGCATTCAAAAAGATCTTCTTCCAGCTTGTGGCTGTCCAAAAGCTGACAATTCAGGCGCACCGTGAAAAAATTTTCCAAGCGGTCAACGATGAATATTTTTCCGTCCTTGGGAAATTTATTTTCCTGGCCAATCTTGACGGCTCGGGAAAAAAATTCAAATAAATCGCCTTTTTCCGGCATGAAATTAATGCTCTCAATAATTCCAGCGAGTTCATTAACCGCTTCGCGCAATTCATCCGCCTGAGAAAAAACTTCCAGTACTGTTCCGCAAGCGGCGGCCAGCAGTAATATGCCAATAAAGCTGGTTGAATCGGCGCAACCGCCTTGATCATCTTGGCGGCGAATGAATATTTTTTCATGACCGGCAATTTTTAGCGCCTCGGCGACCAAATACTCGCAAGCGGGATTAGTGAGTCCTTCCGGCGATTTTACCGTGCATTTTTTAAAGTACATCGCACCTCCCTTGATAATATGGAACCCTTACATTATCAATATATTAATCCTTTGCTAAAAATTATTCAAGAGTGGCAAAAAAATCCCCCGGAGATCGCTCTGGGGGGTGTGTGATTTTTATTCTCGCAGACCGTCAATGAAAACGGCAATCTTATCAACGGTGGCGGCGGCCGCGTCGTCCTCGGAAAATACTTCCAGCTCAGTGCCGTTGGGCGCGACCAGCATCAGCAAGTCCATAACGCTTCCGGCTTGGGCGGATTTTTGATCGCCGCTGACTTTGCGGATGAATACTTTTTCGTGGTCCCGATATTTTACCACCTCATCAGCGATTAAGACGCCTAGACGGGCGTGAAGTCCGTGTAAAATATTTATCCTGCATTTTTTGGCGTACATTTTTTGCTCCTTTTTATTGTGGGTGATGTTTAAAACAGGCTTTAGTTTGGGACTGTCGCTGAATGCCGTTTCGGCGACAACCCCAATTTTTTTAACGTGCCGACCACAATAACACTTTTATATTATAAGCAAGCTGGGCAGTTGTCAATCAAGTAAAATCACCAAACCGCGCCGTCCCGAACTATTTTAGAATAATCGGAAATAAATTGCACGGATTCCAAGCGCTCTAAAAAAGTATGCGGGTTGACCTGCGCCGTGTCGTTGACATGAAAGATTGCTTTCAGGCGCGGGCCGCGGAAAGCGATGGTGGTCAGCGAACAGTTGAAAGAATTTATTTCCGGCGAATAGTGCAGGGGAAAACCGAGCGCGGAGCCGAAGCAGGCGCGGATGACGTTGCCGTGCGCGACAATTAAAATTCTCTTGCCTTTGTATTTTTTCAAGACATCTTTGAAAAATTTGACAGTGCGGTGCGCTTTAGCCCACTCGCCGTCCGGCGTAATTTTTTTCTTGTGCGTGTAGCCGTAAACGATCTCATCGTGTTCCGCGAGCTGGCGGCAAAAAGTAATATCTTCCGGCTTGATATTTTTTTGATATTTACAAATTGCCTTGGCGGTTTCGGCGGCGCGATTCATATCGGACGACAAAACCAAATCAAAAGCAAAATGCTTTAAATATTTGCCGGTCTTGTCAGCCTGTTTTCTGCCTTCCGGATTCAAACCCGGTCCGGCGTGCCAAGGCGTGGAGTCCAGGCCAATGTGATTTTTTCCGTGGCGGACAAACGTTATAAGAGTATCGTTCATATAAATTATAAATGATAAATTATGAATTATAAATAACCAAGACTTTAATTATAGCAATAATTGAAGAATATTAACAAATTAATTTATAATTTATAATTAATAATTTATAATTGGCTTGTTCTTGCCAAAACGTATTATTTACCATAAAATGAAGTTATATTTAATAAATCCGCTAGTGCGGTAAAGGCAAAACGATGAATGCTTGGGAAAAAATAAAACTTGAAATAGTTGCCAATATTAACTCAATTTTAGGTGAGGAATTGGCAACGGCGGACGATTTAATCATTACGCCGAATCCGGAATTGGGTGATTTGGGCATCGCGCTTTTCGGCTTGGCAAAGAAGCTCGGTAAAGCTCCCAACGAAATTAGTGATAAAATTTTGAATGGCCTAAAATATAATGAAGTGATAACTGGTGCCAAGGCAGCCGGACCGTATTTGAATTTTTTCTTAAATAAAAAAAATCTGGCGGAAAAGGTGATTGCGGAAATTGATTTGCAAAAAGAAAAATTTGGACAAAACACACCCCGTCCGCGCGGCGCGGCCACCCCTCTTGATAGAGGGGAATTACGCAACGAAAAAATTGTCTTGGAATTTTCCAATGGCAATACGCATAAAGAATTCCATGTCGGACATTTAAGAAATATTTGCTATGGCGATTCACTGGTCAAAATTTTGAACGCTAATGGCGCGGAAGCGATTCCAGTTTCCTATATCAATGACTTTGGCATTCACGTCGCCAAAACGCTTTGGGATTTAGATTATTATGTGAAAGAAAATTTGGGTGGAAAAAATATTGATGATTTTTCTGAGGCGGAAAAGGGCTTTCTGCTCGGCAAAATTTACGTTGACGCTTCCACCAAAGAAAAAAATGATCCGACGGCCACGCCGATTATTGGCGGCTGGAAGCAAAAAATCGAAGCCCGCCAGGGCGAAGAATACGCACTTTGGCAAAAAACCCGCTTGTGGAGCATTGCCAATTTCGCCGCGGTTTACGCTGACTTGGGCATAAAATTTCAAGACACTTTATATGAAAGCGAATTGGTTGATGAAGGCAAAAAAATCGTCGAAGAATTGTTGGCTAAAAATATTTTAAAAAAATCCGAAGGCGCAATCATCGCCGATTTGTCTGATTACAAATTAGATGTCTTGGTTTTTGTCCGCTCTAACGGCACGGCGACTTACTCGGTCGCCGACCTAGCTTTGTCGCGCGAAAAAGAAAGAAGATATTCGCCGGACGAATCGATTGTCCTTACTGATGTGCGCCAAGAACTATATTTCAAACAATTATTTAAAATTTTAGAATTATCGGGCGCCAAAGAAAAATTTTTGCATCTGGGCTATGATTTCGTCAAATTGCCGTCCGGAATGATGTCGTCGCGCACCGGCAATGTCATCACTTATCAAGAATTAAAAGAAGAATTATTGGCCAAGTGCGTGGCGGAAGCCAAAAAACGGCATACGGACTGGGATGAGGAAAAAATAAAATCCAACGCTTTGAAAATCGGCTTGGGCGCAGCCAAATTTGAAATGCTCAAAGTTGGCGCGAAAAGCATCATCACTTTTGATATTGAAAAAGCGCTCGCTCTTGAAGGCTACACTTCGGCTTATATCCAGTACGCGTATGCTAGAATACAGAGCATTCTACGAAAAATTAAGAATGAAGAATTAAGAATTAAGAATGTTGATTTTTCCAAGTTATCGGAAATAAAAGAAATTGAACTGGTAAAAAAATTAGCTGTTTATCCGGAAATTATTGAGAAGGCTGGCATTGAATATGACCCATCGGTTATTGCGAAATATGTTTATGAATTGGCGCAAATGCTGAATGATTATTATCACGCGGTGCCGGTTTTACAAGCGGAAGAAGAAATAAAAAATGCGCGCCTGGCGTTATTAAGCTCAGTCGCGCAAGTGATAAAAAATGGATTGGGGTTATTGGGGATTGAAACGGTTGATGAAATGTAATCGGTAATTTTTAATTTTTATAATTTTATAATTTTTAAATAAGCTTTAATTTTTAAAAATTAATCATTAAAAATTCTTTAAAAATTATAAAATTTAAAAATTTTAATAATATGGTGGAACAAAATGAACTCATGGAGAAGATTGTATCTCTGTGCAAACGGCGCGGATTTATTTTCCCGGCTTGCGAAATCTATGGCGGCTTTTCGGCGGCTTACAGCTATGGCCCGTATGGCGCGCAATTGAAAAAAAATATCAAGGACGCTTGGTGGAAAAAATTTGTCGAGGAACGCGCGGATATTGTCGGCTTGGATGGCCCGATTCTTTTGCATCCGCAACTTTGGGAAGCGTCCGGCCATACCACCGGCTTTAACGACGCGATGGTTGATTGCAAAGAATGCAAGAAGCGTTTCCGTGCCGATCATTTGGTTAAAGAATTAACGGGCAAAGATTTGGAAGGTGATTTGCCGGCGATGACCGCAGCTTTGCAAGGACAAAAATGTCCGGAATGCGGGAAATCAAATTGGACGGAAGCGAAAATGGTTTCAATGATGTTTAAAACCGAGATGAACGGCTTTGACGGCACAGTTTATTTACGCCCGGAAACAGCCGGCGCGATTTTTGTGGAATTCAAAAATGTCGTTGATTCCTGCCGCGTGAAAATTCCTTTCGGCATCGCCCAAATTGGCAAAGCTTTCCGCAACGAAATCGTCGCCCGCAATTTTATTTTCCGCACGCGCGAATTTGAACAGATGGAAATTGAATACTTCTTTGACCCGGAAATGCCCTGGGAAGAATTGTTTGCCAAATGGCTTGATTGGCAAGAAGAATTTTTCACCGAAATCGGCATTGATAAGAAAAAATTAGTTCGCTTCGAGCATTCCAAAGAAAAACTTTCACACTATTCCAAAAAAACTGTTGACCATGAATATCTTTATCCTTTCGGCCAAAGCGAACTTTGCGGCTTGGCGCATCGCGGTGAATTTGATTTAAGTGCGCATGCCAAATTATCCGGCCAAGATTTGAATTGGACCGATTCCGCCACCGGACGCAAATTCACGCCCAATGTCTTGGAACCAAGTTTCGGTGTTGACCGCGCCTTGTTAGCCGTTCTTGATTCGGCATACACGGAAGAAAATATTCCCCTCTCGGGAGGGGTGGACGGCGCCTCGCCGGACGGGGTGGGTGATGTTAAAGAGACTCGCATCGTTATGAAATTCTCCCCGAAAATCGCGCCGGTAAAAATCGCCATCTTCCCGCTCCTAAAAAATAAACCGGTTCTCGTTGAAAAAGCGAAAGGCATTTTTGACGAATTGAAAAAAGATTTTGCCTGCGAATTTGATGACAACGGCAACGTCGGCAAGCGCTACCGCCGCCAAGATGAGATCGGCACGCCGTTCTGCGTGACCGTTGATTTTGACACCATTGAAAAAGACGACACCGTGACCGTCCGCGACCGCGACACAATGCGGCAGGAAAGAATTAAAACAACTGAATTGAAAAAATATTTTGCAGAAAAATTAAAATAAACTCTTCGCGTTATGCAGCGGTCACCGCATGCACCTTCGCTAAAGCTTCGGACGACACGCTGTCGGGACTGCTGCCAAACGGAGGCGGCAGTCCCCTTCGGGAGACTGCCGCATGGCAAACTAAAAAAATACCGCTCAAAATTATGAGCGGTATTTTTTAAGCAAATATTTTATTTTTTCAATAATTCTTCAACCGCCTTTTTTAATGGCGGTAAATCATTCTTGACCGTCTCCCAAACGCTTTTTAAATTGATGCCGAAATACTCATGAATTATAAAATTTCTGGAACTGGCAATTTTTTGCCATGGTATTTCCGGTTTTAACGCCCTTACATCTTTCGGCAAATGCTTCACGCCCTCGCCGATATTTTCCAGCTTTTTAAAAATCGCATTTTGCACTAACGATGATTTTTCAAACTTCTCGAAAGTAAATCCGGAAACAAATAATTCCGCCTCTTTTATGTCTCCCAGAATATAGATCAAATATCTCTTATAATCTTTAACCATAAACCTTTACATTATTTTTTAGAATATCTTTTTTAAACAAGGGATGCAGGCCGTCGTAAGTGACTAAATCAACTTTTCTATGAACCGCCTTTTCCAAATCAAGTTGTATTCCGGCCAGACCGAAAAAACCGATTTTTTCAGGCGCCCTGATAATCAAATCAATGTCGCTCGTTCTATTTTGTTCGCCTCGCGCTAAAGAGCCAAAAATTGCCGCTTTTTTTACTCCGTTTATTCTTAATACAGGAATAATCGCCTTTTTAACCGTGGTAATAGAAATCGTTTTGTCCCTTTCTTTATTTATCGAATAAAAAACTTTTGGCGGTCGGCCTTCTTTAATAATCATCTTTTTGGCCAGCAAATCATTAAGTTTGCGATGAACTACTTGCTTAGATACGCCAAAATTAAGCACCATTTTCGCCACGGTGCCTTTTTCGTTGATCTTTAAATATTTAATTATCCTATCAATTGTTTTCTCTTCCATAGGCTTTAATCGTATCACTATTTACTGTTTACTGTCAATAGTAAATGCTACAAAAAGCAGCAGTCCCCTGACGGGAGACTGCTGCATGGCGATATATATAAATCAAAAATCGTAAATCAGAACGGCCATCGCGCGTATTTCGCTTTGGCCCCCAGCTCGCGCTCGATTGCCATCAAGCGATTATATTTAGCCATGCGCTCCGAGCGGCAAAGGCCGCCGGTCTTGATTTGACCGGTACTCATCGCCACCACAAAATCGGAAATAAAGGTGTCTTCGGTTTCGCCTGAGCGGTGCGAAACAACAGCGGTTAATCCATATCTTCTCGCGAGCATGATCGCGTCAATCGTTTCGCTCACCGTGCCAATCTGATTTAATTTGATCAAAATGGAATTGGTCGCTTTCATATCAATACCCTTCTGCAATCTTTTGATGTTCGTCACATATAAATCATCGCCGACTAATTGTTTCTTGGGGAACTGCTTATAAAAAGCAGCGAAGCCCGACCAATCATCCTCGGCAAAAATATCTTCCAGCGAAGCGATAGGATAGCGGTCAACCATATTGCCGTAAAATTTGCAGAGGTCAAGGCTATACATGCTTTTTCCTTCCTTGCGCAAATCGTAATGATCGTCAGTGAAAAATTCCGTGGCCGCCGCATCAATACCCAGCACCACATCATCGCCCAATTTATATTTGGCCGCCTTCACCGCTTCCGAGATCAGCATGAACGGCTCTTCGTTAGAGGTCACTTCCGGCGCAAAACCGCCTTCGTCGCCAACGCCAGTGGAATAGCCTTTATTTTTTACGACTTTTTTTAATTGCGAATTAATTTCCGAACCCATGCGCAACGCTTCTTGAAAATTCGGCGCGCCAATCGGCAAAATCATATATTCCTGGATGTCGGTCGCCCAATTGGCATGCTTGCCGCCATTAATAATGTTCATCATCGGAATCGGCATTGTATATTTTCCCTTGAATTCCGGATCCATTCCAGCTAAATATTCGTAGAGCGGGATTTTTTCCGAAGCTGCTTCCGCGCGCGCCACGGCCATAGAAACTGCCAGAATGGCGTTGGCGCCCAGCTTGCCCTTGTTCGGCGTGCCGTCCAAATTAATCATCACATCGTCAATCATCTGCTGATTAGCCGCATCCTCGCCCTTTAATCTATACCCGATTATTTTATTGATATTTTCCACGGCTTGCAAAACTCCCAGCCCGTTGTAGCGCTTCAAATCGCCGTCGCGCAATTCCACGGCTTCATGGCTGCCGGTGGAAGCGCCGGACGGCACCATAGAAATGCCGATTGCTCCGTCTTCCAGCATCACTTCCGCTGAAACGGTCGGGTTGCCGCGGCTGTCCAAAATTTCTTGCGCTTTGATTTCGTAAATTTTCATAGGCTTTTTGATTATAATTTATCAAATTTAATTATATCATTTTCAGCCGTGAAAAACAAGAAAAGTTAGCCCTACGGGTCTGATTTGCTTAAAATTTTGCAATGAGCAAATTCAACAAAACTTGCGGCTCGCCTTGGCCGGTTTTTATTTTAAAATCTATTTCCACTAATTTATCAAAAATTATTTTTAAAGCGTTAAGGCTGAAGTGGCGGGCTTGCTCAATGGCTTTTTGGATTACGTATGGATTTTGTTTCAGCTCGGAAATAATTTGCCGCGATGATTGTCCAAGATCCAGCGCTTGCCGCACTTGCAAAATTATTTTTATCTGCCGCGTGATCATTGTCAATAAATAAATCTCATTGGCGCCGAGCTCAAATTGCTCTTCCAAAAGTTTGGCGGCCATTGATTTGTCGCGCGCGCCGATGGCGTCGGTGAGGGCGAAAATATTGTCGTCAAAATTTCCCTTAACCAGTGAGGCGACATCAGCTTCTTCAATGGTCGCCGGCGCTCCACCTGAAACCAGTCCGGGATTCTCGCCGCTCTTGAAATTTATCAACTTATCTATTTCACTATCTATCTGCCAAAGGTCATAGCCGACCCGAGCCATCAAAATTTGAATCGCGCGCGCCGAAATCAAACCACCGCGCACTTCCACCTCGTTTTTTATCCAAGCGCCAAAATCTTGATTATTTAATTTCTTAAATTCCTGCGCGAATTTTTGTTTCGCCAAAAAATCAAAAAGTTCTTTTTCTTTTTTCCCCAGCGGCTTATCGCGGCCGTCCGCATCAATCTTCACCGCCTCCTCGCCGCCGTATTTTTTTTTATTCTTGATCGAGTTGTCGCAAAAAATCACGATGTTGCCCCAATTATTTTTTTCTTTGGCACGGAAATATTCGGCCAGCTCCGGCAACAATTCTTTATTTTTATTAGAAAAAATGTCTTCAATAATAATCATTCGCTTGGACGCCAAAAGCGAAGCCGTCGCCGCCTTCGCGTTTATTTCTTTTAAATCCGCGGTTTTGCCGTCGATGTATTCAATACTGCCGCCGGATTTGTCCACTTCCCGCAAAAATTTGTCCTTAAATTCGCGGATTTTCTTTTTGGCGCGAAAATTGTCTTCGCCGTAGAGAAAGATAATCATAGCTATTAGTTTATACTATAATTTACCTTTATCTTAGGCTAAATGCAAGAGCGACGGAGTGTAAAAAGGTTGACCGCTCAACAGACTTGCGCCAATCGGTTTTTTCCTGTATACTAACCATTTAGTTAATAACTTTCATCTCTTTAATAATAATTACAAAAAAATCCAAACCCACGAAATATACAAATAATTTTTCGTAGTATTCGGATATTTCGTAGGTTCGGATTATATTTATGCCAAAATCTCTTAACAACAAGGTAATAAAAATAAAAAACGCGCGCGTCCATAATCTGAAAAATGTTTCTTTGGAAATTCCGCGCGACAAACTGGTGGTAATCACCGGGCTTTCCGGCTCGGGCAAGTCATCGCTAGCTTTTGATACGCTTTACGCGGAAGGCCAGCGGCGCTATGTGGAATCTTTGTCGGCTTACGCGCGGCAGTTCATCGGACTAATGGACAAGCCGGACGTCGATCAGATTGACGGGCTTTCGCCGGCTATTTCCATTGACCAAAAAACCGCTTCGCACAATCCCCGCTCCACCGTCGGTACCGTCACAGAAATTTATGATTATCTGCGCTTGCTTTACGCCCGCATCGGCGTGCCGCATTGCCCGAACTGCGGTAAAAAAGTGAAAAAATATTCGGTGGATGAAATCGTTGATCAAATTGATAAAAATTTTGACAAACAGCTGGTGATGATTTTAGCCCCGATTATTAAGGATAAAAAGGGTGAACACCGCAATATTATTGAAGGCATTGCCAAGGCTGGCTATGGTTCGGTGCGCTTTGACGGCAAAATTTATACGCTGGAAGATTTGGAAGATATGGAAATCGACAAGCAGAAAAAACATTCAGTGGA
>Ga0182027_10010288_pt1 | contig 13323 bp, 3 predicted proteins | sample 712E1DmetaG_FD_121300 | JGI IMG/M metagenome (GOLD analysis project Ga0182027, IMG submission 121300) | Permafrost microbial communities from Stordalen Mire, Sweden - 712E1D metaG (Illumina Assembly) | ecosystem: Environmental > Terrestrial > Soil > Wetlands > Permafrost | place: Sweden...
ACTGCCAATCAAGCGATTACCTGGACGACAACCGGGGTGGTGCAAAACGTCAATGTCGATTACTCCCGCAATAACGGCACGGATTGGATTAATGTCAAGAGTGGTATCGCCAATACTAATGGCACGACCTGGAATATTCCAACCAACATAGATTTAAGGACTCCTAACCAAGCCAAGATCAGGGTCATCAACTCTTCCTACGCTACCGTCTATGCTTTATCTTCAAGCTTTAAGATGAAGGGACTGATCAATGTTACCAATCCGACCGGATCGGATATCCTGTATATTGGTATTCCGCATAACATTACCTGGACGACAACCGGCTTCTTCTCTAGAGGTGATTCCAACGATAACCTGGTCTTAAGTTATTCGACTAACGCCGGCACCACTTTTACCTCTATTGCTACTGTGGCTTATAACTACGGGGCTCCTGCCGGCACTTATCCCTGGACCTTGCCAGTAGACTCGATTACTTTAGATAATCAGAAGCGGGCGATGATTGAAGTCAAAGACTTAAATGACGGCACCAAGGTTAGGTCAGTCAGCCCCGGTTTTGATATCCAAGGCCAGATCGCCATTAACGAACCGAATACTTCCGGATTAATGTGGATTGTTGGTTCTCATCATAACATCAAATGGACGCCTACCGGTACCTTTGGTACGGTAGAGTTCCATTATTCTACTGATAATTTTAATACTTCCAATATCTTAATCGGCCAAGCTACTAACTCTGCTAGCGGCGTGCAGGGTACCTATGATTGGAATATCCCAACCAATGTCTTAAGTGATACCGTGCGCGTGCGGGTCAGGGATGCGGCTATCCCGAGTGTTAAATCTGTCTCGGCTTATGATTTAAAACTCGTCGGCGGCTTAACGATTACCGCTCCCAACACCGAAACACCCAAGATTGTCTGGTATAAAGGAGAGAGCCAAAGCATTAACTGGACCGCTAATGGCGCGGTAACTACTGTAGACATCGATTACTCCATTAACGGCGGCACCGGCTGGACTAACATTGTGACTGGGGAAGTCGGACACACTACCGGCTCTAACACCAAAGCCATTACCGTGCCGGATGAGAACTCTGAGAACTGCTTAGTGCGAGTATCGGATACTGCGCATGCGGCGAATGTTTACAGTGTTTCCATTTATCCTTTTTCCATGCGTCCGGTGATTACGGTGACCCAACCCATCTTAAGCCAGAATTTAATCGTCGCCTCTAACTCTAACACTATTGCCTGGAGCTTGAACGGCTCGACAAAAGTCTCCTATGTAAAGTTGTATTATTCTAAGGATAATGGTGCATTTACCAATGCCATTGATGATACCGGGACAGTATCGGCCACCGTTCCTTACACTTGGAATAATATCCCGGATGCTACGAGTAGCGATGTAAAGATAAGGGTATTTGACAACAGTAATCCTAATGTCTATGGTACATCGGCTAGTTTCTATATTATTGGCAAAATTACCGTTAATGAACCGCATTTAAATGAAAATATACCTGTCGGCGGCAGTAAAACGATTACCTGGTCTAAGACCGGTACTCTGGGGAATGTTAAAATCTATTACTTTTATAACAACGCGTATCAATATATTGATACCGTAGATAGCAATAACTTTAGTTCTTATAACTGGACTCCTATTCCCGCCAAGATTCAGAATGGTTCCTTGGTTAAAGTTATCCAACAAACTAGTGAAGGTACGGCCGTTGAGGTTTTTGGTTTATCACCTGCTTATAATATTATTGGTAGTTTTACCTTCTTAGGGGCAACCAAATCTCCGGGAACTTTGAATAGTGGATCTCCAGTGAGCTTGACTTGGAATAATTATGCCCTGCAAGGACAGATTCCTAATGCAAAGTTAGAATTCTTCGATGGCGTGGCATGGCATAATATCGACTATAAGACTACGGATACCGGAATAGTTTCAAATACTGGTAGTTATAGCTGGAGTGTGCCTGTTGATGTTAGGGCGGTCAACTGTAAATTCAGGGTGTCTGATCCGAATAACTCTAATGCCGTTGATACTTCCGATGATTTCGAAATTAGACCGGTCCTTACATTTATTGCGCCTACTGCTACGGATCAATGGACCATTGGAACGACCGGCAACAATATTGTTTGGTCGATTACTGGTATAGTGCCATCAGTAAAGATTGAGTATTCTAAAGATAATGGCTCAACCTATACTTATACTATTACTACTTCTGTCGCCGGGAATTCTTCCCCTTACCAATGGAATATTCCAGTTGATCAAGATATTATCACTAATCATACTGTAGGTGCTGAACAAAAGGCCAGGATAAGAGTAAGTGATACTTCTTTGGGGGCAGTATATGGCATGTCACAATTATTTATGGTTAAAGGAGCAATTACGGTGACTGAGCCTAACAGCCAAACTCTGGCGCTTAAAGTTGCGGAGACGCATAATATTGCCTGGACTACTCCTTGTACGGGTGCAGCGAATATGGGCAACTTGAAGATTCAATTTAGAAAGATTAATACTGATGCCTGGACGGATGTGGCCACGGTAGCTTTTAATAGCAGCCCCTATACTTCTTGGGCTCCGCCGATCGACGGAATTACCAGTAATGCCAAGAGTGCCCAGGTTAGGATTACGCAATTAATTAATCCTTTGGTTTATGCTGATTCTGATACTTTTGAGATAGAAGGTAAGCTTGTGCTTATTCAGCCCAATATTGAAGGGATTGTTTGGGTAGCGAGTGCACCGCAAGATATTATTTGGCAACCGCAAGGAACTTTTAGTTATGTTAAGATTGAATATTCTACCAATGCTTTCTTAGACGAAAATCAAGTTTTTGTAGAGGCCGCTAGCTATCCTAATTCCGTGAATAATGTTAATGGTACTTATCATTGGACAGTTCCGGATAAGATTGGTACCAATTTGAAAGTGCGGGTTACGGCTACTAATGATCCTGATGTAAAGGCAGTCTCAGCGTATCCATTTGAAATTAAGGGAGCTCTTAGGCTTACTCAGCCTAATGGCGGAGAAACTTGGTATGTTGGAGAGACTACGCGTAAGATTATGTGGATGGCCGGTGGTACTATCCCGACAGTAAAGTTGGAATATTCTAAAAATAATGGTGGTGCTTGGAATGAAATTGTTGCTAGTACTCCAGCAGGCAAGGGCGCAGGAGAATATGCCTGGCCTTCAGTGGTTGATGCCATTAGCAACTTGTGTTTGGTTCGAGTGTCCGATACTCGCGACGCCACAGTTAGCGATGTAACTGATGGTGTATTTTCTATTAAAGGCAAGCTGCAGATAACCGCTCCGACGGGGGCTACGCGTTGGAATGCTCAATCCAGTAATAATAATATTCAATGGGCCAGAGCCGGTAGTGTCGCTAATGTCAAGTTAACTTATGCCGTAGACAGCGGACAATTCACCAATGTGATTGTCAACTCGACTAACGGTGGTAACTTAAGTTATGCCTGGAATAATATACCTGGTCATGTGAGTAATACTTATCAGATTAAAATCGAAGATGTGCTTGATCCGGATGTTTATGATATTTCTCCTAACTTTAAAATCGTGGGAAGTATTATCGTTACTGAGCCCGATAACCTGGTTAAGATTAAGGTCGGGGTAAATTATCAGATAGCCTGGACTATGATTGGTGATTTTCCTAATGTTAGAATCGAATATTCTCCGGATGGAGGCATAACCTATACTAAGCAAATTGTTGGAGTTACCTCGGCCGGTAATCTTTTCTACTGGTGGAACAATATTCCTACGGATACTGTTTCGGCTAATGCTAAGATTAAAATTACTAATGCCGATGATATTTTAACTTTTGGCGAATCTGCCGCATTTAAGATACAAGGTATATTCCATGTCACCTCTCCAACTTTAGGTACGGAGCAGTGGATCGTAGGAACCAATAATGATATTACCTGGACGACAATCGGAAATGTCCCGAATATTACCTTAGAGTATTCTACTGATGGAGGAGGCACCTGGAGAGCAGATAAGATTGCAGATAAAATTGCTAATAACAATATTAAATCCTGGACTATTCCGTCGGTTCTTTCCAGCCAGGTTAAAGTAAAGGTCTCTGACGCTAATGATCCTGAGGCATTTGATATCTCCGCGGCTAATTTTAAAATTAGAGGAGATTTAAAGATTACTGCGCCTAACAGCAGTACTGTACCTTTGGTGGTGGGATCTCCTTTTAATATTACTTGGAATGTAACCGGGCCGGTGACCAACGTAAAGTTGCAGTATTCCGTTGATGGCGCAGCTTATCAGGATATTCCCGGAGCATCTAATCTGGATGCTGCTTCTTTGAGTTTTGCCTGGACAGTTCCGGACAATATTTCTTCTCAGGTAAAAATTAAGATTGTTGATAATAACGACCCCGTAGATACTGTTAATGAATCGGATGTCTTTACGATTACCGGACAACTAAATTTAAGTTCTCCTGTCGGTGGAGAAACCTGGTATATCGGCGGAAATGGTTATGATATTGCTTGGACTAAAATTGGAACTATTCCGACGGTTAAATTGGAATATTCCGTGGGCGGGGGGGCTTACCAAGGGATTCAGGATGCGGGTAGTTTAAGTGGCAATGGCTTTCATTGGGTTATTCCGGAAAGCACAGTTCTTAGTTCTCAGGTTAAGTTAAGAGTGAGTAATACTAATGTTACTAAGCCCACAATTCCCGGAACTTCGAATTCTTTTACGATTAAAGGTAAAATAACGATTACCAGTCCGCAGGCTAATGTAATTTGGGATGTAGGCAAATCTCAGGATATTACTTGGACAAGAAGTGGCCCGGTGGGTATGGTAAATCTGTTATATGATTATGGTAACGGATTTAATCCTATTTCCGGAGCTCAGGGAATAGATTCTAGCTTACTTAAGTATACCTGGAGCATCCCAAACAACGTCAGTAATAATGTGACGATCCAGATTGTGTCAGCCATCGCCAGCGAAACGGATCCCAGTTATTCACCTGTTTTTAAAATTGCTGCCGGGATTGGCCTTGTTTATCCAGTGGGAGGAGAAGTGTTGGTCGTGGATAATCCGGAGACGATTATCTGGACAAAATCCGGTACGATTGCTCAAGTAAGGCTTAAATATGATACCAATTCTGGGCAGGATAATTATCCGAATACAATTGCTACTTTGCCGGCGGGAGATTTAGGTTATACCTGGTCGGTGCCGGATGCAATCAGTGATACAGTCAGGGTCAAGATTGAAGATCCGGCGGCAGGGAGTAATACTGTATCCCATGAATCAGGAAATTTTGTTATCCGGGGTTCAATTTTGGTAAATACCCCTAGAGGAATAGGGGCTAATAAAAATATTTGGGTTTGTCAGGAAAACCATATCATTGGCTATACCATCCATGGTTCGATACCGAATGTACAAATTCGTCTTTCTTTAGATAACGGCGCCACTTATCCAGATAATCAGATTATTCTTAACTCCACAGCCGCCGGCCCGGGAGCTCATACCTATAGCTGGCTGCTTCCTTATAATACCTCTACTCAGGCAGTGATTAAGGTTTCTCAGGTAGGTAAAGCTACGATCTATGACGAAAGTGACCCGTTTACCATTCGTGGTGGTTTTACGATCACTGAACCTACTAGCGCGACTCGCTGGCTAAGTGGTAGTATCGGTAATATGATAAACTGGACCACCAGAGGTATTATCCCCCGGGTTTATATTAGATATTCGCTTAACGGTGGAGGAGATTGGAATTTCATCAATGATGGTTCGCAGATTAATAACCAGGAGACCTATACCGCTACTATTCCATCAGTAGTTTCTTATAATCAGACTCAGATTAAAATTACTGACGCTAATGATCCGGCAGCCACCGATACTTCGCCTCTCTTTACCATTCACGGTAATCTAACTTTGTTATCTCCTAACGGCCAGAATAAATTTAAAGGTGGACAGAACGATGTTAATTCCAGAATTACCTGGAGCATGGTCGGTCCGATTGAGAGTGTAATTATGTCTTTATCGTCTAATGGCGCCAACGGCGATTACACGGATATTAATACTAGCGCTTATCAAGCTAATCTGTTTGCTTATCAGTGGAGCGTGCCGACTAATGTTTTATCGAATAACTGTTTTATCCGTATTCGCGATTCTCATGATAGCCAAGTGCAAGATCAATCCAAAGCTCCTTTTAAAATTATGGATAGTTTCAGCGTTAGTTCTCCGCTTGGCGGCGAACGTTGGGTGGTTAATACCCAGCAAAATGTTACCTGGAATTCTTTAGGATTAGCTCCGCAAGTAAGTATTAAATATTGTGAAGAGCCTACGTTAACAAATTGGCTGGTGCTTGCCCCCTCTTTTGTGAATAATTCTACTAGCGGCAGCTATACTTGGACTATTCCGCCGACCATTTCTACGACCTGTCGGATTAAGATTGTCGCGGTGATTAGTAATGTTGAGGATAATGATTCTTTTACGATTTCTCCTGCTGACTTTGTGATTAAAGGAAGTATCATCGTTACTTCTCCTAATGGCGGCACAGGACCGCAATTCCTAGATCAAGAGAAGTGGGGAGTTGGTACTCAGCAGTGGATTCGCTGGACAGCACCGGGGATTGAAAAGGTGGACATTCATTATTTTAACGGATCCCTATATGTTCCTATTGATGGTGCTCAAGGATTAAATAACATGGGTTCGTATCAATGGACTATTCCTAGTGTTGCTACGGATCTAGCCAGAGTAAGAGTCAGGGATAGTAATATCACTTCTTTTGGCGACGTTTTTGATACCTCCGATAACACTTTTAGAATTATTCCCCGCATAGTAATTACCCAGCCCAATGGCGGAGAGATCTGGTTAGTGGGAACCAGCCAAACGATTACCTGGTCTGAATATGGACCGCTAGATTCAGTGCAGATTGATTACTCGATGGATGATCCGGATTTTACCACCCCAGCTAAAATATTCTCCATTGTTCCTAGCGCTCCCAATATCGGTTCTTATAATTGGTTAACTATACCTGCGGAAGCAGTTTCCGGCAAAGTCAGGATAAAGATTTCTAAAGCTGGCGATCCGGATGTTCAAAGTATTTCTTATGCCAATTTTCGTATCCGGGCAACCTTTACGATTATTACCCCTGGCGGCGGACAGAAGTGGACAGTGGGCACTCAACAGAACATCGTTTGGAATCAGGCTGGACAGACCAGTGGAGTGAAGTTTACTTATTATAAACAAACTGACCCGGCTACTTATGGTACTTTTACTCTAAACAATATATTTTATTCGGGCAATAATACCTATGTTTGGACGGTTCCGGCTTTTATCCAGCCGGATGTATTACTTAAAGTTGAGGATATTAATGATAATGGCGCTTCTGCTATTTCTACAAATACTTTCAAGATTATGCGTGGATTTACCGTAACTTCTCCGACTAAAGATTCCAAGTGGTATGTAGGCGATCCGGCTACGATTACCTGGGATTATGTCGGTACGGACGCGATGGTAGGTATTTATTATTCTTTAGCCGGCGGCGCGGTAGGCAGCTGGAATCCTATTCCGGGTAGCTCAGTATTGGCCAGCACCAAGCAATGGGAATGGGTATCCGTTCCTAATTATATTACCTCGCAGTTGAAAATTAAAGTCGGTGATGCCAATGATGCTGACGCTTATGGGGTTGGCCCATCCGGGGTGGATATGGCCAAGATTAGGGCGAAGTTTTCAATCAGCGCACCCGTTGGTTTAGAGGAATGGGTTATTGGTTCGCAACACGATGTTACCTGGAGTAATATTGGTACAGTAGAAACGGTAGATTTACATTATTCTACAGATAATTTTGTTAGTGAAGCCCGGGAGATTATTTCCAATCTGTCTAATGGTTCGCAAGGTAGTGGCGCTACTTATAGCTGGACAATACCGGATATTTTTCAATTCCACGTTGATGATCCGCAAAGCGCGCATCAGGTTAGGGTGAGGGTAAAAAGCCATACGGATACTGATGCTTTTGTAATTTCCAATCCTTTTAGGATTAAAGGATCTATTTGGTTACAAGCCCCGCTTTTAAATAATGCCTGGGAAATCGGTAAGAATAATAATATTCAATGGGGTTGGCAAGGCACTATGCCTCAAGCTCAGATTACTTATTTTGTTACTAAATCTACTACCGGAAATGTAACTGTAGCGGTGGGAAGTCCAGTGATTAGTGGAACTGGTACCTCTTGGTCAAGCAATGTAGTTGCCGGTGACTCTATCGGTATGGGTACAGTTAACTGTAAGAATGTCACAAAATGGTATACGGTTGCGACAGTGACTAATAATAATCAAATTATTTTAACGACTAATTATGCTGAAGGTAATGCTGAAAATCAGAGTTATTGTATTGGAAGGTGGGCTCCGATTATTGAGAATTACGGAGCAGCTAATGATGGAATTGTGGGTAACGGGTCTGGATCGGGAGGCACATCTTCATCATCTTTACGTACTTGGCTTGTCCCGGACCAAGCTAACGATAACGTGCTAATCAAGATTGTGGATGCTCGAGCTACGGAATCAGATATTTATAGCATCTCAGATTCATTTAAGATTGTTGGCTACCTGACTATTAAAACTCCTGCTTTAGGAGATAAGCTGGCTGTTGCCAGCCAGTATCAGGTTAAATGGGAATGGGGCGGAACGATGCCGTTGGTAGGTATTATTCTTTCCACTAATGGTTTTGCTGATGAGAATCAAAATATTAGTATAGGTAACGTTCCTAACGGCACAGGCCAGGGGGGAAGTGGCTCTGAGCAAATTTATAATTGGACGGTCCCGGATCATATTTCTCCTAACTGTAAATTGAGAATTTTTGATCCTCGTGTACCCAGCGTGCAGAGTGTTTCTTCTCAATTTAAAATCCAGGGTGCCTTTAATTTAATTACTCCGGCGGTAGCTCAAAATGCTGCTGGAGTTTATGAATGCCGCTGGATCGTTGGAGAGACCCGGGAGATTAAGTGGAATATTTCGGGTACGATCCATAATATTGATCTAGTTTATTCTAAGGATAATTTTCAAACCGAGATTCCGATGGCCGGTGGCACTAACGTAGATACTAGTGGTGGAACTTTTAACTGGACTATACCTAATGAACGCTTACAGGTTGCTCCGCTGTATGTCAATGTTAAAATACGCATCTATGATCATAATGATCATGATGTGTATGTCCAAGGTCCAGTTCCGGCTGGCGGTGTGGATACCTTAAAGATTGATTATTATAAAATTACCTGGGATATCCGCGACCTGGTGACTAACCAGCCCATTCAGAATTTAAGTGTTAATGATACTTCTGGTTTGGATGTACCGCCTTATTATACTAATTGGATTGGCCAAGGGTTGTCTTCTCCGATAACTCACTGGGTAAGAGCCGGAAACTGGCATGCTGATTTTACTAATAAAGATTATGGCCCGATTGGCACAGATTATCTTGTCGGTTGGGATCCTGAAAAGCACGTTTGGAGAGGTGATCGGCTGATGTTTATGACTATGGAAACTACCGTCGTGCATATCTGGGGTTCTTCTACGGATTTCTCTTATGATACTGGCGCCGATAATTTGTCTATGGTGAGCTGGTTGGAGAGAGATGGTACATTGGTTCCCTCTGCCCAGATTATTGATGTATCAATATATGATGGTAATTATAAAATTAAACGTAAAACTACCTTAGTTGATGCGACGAATAATAAGCTTCTGTATTATACCGATCTTCCGGATGGCACCAAGCTTTGGATGGGATCGCGCATGAATAATAATGGTACGCCGGATAATCCCGATGATGATTATATGGAAACCCGTACCATGGACAATGTTATCGCTGATTGTGCTGCCCGTAAGACCGGCGAGATGCTAATTCCGGCAGGGTTTGTCGGCTTCTTTACCCAGAATTGGACTCCGACTAATTATACTTCTGACACTAGCTATTCTAAGTTACAATCCGGAAAGGTTTACACTGTAGCTACTTATATTGGTTTGGCTACCGGTGCCACCTTTACTACGCCTACTTCATTTACTGTGACTATCCCAGCACAGGTGGCGGCTTTGACCTCAACCTTAAATGCGGTACAGAGTACGGTTAACAGCTCATTGAATATGCCTATTACTGTAATGGATTCTAATATGCGTAAGATTTTGGCTGGCAACAATGCTGATCCGGATGCCATTGCTGCTCAGGGAGGCATTAAAGGTATAATTGAGAAGAAACTTGATGATCAAGAGGTAATTATTCGCCAAGCTACTACGGACATGGTTAATGCCTTTGGTGCAGTTTTAGTTAGCTTTGAAGCCAAGACTCAGGTGGCGATTGATTTAATGAATACCAGCGCTGAAACAGCAAAAACAGCCGGACAAACTCTTAAGTCCACTGCCGAGAAATATTCATGGCGTATGGCTATTTCTCCTGATCCGGCTTTGCCCGGAGATGAAGTAACTTTGACCTGTACTGGGCTTACCGCTAAATCTCCGATCGTAAATATCTATAGTTGGGATAATCAAGTTATTTTCTCTAACGCCAAATTAGTGGAAAGCGGAACTACCGCCGGTGTTTATACCTATAAATTTACGGTGGATAAGAGATTTGAGTCAGGAAAAGCATATACCTTTATCATGAGAGAGCCGGTTACTGACGGCTTTGAAGTCGGTTCAGGAAAGGTGGAATCAATGAGCTTAACGACGATTGCCGGATTGGCTTCTTCTGCGCCTCAGGCAGAGCGCGCGGCTAAGAAGGCTCTGGATGCGATTAAGGCGGTGGAAGCCGTATTAGTTTCCGGAGAAAATATTAATATCGCCGTTACTCTTAAGAACCTTAAAGATTCCGTTGATGCTTTGCCTGCGGAGTTAGCCAAAGAAGGCCCTTCTGCACGTTTGAATACAGCGGTGGATGAAATATCCAATCGGTTAAAGGCTTTGGGTGGCAAAGAGGGGTTGGATTTAGGCGCCTTGTTTGAAAAAGCCCTGTCTAATTCTCCGACGGTGAGAGATATGCGTACTAAGACCGATGAGATTGGTTCCGTGATTGAAATTCTAAAACAAATATTCGAAGCCAAGTTTGGCGGTAAAGATGCGCCAGTAGTTTCGACAACTCTTGCTCCGGGAAGCGTAAAGTTTAGGATTGTAGCGGTTAACCCTTCACCGACTAAGACACAAAAGGTTCAGGTTAAATACGATTTACCCGGTGAAGTTAAGCCTAAGGATATTGCGGATCTAGGCGGGTTAGATTTAGAATATGATTCAGCCCGTTCGATCCACTATGTTTATAAAACAGATGTTGAGCTGACTCCTGGAGAGGTGCGTGTATTTGAAGTGGATGTTGAAGATATTTGGCTAGTGGGACAAGATAAGATCGCCGACTTAAAAGGCCGGGTTGATCAAATACTGACCAGGTTAGAGAATACTCCTTATTATTCTAAAGCTAAAGAGATTTCGGATACAATTTATCCTAAGTTAAATGATATTTTAACTTCACAGGCGGATGATACAGTGAGCCGTGAACGGCATATCGGTATTTACCGTCAGAATTTAGAGGTCTTGGCGCAAGTTAAGGAGGATATTGCTAGAATGGAAAAGATTCTGGTGACTGCCGGCGGGCCGCCATCTCCGGAGATGTTAGCTAAGACCAAGATTAAAGCCGATGAACCGAATAAAACAATGACTTGGATTATTATTTTTGTTATAATTATATTTACAGGGCTTCTGGCCGGAGTGCTTTTCTTTAGCTGGTCCCGCCAGTCGCGTTCGATTAAGGATGAACTTTTAGAAGCTAAGAATTCTGCCTTTCCTGAAGCCGGATCTGGGCCCGATGAAGAAAATAAGCCCGAAGAAGGTCAATCTTAATGTTGCTGAATGTTTCAGTTTTGAATTTAAGCAGAGTTGTCTTTGAAGGACAAGCCAAAAGTGTTATTGTGTCCGGAGAAGAGGGTGTCTTTGAAATACTACCGTTTCATAAACGGATTATGAGTCGTTTGATTACCGGCTCGGTGATTGTGGATCAACAGAGTATTCCCATTAGGAGGGGGGTGCTTAAAGCGGATCAAAATACAGTTATGATTATAATCGAGGAAAGATGAGTAAAAATATTGCTTTAGTAATAATCTTTGCTTTATGTATATTGGGGCCATGTACGGTTTTTGCCGCCGGGAGTTTTGCCAGTATTAATGCTTTAGGCCGGAATCCGTCGAGCGCCCCTAAAATTTTTACAGCCATGATTATTGGATTAGTTTTTGCGCAGTCACTGGCGATTGTGGCTATGTTAATTGTGTTTCAGTTGTTTGGTGCGTCTTGATGCTTGGACATCCTATAATGATGAAGAAAACAGGATGTTATATTACAGTGATAAAAAAGCAGATTACGGAGATTAAAAACCTTGGTTTTTAAGGGAGCCAAAGATTTAATCGCTGCAATCTCCCGCTATGGCGGGAATTAATCGTAGTAATCAGGTATAGTTTGTAATTTAATGCCTGATAATTATACCAGGAGATTAAGATGTTAATGGCTTCGTTTATTATTTTTCAAATTATTGTTTTTGCCGGTTTGATTTTTATGTTGCGTAAGATTATGACCCAAAATGTTATTTCGGCTACTCAACATATCGATGAGTTGAATCAGGATTATACTAAAAAAGATGCGGATATCAACCGCCGCCTTGAGGAGGTTAAAAGGCAAGCTGAAGAAATTATCCGCCAGGCCCAAGAAGAAGGCGAAAAAACTAAACTGGATTTGATTAATGGCGGCCAAGCTGAAAAAGAGCAGATTTTAAAACAGGCGCGAGCAAAAAGTGAAGAGATGGTTATCCAGGCGGAAAAATCCTGCCATGCTATGCTCTCTGAAATAGACGCGCGTATTGCCAAAGAGGCGATGCATAAGGCAGTCGACTTGATCCATGATGTTTTGCCAGATAAATTTAAACAAAGCGTGCATAATGAGTGGGTGGACGGATTGATCACCAACGGTTTTAGCCATCTTCATAATATCAGTATTCCGGAAAATGTTTCGGAGGTTTTAATTATTGCTGCGTTTCCTTTGACCGCTGCTCAGCGTCAGGGGATAATTCAGAAACTTTCGAGTGTTTTAAACCGACCGGTTACTTTAAGGGAACAGGTGGAACCTAAATTAGTGGCCGGATTAATTATTACGATTGCCAGCCTGGTTTTTGACGGAACTCTAAAAAATAAAATTATGGAGAAAGCACGCTAAATGTCAAGCGACATGAAATTCTCAGATGCTGGAACTGATTTTGAGATTCGTGAGGTAGGCTTTGTGCAATCTGTACGTAAGTTTATCGTGATTGCTAAAGGGATGCCCAGTTGTATTAACGGCCAGATCGTG
>Ga0182027_10010289_pt1 | contig 13323 bp, 17 predicted proteins | sample 712E1DmetaG_FD_121300 | JGI IMG/M metagenome (GOLD analysis project Ga0182027, IMG submission 121300) | Permafrost microbial communities from Stordalen Mire, Sweden - 712E1D metaG (Illumina Assembly) | ecosystem: Environmental > Terrestrial > Soil > Wetlands > Permafrost | place: Sweden...
CAAATTCCGAGCAAATCCGGCGCCGGCCGCTAGCGCGGCGCTGCGGCCGCCGCAGGCCGCCGAGGACGAGATTGTCTCTTCACGGCGCGAATTGGGGGTGCTTTGGGTGGCAGCGGCGGCACATTAGCCAGGGCCGCCAGAAGATTGTTGGCTTCGCGATAGAGGTTGAAATGGGCGGCTGGCTTGCCGTCGGTAACCGCCAGGAAGATTCCCGTTTGGCGCTTGAGGCTCAACGCGACATACGTCTCGAAGCCGGCGCCTCCCCCGGTCTTCTGCATCAGCGCGGATGGGCCATCGGGATCTCCAAGCTGAATCCATCCCATCCCAATGCCGGTCGGGTCTCCCGCATGGCTCAGCCCCTGAACCGACCTCAGTTGGGACGGCTTCAGATAGACGGCGATCGCCGGGCCAGCCGGAACGGCGGCTCCGGCAGTGGCTGGAATACGCAGCAGATACTGAAGCACGCGAGCCATGTCCGCGGAAGTGGAATACACGCCTCCGCTGGCGCCGGATGCTTGGGTGTCGGTGCACGGCCCTTCATCCCAGGCTCCGCGGAGCAGCCGGGCGCACTGGCCACCGCTGGGGGTCAGCGTGGTATCGCGGAGACCGAGGGGCCGCACAATGCGATCGTTCAGAAGCTGGGTATAGGTGGCGCCGGCGGCGGAAGCCAGCGCATCCCCAAGCAAGTCAAAGCCGACATTGGAATACAAGGCGGCCGTGCCGGGGCGGGTAGCGAGCTTTTGCTTCGGGAGCCACGTCCAGCGAAACGTCCGGTCCGGGAAAGCGAAGTGCGGCGTGTTTGCGGGATAGGAACCGACTTCGCGCGGAAGTCCGCTGGTGTGGGTAGCCAGGTCCCGCAGTGTGATGGGGGTCCCGCCGGGGCCCGCGGGCGCCATCTTCTTAGGCGGCGCAAACCGCTGCAAGGGATCGCCGAGCGCCACCTTGCCTTCATTCGCAAGCTGCGCCAGCAACTCGCCCGCGAAGATTTTCGAAATCGAGCAAAGCCGAATCAGAGAATTCGCAGCCGGCCTGACTCCACTGCCGGGAAATGTCTCCCCGTAGCTCATGATCGCCACTTCGCGGCCGCGAACGACGACCAGCGCCATTCCAGTCGAGCCCGATTGCTCAAAAATGGTTGCGCCGCGGAGACCGGCATCCGCTAGCGACAGTGGTTGCTGCGCCTGCATGGACACCGCCGAAGCGACCAGCAGCATAGCGGAAAGAACGGCTCTGGGCGCGACTCGGCGCACCGCTCCGCGAATGGAATTGTCAACCAAAGGACGCAGTGGGAGCATAAATGAGCGCTTCATCGGCGCACCCGAGCCACCACCATAACACGCTATTTCAGGCGGCTCGAAGCGACATCCGCCGAGCCAGCGGCGGGGTAGCTTTTTGCCGGCCAACTGGGATGAGGGTCCTGCTTGACGAGTGCATCCCTCGCAAGCTCAAGAGCGGGCTTCCCGGCCATGAATGCCAGACCGTTCCCGAAGCGGGCCTGGCCGGCCGCTGCATCGCGATTCCGATTGGCCGCGCCGGATGGAACCGCATCCAGGACCTGTTACCGCACTTGGGAGCTTGTTGAAAAAGGCCAACGCAGGCCAGGAGGCCCGCGCCACTGAACTCGCAAAGCGCCGAGCCGGGGGAGCGGGGCGCGAAAGGCCCGGCTCAGCCACACGCCCGATGCCGAGGGCCTGCTTTCCAGCGAACGTGGATGAATTCCAGGCTTTTTGCCAGGCCCCTCTCGCACGCCGCCGTTTCAGCGCGCACGGGCTCGTCTTGCGATTTATCGTGTTCCGATATACGATACAGACGATGATCGTGAGCTTCAAGGACTCGGAGGCAGAGAGGATCTTCAACGGCGTCCGGTCCAAGAGGTTCGAAGCCGCCGCCAAGGTGGCGTATCGGAAACTGGCCATCCTGCATTCGGCGGCGACGTTGCACGACCTTAAGAGTCCCGGTCTGCAACTGGAGGCGCTTAGGGAAGACCGCTCTGGGCAGTACAGCATCCGGATCAACGACCGCTATAGAATCTGTTTCGTGTGGCAGGACGGGAAGGCTCTCGACGTTGAAATTGTGGACTACCATTAAGGGAGCATCAGCATGATAATGAAACCACCACATCCCGGCGAGACGCTTAAGGAGGAGTACCTGACGCCGCTGGGCATGAGCGTCAACGCGCTGGCAAGGGAGCTTGGCGTCGGCGCCGCCCGCCTGAACGAAATCGTCCGTGGCCGACGAGGCGTGAGCGCCGATACCGCGCTGCGGCTGGCGCGCTACTTCGGCACCACGCCGGAACTCTGGCAGAACCTACAGGCGTTTTACGAATTGCGCATGGCCCAACGAAAGGCTGGCCGGACCATCGAGCGCGCAATAAGGCCGCGCCAGGCAGCATAACCCCCACGCCCCGAAGATCGTGCGTGGAACCGTTGGACTGGAAAGCGGTGAATCGCATGAAATCCCGTCTTGCGCGCGCAACCCGCTAAGGCTAATCCGGCGGTGTTTCGTCCGTCATAAGATACTTGGAGGCGGTGTAGCAGATGACGTGGAGCCGTTCGCCGCTGTGGCTTAGCGCCATTGGCGGCTTGCTCTTACTGCCAGGAGTAGCGTGGGTCACCACCACCGGCATTCGCATCGACGATGTTGACGCGTCGGTCGCCTTTCAGCCCTTAGCTCGGATCGATCTTGTGGGCGGCGATAACCGACCTCTATCGGCAGCATTCACGGTCCCTGATACGGCACGCTGGACGAGAATTCGCAAGGTATGGGGAGCGCCCGAACTGCTCATCGTTGCGGTAGGACCAGATGGAAGATCAGGCCAGTGTCTTCCAATAATGCCCCTGCGGGTCAGGCTGGCCGATCAGAAGGGCGGGGCGTCCCTTCTTCAGCCTCATAGCCAACCTTACGGTTATTCGGGCTCCTGCGAGGGAAGCAGCTTGCAATTCCACGCTGTTCCGGGGGACGAGCTTACGCTCAAGATAACGAGAACGGCAGGCCCGGCGCCACGTGGTTACCTCATCGTCGTAGCTGCCTGGCTCAACACGAAGGATAACCTCGTAGGGCTGGACTTGGACAAGGACATTGCATGTGTCCTGAAGTGGACGTCCGTGGTCGGTTCTCTGCTTGTTCTATCGGGTGCGGGTATTTTCGCGAAGAATCGCGTCCGCCGGGTTCTCGGATGAAATCCGTTTCTACGACCTGAATCGATGAAGAGCTAGACTTGATTTGAAGGGACTTGGTTCGGTGCGCTTATTTTCTTACGCTACTCGCGCGGTGATCGCCGCCTTAGTGCATGCATCAGTCGCTTCAGGCACAAGGGCGAGCTAATGCAGCAACGCCGCGGCAAATCGCGGCGCCCGTCCCATTTGTAGGGTGCAAATCCGATGGACAAGCCGGACCCATAGAGGCGCCAAAGGGAGGCCCGTGGACGGGCTACCAAACTCCTATCCTCCCGTGGCCGATTCATTTTGGGCTGTCGTAGCCCGTCCCTGGACCTCCCCGCCCCCGGACCCCCCGGGGTAACAAACTCACCCGGCCCGGCGTCAATTAGCCATGCGAGCCATCGCGGCAGGATGCCTGGCGGGATCGCTCTGCGCGCTATTCATGGCCGCCAACCTGGCGGCGCAGATATCGCAGTCCGCCGATCTCCGGACTGTCGCCGTTACCGTATGGGATGGCGCAGGCCAACCGGTGACAGATCTTTCACTGAAGGAGTTCGCCGTAACCGAGGATGGCAAGCCGCAGCAGGTCCGGGTATGCGCTTACCAGGATTTCACGCAGGCGCCGCCGGCGGAGCGAGCGGGTGCGCAGGCCGCCGCGCTGGAATTCGCCGAGACTCGCATGGACTCGCAGGATCTTGTGGCCGTACTGGCGCTACGCGGAGAGGGACTGGCGATACTCAGCGATTTCACCGACGACCGCACGGCGCTCGCCGCCGCACTCCAGCGCCTTTCGGACGATCCCCTTCCACTCTGTGAGTCAACCGGGGCGGCGGACGCCTTTGCCGTTCCCGCCCCGAGGTTTCCGTCGCTCGAATATCAAACTTCGCTTCTGTTGGAACAGGGCGATTATACGCTCCGCGTAGCGACCCGAACCCCGGCGGCTTTCCCGGGGACGTACCAGACCGACTTTTCCGTGGCAGCCGCGCCGCCCCGCTAGTGCAGCGCGTCATGCAGAACAACGATTATGCTTTGGCCTTGTGGGGCGGGCTATACAGCCCGTGGACCCGCTTTCCAGCGGGTCCAGCCGCCTGAAAGGCGGCTGCAGGCAAGATTGCCTGCCCCACTTAGCTTCGCTATACTCCTCAGGAATTCAGACGCAGACCGCTAGCGCGATGCCGGCTTGCCATCCTCAGTGCACCGTCCGCGTCTTCCGGTTCATATAGTCCATCATCGAATATTGCCCCAGCGTATACGGCGTCGTGACGTACGCCTCCCCCCGGCGCATCTCCGTCACCTGCCGCACAGAGTTGACCGGCCCGTAATCGTTCGCCAGCATGAACGTATCGATCAGGATGCCCTGCTGCCGGTATCGGCTCACTTCCTCGGGCGGCGGCGGGCGGGTCTACCGCAGCGTCACCAGCAGTTCGTCGCCCTCGCGCGCCACGGTGAGGGCGCGAAAGTCGGCCATGGTGTGGGCACAGGCAAGCCGTTCGCGGGTGAAAGTGGTGGTGATGCCGATGGCCATCATGCCGGCGGCCAAAGCGGAATCGAGGCCGGCGCGCGTGTCCTCCACCACTAAACAGGCGGCGGGCGGGATGCCCAGGCGCTCGGCCGCCAGCAGGTAGGGCGCGGGGTCGGGCTTGCCGCGCGTTACATCTTCGGGCGCGATCAGCACCGGCGGGGCGGGAAAGCCGGCGGCGGCGATGCGCATTTTGGCCAGCGCCCTGGGCGCCGACGTTACCACGGCCCAGCGGCCGCGTGGCAGCCGGGCGACGAAATCGACCGCGCCGGCGATCTCCACTGCGCCGGCTTCATGCGCCTCTTCTTCACGCATGAAACGCTCGTGCTCTTCGGGAGTGGCGGCGCCGGGCGCTAGCATACGCATGGTTTCCATGGAAGGCCGCCCGTGGGAAACGCGCAGAACGTCGGCGAGTTTGAGGCCGTGGCGCGGAGCCCAGCGCCCCCATTGGGCCTCTACCGCCGCGGTCGAATCAACCAGCGTGCCGTCCATATCGAACAAAACGGCGCGGCAGCGAAAGGTCATCTTCCCATCATGCCAGCTCGGAAGGAAGCCGATCTACTTCGTCGTGGGCGCGGCGATTCAGTTGCTCCACGGAATTGTCCCGTGTTTTGCAAGAATCCCGTTCTTTCGCGTTCCTTGGCCTCTGCATCCGACTCGGCACAATCTCAATTCGCATCCGAGGAGAACGGCGAAAACCGCGATGAGTCTCTTCATGCTGCGAATGTTCCTAACGCACCGATCCCGGTCGACCGATTCTGCCGGAACGCCGCTGGCAATTTGTTTCCTCCGGATATCCTCGTCCGACCGCTGCCGGGACCAACAACACACAGGCGCTGCCACCTGCAATCGCGTAGAACCGTTTCAGGAAAGCGGATTGATCCGTGGTCAGCATTCTAGCCCGCTTACGCGCCATCCGGCAGTAGCGTGAGAGGCCTCGGCATAGGTACGCCGCGGTGAAAGGCGTCGGGTATTGCTCGCCCTGTCTGCCACGCCCCGCAGTGCGGCGCCGGTTTTGTCGCCAAAGCGCACCGAGGCGCCGGGTTGCACGGCGCGGTTGGCAGCCTTAGCCGGCGGCGGCGTTTTCGGCTGGCGGACATTGGCATGGCGCGTGCATGCCAGAAGCGCATGAAACAGAAAGTCAATGATAGTACCCGAACGTACGCCATCGTTCCGACTCGAGAGCAGGGGAACGAGGGAAACCCGGCGGATTCGGCCGGCCAGTCTGGGGACACTCAAGGGTTGTCGGATGTGGCGGAGGCTGGTTCGGAGAGCGTCGCGGAATTGGTCGAGGAGGGGCAATTCCTTGAGGCCGACGCGATTGGTGGAGTGGAAGGCGCGCCCGACGCGGATGTAGCGGAAGTGCACACCAAGCAAGTCGCCGAGGACGATGTGCCTCTGGAATACCTGGAGGGAGATTAGGCTGCGAGTCTGCAGCCTCGGCCAGCGCCCGCGCGCATTTGTGTGGGTGGAGAGTGGCTCCAACCAACGCCACCACCGGCTGCTTGTTCTTCGCCTTGCCTGATTACCTGAAAGCCTTAATCAGCGCCTCAAATTGCGCATGCAGCGATTTGGCGTGCGGCGTCACCGGTGGGATCTTGCGGTCGAGTCCGAGCAACTGGTAGACGGCCATCTGGGCCGCTCGCACCGAATACTCCACCGTAAAGACGACGTCGTCGGCGATTTCCACGAACTGGCTGACGAAGGCGAAATTCGTCGAGCCGTGCGGCACCGGCAACGGCCGATCGCCGCGCCGGCGAGGCATGAACATGCTGGTGATGTAGGGCATTCTGCAAGGAATGCAGTTGGCGGAGTCCACGATTTCGGGATCGAAGCGAAGGTGACCGCAGAGTTCCCGCAGGATTTCGGCGCCAGTGCAGTCGGCCATGGGCTTCGGCTTCGGCTTTCTTCTGGCGCAGATAATGGATAGCGGTCACGGTGAACTTGCCGTGCTCGGTCTTGTGATCGAGATCCGTCACCTGGCAATCCACGACGAAACGGACGCCTTGAGCCGCCAGCCAAGTCTGCAAGGAAAGGACCAGGGAATCGTACTGGTTGTAGATGGTTCGCTTGACCCCGGCGAGAGTTTCAATGCGGGAAAACTCGAGCACGAAACGGAGGAGGTAACGCTTGAACTCCACGGTTTCGTCGAATACGGTCTTCTCTTTGTCGATCAGCGAGGGAATCGATTTGTAAAGATCCCAGGTGCACTCGTAGTTGTCGGTTGTCAACATGCGCCCGCCGCGCATGGAGTACCCGCTGGCAGCGTCCCCGGCGGCGTCCAGGCTGCCGCCCATGACGGGCGCCGCTTCGAGGACCGAAATATTCCCACCAGGCAGGCCGCCATCGCGGATCATGAAGGCGGCGGCGGCCAAGGAACCGATGCCGCCACCGACCAGATAGGCCTTTGACTTCGCGTTCCTATCGCCTGGTTCGTCAAGAGAGCTTGGGGACGCTATTCAAGGACGACCGGCTGCCAGGATTTGTCGGGATTGAACCGCGTCATCTGGCGGGCTTGCATGGCCGTCCCCGCCCCCAGATCCTTTTCGTACACCACTCCATCGTGACTGACCATGAACATCCGGATTCCCGACACGCCATACTCGGCGGGCCAGGCGACCAGAGCGAAGCCGCCAATCATCTTGCCGTTCACTACATAGTCGAAGGCGCCTCCGGCGGCGGCCGGCCCCTGAGATTTCAGCACTCGGAAATAGTATCCGTGGTACGGTTCCGGCGGTTTGCCCAGCGCAGACGGATTTGCGATGGTGGCCTCGGCGAAAGCTCGCGGGACCAGACTATCGGACTTGCCATCCCCATACAGCCCATCCTCCTTGCCCGGCGCGCTCGAGATCTTCTGGGCGTATTTCAGGACGCGGTCCCCGTCGCGCGCCCCCGCGGCGTATTCGATCTGCGCCTCAGTGTAACCGCGGCAGATTTCCATCACGTTCAGTTCGTTCCTGCCAACCCTGCGCGCGAGGATCTCGATTCTCCCGCTGGCCGAATCGAGCCGCCATCTTCCGTCCTTGCGAATCACGGGAACCGGAAACGGCCACTCCTGCGTTCCCACCGTAAAGGCCACCCGGTCGGGTGTGAAGCGGTCCTCGTCGATGCGGAGCTTTTCGTGAGCGGACCGCGCAAACTCGGTGCGAAGCTCCTTGTCTTGCGCGGGATCGCCGGATTCGACGATATCCTTGCCACCAGGTCCGAAAAGTTGGAGGAGCGCCGCGGTATCATTGCGTTCCGCCGCGTCAATGGTCGCCTGAACGGCCTCCTGTGGGGTCGCAAACGTCCGCTGGCCGTCCTTTGGGGCGGCTGGCAGCAGAGTCGCCGCAACCAACAGGCCGGCGGCCAAGGGCCATGCTATCCGCCGTGGACCGTCTTTCGAGTGAACAGAATTGATTCCCGACATGATTCCCTCTCGCTCCTATCGATGTCCGCCGCCTCCGCCGCCATGCGAACCGCCGCCCCCGCCGCCGCCACTACTTCGGCTGGGCGCTCCACCCCCGCCACTGCTTCGGCTGGGCGCAGCTCCCCCGCCGCTGCGGGCAGGCCCGAGGCTCGAATACCCATGGTCGCTCTGGGTCTGCGCCGCTCCACCGTCTCGAACACCGCCGAAAACGCTACGGTTCCCGCTCGGTGCGCTGGGAGAAATCTGGCGATTGCCCATTCGCTCCGTTGAGGACGTGGAGCGGGCGCCTCGATTTTGCATCTGGCTTGCCGCCGTTCCGCGCGATTGCAAGTTTTGGCGCGCGGCGCCTCGATATTGGTTGGCCACGGCAGCGTTTGAGTACGGTACGCCCTGGCGATGCGTCGCATCGTGGGTCCAGGCGCTTGTTCCACTCAGGCTGCCGCCACGGCTGGCGTTGAAGTTGTACCGGTGAATAAAACTGTTATTGACGATGATGTTGTGGCCGCCCCAACCGGGACTCCAGCCCCAGCCACCCCAACCGCCCCAGCCGCCGCCAAAGTACATTCCCATGGGGACGCCCATGCCGAAGCCGAAGTAGGCGCCTGGGTAATACCAACTGGCGTAGGGGTAGTACAGAGGGGGCCCCCAGATGTACGCGGGATCGTAGGATGGCACGTAGATGATCTGCGGATTGGCGGGCTCGATCTCGATGACGCGTTGGCCGGATTCGTTCGCGGCGGTCACGGTTTGCTGCGCCGTCGAGGACAGTTTCCCCGCCTGTTGGGCCTTGAGCCGCATGCGCTGGACGGCGTCCATCACGTCGCCTTGCTGACTCAGAAACGCGTTTCCAAGATTGGTCGTCCACGTGATGTCCTGGTTCAGCCGCTTAACGAGGTCCGGAAAGACCACCAGGGCTTGTATGCTCGGATCCCAATTCTGCTGTTCCGCCGCTTGAGTCAGGGCCGCGCCGGCCAGGCCAGGGTTTCGTTGCAGCCACTGCGACGCTTGGACAAGTTCGAGCGGATAGGTAGACGCCACCAGAATCTGGCTTACCAGCGGATCCGGGTAGAGTGCGACGGGCGCCACCAAATCGTCGAGTTGATCGGCCGCCAGCGCCTGCCCGGGAGGGGGAGGTTCCGGAGGCTGTTGGGCCAGCAGCAGCATGCCCTGTGGCGCGAGCAGCAAAACGGCGCCGAGAACGGCCCGCATTGGGAAAGACGACAAATAAGAGCGCTTCATGGATTCGGCTCCTCTGGGCTTGCGTTAACTACTTGCTTTTCATGGGACGCCGCGACGCTCCGGTGAGGGTGGGCGGCGTGGTCGTGCAATTCGGCGGGCTCGTCAATGGCTCTCGTAATGCGATCCACTGTTGTAACGAGCAGACATTAAAGCTTCTCGATCTCCCCGGACTTGTTGCGGGTTTCGACGGCAAGCTTGTAAGCGCGATCCGAATACTCGAGCGCTCGTTCCGAGTGCCAGAGCGCCGCTCCGCGGTCCCCTTTTTCGTTATGTTCCGCGGCAGTGCGATGGGCCTGTGCCGCAAGTTCGTGTAACTCCGCGGCCCTCCGGTGCTCCTCGTGCATGGAATTTCCTCCTGAGGAAAGCGTGTGCAACCTTCGCCTCATGTGCACGGGGCGGGCCAATCTCTTCCGGATGGAAAACTTCTCTATGGAATGCGAGGATCGGCTTAACCGCCTGGGTCTGACGAACGGATTCCCAGTGTGGACTTTGCCGTCGCAACGGCAAATTCTGCACCCTCCGTTTCCAGCGTCAGGATCAAAAGCGCCAAAACCTTGCGAACTAAGGTTGGCGCTGCGCGTGCATCGGCGCTGAGTTGCAACTATATACCGATGGTCATTGTGAACCGAACATTCAAAGCGCCGGAGGGCAGAAGCAATGTTAACGAACAAGCGTCTAAAGGACTTTGTGATTCGAGCTACGGACGGCGAGCTTGGATCTGTAGTTGAGCTCTATTTCGACGACGAAACATGGGCCGTCCGCTACCTCGTTGTAGATACCGGCGGCTGGCTTAGCGGCCGGCGGGTGCTGATTTCGCCGTTTTCCATAGTCCGGATGGACTGGGATGCCATGCGATTGGATGTGGGGTTGACAAAGAAGCAGGTTCAGAACAGCCCAAACATCGATACGCACGAGCCCGTTTCGCGGCAGCACGAGGCCGCATACCTCGGCTATTACGGGTATCCCTATTATTGGGACGGCCCGAATCTCTGGGGCCCGGCGTTTTTCCCGGCGGGCTGGGCGGTTCCGGCAACTGCTTCGACGGAAGCTACGGCGGAGAGGATTCGAAAAGAGTCGAAGGATTCGCATCTGCGCAGCTCGGAAGCCGTGACCGGCTATCACATTGAGGCGGCCGATGGTGAAATCGGCCATGTGGACGGGTTTGTCGTGGACGATGAAGCTTGGGCGATCCGCTACATCGAGGTGGCAACGCGGAATTGGCTGCCGGGGAAGAAGGTACTGGTTTCGCCTTCGTGGATTGAACGGGTGAGCTGGGCGGATTCCAAAGTCTACACCGGCCTCTCCCGGGAAGCCATCAAGGACGCCCCGGAGTACGGCGAGTCCACGCCCATCACTCGAGAGTACGAGAACCGGCTCTACTTTCACTACGGCCGGCCGCCGTATTGGCTGCCGGACGCCAAACATTAGTCTCAGCATTCCCTGAGCGGCGTTTGAGTTGAGATCGTAGGCATGCGGCAGGCCGGGCGATCATGCCCGCGCTCGCGGCGCCCAGGCGGTACGGGGGCAAACGGAGCTGCAAGCGACCACGAAATGCAAGAGCTGCACTTGAACACTGCACGATTTGCCGAACGGCAGTTTGCGAGCCGGCGCCGGGGGGTTCTGTTTTCCGATTTCAACCCTCGGCGCCGTCCATTACGCCGCTGCCGATTTTCTCCACGTGACCTTTCGGGATTCATGGCGTTCCTGCCCGCGAGTGGCAAATGAACTGCTAAGAATGGCCTGGAGATACGCCGTTGCGCTTCCAACTGCAACCAGATCCGTGGGCCGCTTCCAAATGCGGCAACGGCGCCTCGCTGGCGCGCCGAACCATTTACTAGTTCGAACACCTTGCGATGGAGGTCGCATTATGCCCAAAACTGCAGTCGGATTATTCGTGAATCCCGATTCTGTAAACGACGTTGTTCGCGATATCGAGGTGATTGGCTTTCCCAGGAGAGAGGTTCGCTCGCTCGAGGAGCCGGCAAGCTTCGATGTCACCGGTGTGATGAGCTTCCCGCGCCTCGACTTCGAAGTCGACCTGGGCCGGGAGCTTAGCCGGATCGGGGCGACGATAGCGGAAACGACGGGTTACGTTGAAGGTCTGCGGCGCGGAGGGGCGCTGGTTTTCGCGACCGGTTCGAGCGAAAAGGCCGACGCGGCCGCCGATATCATGAACCGGCACGGCGCGGTGGAGGTTGGCGAGAGTCGCGGTCCCGAACCGTACTTACCCAATGTGGCTGGCGAGGGAATGACGCCGATGCGCGATAGTACGGTCCAAACCGGGCGGGTCCGCCAGACGGGCGGCAGCGCCACTTGTTTCGTCTGGTAGCGCGCCGTTTAACCTCAGATCCGACGGGCGGATCGCGCGGGGAGTGCGTCTCCGCCCCTTCAAACCGATCTGGGAACGCAACACACTCGAAATGGAAAGAAAGGAAGATCAGCATGTCTGAAACGAACTCGGCGGTAGCCATTTACGACACTCACACCCAAGCGGAGGACGCTGTGAAGGAGTTGCAGCGGTCTGGATTCGACATGAAGCAGATGTCCATTGTAGGCAAGGATTATCATACCGACGAGCACGTCGTCGGATACTACAATACCGGCGACCGCATGAAGTACTGGGGCAAGCTGGGCGCTTTCTGGGGTGGTCTATGGGGAATGCTGTTCGGCGCCGCATTCTTTGCGATTCCAGGAATCGGGCCGGTATTGGTAGCAGGCCCGTTGGTCGCCTGGATTGTCGGCGCACTGGAAGGGGCCGTGGTCGTGGGCGGAGTAAGCGCGCTCGGCGCGGGGCTTTACAGCATTGGCATTCCCAAGGACAGCGTCGTGAAATACGAGGCGGCGCTCAAGTCCGACAAATTCATTCTCCTGGCCCATGGGACGGCGGATGAGGTTGCCAAGGCGAAGGACATCTTGCAGACGACCCACCCAACGGAGGTTGAAGTACACGCGTCTCAAGGCAGGCAACTTGCCGCTAGCGTAGTGTCCAAGAACTAACTCAACAGGCCAGAAGAAGGCAGACCAGGAGGTCCGCCCCACCAGTCCAGGACACTACGCTCGCGGCAGGTAGCAAGCAAGGAGAAAACATGGTGAGCGGCAACTCTTTGAAACGGTTGGGAACGCTGGGGCAATCCGTCTGGCTGGATTACATCCGGCGAGATCTAATCGCCAGCGGCCAGCTTCGGCGCTTGATCGAAGACGATGGACTGCGGGGGATGACTTCGAATCCGTCCATCTTCGAGAAGGCGATTGTGGACAGCCACGATTACGACGAGGACATTCGGGCCATGGCGTTGAAGGGAAAAGGCGCCGAGGCAACCTACGAGTCCCTCAGCCAGGGCGATGTGGAGAACGCCGCCGATCAGTTCCGGCCTCTCTACGATAGGACCGACGGCCAGGATGGATATGTCAGCCTGGAAGTCAATCCACATCTGGCGCACGACGCCAAAGGCACGGTTGAGGAAGCCCGCCGGTTGTGGGCCGCGCTGAATCGGCCCAATGTCCTCATCAAGGTCCCCGCGACGGCTGATGGGCTGCCCGCTATCCGACAACTGATCGGTGAGGGAATCAGCGTCAACGTGACGTTGCTGTTTGGGTTGCCGCGGTATCGCCAAGTGGCGGAAGCCTACATCGCCGGCCTCGAAGCGCGCGCGGCCCAAAAAGGGCCATTGAAGCATTTAGCCTCGGTGGCCAGTTTCTTTGTAAGCCGCATTGATGCGCTGGTGGACCCGATGCTGGAAAGACCGATTGCACAGGGCGGCAAGGACGCGGAGTTTGCCAAGAAGGCGCGCGGACAGGTTGCCATCGCCAGCGCAAAGATGGCCTATCAAATCTACAAAGACATCTTCGGCGGCGAACGGTTTAAAACACTGGCTGCGCAGGGCGCTCGCGTCCAGCGGCTGCTCTGGGCCAGCACGAGCACCAAGAACCCGGATTACAGCGACGTGAAATACGTCGAGGCCCTCATCGGGCCGGAGACGGTCGACACGATCCCGATG
>Ga0182027_10010291_pt1 | contig 13320 bp, 9 predicted proteins | sample 712E1DmetaG_FD_121300 | JGI IMG/M metagenome (GOLD analysis project Ga0182027, IMG submission 121300) | Permafrost microbial communities from Stordalen Mire, Sweden - 712E1D metaG (Illumina Assembly) | ecosystem: Environmental > Terrestrial > Soil > Wetlands > Permafrost | place: Sweden...
GAACCTCGCCGCCGCTCGGGAGCGACGCGTCCGCCGCATTTCGGAACAGGTTGATCAGCGCTTGTTCGATCTGGTCCGGGTCGCCCTGGATCGTCGCCGGCGGCCCCGCCTCGACGTGCACCGGAACGCGCGTCTCGAAGCTGGCGGCGCGGCTGACGCACTCGGCGACCCCCAGCGGCTGCGGTTGCGGACGCGGCAGCTTGGCCAGCCGGGCGTACGCGCCGATAAACCGGCTAAGGCTCTCCGAGCGCGACGTAATCACGTGCAGCCCGCGCCGCATGTCGTCCCGCCAGTCCTCCGCCAGCGGATCGCGCGCCAGGATGCTTTCCAAACTCCCGGCGATGGATTTGATGGGCGTCAGCGAGTTGTTCAGCTCATGCCCCAGCACCCGCACCAGGCGCTGCCAGGCCTGCAATTCCTGCTCGCTCAACGCCTGCGTCAAATCCGAAATCACCAGCAGTTCGAGCGGCAGGCCCTTCTCGCGGATGCGCGTCCGGCGCACTCCCCAGCGCCCCGCGCCGCCCGGGAATACGCCCTGAAAGGTGCTCAGCGGCGGACCTTCCAGACACTCCGCCAGGCGCAGGTCCGCGGCCGTTTGCCCTAGCAGGCGATCCGAGGGCGCCGCCAGCAGCCGCTCGCCCGCGCGGTTCACCAGGCGCAGCCGCTGACGCTCGTCGAAGGCCAGCACGGCTACGTCGATCTCGCGCATCACCGTGCGCAGCAGCGTGGTGGCTTCCATGGCCCCCAGGCGCTGCTCGCGCAAGGCGCCGCCCAGCGTGTTCACCTCGCGCATCACCTCGCCCAGCGCGTCGTCGGGACGCGGCGAACGGCCCCGTACGGAGAAATCGCCCTCGCGCAACGCCGCCAGCAGGTTCGAGAGCGTTTGCAGCGGAAACACCACCCGTTCCCGCACCGCCATGGCGAAGCCGATCCACGCGCCCACAATCAGCACGGTCAGCGTCCACTTCGTCTGCGAGCTGAAATCGCCGGCCCACAGAACCGCCACGGCCGTCGCCGACCCCGGCAGCCCGCACAGAACGGCCAGCAGCACCACGCGCCCTTCGTGGCTCAGGTGAGCGGGCTTGCGCCCCCCGGCCCCCGTCTTCATAGACCGTATCTTTGCAGACGCCGGTAGAGAGCGCTGCGGCTCAGGCCCAGCGCGTCGGCGGCGTGGCTGACGTTGCCGTTGAAACGCGCCAGCGCCTTCTTGATGAGCAAAGCCTCCACGTCTTCCAGGCTCATCTCTTCCAGACGCGGCGGACCCTCGCGGCCGGCGCGCAGTCCCAGGTCCGCGGCCCGTATGGCATCGCCCTGCGCCATCAACGCGCCCCGCTCCACGGCGTGGTCCAATTCGCGCACGTTCCCCGGCCATGCGTGTTCCAGCAGCGCCTTCATGGCCCCTTCGTCGAAGCCCGCGATGGACTTGCGGTAGCGCTCCGCATGCTGCGCCAGAAAGTGCGCCGCCAGCAGCGGGATGTCCTCCCGCCGGTCGCGCAACGGAGGCAGACGCAGCTCGATGGTGTTCAGCCGGAACATCAGGTCCTGCCGAAAGCGGCCCTCCGCCACCTCCGTGTGCAGGTCCGCGTTGGTGGCCGAGAACACGCGCACGTCCACGCGCCGGGTCTTCGAGGAGCCTACCCGCTCGAACTCGCCGGTCTCGATGGTGCGCAGCAGCTTGGCTTGCAGCCCCTGTGAGATGTTGGCGATTTCGTCCAGAAACAGCGTGCCGCCATCGGCCATCTCGAAGCGGCCGACGCGGTCGGTCTTGGCGTCCGTAAAAGCGCCCTTGACGTGCCCGAAAAGCTCGCTCTCGAAAACCCCTTCGGCCAGTCCGCCCGTGTTCACCGTGACCAGCGGCCGCGCCGCGCGCAGCGAAACCGAATGCAGGGTTTGCGCCACCAGTCCCTTGCCGGTTCCGTTCTCGCCCGTGAGCAGCACGTTGGCGTCGGAAGGCCCCACGCGCGAAATCACTTCGAGCACCGGCCGCATGGAGGCCGCCCGCGCAATCAGCCGCGGAAACCGCTCCGCGCGCAGAACGCGGTTCTCGGCCTCCAGCCGCTGCCCTTGCCGCAACGCCCGGCCCAACTCGATTTGCGTCTTCAGAATGGCCGACAGCCGCGCATTGTCCCAGGGCTTCTGAATAAAGTCGCGCGCCCCGCCGCGCATCGCCTCCACCGCCAGCTCCACCGATCCCCACGCCGTCATCACCACCACCGGCAAAGTGGAATCGAGCGCCTGGATGCGGTGCAGCAGGTCGAGCCCCTCCTGGCCGGAAGTGGTGTCGCGGGCGTAGTTCAGGTCCATCAGGACCACATCGAAGTCGCGCGATTCCAGCGCGTCGATCACCGCCCCCGGCGAGGTGGCCGCCTCGGACCGGTAGCCCTCGCCTTTCACCAGAAAACGCAGCGCTTCCAGGACGTCGGCCTGGTCGTCCGCAATCAGAATGGAAGGTGTGTGCGAATCGGAGGACTTCATCAAACCTCTATTGGTACCGCAAAAACAGTCCAATAGGGCATTCCGGGGGCCAAAGCCATCTATCGAAGGGAGCGCCCCTTATCCGGCGAAGGCCCAGCCGAAGTGTCCGTTCGTGGGACGCACGGGACGGTGGGGCAGCCAGACCCACAGAACCCGTGGGTACCCCGACTGCCCGCTAATGCGCCGAGTACTGCGGCTGCGGCGGGTTGAGCACGATCTCCACGGTCTTCTCTTCCTCCCTGATCTCAAGTATCTGACCGTACGTCTGGTATCCGTGGGCGCTCACCAGGAAGCGGATCTTACCCTGCGGGATAGCCGGGATCTTGGCTTCCCCCTTCTGGTTAGTATGCAAGTCGTAGTCGATCAGGACGTTCTTGCCAAGTCTCAGGCCCGAGCGCCCTTCGCTGAAATGGACCACCACTTCGGCGCCCTCGATGGCGCGCCCGCTCTCCGTTTTCACCTGAATCAGGAGCCTCGTCACCGGCGTTTCGCCATACGCGGCCATGCCCCACAGCAGCAAAATCGGCAGAAGCAAAAGGCGGAACGGCGTTCCCGTGATGCGCATAGTCCGATTATAGTCCGCGCGTGGTACCATCGAACTAGCTACCTGCCAGTCGCTTCATATGGGGGCGCAACGGATTCGACGGGATCGAATCGTGGTGGGGAGGCGTGCCGGGTTCCGAGCTCCCGTAAAACGATCGGAAAACATAACTGCCAATACGCAGTTTGCATACGCTGCCTAATTAATTAGGTGGCCGCTCCAGCCGCTGAGCCCGCGCGGCGGTGAGTGAGCGTCATCTTGCGGGATAGGCCAAAGGCTTCGGTCCGGAGCCGGCGGTCGAGATCTAATCGGACTAGGCCGCCGCCGCGCTCGCCGGTTCTGAAGCGGATGGCCGAAATCTCTGAGCCGGATACGCACGTAGGCTCTTCATTGCGGGCTTTCTCGGACGGGGGTTCAACTCCCCCCGCCTCCACCATAATTAGATCGACAGTTTACGGGCGGCCCTCCTGGTCGGCGCGCAGGCCCTCGGAGTGGCATCTCTGGTTGTTCCATACCCCAAGCTGATTTGCCACCGTATGCTACGAATTCCCGCGGAGAGCCGGAATCCGTGTGGTCCCACAAAATGGCCATTCATTTCCCGGAAGATGCCGCCCCGCGCGGGGCGCATCAATGAACCGGTGAGGCCCCGTGCGCAATTCGGACAATTTCTTGAGCGATATCCTCGGGCGAAAGAACGAAATCGATGCACCCGCTGGCTATTGCGCTCTCTGGCATATCCGGCTGCCCGGCTGTGTCGAGCTTCTGCGCGATGGTAATGCCCCCCGCTTCCTTTATGCCGCATAGCGCCGCGGCCCCATCGCCATCATAGCCGGAGACAATCACAGCGATAAGTTTGCCGTCCCAATGTTGTGTTATGGATCGCAGAAAAACCGTAATCACGTCGGGCCATCCCCTGGGCTTTGAGATCGGCTTCAGACGGAACTCTCCATCGAGAACGTGCAAATCCCGCTGTTCCGGGATGATAAACACACGATTGGGCCGGATCACCAGTCTTTCCGTGATCAATTCCACCGGCATCTCTGTATATCGCGGGAGAATCTCGTGCAGCATGGTAGCGACGGTTCTCAGGTGATTCACGATAACGATCGCAACACCCATGTCGGCCGGCAGGCGCCGGAGTAACCGGGTATAGGCGTCGAGGCCACCGGCCGAACCGCCCACGCAAACCACGGGAAAGTTTCTTGCGGCGTTTCCGGCTTTCATAACTAATCGCTCCGCTTCGGACTCTTCACCCAGTATGCAGCGTTCACGATGCTTCGGGAAGGATATCCTTCAGATCCCGGCGGAAAAACGTCGAACCCGGCGGAACGCCCAGGTCAGCCTGGCCCCTCCGTGGGAATCGTGAATTTGAAAACCGCGCCCCCTCCGGCTTCCGATTCCACCCAAATGCGCCCACCGTGACGTTCCACCGCTTTCCGGCACAGGGCTAGTCCAATGCCGGTACCGGGGATTTCCTTTCCGTGCAGACGCTTGAACATGCCGAAAATGAACTCGCCGTCGGCCGGATCGATGCCGATCCCGTTGTCCCTGACCGAGAAGAGCCACCCTTCCGCGGTTCTCGCGGCGGAAATGTGAATGGCGGGCGCGGCCTCGCTCCTGTACTTGATCGAATTGGCAATCAGGTTCTGGAAAAGCTGCGTCAGCATGACCTCATTGCCAACCGCGACCGGCAACGCATCGGAGGTCACGGTAGCGCCGCTCTGTCGAATGGCCATTTGCAGGGACGACAGCGCCTGCTCCAGCGCGTGGTTGCAGTCCACGCGCAACAAACGATTGCCGTCCCGCTGGGTAATTTCCCAATAGCTCAGCAGCCCTTTCAGGAGGGCCTCGATTCTCAGAGCGCCTTCGAGGGAATAGCCGATGCAGATGTCTGCGTCTCCGCCCAGCTTTCCCGTCTGCTCCCGGGCCAATAGCTGATTGAAGGTCACGACCATGCGCAGCGGTTCCTGAAGGTCGTGCGTGAGAGCAAAAGCAAATTCCCGAAGTTCGGCGTTTGCGGTCTCAAGCGTCCGCTCCGCCTGCTTGCTTTCGGTGATGTCGCTCACCACGGCGCGGCATACCGGAGCCCCGGCGGCGTCCTGCGCCGCGGTTGTCTCCAGCCGCACCCAAAACGGCTCGGCATCCTTTTTCAGTACCCGCAGATCCCACGCCTGCGGAACGCCCGTGTCCAAAAGCGCTTTCCGGCGCAGGTAGTAAACATCCTGGTCCTCGCGGAGGATAAACCGGGAGAAGGGCTGCTTGACCAGATCGCCTCTTGCCACGCCAAGCAGTTTGGCGGCGGTCAGATTGGCCTGTAGAATGGACCCGTATTCGCCGATCGTCAGGTAGCCCACCGGCGCCAGATCGTACAGGTCGAAATACCGCGCCCGCGAGCCTTCCAGTTCCTCCTGCGTGCGGCGCAGTTCCTCGTTCTGCATCTCCAGTTCGATCTGATGCACGCGCAACTCGTGGAGTGCGCGCCGCGCCGCGTCGGACGATAGCACCTCCCGGTTCTCCGGCATCCCGCCCGCTCTTTCAGCGGCGAGCGCCTCCGCCCGCCGGCGCAGAGCTTGCGCTGAGTCTTCTTCGGGCGAGGCGGCCGAATGCACGGAAGCGTTGACAGCCGACTCTGAACGCGCATCTTGCCGACTCATGGCTCTGACCGTTCCTTTCATTCTATCGTGAAGGCGGCCTGCGCCACGCTGGGGGTGCGCGACACAATAATGGCAGAGCTCTCCATTCCTAGTGAATTCGCATGAATCTGTGCGTAGGGCTACGCAAGGCTTTGCTTTTGGCTTTGTATCGGCCGTGCGCGCCAGCGGCCGGTGGGGCGGACCTCCTGGTCTGCCTTCTTCGACTTGATAGCGCGAATCCCGGAAGGCAGACCAGGAGGTCCGCCCCACAACGGATCGCAGCGCACTTTCGGAGAAGTTCCACTCTGCGTCGCGCACCCCCACGCTGGGGGCCTTAACAAGACCAAGCTTCGGCTGGATCATAGGCTCGCCAGAGGGTAGTGTCCTAAAGGAGCGTTTGACCATGGCCATGGCTGCTTTGCAGCGGTCACGCTTGGCTGTGGATTGCGAGCTTCAACGCCTCGCCCTCAACTTCTCTACACGCTATGGCTCGACCGCGAGCACGACCTCTGCCGGCGCTAAGCCGGGCGCTGTGGCGCGAACCGTGATCTTGCCCTGCCCGGCGCCCGAACGCACCACAGCCACCGCTCTTCCCTGATACAACTTAGTCTGCTTGCCGGTGACCGGAGTAGCATCGGTAAGATCCGCATTGCCGGCGGCGATGAGCCGTCCGGCGCCGGCCACCTCGAAGGTGACGGCGCCCGCTGCGTCCGGTACCCGGTCTCCGTCCCGGTCCAAGACGGAGACCTCGATGGTGGAAACCTGCCGGCCGGCGTTCTTGAGCGTCTTTAGATCGGGGACCAACTCGATTTTGGCGGGCTGGCCAACGGTCTTCAATTGAAAACGCGCGGCTACAACGCCATCCTTCTTTCCGGCCATCTCCACCGTCCCGGGTTCATTCGGAACCTCAAACGTCAGAGTCGGGGCCAGGGGATCGGAAATCGGTTTTTCGCCGAGGGACCGCCCGTTCAGGAACACCTCTACCGATTGGCAGTTGGAGATAATCTCAACGCGAACGGTCTTACGGGTATCGTTGGGAATGCCCCATCGCTCCACCGGCTGCGGACGGCCCATTCCCCTTCCCCCGCCGGCTGCCGGTTGGGCGTCGGCGGCGCCAGGGGCAGTCGCGCCGGCATACACCATGGGCTTGTCGCTCCAAAGCGCCTGGCGGAGATAGGCATCCCGCTTCCAGAACCCCTCCAGATCGAGCAAACCCGCGTTAGAGCCATGCGTAGGCCAGCGGTCGGCCTCACCCAGATAATTCATACCCGTCCACAGGAACTGGCCCCCGACGAAGTCGTTGACGGCGACTGAGCGCCACTGATCCAGGCCGCGGCTGTTCTCGCTGCCGTAGATCACCCGCTGGGGATACGCTTTGTGGTCCCGCTCGTAGTACTGCTCGAAGTAGTTATAGCCAACCACGTCCAGCATGTTTGCCACGCCCGTCACGTTGGAGACGTTGATATCGGCCAGGGCCATGGTAACGGGACGAGTGGCGTCGAACCGCTTCACTGCCGCGATCAACTGACGTTCGATGGACGGCATGAGATTGGCGGGAGGGCCGGGCTTGGCCTTGGAATCCACCGGGATCGAACTGTCCACCCTATTGAGCGGGTGAACGAAGGGGTCGGTGGGGTAATCGATTTCATTGCCAATGCTCCACATGACGATGGAGGGGTGATTGCGATCTCGCAGCACCATGTCCTGAGCGTCGCGGACGCCCCATTCCTCGAACCACTCGTTGTACCCGTGACGCGACACCGGCCCGTTGTTCCGGCCTTCCGCCCACTTGCGTTTGCCGCCGATCCACTCGTCGAAGGCTTCGTCCATAACCAGGAAACCCAGGCGGTCGCAGAGATCGTAGAATTCGGGGGCCATGGGGTTGTGCGAACAGCGAATGGCGTTCACGCCGATTTCTTTGAAGCTCCTCAGGCGGCGCTCCAGGGCCTCCTCGAAGAATGCCGCCCCCAGCGAGCCGAGATCGTGGTGAATGCAGACCCCCTTCATTTTGGTCGGCCGGCCATTGAGCACGAGACCCCGATCCGGGCTGAAATGGAAACTGCGAATGCCGAACGGTATCCGCTGCTCGTCGACCACTTTTCCGTCGAGATAGACCCGGCTGACCGCCGTGTACAAATGAGGCTGGTCGGGCGACCAGAGGCTGGGGCGCGGAACGGCAACCTGCTGGGCAAAAGTCCGGTCCTTGCCGGCCGCGACAGGTTCTTCCTCTTTGGCGGTCCCGACCTCTTGATCCCTCTCGTTGAGGATGGACGTAGCGACGTTGGCCACAGCTTCAGCCGGCGTTTCGTTCATGAGCCGCGTTTCTATGGACACCAGCGCTTCGGCATCCCCGGCGACCGGCGTCGTAACGTAAACGCCCCAGGGCGCGATATGGACCGGCCCGGTCACGTTGAGCCAGACATGGCGGTAGATGCCCGTCCCGGGATAATAGCGCGAGTCGGCCACCACGGTGCGGTCCACGCGCACTGCCAGGACGTTCCGAAGCGCCCCGAAATGGAGGTGCGAAGTGAGGTCGTACTCGAAACTGGAATACCCATACGGCCGCGAGCCAAGGTTCACGCCGTTGATCCAGACGGTGCTGTTACGATACACGCCGTCAAACCGGATAGAGACTCTCTGCCCACGCATGGAGGCCGGGAGCTGGAACGTTTTTCGGTACCAACCGATTCCGCCCGGCAGGAAACCCGTGCCGCTCGCGTTCTTTTGACTGTAGGGCCCTTCGATAGACCAGTCATGGGGCAGGTCAACCTTCCGCCAGCCCGTATCCGCGAGAGTGGGCGATTGCCCTTGCTTGACGTCTCCCAACTGGAACCGCCAGCCGTTGTCGAAGTTCTGCCGCTCACGTACGGCCTGACCGTAGACCGGCACAGCCGTGAACAGCGCCGCAACGAGGGCAAGCGCTGTGAAGGTCATTCGATGGCGCACGGAAGAGCGCGCCGGAGTTTCATGAATCATATCGCAAAGCCAGATACTTCCCGTGACAAGGATAATGTAGTCCCAAAAGCAAACACCCGCTCGCCGCGCACGGAACGGTCTAGGGCGAGCCAGCCATTTGGCGACTTCCGTCCAGTGTACCGGATGTATCTTGCTATAGATAGGCGCAGCACGCAAGTCCCGGACGGTAATTTCGAACGGCCCATTGTATTCCGCGACTTGGATCGGCAAAACGGGGCGGTCGGGGAGGGTCAGTGACGGTACTAAAGCCCCGGGGGAAGGGCGCCCCATGATATACTCACGGACCAGAGGTGATGGGCGTGCGAGCCGACGCAGGGACCGCTGAGCGGAACGTCGACAGGGGTGAGAATCAGCCAATCCGCGGGGTCGTCGTGAAAAGCGTTCCGTCCGAAGCGATTCGCCGGGAGCTGGCGCTGATTCTGGCCAGCCCCGCTTTCCGAAATTCCAGGCGGTACTCCGGCCTCGTGACGTATCTGGTCGAACGAACACTGGAGGGCCGCGGCGGCGAACTCAAGGAACGCAACATCGGCGTAGAGGTATTCGGGAGGCCGCCCGATTGCGACATGACCTCGGACCATTCGGTTCGCAGCGCGGCCGGTGAGATTCGGAAGCGGCTCGCCCAGTACTATCTGGAACGCGGGCATGAAGCGGAAATCAGAATCGACCTGCTTCCCGGCTCGTACGTTCCGCAGTTTCGATTCAATCGCGAAGAGCCGTGCCCATCCGGGGACGTCGGCTTTCTAGGGGCGCCAGGCGGCAGAACAGCGGACCCTTCGCCTCGACCGCTAATCCTGAGGCGGTGGCCGATCTGGCTCGCCGTGTTCTCCGCTGCCGCCGTTCTAGCGGTCGGTGTGTCTCACTTCGCCTCCGGGCGATCGGAAACGGCGCTGGACTCCTTTTGGGGTCCTGTTCTCCTCCAGCCAGGGCCGGTGATGCTGTGCATCGGGACGTATCCGGCCGCGCCTCCCGCTCATGTGATCGCTAAGAACGGCGGCCCGGTTGGCGTGGTCTTGGAAGATGCGCTCGCGCTTGCTAGGATAATCGGCGCAGTCAGGACGCTCGGGAAAGATTACCGGATTGCGCGCCTTCCGTCCACGACGTTCGACGATTTTCGCCAGGGCTCATCCGTTCTGATTGGAGCGTTCAACAACGAGTGGGTTCTCCGCCTTACGAATGAACTCCGCTTCCGTTTTGACAAGCAAGGGCCGGGCCCCAACAGCGGCATCGAGGATTCTCAAGATCCTTCCAGGGCCCCTTGGCATCCGGCCCCTTCCGGTCAACCGGGAGAGTTCAACAAGGACTATGCGATCGTCGCGAGATGTTGGAACCCCGAGACCGGCCGAATGGCGGTCGTCGTGGCCGGAGTCCACCCGTGGGGCACGGCGGCCGCGGGTGACTTCGTCACGGTTCCAGACAATCTCAAGAAGCTAGAAGCGCTGGCTCCGAAAAAGTGGAAGAGCAAGAACCTGGAGGTGGTGCTTTCCACGGACATAATAGAGGGTGTGGCAGGCCCGCCGAACGTCGTTGCAGCGTACTTTTGGTAGATCCATCCCGTCGATAGTTTAGGACCGTCCGTGACCCCGACTGGGCGCTATCCAACAACACTTCTACTGCATTGATAAATAAAGACCTCAACAACCGAAGACGGTCAGGGCCTTGTATCGCGCATCCGACGGGCGCAACATAGTTGAAGCACCCGCATTAGGTGAAGTCTCAGAACAAGGCGTAGAGGTGTCGCATGAACGGGGCGCGTGCCGAACCCCGTGATTCATTGCATCGCGGTCGCGCCGACCGATGCTCTAAACTACAGCAGTCCAAAGGACTTATGCTTTCCGATCTGAAACTCGTCAAGATTCTCGCGCTGGTTCCGCTAGCCATGCTCACGGCCGCGGCGCAAACCGGACCCGTAGTGGTCAAATCGCCGAACGGGGCGCTCGATATTTCGATCGCCACCTTGCGCGGCAGAAACCCCGACGCGGCCGGGGGGCAACTCGCCTACAGCATCGACTTTCGAGGGCAGCCTGTGCTCGAGTGGTCGAACTTAGGGCTGCTGTTGGAGGGCGCGCCCGCACTCGGTCCCGCCGTGCGGATCGAGTCGTCGCAGCCGTCCAGCCAGGACGAGACCTGGAAGCCGGTGCATGGTAAAGCCAGTCCGATCCGGAACCAATTCAACGCCGTTTCGGTGCAGACGGTCGAAACCGGCGCGCCAGCCCGGCGCCTCGTTCTGGAAGCTCGCGCATACGACGACGGGGTAGCTTTCCGGTACATCGTCCCCGAGCAACCCGGCGTTCGGGAGATGCGCATCTTGAACGAAGCCACGCAGTTCCGGTTTACCAAGGACGCCATGACGTATCCCCTGATCTCGCGGGGCTTCCAGACCAGCAACGAGGACGATTACCACGAGTTGGCAATCGGCGGTCTGCATGCGGAGTTCCTGATTAACCTGCCGCTGCTGCTGCACGTGCCGGGAGTGGCCTGGGTCGGCCTGACGGAAGCGGACATCGAGAACTACTCCAGCCTGTTCCTGACCGGCGCTGGCGGGCGCGCGCTGGCCGCGCGGCTCGCTCCCCGCGTGGAAGATGTCAATACGAGCGCGGATACCGCGCCCGCATTCATCCCCGACGTGGATGCCAAGCTGGTTTCGGTCATCGGCCGCCCGCCGATCAAATCGTCCTGGCGCACGTTCATGATTGCCGACGATCCGGGACGGCTGGTCGAATCGAACATGGTCGTCAATCTCAATCCGCCGAACGCGATCGGGGATACGTCTTGGGTTCAGCCGGGTAAGACCCCTTGGGACTGGTGGAACGGAGGCCAGGCGAAGGGCGTCGCGAATCCCGGCAAGAACAACGACACGATGAAGTACTACATCGACTTCTCCGCCCGAAACAAGTTCGAGTTCATGCTGATCGATGCCGGCTGGGCGGCGTCGCTGCCCGCGGACCCCGGTTCCACACGGCGGCGGGCGGACCTCACCAAGTCCAACGCCAACCTCGACATCCCCATGCTCGTGGAATATGGGAAGGCCAGGAATGTCCGGCTATGGCTGTGGGCGCATTTCCGCGACATGAACGACCAGACGGATGCCGCGCTCGCACAGTGGGAGAAATGGGGCATCGCCGGCGTGAAGATCGATTACATGGACCGGACCGACCAGTGGATGGTGGACTGGTACCGGAACACCGCGAAGAAAGCGGCGGAGCATCGCATCATGATCGACTTCCACGGCGCGTTCAAGCCGGACGGAATGCGGCGCACCTTCCCCAACGTGTTGACGCGCGAAGGCGTGATGGGCGCCGAATATAACAAATGGAGCGGACGCGAAACGCCGAAGCACGACGTCATGCTGGCGTTCACGCGCATGCTGGCCGGACCGATGGACTATACGCCGGGCGGCTTCGATAACGTCACCTGGGAGAACTTCACGCCTCGCAACAGGGCGCCGATGGTGATGCACACGCGCGCGCACGCCACCGCGCTGTTCGTGGTGTTCGAGAGCGCGCTGCAGATGGTTTCGGACTCTCCCGACGCGTACACAGACCAGAAGGAGACCGAGTTCCTGAAAGCCGTTCCGTCGGTTTGGGACGAGACCCGCGTCATCGGCGGGAGCCCGACCTCGTACATCACGATCGCGCGGCGCCACGGGAGCGAGTGGTTCCTCGGCTCCATCACAGGTTGGGACGCGCGCGAGATCGAAACGCCGCTGACCTTCCTCGGAAAAGGCAACTGGAACGCGGAGATCTACACCGACGGACCGAACGCCGCCAAGGAACCAAAGGAAACGGTGTTGGAAAGACGCGTCGTCACTCCAGCCACCGTACTGAAATGCAAGCTGGCGCCGGCCGGCGGTTGCGCTGTCCGGTTCACTCCGGCCCCGTAGAAAGGTGGGCAGGTCTGCTGGCCTGCCCAACCCGCCTCACTGAGGAGGAACGATATGAACGCGATCGCTCTATTGGCTTCGGCTCTGTTCTGTCTGAGCCTCCCCGCGGCTGCGGACGTGACCGTCGCGAGTCCAGGAGGGCGCGTCCAGTTCGTCCTGTCGACGAACGCGCAGGGTCACCTGCAATACACGGTCGAGTTTCAGTCGAAGAGCATGATCGACGCCTCGAACCTGGGGATCGTGGTGGACGGAGCGGACCTCGCCGCCGGCGCCCAGATCGGGGCGGCGGAGACCTATAAGGTAGACGAAACCTATCCCTGGCACGGAGCCCACTCCACCGCGGTCAACAAATGCAACGGGGTGAAAATCGCGCTCACGCACCCCAAAACAAAGACCGCCTACACGCTGGAAGTCCGAGCTTATGACGACGGCATTGCGTTTCGCCACCTCGTGCCGGGCCAGGGTGACCGTACGCCCGACGAAGCCACCGAGTTCCGCGTTCCCGCCGGAGCGGCAGCACCTGGTTTGTGGCGGTCACAAACGGCGCCACGGCGCGCAACATCCAGATCAACCTCGCGGAAATCCTGAGCAGGGCCCAAGGGGAGCAAACGGGCCTGGCGGAGCAGCCTCGCGGCGGGCGTGGCGCCGTTTACCATGGCACGTTGCTGCGCGACGCCAACGAACCGGCGGCCCTGAAGGTCGAGCACCTGACCCTCTCATCGAGGGACACGCTATCGGTAGATCTGCGGTCCCGCGGCGGGTTCGTCGCAATGCTGACGAAGTGATGATCTGGGGCGGCCCGATGGATTGGCTCA
>Ga0182027_10010292_pt1 | contig 13320 bp, 12 predicted proteins | sample 712E1DmetaG_FD_121300 | JGI IMG/M metagenome (GOLD analysis project Ga0182027, IMG submission 121300) | Permafrost microbial communities from Stordalen Mire, Sweden - 712E1D metaG (Illumina Assembly) | ecosystem: Environmental > Terrestrial > Soil > Wetlands > Permafrost | place: Sweden...
CGTCCACACCTTTGAGCAACACCGCTCGGGTGGCCGGCCGGCCGCCCTGGTCCACAGTCGCCAGCGTCATCGTGTTTACGTCAATCGGCGCATGGCCGAGGATGGCATGCCAGAGTTTGTAGAATGCAATGCTGATCTTCCGCCAGCGGCCGCCCGCCGAGGCCTGCCAAAACCACTGATTAAACTGCGCCAGCGGATTCGCGTCCAAATCCGCGCGTCGCAAACTGCCAAGCGAGTATTCCCGTCTGATGTCCGTCATCGCCATAACGCGTGGAATCTACAACGGCGGCAATTTTTCAGCGACTCATTTTTAAGTGGTGGGGCGAGGACGGTGGCCGTCTGCCAAGACCTCGCGAGCTGTCTTATCCCGCATTTTCAATCGGTTTTGCCGAAATCTTGAGCATCCGCTCAATTGGCAGCCGGGCGCGTTTCAAAATTTCCGGCGGCAATTCGATTCGCGGCGCGAGTTTTTTCATGCAGTCACGCACCTTTTCGAGCGTGTTCATCTTCATGTATTTGCACTCGCTGCAGCGGCAGTGATCCGACGGCATCCGCATCACGTCGAACACCGGCGCGCACAGAAATTCCTTGCCCGGACAATCCTTCTGCAACCGATGAATGATGCCGGATTCGGTCACGATGACGAATCGTTTGGCCGGATCGGTCTTGCAAAATGAAATCATTTTTTCCGTCGAACAAACCGCATCCGCCAGATCGCGCACTTCGCGCAGACTTTCAGGATGAACCACCACTTTCGCATCCGGGAACTTCTCTCGCAGTTTCAATATCTGCTCGCGCTTGAACTCGACATGCGCGTAACAATTGCCCTTCCACAAGGTCATCGGGCGACCGGTTTGTTCCATCACCCACTGGCCGAGATTTTCGTCGGGTACAAACAGGATGTCTTTGCCCTTTGGCGCGGCGTTGACGATTTTTTCGGCGTTACCGCTGGTGCAAATGACGTCAGTCAGGGCCTTCACAGCGGCGCTGCAATTGATGTAGGCAATCGTCCAGAAATTCGGGTTCGTCGCCTGCAACGCGGCCAGCTTGTCCGGCGGGCAACTCTCTTCGAGCGAACAGCCTGCGTCCTTGTCCGGCAGCACGACGATTTTGTCCGGGCACAGAATCTTGGCCGTCTCTGCCATGAAATGAACGCCGCAGAACACAATCACATCTGCGTTCGTTTTGGCTGCCTGCTGGGAGAGACCGAGCGAGTCGCCGACGTAATCCGCCACGTCCTGGATTTCCGGCACCTGATAATTGTGCGCAAGAATGACGGCATTAAGCTGCTTTTTTAGCGCAAAAATCTCCTTCGCCAAAGGCTCAAATTTTCTTTGTGCCATCGCACCGCGCGGCTGAATTTCAGCGACATCAATCATCACAAGAAGTTACTGCTGCCAGCCACCAGCGTCAATGAAGGCAAGTCAATTCAACCAGGATGAACACGGATTTTGGACTGCGCGGACACGTCCGCGCTTTCAAATGCGGCGACATGTCGCCGCACTCCAAATCAATAAACCAACACCAGCATCACCGTGCTGTCCAAATTTAGATAGGCAATTCTCTACTGTGAACCTGATGCGCCTGATTTTGCTGCCCTGATCTGCTTGAACTCACGAACCAGACGCTGCGCTTTAGCTATTTGCTCCGGCGTCATCCGACGCTCGGTAATAACGAGATTTTGTTTGGCTTCTACCACATCTTGCGACGAAGCCAAGTCGAACCATTTGTATGCCTCCACATAATCTTTGGTCACGCCCTCGCCTTTGGCATAGCAAACTCCCAGACTGCATTGAGCATCGGCAAGCCCTTGGTCAGCGGCTTTGCGATACCACTTTACCTCCTCCACCTCATCCTTCGCCACGCCTTCGCCATTGTCGTAGCAGCAGCCCAAATTGTATTGGGCCCAGGCATTGTCCTGATTCGCCGCCTTGCGATACCATTTCAAAGCTTCCACGTAATCCTGTGCCACGCCTTGGCCATTGGCGTAGCACATGCCCAGACCGAATTGAGCCGGGGCGGAATTCTGCTCGGCGGCCTTGCGATACCACTTCACCGCTTCCACCTCATCCTTCGCCACGCCTTCGCCTTTGGCATAGCAAACTCCCAGATTGCATTGAGCCTGGTCGAGATTCTGCTCGGCAGCTTTGCGACACCACTTTACCTCCTCCATCGCATCCTTCGTCACGCCTTGACCTTCGCGGTAGCAGTTGCCCAGATTGAATTGAGCCGAGGCGTAATTCTGCTCGGCGGCCTTGCGAAACCACTTCACCGCTTCCACCTCATCCTTCGCCACGCCTCGGCCATTGCTGTAGCAGACGCCCAGATTGTTTTGAGCCGGGGCGAAATTCTGGTCAGCAGCTTTGCGAAACCACTTCACCGCCTCCACTTCATCCTTCGCCACGCCTTGGCTATCGCGGTAACAGACACCCAGATTGTATTGGGCAACGGCGTTATTCTGCTCAGCGGCCTGGTGAAACCAGTTCACCGCCTCCACCTCATCCTTCGCCACACCATCACCATTGGCGTAGCAGTTGCCCAGATTGAATTGAGCCTCGGCGTCATTCTGCTCGGCGGCCTTGCGATACCACTTCACCGCCTCCACCTCATCCTTCGCCACGCCTTGGCCAGCGTGGTAGCAGACGCCCAGGTTGTATTGAGCCTGAGCGAGATTTTGCTCGGCGGCCTTGCGAAACCACTTCACCGCCTCCACTTCATCCTTCGCCACGCCTTAGCCATCGCGGTAACAGACACCCAGATTGTATTGGGCAACGGCATCCCCGTTTTCTGCTTTGGCTTTAGTTCCCTTAAAGGTTTTTGTGTCATCCTTAGCCCAGTCTGGAATGATTTCGCTGGAAGCATTTGTGCCACTCGAAGACACCGATTGCTGAGCGGGTAATTGAATGGTGACTGCAATCAACACCGGAAGCGTCCATGCCAACCAATTCATTTTCATGCGTCAGAGATTAGCTGGTTTGATTCGGCTGACAAGCACCCTGAAGTTTATTCCACATATCACATTCCGTTCCTTTGGCATGAAATACAAAAAAGCCAAAGCACTGATAAAAAACCATCATCCAAACTCCTATGCCATCAGATTCTTTAATTTGATGCCAACATTGGAAAACCCCTTGCCCTCGTTCAAAATTTTGCGCACGCAGGAATAATGTAATAAGATTCGTTTGGTTTTTCGATGCTTCTTGAGAAATTTCCAGAGCCTTAAATGTGGAATTAAAATAATCAAAATTTTGATATAACTCACATAACAAGCCTTTTGTTATTCTGATTGCACCTTCGGCGAACTCTTGAGCATCTATTTTTGCCCGAACCAATCCTTCAGCTCCAGCCACAGGCCTCATGGATGTAAGTAGGCTTTCAATAAATTGTTTTTGGCGTCCTTTTGCTAAAGTGCTCCCTAGAACTTTTTTATCCAAAATGCTCTGTCCAACTTTATTCCTATCAAAAGGCATCGAAGCGATGATTCTTAATCTCTCGTCGAAATCTGAATGCTTATTATTACATTCAAGACAGCAGGGGACAGTAATCAGGTTACTTGGCCTTGGTTCTAAAAAGAGACCTTTTGGTGGAACATGATCGCGAGTAAAATTACCATCATCTAGTTTGCCGCAAAGGTAACAATTTGTGTGGATTTTTTCCATCGCGTATATGGAGGTATTCAAAGGCCACTTACCCCAATCGTCCATCCAAAAATAATTTCAGAAATCTGTGTTCAATCTGCTCGCCTCGGCGAAGCTTGGCGAAGCCGGGTGTTTCATTCCGCCGTCGCCGAGGCTATGGCGGACAAGCTGTGGCTAAAAACTGATTTACATTCCTGTGGCGTAAGAGTCCGCCACTGTCCCGCAGGCAAATCGCCGAGCTGGAAATTGCCGATACGGACGCGAATCAAACGCAGCGTCGGATGGCCGATGGCGGCGGTCATGCGGCGCACCTGCCGGTTTTTGCCTTCGGTCAATTCCAAGGCTATCCAGCAATCAGGCACATTTTTGCGGCAGCGGATCGGCGGATGGCGTGGTGGAATTTTAATCTCTGTTTTGGTGGGGCGAGACCCCGTCGAGCCCAAATCATTTTTTAAGTCAGGGCTCGAGAGACTCTCGCCCCACCGAATTTGTGGCGCGCAAGGGACTGCGCGCCCTACCTCTGGTTGCGGCTCCAGAATCCATGCATGACACGGCAACGTTTTCCGGCTTTGAATGGAAACGCCGCGCCCCAATTTCTTCAATACTTCCGGTGTCGGGACGCGTTCCACCTGCGCCCAATACTCGCGTTCGTGCGCATGACGGGGATGCAACAGTTGTTCGTTCCATTCCGGCTCATCGCTCAACAGCAGCAATCCCTCGGAATCCGCGTCGAGCCGGCCTATTGAATAAACGTCTTTTGGAAAACCAAATTCCGCCAGTGTGCGATTCGGCGAACCATCGCTGGTGAACTGCGAAAGCACGCCGTAAGGTTTGTTGAATGCGATGAGCACGGGCAATTTTTAGCCGCAAAAGAGCGCAAAGGACACAAAGAATTTTTCTGAAAACTTAACCGCGGATGACGCAGATGACACAGATGGAAATTTTATCCGTGAAATCCGTGAAATCCGCGGTTAAACTCTCCCTGTGATTCGTAACATCATTTTCGACTGGTCGGGCACGCTCGTGGACGATTTGCCCGCCGTCTGGAAAGCGACCAATTTCGTTCTGGCCAAGGCTGAACGTCCTGAAATGTCGCTCGAAGAATTTCGCGCGGAATTCTCCCTGCCATTCACGAACTTTTACGATCGCCACACGCCGCATGTGCCGTTAGCGGAGCTCGAGGGGTGGTTTCATGCCAGCTTCCGGCAGGCGCAGGATTCGGTCTGCGAACTGCCCCACGCCCGCGAGTTCCTCGAATTTTGCCGCGCGAAAAATCTCCGCACGTTCCTGTTGAGTACTGTTCACAACGAGCATTTTGCCGCGCAATGCCGTGTCACCGGTTTCGACGTTTTTTTTGACAAACCTTACACGGACATTTTTGACAAGCGGGAAAAAATCCACGAAATCCTCGCCGAAAATCATCTTAAGCCGGGTGAAACGCTCTTCATCGGTGATATGCAGCACGACATCGAAACCGCCAAACATGGCGGCATTCATTCCTGTGCCGTGCTGACCGGTTACAATACGCTGGAGCAATTGCGGGAAGCGAAACCGGATTTGATCGTCGAACATCTCGGCGAATTACGCCGCATTCTGGAACAGAACGAATTGCACCTGAAATCGCGAGGGGGGAAAAGCGAGGGAATTCATCCGCCGGAGACGACCGTCGGCGCGTTGATTTTCAATGAAGCAGGCGAAGTGCTGATGATTCGCACGAATAAATGGTCGAATTTGTGGGGCATTCCCGGCGGCAAAATCAAATGGGGCGAAACCTCCGTGGATGCGCTCCGCCGCGAAATCAGAGAGGAAACAAATTTGGAAGTGACCGGCATCAAATTCGTGCTCGTGCAGGATTGCATCCATTCAAAGGAATTTTATCGCGACGCGCATTTCGTGTTGTTGAATTACACCTGTCACTGCAAAGGCAAACCGCGTGTGAAACTGAACGACGAGGCCTATGAATTTCGTTGGGTCACACCGGCCGAGGTGCTGAAAATGCCGCTTAACACGCCGACAAAAATTCTCCTCAAAGCCGTGATGAAATGAATTCAAAAATTTCCATCGTTGATCTTGAGGTTTTTTATCACGTCGGTGTGCCAGACGATGAACGCGCCAAGCCGCAACGCTTGTTACTGACGGTGGAAATGGATTGCGATTTCTCGAAGGCGGCCAAATCCGACAGCATTGGCGACTCGATTGATTATTTTGCCGTCTCGCAGCGACTCTTAAAATTCGGCGAAGGGCGCAGTTGGAAACTGATTGAAAAACTGGCCGCCGATATTGCCGATATGGTTTTGTCCGAGTTCAAACCGAAGAGCGTCACCGTGGAAGTCAAAAAATTCCCAATTCCGCAGGCGCGGCACGTTTCCATTGTTCTCACGCAAAAAAGGTAGGGACGCCGCGCCGCGGCGTCCGCGGACATCCCGGCGGGATGTCCCTACCTAAAGGTTTGCCCGTCCATAGTCAGTAGCTCCCAGCCTTTCGAACGCGTGACAATCGTAACTGCGCCTGCTGTTCGCGTGTAAATCACCGGCACATTTCGCCCGGCCAATCGTTCTTTTAATTCAGGACTCGCGCGTCGGGTTGCAGGAAATTCCGAGTCCGCAATCACCACGACTTTTGGATGGATTGCATTGAGTAACGCGTTGCCAAGCGGTTCGCCTTCGTTCGGCAAACCGGCAATTACAATGTCCGCATGCAAATCATTCGTGCGTTCAAGCAACGCGTTTTGACCGTCATGCCCCAAATCGGACAACAGCAAGATGCGCGTGCCGGAGAAATTTCCAAGGAGTACCAAGGCATTGTCGTCCGCGCGCGGGAAATTATTTGCGGCATCGGGATATAATACCTGCCAGCAACCCAGAGTGTCGCCGCGATTGATGATTTGGTGTCGCGAAGGTGATTTTTCAAATTTCGCGATGATTTCCCGACAGGCGCGCGAGCGGAAAGGAACCGGGCTGGTGTAGATTTCACCGACGTCGAAGAGTTCGTTAAGCGATTCCGCGCCGCCGATGTTGCGCGAATCGTCATGCGTCAAGACGAGGCGCTGGATTTTGTTCACGCCCTGTGCGCGCAAAAACGGTTTGAGAGTGTATTCGATGGCGCTGTCATTGCCGCAATCCACGAGCCAGTCGTTTTTCCGGCCCGGTGCGTCCACAAAAACGCAATGTCCTCCGCTCAACGGCAAAACAGTCAACTTTGTTTCGACGCGGGCTTGTTCCCAATGCCAGAGGCAAATGGCGCCGATCAGAATTATTGCCGCTGCGCTCAAAATCCGTCGTTTCGGGACGAACAGCCAGCCGCTCGCCAGACTGATGATCACGGCGTAATAAATCCCGATTTCCAGCCACGACGGCGCGGGCACATAAAGGAATGCGCCGGGAATTTTTGTGAAAAATACGCTCACATCCGTCATCGCCACCATGAAAAACCACGCACTGTGGTTGAATAATTCCGTCACCCATGGCAGCCAGTTGCCACAGATGAGCGCGCCGAGATTGCTTATCAAGGAGAGCGTGCCGAGCGGCACGGCGATGATGTTCGCGGGGGTTGAAATCGGACTGAACAAATGGAAATACTTCGCTGAAAGCGGAATGGAGCCGATCCAGGCCGCGAACGAAAGTGCGAAGTAACGCAACAACATTCGCAACGTGGCGGTCAGTGCGCGCCGCCAGCGCGGGAGCAATTCGTCTGGCAGAAGCGGATCGTGCCGCAGCAGCCGGTCCGAAATTTCATTCAATGGCGGCAGCATCAGCGCGATGACGAGCACGACAAAAAATGAGAGTTGAAAGCTCGCTTCAAAGAGCTGGCGCGGATCCCAGAGCAAAATGATGAACGCGGCGGCGAGGAGCGAGTTGACCGTGTCGCCCGGTCGTTTTAGCGCCCAGCCGCCGATGACGATGGTCATCATCACCGACGCGCGGATGGCAGACGATTCCCAGCCGGTGGCCGCGGTGTAAAACCAGATGAGCGGGATTGCCACCACGCCACACCAGGCGCGCGAGACCTGCAGCACACGCAACAATGCGACGAATATTCCAGAAATCAGCGCGATGCGCAGACCGTCGATCGCGAACAGGTGCATCGTGCCTGCGCGCAAAAAGGGTTCGCTAACGTCGCCGGTGAACGCCGTTCGCCAGCCCAGCGTCATTGCCCAAATCAATCGCAATGGTTCGTCCTCAACCGGCAGTCCGAGCGCGAGTGTTTTTTGCGACCAACTCAAAAAACGATCGTTCAGTGGTGGTTTCAACAAGATCGGCGCGCGAAGTTGCCAGTCGTTTGTGGAACGGGTTTTGAGTTCGTAAAAAACGCCGCGCGTTTTGAGATAGTCGCGGTAATCAAAAAGTCCGTCGGCCAGCGGTGCCGATGGAGGCGCGATGACGCCGGAAATTTCAACGGTCTGGCCGGCGAAAAAGTTGCTTGCGAGGACGCCGGGTGTCGTGACGATGATTTTGCCAAGAGCCGGTCGCCAATTTTCACCACACCACAATTCCGTGGCTTGGACTTGGGCGAGTACATGCTCGATTTGCCCGTCATCCCGTTCGACGATTTTCAGATGTGGCGTTTCAGTTAGAGTTCCGCGCACAGTCACGAGCGCGGCGTTGTTGCCGAGCAATGTCCGCAAATCATTCGGTGAGATGATGGCGGTGCGGTTGACGAGGTTGGTCCAGCCGACCAGCACGAGCAGCGGCCAAATCAACAGTGGACGAAGTTTTTCGAGGATGAGGCCCCGCCTTCGCGCAAACGCTTCGAGGCGGCAGGCGAGGATGAGAACGGCAAAAGTGATGCCGAAGAGCGCGATGAGCGGCGGTTGAAAAATCCGGGCCAGCAACAATCCAATGACATAACACAAAACGACGGCGGTGAGCGGGCGTTTCATGGCGGTTTTCACCAGCGTTTTTTCCACCGGCCAACCAGCCAGATTGCGAGCAGACCTGCCGCGCCGCCGGCGGTGTCAATGAACACGTCGGTCACACGCGCCGTGCGCGTGGCGACAAAGCGTTGATGAAATTCATCGCTTGCCGCATAGAGCGCGACGAGCAACAGCACGAGGCGGGCTATATGCCAGTTCCAAGGATTGGAAACGTTTTTAACCGATTTGCGCAATGCGTGCCAGAGCAGGATCGCGAGCACGGCATATTCGATCAGGTGCGCGCATTTTCGGGCGATTAAGACGATGAAATGCACCGTGTCATCGGAAATTTGAGGAAACAGCCAGTGCAGCAATGGAGCAAGGATGCGGGAGGAGCGTTCGAAGGATTCCGTATCACTTGACGCAGCGAAAACCACCGCCATCCACGCCAACAGCGGCAGCCAATTTTTGAAAAATGTGCGAATGTTCGGCACACGGCATAAAATCGGATTCGGCGCGGCGGAGCAATCAGAATGTGATTGAATTTGCCAAGCGGCGGTTCTTTTGGCACAGAAAGGCGCTTTGATGAAAAAGTTGTCGCCAGTTTTGCTTTGTGCGGCGCTGGTTATTGCCGGCGCTGGTTATGGTTATTCTCTTGAGAACGCGGCTGCGGTTGCGCTGCCACCGGATCTAATCGCCCAAATTCATTTTGTCGGCGGCGAACAAATTTCCGCCGACACGAATTCGTCCGCGTTCACCAACCTTTGGTGTTCGCCGGAGGCGCGAGCCCTTCGTGAGCAGACGCTGAACAAACTGTCGCACACACCCTGTGAATGGCTGCACGAACGAATGACTTCGCGTCAAACCGACGAATCGGGACGGTTGCGTCCGCTGCTGGACGATTTGCTGCAATCCGAATGGTTCCTGGCTGTGCGCGAGGCAACCAATGGGTCGCCTGAATTTGCCCTGGCGATTCAACTGAATTCCAATCGCGCCCAACTCTGGCAAACCAATCTCGCGAACGTTTTGGAATCGTGGACGGAATTATCCGCCCCCAAAAACCGGAACGGCTGGGAATTGAAAAAGCACTTGCCGCCGGATTTGATTCGTTTTGTCCGTGCCGGTGATTGGGTCGTTTTCGGTTGGGGGCAGGATGAGCTTCCATTGAACGACGCGCTGGTCCGGCGTGTGCTTGCGGAAAAGCGTCCCACATCCGCCGCAAAGGATTATTGGTTGAGCGCGGACGTGAACGGGGCGCGGCTGGCGCGTGGATTTTCGTTGTCGGTAGCGACAAATTTCCCCGAGATGCGGTTTGAAATTGTTGGTCGCGGTGGCAACCTGCGGGTTGATGGTAAACTTATTTTTTCCAAGCCATTAGCATTGTCGCTGGAGCCGTGGCGGATACCGACAAACACCATTCACACGCCGTTCGTCAGTTTCACCGCCGTGCGCGGCTTTTCGCCGTGGCTGGAAAAACAGGGTTGGGCGCAGCCATTTGAAATTCAACCCCTGCCGAATCAGGCTTTTGTCTGGGCCCTGGCGCAGATTCCGTTTCAGACCTTTGTTGCCATGCCGGTTGACGACGCGACAAACGCCATCCAACAAATCGGCGCAAAGCTGGCTGTCGGCACTCATACGAATTTGCAAAATCCTTTTCTCCCTTCGTTCACGGTGACAACGAACGGTAATGAGATTTCCTGGCACGGCTTTCCCTTCATCGTTCCGATCTTTCAGCCTGTGCGCGAACCCGCGGGCGATTTTTTACTGGCCGGACTTTTTCCCAATTCGCCGAGCTCAGGCTCGTTGCCGACGGAATTGTTCATGCAGCTCGACCGCACCAACCTGATTTTTTATCATTGGGAAATTACTTCTGAACGCCTGCAAGAAATCCGGGGTTTGAGTCAACTGGTACTTTCGTTTGCGGGTTGTCCCCAGCTCGGCGCACAATCCGCCGCCGCCAAATGGCTTGACCGCATTGGTCCGGCACTTGGCAATACTGTGACCGAAATCACTCAAACCGCGCCGGATGAATGGACGTTCAAACGCAAGGCGCCCGCCGGTTTGACGGCACTTGAACTCATGGCACTTGCAAATTGGCTCGAAGCGACGAATTTCCCGTCTTACGGCTCGCATTTGTCTCCAAGCCCGTCGGTTCCTGCTGTACCATAAAATCCATGCTCAAACTCGGCGTCAACATTGATCATGCCGCCACGCTGCGCGAGGCGCGCTATCGCGGACGCGGATTCGGCGAGCCGGATCCGGTTGAGGCCGCGCGGATTTGCGAAGCTGCCGGCGCGCACGGTATCACCGCGCATTTGCGCGAAGACCGCCGGCACATCCAGGACCGCGATATTTGGAAATTACGTGAGACTGTCACAACGCGGCTGAATCTGGAATTGGCCAACGTGCCGGAAATCATCGCTATCGCGCTAAAACTGAAACCGGACATTGTTTGCATTGTGCCCGAACGGCGGCTGGAAGTGACCACCGAGGGCGGGCTGGACGTGGTGGCGAACGAAAAAGCCATTACCGACACGCGCAAGCGGATGAACGACGCTGGCATTGAAGTGAGTTTGTTCATCGCGCCGGATGAAAAACAAATTGAAGCCAGCGCACGCACCGGCAGCCAGTTCATCGAATTGCACACCGGCGCGTTTGCGGAAGAATTCCACAAAATGGTAGGGCCATCGCGCCGCAATGACTGGACGGCGCAGCGCGCCGTCCCTACCGATTTACTGGAGTTGCAGCGGTTGATTTCCGGCGCGCAGCAGGCGCACGCGCTCGGCTTGAAGGTGAACGCCGGGCACGGATTGAATTACTCAAACCTGCCCGCGCTGCACCGCGTGCCGCATCTGGTGGAATTGAACATCGGCCACAGCATCATCAGCCGCGCAGTGATGGTTGGTCTCGAAACTGCCGTCAAGGAAATGCTGTGCTTGGTGAAAAATTATCGCGGGTGAAAAATGATTTTGGGCACTGGCATTGACATCATCGAAGTGGCGCGAATTCAGGCGTCGTACGAAAAATTCGGCGAGCATTTTCTCAATCGCGTCCTACATCCGGCGGAAATCGCCTATTGTCTGACGCATAAAAAGCCCGCGCCGTTCATTGCGGCGCGGTTTGCGGCCAAAGAGGCGATTTCCAAGGCGTTCGGCACCGGCATCGGTGCGCAACTTGGCTGGCAGGACATGGAAATCCGCCGCAGAGAATCGGGTGAACCGTTTGTAATTCTGCATGGCAAAGGGGAAAAACTGTTTACTGCGCGTGGTGCGAAACAACTGCTTGTCAGCTTAAGCCACACAAAAGATTACGCGGCGGCAACAGCGGTTTTGGAAGGGTGACCGAAGTCCAAAGTCCAAGGTCCCGGGTCGAATTTGCAACGAACGTTTTGCACTTTGAACATTGGACATTGGGCATTGGACATTTTAGGATTCGCGCGTGGAGATGTCGGTTGTGACGGCGGTGGTGGCGATTTTGATTTTTGCCGGTGCGAGTTTCTTTTTCGCACTGGCGGAAACGGCGTTGTTTTCCTTGAGCAAATGGCAGGCGCAGCAATTGGCTGAAGGGCATCCGCGCGCGGGCAAAATCGTCGTGGGGATGCTCGAACGCCCGCAGGATTTGCTGGCCACACTGGCGTTGGGCAATACCTTTGCCAACGCCGCAATGCTTGCCGTTGCGCTGCAAATGGTATTCAACGCGCACTGGGCACTTGCGCTGACGATACTCGCGTTGCTGGTGCTCGTGCTTATCGGTTGCGAGGTTCTTCCCAAGACATCGGCTGTAAGACATCCGGAGCGGTGGGCGTTGCGCGTGGCCGGGGCATTGTTGATTTTTGAGAAATTGACCACGCCGCTCCGGCGCGTTGCTCAATGGCTGGATGCCGCCATTTTAAAAACGGTCACGCGTCAAACAGTTTCAGCGCAAAGTACCGGAGCGTTGCCGGATGCCGAGTATCATGAACTGCTCGAAATGGCATATCAGCAGGGCACACTCGCCGAATCCGAAAAGGAAATCATCCTGCAAATTATCAGTCTCGATAATCGCATGGTTCGTGATGTGATGCGCCCGCGCGCGGGCATGGCGTGCATTTCCGACGATGCGACGGTGGAGGAAATGATTGCCGCCGCAAAAAAATTCAAGCGTCGCCGCCTGCCAATTTACGACGAAACACCGGATACCATCGTCGGTGTTTTGAACACGCGCGCGCTGTTGCTTGATCCAAAAATTGATCTGTCCGACGCCATTGAATTCCCGTCGTTTGTGCCGGAGACAATGAATTTGCTTCAACTTTTCAAGAGTTTGCAAAAGCAGCAGCGTGGTTTGGCAATTGTTCTTGATGAATTTGGCGGCACGGCGGGCTTGGTGACGATGGAAGACATCCTTAGTCAACTCGTGGGCAAAATCCGCCTCGAACTGCAACAGCCGGAAGGATTTGTCATGGAAAAACTCACGCCGGGCCTATGGCGTATCAACGGCACGATGCGATTGGAAGACTTCCGCCGCGAATTTCCCGCGCTCGGCAGCGTGAATGAAGTGGAAACAATGGGCGGATTGCTTGTGCACTTGCTTGGTGTTGTGCCGGCGGCCGGCGAATTCACGGTGTTTCGGGGTTTGAAATTCACAGCGCAGGTTGCCGACGAGCGCCGTGTGCGCGAATTGCTTGTGGAAAAAATAAAATAATGGACACAGATATTCTTGGCTGGATGGTATTGACGGTTTGTCTGGCGCTGTCGTTTTTGTTGTCAGGCATGGAGGCGGGCGTGTTTGCGTTGAACCGGTTGCGTGTCCGGCAGATGGCGCGCGCGGGCCGGCCTTCGGCAAAATTGCTCC
>Ga0182027_10010294_pt1 | contig 13320 bp, 18 predicted proteins | sample 712E1DmetaG_FD_121300 | JGI IMG/M metagenome (GOLD analysis project Ga0182027, IMG submission 121300) | Permafrost microbial communities from Stordalen Mire, Sweden - 712E1D metaG (Illumina Assembly) | ecosystem: Environmental > Terrestrial > Soil > Wetlands > Permafrost | place: Sweden...
ACCCAAAATCCTCGGACAATCTTCACGCTATCATCTTCTCCACAAATCTGAGTGATCTCAACCTTGATTTGGTTTAGTGCTGGATAATACCAGTCGGGATCATTCAGGATCAATTCCAGGTTGTCCCGCATGGCCTGCTTCACAGCACGTTTCTTTTCATCCTCATTCATTGTTTTGCCTTTCAGGTCACAGGCGTGGTCGTGCTCGTTTGATTTGTGACATGCTATTCATCATCATAACATGATAAGCCTGGATCGTTTTCCCATTCTTTTTGTTCGCGGCGCTCTATCTCGGCCCGTTCTTTTTTGCTCAGTTTTCTCCGCTTTACTATTCTGGGTTCAGGTTCTTGATTCGCTGCTGCGAACATCTTACGCATTGCGCGATTGATTTCCCGTGTGCTGCATCCCTGCGCCTTCATGTCGCTCATCCGGCGCACCACCTGACCATACGGCACATTGCCAAGACAGCCAACCTCGTCGAGTGCCGCGAACTCGGCATCACGGCGCAGAGCATCCTCGTCGATCTCTTCGGGATAGAGCGATTGAGGATGCGCTGCATAAGATTTGGCAGATATGAGCACCGACTCGATAGATCGGCCCGCGTTCAGCTCGTCGTAGAGGGCGGCGATCAAGTCGCGGCACCATTTCTCGCCGTGTTTTCTGAACAGCGTCGCGGCGCTCGCCAGGCCGAACTTCCTCAGCTTGGCCACCAGCGGATTATCCGCAGCGGCCGGGCGCGGCATAGCCGAGCTTGCGCGCCTCCGAGGCTGTACCCTTCTCTTCTTATCAGCCTCTAGAGATTCAGAGGAAAAAAAGTCAGTCTTCCCGGTTTCCGCGTGCGGGAACCGGGGCTTGACTGGCTTCTTTAATTTGGCGGCCTTAGTTGTTGGTATACTTACCGTGACTCGTTTGTCACCCCTGGGGTGACTCGTTAGGCCGTTATGGGTGACTCGTTCGTCATGGGTGGGTGACTCGTTTGTCACCCGTATTTCGGGTGGTGTGGTCATATTATCCTCAGGTATCTATGTTCTCTGGGAAGTGTAGGCGTCTCACCGTACTGCGGCCTGTGTTCTCGCTCGACTGCTCAGTAACGAGTATGTGCCACTCGGCCAATATAGATAAGGCTCTCCGCACGCTGCGTAGTGCGAGGCCCGTATCCCGGGCTAGTCGGCTAGCGCCAACGAAGCTGGTGCAATCCTCATTATCTGCGCGCTCGGCCCAGGCCCAGAGCACGGCGATTGTAGCGCCGCTACAACAGGAAAGAATGCCCGATCGTGTGAGCGCTCTGCTCCTCATCCACATCGGCCAGTCCTTCGGGTTGCGGCGCAGGTCGGATTTGGCGAACAGCTTCTTTTGTTTAATCAGTTCTGCTACCCTAGCCTGGGCCGCGAGATATTGGGCGTCGGGATTTCTGCGTCCTGATAAGGTAATCCCTCGTTTCTGCTGGCTACGCAGCTTGGCGACCAGTTCTGAGGGCGGCCCGAGCGCTCCCATGAGCGATTCTTTTGCATTATCCGAAAAACGGCAATGACCATTAGTTTTCACGGCGTTCTCCTCACTGATAGTCCCGCTGGTGAGATGATGACGTTGTTAACACCCATGCAACAGCCTGTCGCTAGAGTTCGTCATCATCTCACCAGGGGGACTCGGGCGCGGGTGTTAACTCCGTCACTATAGCAGCTCCCGCTGCCTTGTCAATACGTTTTGTCCCTAACCCCAATCCACATATCACTTTACAAAAAACGAGCCGGTCAACAACAGTGAGGAAGGTGGCCCACGATTGCTGCCGGCTCGGAAACTAGAACGATACGTAGTTGCTCTTCTGACTCCAGGCTTGCAACCAACGACCGGACGAGCCAGACGTGATACAAGACTTGTAATCATACGATCCACTGTTTGGATAATAGCAGCGGAACTCTCGACCTGATAAACCAAACCAGGGATTGAACTGGCTACCCTTTGGGTTGGCTGATTCTTTTGCATAATCAGGATCGGTGAGCGCTTTCGGGTTCACCGGGATCGACGGGTCGTAACACAAGAACGCATTATCAAACCAGCGATAGGTCGGTACGAACTTGCCGGCTGCGTTCTGTAGGGTGTGTGGTGGTGGCACTGAAGTGCCTGCTAGGATTTGGATTCCACCACCTACCTCAGCGGCATTAGGTTCGATCACCAATGGCGTTTTAGCCAAGGCTGCTGCCTGCTTGCCGGCCTTACCTTTATTAGGCTGCTCTTGGAATCCCTTGGGCAGCTTCTCACGAATCATGCCACCAGGCGTGCCCCTGCCGGCCTTGGCAGCCTTCTTGGCTTCCTTGGCTGCCTCCTTGCTAGGCTTGCCAGCCTGACGCAACTGGGCTACCGTGCGAAGCTGCTCTTCAACCTCACGGCGTAGCTCTTCAGCACTCTTGATCTTGAATAGGTCTGCCATTAGTTCCAACCTTTCTTCGGTGACAAAACAATGTTCTTCAAGCCGTGTTTTTTAAGCATGGCTTGCTGTCCTTGCCACATCCTTCGATAATACTCAGCATACTTTGCCGGTCTGTCGTGGTGGTGAATCGCTGTCGTGTCTGGCGTCCAGCCAACTTTCAGGCACTTGCACCGCAGAAAGAAATCCTGGTGCTCACCACCGAACTTGAATTGATTATCCCAACCAATCATCCTAACTATCTGAGTATGACCCATGAAGAAGTTGCCTATCATCTCTGCTCTGCAAAACCTGTACTTGTTGCCGCAGCAGGGCTGAGTCTTGGTGATCGCTTCACACACCAGGTTCCCCATGATGTCTGATAAGCTGCCGCAGCACTTGAGCGGTTCGCCGTTTTTGATAAGTTGGCCGCCAAGGATGTCCAGACCTTGCTCTTTGATTATCTCTCTAAAGATTTCCAACCTGGTAGCCGGTGTGAACTCGAAGTCATCGTCGCATAGCACGAACAGGCTTGTCCTGACTTCCTTGAGCAGCAGGTTCCTACAAGCAGCCAGTCCTGCATCGACTGGTACGGGCACCTTAGTTGTATTATCAGGTAAGCTACCAAGACAACTAACTTTGCCATCGTCAGCTACCAGGACAGGAATATCAGGGTAGTACCGATAGACCGAACGCAGAAAGCGGTCGATTGAATCCGGCCGCAGCATGGTCTTGACGATGATTGTGATGTCGTTCACGTTACACACCTAACCTGGATTTGATCGCAACGAGAAGTTCGAGCATTACGCCCTGTTCTTGTGCGTTCATGTCGGCAAACAAGTTTTGGCTGCACCAGCGCTGGGCGGCTGCCGTGTTGAGCGTTGCACTGCCGTCAGCGTTCATGCTAGCTGGCACGATCGTGGCAGCTATCTTGCAAGTCTTGCCGTCCTTGCAATTGATATGCAGCTCGCTCAGCCACATGGTCGGGAAAGTCTGCTCGGGAACAGCAGGCACAACAACGGGTGTATTCAGTTCTACGCTCATGGATATCTCCTACCAAGGGATGACTTTGAGAATGTTTCCGCTTAATGCGCTGGTTGTGTAAGTTGCGCCAGGTGGTCCGGCTGCCACGGCTGCGGCGTCCGTCAGATAGTCGGGTGGTGCAGTGCTGAATGTTAATCCGTTCACCTGTAAAAGGCTGACACCATCATCGACACACGCTTGGTATCCATCAATGATTATCCTGGCATCCGCTGTAATGACAATCGAATTATTTACGTTTGATTCGTTATTTCCAATACCCATACTGCCATCAATGTTACTGATGGTAAAACCAGTGTAGTCACAGGCTAGGGTAAATAGTTGTGTGCTCTCGCTGAAACTGAATACGGCCGGTCCCATCGCAAATTCATACGTCGGTGGTGATCCATACTTGAAGATACGGCAGATGCTGTCAAGTTGAAATCCGCCGAGGGCATAAAGAGTATGAGTACCCAGGTTTACATCCGTTGTAGCTCCTGTGTAAGGAACCATGCCTCCCAATAGCGTACCAATGGGCAACTGCTTTTCTGTTCCACTAGCAGACATTGTGGTGTCGTGAATATCCAGCATGAGCAGGATATCATCCGTTGCCAGGCTGCCAGTGAACACGCTGTAGTTGGATAATTTTCCCATTATAAATCCCCGGATAGTGTAACGTATGTTCCTGACCAGTCACCCCAGATCGAATTGATCCAAGCGCTACTGCCGGCAAAGCTAATGTTCTGGAACTTGAAAGGCAACGTCATAGCCTGAAGAGCGCCGACCGTTGCCAGCTTGGTTGGCAAAACTTTATCCCACGCAGCCCACAGCACACAAGCTGGATGGCCTGTCGCCGCAGCCACGTATACGGATAAGGAACACTGTACCAAGCAAGTATCTTCATCAGGATAGTTGGACGTGACTTTTACATCCATAATGCCATAGCTGACCTGATGGCTATGGCCGTCAGGATCGGTAACGTGATCGCTGGTATAATCGGGCCAGCCTCCACCAGGCGTGTGGTTGCCGTTATCATATGGCCCCCAGTATTCCAGCGGTGCGAAGAGTACGCCGCTGCTAGATCCATACGGCCTCGTCAATCCATAGTATTCCAACGGCTGCTTGCTGAGAAAGTCAGCCTGATTATTGCTCGCTACCCAACCTTGCTTATGCACCCAACTGCTGCTGATGATGGTTCCAAAACATCCAACGATGTATGGACCACTGTAATTGTAGCTGTTCCAATTGAAAGGGCTACCGGGAATGCTTCCACCAACCGTGACCTTCAGGCTTGTTGGTGCCAGAATGTTATTGCGGTAGTAAGTTCCACCGCCAGGTATGCCGGCAATTATCGGTGGATAAGCCAATCCTTCGCACATCTGTGGCGCTTGTGCGGGCCAGATAAGAGCAGGATCAGGCTGCTCTTCGTTGATGCCTGAGCCAGCTTCATCCTCTAGCGGCGACCCGGATTCATCATCTATCGTATCGCCGTAGACAGAATCGAACGGTTGCTGTATCGGCAGATTGCCATTCGTCCTGCCGAAGTAGGGAATCGTTCCGGCTGGTAAGATCAAACCGCTCATGGCGCGTAAACGATTAGAGTGCCTGAGATCAAAGTTATCGAGTAGTTTGCGTAGGGACTGCCTGAGCCGGCTGCGGCTGCCGTGATGGAATAGCTTCCTGCTGGACTGTACTGGTTTGCCATTGCTGTAGCCACGCCGCTTACATTATCACCATTCATAATCCCGCCTACCGAGCAGGTCAATCCAGGCATGGCGTTGCCTTGGGTCTTGGCTGCGTTGTTTGCTTGGATAACCAGGCTTGCTGTGTTGATTACCAAGGTGCCGTTGACGTAGCTTCCAATAGTATAATTGGTGGAAGCCCATGACCCACTAGCGGCAGTGATCGTGTAGCTGCCAATGCCTGTGGTGTTGGTAGCCGTGGTGGTCAAGCTGAGCGTGCCAGTTTGCCCCAGGATCGACGCAGCGGTGTCGCTGAGGACAAAGCCGCTCAGGACGCCTACAAGCGTAGGAACGCTCGCTCCATACGTCATAGAGGCGGAAATCGCTGTCAAGGTAAGCGGTGCTTTGCTGACCGTCAGGGCCGTGCTGCTGCTCGTGCAACCGTTGAGGTTCGAGTCTGCGCCCGCCACGTCATACTTGACCGTGATCGTATGGCTGCCTGCATTCAGGATAATACCACTGAACGGACTGTTTAGCGTAGTGGCGATTGCGGTTGAACCATCATAGAGCGTGAAAGCTCCAGTTGCATTAACAGCGGCAGGCTTGGTCAAGCTGAAGCTGACGCTGACAGACGTTCCATAAGTGACGGGCGACGGTGTGATGCTCGGTGCGGCAATGCTGGTAGAGGCTTTGCTGACCGTCACGTTCTGTCCGCTGCTCATGCTGCCGTTGTAATATTGATCGCCTTCATACTGTGCAACAATCGTCAGCGATCCAACGGGCAAGTTTGCCAAGGTCAAGGCTGCCGTACCTGAACCGAGTGCTGCCGATCCTAGATAAATGCTGCCGTTCCAGTATGTCACGTTTCCGGTTGGATTGGTGCTGCCCGAAGAATGGCTGACCGTAGCCGTCATTGTCTCATTCGAGCCAGCGTTGATTGCGCCACTCAAACTCAACGTGATGGTTGTATTATCCTGTTGCAAATTGCTGGATACGCTCTGGCAAGGCACGTATTGAATGATAGCGCTGGATGGTGCTGCCGGGCCTTGGACATATATGAGTTTGGTCTGCTTGGTCCAGGCACCTACCGTTGGATCGTAACCAATGCCGGCTGTACCACCAGTCTGTGGCGCAGCATCATCCCCAGGCACGAGAACAGTCTGCGGCTGGACTCGCATAATTAGCCAAGGATTGGTAGAGCCTGCCGGATTGCTGACCACCAGGATAGTATCGTTGTAGGAACCTTGATCGAAAAACTTGTTATCCGCCAGCACAATGCTGGATGATGTAGGCAGTTGAATCTGCGCCGTAGAGTCATTTGGATGCAGAGTAGCCTTCAGCGTAGCCAAGCTGATATTGCTTGTGACGCCGCTGTACTGGAATATGTAGGTAGAGCTGCCGTTTGAGTTTGCCGATTCCGGGTCTTGGATAGCAAAACCCAATTCCTGCATTTGCACGATTGCATGATAAGGAACCTGCTTGCTGCCGCTGGCTTCCATAGCAGGATTGCTGACCGTGCCATCAGAATTCAATGTGCCAGTCCTGCCACCAGATAATACTTGCAACAGAAAGTTGCCTGGGTTGTTCGGGTCTTGCAGGATTTGCATTTCCTGCCAAGCATAAAAGGGCGACGTGCTGAAGTTCTTGGTCGCCGGATTGAGTATCTGAGCCCAGAAGTAGGGCGTGTGATACTGAGTAGGCGTACCGAAGAGAGTGTTGCCCTCAAATTCACCTTCACTGAACATGGGCTACTCCCCTTGCTTGAATCCTGATATGAACATATCATAGAAACCGTTGCCGCCACCACCGTCTAGATCATCAAGCAAGTACATATACCGCCAGCTTCCAGCGAGAGCAGGGAAATATCCAGTCGCCCATCCTATAGGATAATAAGCGTACTTGAAACCAAGTGCATGGATTGTCGTTTTGCTGCTGGGCCAGCCGTATTGATGATTCCAACTGATGCGTCCGTATTTGTAATCCTTGATAGTTCCATCGTAATACTCTCCCGTCAGAACGCGCACAGTCCACTTGAGAAGAAAGTCATAATACTGTTTCCCATTAGGCAATACCTTCTTTGTTATCTCCGGGACTTCACAACGTATTACTCCGCCACCATTTTCGTTGCTCATTCCTGGAAACAAATACTCGCCAAGCTGGAAATCCTGTGCGTTGATCTTGTTCGGATAGAAAGAGAAGGCCACCTGTGGAAGATAAGGCACCATCAATCTTCGTACTGTGAATTCCCACAATGTTTCCGGCAGGCTTGCACTATCAGATAGTCCATACCACAAATCCAATGGATTTCCTATCTTAATAATGTTGTTTGCAATCATGTTCAGTTCAGCACCGACCTGCGTGGACTTTGTGATCGGCTTCCACTGCGGGTCTACATAATCAAAGCCAGGGTCTTCACTAGGATCGTCCGATTGAACGCCACTGATGAAAATAAGCGGGTTGTAGGTAGCAGTTACGAAGGCACCACAACGACCGTTGCTTGTATATCCATCACTGGTAGGCTCATCGTCACCACCAGCTTGCATCTGCTCTGCGGTCAAAGCATCCGGGTTGCTGGCGAAGTCAAAGTCATCCAAGGTGGATAATGCGTCTTGCAGGTTGCTTATGTCTCCAGCAACACTGCCACCAGGATCGAATCCACTCGACCGGCTGCCTCGGATAGCTGCCCTGAAGGCAGGAACAACTTTCGTGTCGAAGCAATAGAAGTTAGGGTATAGCGGATCGGCATTGGGAATCACACGGCTCATACTGCCGTCACCATTATCCGTAAAGTCTCCACGCAAAGCCGTCAGCAAAGACTTGTGGCTGGTATAAGGCTCGCAATAGAACGTGCGGATAATGGTTCCACCACCATCCTGATCGAAGTGCTCGATGCGGTCCACCTTCTCGCAAATCTGCATTAGGCTGGTTGCGCCACTCATGCTCGACTCCTTGTGCCAGCAGCCTTTTGCAAAGCTGATAACATAGATTGCATAGACATTTGATTTCCACCTCCACCTCCACCAGCCTCAGCCGGCGTATATTCGTGGATTGATCCAGGCTGAGATTTCATTGCATCCACCACCATATTACCCAAGGTTCCCGCTAGTTCACCACCAGCAACACCTAATCCAACACCGGCTGCCTCTGGTATCATCTTTTCCATGAATGACTCGCCAGCCTTCTCAGCGGTCTTTCCAGCAGTCGTGGCAGCCAAGGCTTCAACGGGTTTGGCTACGGGTGCTGTGAATGGACCTTCATTGGGTGGATTCATCCTGCTTTCCGTAGCAGCCTTTGATGTGCCTGTGTTCCAGCTTATCTTGTCGTCCTCAGAATACCCACCCATTTCCTCCAAGGTGCTAAGAAATGGACTATCCTCGCCTTGTCCGGCTTTGGACAGCATCAAGGCTTCGTTAGGGTCTTGGGCAGGATGCAGTTGATTATGTGCCCTGGCAATAGATTCCCAAGTCTGTTCCTCGGCCATGCTAATCTCCTAGTAAGCGTAGATAGATTTTATCCAAGCTGCATAAGCACCAGGGATCGTGCTGCTGTCTGTTGGATCACCCATATCAGGGATAAGAAATATATGGCCGGTAGCGTGACCGCTGCAATGAATCCTGACCATCTTCTTCGTGTTGGCATCCAGTACCGGCACAGCCTTGTCCAGCTTGTTGAGCGGCGACCAGTAGTAACGAGTCACGTAAGCGCCAGTCCTGGCATCGTCGTTGGCACCGATAGGAACACCGCTAGCTGTAGGAAAGCCAAGATAGAAGTTGATCTGGAAATCCTGTATGGATCGCAAGAGCCAGTCAGGCGGGTTACGCAGATCGAAGATAATGTCAAGTTCCCAAGCATACTGGTAGCCCATGCGTCGTGTAGGTGTAGCGCCAATGTATCCACCGATTGGCAGCGGGGCTTCCTCAAACGATTCCAGTATTTCCCACTTGCCTACGTCCAGCAGCGTAGGCGGTGGATTGGGCGTGTAGTCGGCGTTGAACTTGGAAGGATAGACGGCCAGAGTGCCGCCTACACTAGAAGCATGACCACCACCGATTAGAGAGTTGTAGCCCGACAGATAAGCAGGCATACTAGCCTCCCTTCTTTTGGATCGCCTCGCGCAGCTTCTTGTTATTCTCGATGATCTCGTCGTTGGTCAAAGGCTGCATAGCCTTGCACAAATCGAAGTAGACCTTCTCAGCATTATCATCCGTGATAAGCTCGTTCAACAAATCAGGATGCTGCGCTGGAATGATAGCCAGCTTGGCAAGGTAGCGCACCGACCACTTGGCTATCAAGACCTTGTTCATTACTTCCTTGGGTGGATCATCCCAACCTGGCGAGCGCATGAAGCCTTGGATAGCCGCGCTGCGGTCCTCGCCAGTTACACCTTTGAGCTTCTCGTCGATGAACCTGGCGACTGGACTATCCATTTTCTTGGCAGTCTGCTTTATGAGTCCAACGAATATATTGTGCTGCTCATCACTGAGCGGCGCTACGGTGAACTCATGCTCGCCAATCTTGACAGTCTTCATTCCTGTAGTTACCCCACACATCATACACCCGAGCTGATTCCGAGGTTCCTTCTAGCAAGCGAAGTTGCGCGTGGCCAGGACACCCATGTAGTACATAAACTGTGCCTGCTCGGCCGGCAGCTTGAAGATGCGGCTGTTGCCGATAATCTCGACGTGGATCATAACCATCTTCTTCGTGTTGGGGTCGATCACCGGAACCTGTCTGCGCATCTTGGCGCTGGGAGCGTAGTAGTATTGCGCACCCATGTTGGTCGGGTAGTTAGCATCGTCCCCGATATACGCCCACAACTGGAATCCGGCGTTGAACGTACTTCCGTTACTGACCGGATTCACATTGGGGTTGATGACGATGTTTCCGCCGTTGCGCGTAATCAGGTCCGGGGGATTTCTCAAATCCCAGATAATGTCAGCGCTCAACTGGAAGCCTTGGCAGGCAGCGTCAGTGCCCTGTCCACCAGCACTGCCGGTATGCGTGGTGTCGTCCTCAAAGTTGATAAGCTGCAATTCCCAACGCTTGCAATCCATCAGGTTGCAATTCACCGTGGGTGGCAATTGATTGGCATAAGTCTTGCAAGCAATGTTCTGGAAAGGCAGGAAGCCAAGCACACCACCGAAGGACGAGATGAGTTGTCCACCGATGGGGCTCAGCACTGTGATAGGTGTAGACATGGGTTATCTCTCCTTCGGTTTTGATTATCAGTCTGCGATGTGGATAATGCCCTGGACTTCAACGACTGCGCCATCGGCACTGGGCGTGACGGCAATCTCGGTGCAGTTGTCGATCAAGCCTGCTGCGGCTGCGCCAATGAAGGCAATCGCCTGACCTGGGGTAAGAGTGTAGTTGAGGGTGACTGAAGCTGCCCCAGCGCCTACTAGCTCGATTGTCACGCTGGTAGCCGCTGTGCCGCCGCTGACGACCGTGGCCAGGAATCCCAAGCCAAGGAACTTGGATTGAAGGAATCCTTCGTTGTTCAAGACCTGGGGACCACTGGGCTGGATAGCCAAGCTGGTCAACTGGTCGATGAGGATATCATTGTTGCCGCCGGCAGGCTGCGCTGCCTGGCTCTGGCCCTGATAAGTAGGACCATTGCTAATGCCGAATTTCGTTGTCACGGTGAAAAGGTTGCCGGCCATGTTCATGCTCCTCGGTTTTGTTGAAGTTGGATAATCCACGTAGCACCAGCCACGAACGTGAACTGGCCCTCGAATCTGTCTATCATTTCTTCCACGTCGGAAGGTTCCCTGTCGATCTCAAGCGTCCAAGCGTTGCTGGTCAAGCCGGCTAGCTTAGTCGTGCAACCGAGCAGGCTTTCAAGTGCCGTCTGGATTGCGCCTGCATTGCCTAGCTGAGCATTGCTGTAGACGCCGATTATCAGTCTGTACTGCTGGACATAGATCACTCCCGTCTGGTACTCGGGCTCGCCGTACAGTTCGATTATCATGCTGGCGAAAGGCCGTGGCGTGCCAGCTTCGATAATGCCGTACAGTATGCCGCCAGGCACTAGCGTGGTCAGCGCAGTGTTACCCAGCCAGATTGCTTTGATTGCTTGACTGATGTTGGCTAACTGGTCCACTATTTCTTACCCTTCTCAAGCCGACCAATGCCGGCACTGATAGCCCTGTTGGAATCAATAAGCTGCCGCATGTTAGCGTTCACGAAGTTTAGATCGGCCTTCACGTCCCGTACAGCGTCCCTGGCTTCCCTGGCAGCTTCCTTGGCGTCCGTAGCGTCGTTCTGGGCCACGGCAGCGGCCGTAGCAGCCCTGGACGAGGCAAAACTGGCCTGGATCGCCAAACCCCCAAGGCCGCCGCCTACGAGCACCAGGATTGAAAACACCCAACGCATGCTGGAATGCTTCATGTTGCACTCGTCCAAAGTAATGAATCGCTGGGTTGCCATATTTATTATCCTTGTGGGCTCAAGGATTTATAATGCATTCAAGGCACACTAGCTCATCGAGCCGTCTGCGATTGATCTGTCTCTGAAGTTGGTACAGGTAGCCACGCTCGTCAGTGATAATCGTGCCTTCAACCAGTCTTGGCTCAGTGAGTATCCAGATGTTGTAGTATCTTCGCAAGCCATGCACACCACCTAATCCATCCCGAGTGCGTTGGAAGTTGATAAGCTCTTCACTCACTTCCTGGATAGCTGCCGGCTGTGCTGCCAGGCTGGATAATGTAACCAGAGGACTGGCATAGCTGTCTGTTGCGTTGGCCGGTGTCTTGATCGTGATAGTATGACCCATGACCCGCAAGGACAAGCAGTAGCAGTTCCACGTTCCCTGATAAGTTCCTGGCGGGTCAACATCCTGGATCGTGAAAGCTACATTGAACTGGTCCACGATCTTGAAGCCTGGCAGTATCTCGCCACTTGGACAATACTGCTTTGGTAATCTCCAGTCGCAAGCAATACCTAGATACTCGCCGTGGCTTGGTGCCTTCTCTGCATTATCCTGCATGAGCCGCTTGGCTTGCTGGATTGATCCAAGGTTGTTGCCTAGATTATCATAGAGCGTGACTTGCTCACGGTTGGATACCACAGCGAAGCCTGCACTCGTGTTGAGGATCGGTCCTGTGAGGTTCATATCATGCCCCTCACTCTTTGCCTGGCAACAATGGTCCAAGGCTTGAGGTCTTGGATCGCTTGCAAGAGTTCCAATTCCAACTCGCCGAACTGCACGACCTGACCCTTCAAGTATTCAAGATAACCAGTCCAGCCTACCGATTCACTGCCTGCCCGTCCACTGATAGTGTAGTTCGGTCCTGCGCCTGTAGCGATCACGCCAGCGATGGCTTGCAAGGTTTGCAGCTTGAGAGCGATCACGTTGGCAAGCTGTTGTTCCAAGGCCAAGGCTGCGTCTGCCGAAGTGGTGAGCGGTGCTTGTCCGAAGGTGCCGGTAACGCCCAGGATCGTGGTTGTAGGGAAGAAGCTGCTTGCATTGGCTTGGACGATTGCCACGTCGGCGGCTAGTTGACTGGCTTCACCTGAGATAATCCCTGCTGCATTGCCTGCTACTTCACCGGCAGCGTATCCACTGGCATAGCTCGTTGCACTTAATGGATAAGTTCCCGGATTGGAACCAATGATGGTTACACCGGATTCAATACTGGCTACGGCTGCGTTCACTGCGGCCAGGTCTGTTGCAAGCTGAGCGGCTTGGCTTGTGGCCGTGGTTGGATAAGTTCCGTTAGGTCCACCAGGATATGTAGGAACACCACTGACTACAGATGCATTGCTTACAATAGCTCCGACTGCACAGAGCACATTCAATCCACCGTTAAGTGCCAAAATTCCAGTGACGGCTACTTCATTGTATGCAAGAAAAGCATTGGCATTCAGGATTAGTTTGCCATTGAAGATAGCGCTGTAGAGCGTGATGGTTGTGGCATTGACTACACCGTTGAATGTTCCACCAAGCTGATCTGTGCTGGTAGTACCCGTCACGTTGACCGTGCCGGCGTAGCTAATGCCAGAATTTGGCAAATTGCTTGTACCTAAGCCGGAAATATTCAGTGTATCGGCAGACGTAGGTGGCCCGCCAGCCGGTGAGTAATTAGCAGGGTCGCTCAAGTTGCGGTTGCTGTCACCGTTAGTCCAGGCGTAGGTTGTCATTTGGATTATCCTTTCGACCGAAATCCTCGGAATCAGCTCGGGTGTATGGTGTGTGGGGTAATTACAGGACAGG
>Ga0182027_10010295_pt1 | contig 13320 bp, 13 predicted proteins | sample 712E1DmetaG_FD_121300 | JGI IMG/M metagenome (GOLD analysis project Ga0182027, IMG submission 121300) | Permafrost microbial communities from Stordalen Mire, Sweden - 712E1D metaG (Illumina Assembly) | ecosystem: Environmental > Terrestrial > Soil > Wetlands > Permafrost | place: Sweden...
AGTAGTGATGGTGGTTGTCGGCGTCACCTTTGCATCCATAGGATTGTACCTGGCGACATTGTCGAAGAATTCTTCAACGTTTCAGGTAATGATATCGGTTATCGCCATGCCGTTGACATTTCTATCCGGAGCGTACATACCAACCACGGTGCTGCCGGGCTTTCTCCGTCCCGTCATCTATCTTAATCCTCTGACCTACACCACGTCGGCATTCCGTTCCATCGCGCTGGAAATGGACGGAATGACAGAAGCCGCGATGCTTCATAACGGCACTGCATTCGACATCGGCGGCTTTATTGTGACGCCGCACATAGCACTGACAATAGTTGTACTGATAGGAATACTCTTCTTTTCGCTGTGCGTTCAACGGTTTAACCGGGCGGACTTTTCGCAAGTGAAGGTATTCCACAGGCGGCATCGATAGCGGTTGGACGGGATGGTTCCACAGGCCAACCCTCACGTCCTGCTTTGTGTCCTCTGAGTTCTCTGCGGCAAAAAGGACCGAGTAGTATGGAATGAGAAAAAAAAATCGAATCAATAATAAAATTCAGGAGGAGTTTAAAATGGCAACAAATGAAAAAGAAAAATTTGATCTCTCCGGAGCCCTCAAAGGATTTGCTGAACACTACGAAGATGGAAATTCACCATAATGGGATATTGGCAGACCAAAACAGCCATTCATTGAAATTGCCGACCAGGTGGTTGAACCAGTACTTGATGCGGGATGCGGAACAGGTGACACTTCAATTTTCTTTGCATCACGCGGGCTTAAGGTTATTGGAATTGATTTTGTTGAAAACGCTATCCTCAGAGCCAAATCAAAAGTTGAAGGCCGCTATTTGCCTGTTGAATTTTTGGTTAAGGATGCCGTAACCTTGGATGAATGGGATATTAAATTTAATACTGTCATTGATAGTGGTTTGCTTCATGCAATTTATGACAGGGAAAAATATGCAAATGGACTTAAACACGTTTTACATTCCGGAGGACGATTATATGTATTTTACTTTAAAGATGACCCTTCGTCTCCTGGAGGCGGTATATCGGACAATGAACTAAAAGATATTTTTGACGATGGTTGGAAAATAGAATTTATACAACCTGTAACACAAAATACTGACGGATGGAAAATGAATTTTGCGGTAATACAAAAAAATAATCAGCAATCCTAAGAAGAACGCGGTCGCCTCTTTTACTATTTTTCTCTTTTATTTCTATTGACCGCGATCAGCGATCGCGGCTACAATATTTTGTTTTTGCTTTTGTAGAGACGTATAATTATACGTCTCTACGAGGATTTTCTTCATCCACATACCATTGCATCGGATTGTTAATAAAGTATTCCCGGATGTTGTTTAAATCTTTGCCGTTCCGGATGATATGCTCGTAAAACCGCGATTGCCAAACCGGTGTTCGCGGCATTTTCCGTTCTTCGTTGATTCGTTTTGTTGCTGCAGATTTGAATCCCGCAATGATTGACCCTAACGATCGTGGTTGTCTTCGTAGGGACGCACTGCCGTGCGTCCCTACCATGTTTCTCGGTACATCCTTTATAACAATAATCCCATGGAGATGATTTGGCATTATAATAAATTCATCTAATTCTAATTCAGGACGAATGATCTGTGTTTTCGACCATTCTTCCTGTACAATCAATCCGAAAGAATTTAATACCATTTCATCATTTATTATTCCCCCGAATAAACATCCCCGTTCGTATGTACAAATGGTAATAAAATATTCTGCCGGTGAAGCGTAATCGTACTCTTTTAATCGTATTGATTTTCGATGAGGCAGATTGATCTGTTGCGATGGCATTTAGGATATCCTCCCATTTCTCCCAAAACCTTTATTTTCTGCGTTCACCCGCCGGCGATCTTTTGTAGGGGCACGTCACGACGTGCCCGCTTTTGGGACAATTCGTGAATCGCCCCTACGAGGATTTCCCCTCTATAGGATTTGATAAATCAAATCCCTACGATGTTTTCCCATTTTACCCGTCGTCATGCTAAGCGAAGTCGAAGCATTGGCCAGCCACAATATTTATTTCTTCTTCCCTCGTAGCAGCGCTACTGTCATTCCTACTCGGCTCTCGTTGGAATCTTACATCGCCCTCATTAAGATTCCGCGCCTGCCAGCTGGCAGGCCGATAATCCCGATTGATGTTGTCGATCGGAATGGGAATGACCGGGAAAAATTAGTTTCATTTCAATGTCATTCCGGGATCATTTTCGTAGGCGGAGCCAAGGCGGCATAATTCCTCAAGCACCGTTGCAAAGAGATCAAATAGGTCTTTCAGGCGCTGCTTATCTTTGATAACGCCAAGCGTCTGGAAGTAGAGTTCATCCACACCTTCGGGAAATTTTTTCCCAAAGATCCCTTCATCATCTTTTACCTGGAAATGTATATTTGGCTGCTTTTGTATGAGCTGCCGGATATTCATATTCGCCAAAAGCCTTATCACCATATCCTCCGGAGCACCCTGGATGATGAACTCTTCATCAAAATACGGATCTCCAATTTCGATGTCCTGCATACCCAGCAGTTTTCCAAGCCAGCTGAAAATACTCTTTCGATACACTCGGAACCGGAAGCTGTCCTTATTCACATAGGGTGCGCGCATTCTGGTAAATGTGGTTGAGCTCTTTCCTGTATTGACGGTATACGTATCCAATAAAATCTCCCATTGCCGGTGCGTTAAGATAACTTTCCCCTTCTTGAAAAAGCCATCTTCTTGATAGTCGGCACCGATCTCTTTACTGAGCTGCGACCATATTTCCTCTTTACTGGGTCCAAATAATTCTCGAAGTGATTTCATATATTTTCTCGTTTCTGTAAGTATTTCTGTAGCCGAGGTCGTCTTGTCCCACCGTGCGTCATCTTGTGGCGGATGACTTTTTTAACCGCGATCACCCGCTGGCAATCTTTTGTAGGGACACGTCACGTTAACCCGCCGTATTGCCTGTCCGCCATGTATTTGCACTTTTTTTGCGTCTCACAGCTTTTGAGCGGGATTGCGGGTTTGGCGGGACGTGCCCGCTTTTAGGGCGATTCGTGAATCACACCTGCAATCTTTTTCTCTTCTTCCTTCCTCCGAGATTACCCGCTTATTTTCCTGTCTACATTATTTTAAAACAGTTAATCCAATATCTTGTAAATACTCAAATGTCGGATCATAATACTTTGGATTACGCGTTGTATCTTCAGAATCACCCCTAGGGACAACGATCACCATACCTTGCCGAGCACGAGTTAGGAGAACGCGATAAGCATTCTTAAGATAATTCTGGCGCTCAGGTTTCTTAATATTGTTCCAACGAGATCCACAAAATGACTTATGTTCCCATCCATTATTTGAATATCTAAAATCTCCATCCCATGTTACACAAGCCCAATCAAGTTCAAGTCCCTGAACATCAAATTCTGTCGCAACATCTTCCAGATAATATGATGAACGAACATCTTCCTTTCCATCAAGAAACCAATGGATCGGATCCATCGGTGATTTAACATCAATTGCATGTGGTTTAAGTCTTTCTGCCTGAGAAGAGACAACAATTCCATATCGTTCTGTTCCTCGAGCATTCGCTTTGAGCCATTGTTTCGCTTTCGATAAATCTCTTGTAATTACGATAGGATATTTGTCGATCACCTTTGATAACGTTTGCAACGCTTTACCTTTTTCAAGATCAAGTATTTGTTTTACTAATAACGATACATGTTCGGCACGGAAGGAGCGCATCGATACGGAGAGATGAAGATTGTCATTTGTTATTACATTTGTTCGTGATTTAATTTCTTCTAATATCTTGCCTGCCCCGTATTCACTATCTGTTAAACGAGAAGAAATATAAATTTCCCAATGAGGAAAAGATCGGTTAAGAGATTCTATCCACTCACGGATTCCAGCTTCTCCAGTATTGATTTCCTGACCTCCACCAACAAGACAGACAATTACTGCCCAATCTTTATGTCTATCTAGACAAGAAATAAGAAATTCTGGTTCAGATTGTGCGAAATTCGGTTTGTTCTTTTTCCTTCGCATGAAATTAGATGTTTGTTCAACATTCCATGCGCGTTGCGCTTCATCAAAGAGTGCTACATGTTCGATAGGTGCTTTTTTTGAATCTACAAGACATTCGTCTCGGAAGTTATGGACGTTCTGAATGAACATCTTCACCTCACTCATAACCGCGCTCTTTTTGAGTTTGTTTCCGCGTTGCTTCTCATGGCTTACTTTGTCTCTAGTTAATGCTTCACGCAATATCGCTACAAGAGGACCATTACCAGAGAGGAACACACTGTAAAGATCGCTCAATTTATCAATATGTTTATTCGCAATATTAAGACCAATGAGAGTCTTTCCAGCACCCGGCACACCTGTCACAAAACAAATTGATTTCTTTGATCTTCTTTTTGAAGAGGCTATAAGGTCAGAAATTGTTTCTGATGTTTGATTGAGATTGATAGCGCCAGCATCGCTTCGAGAAATATCCTGTACCGAATGACCCGCATATAACGCCATTGCCGCTTCTATGATTGTTGGTGTAGGGCAATATCTTCCATCTTCCCACTTACTTGAATTTATTGCATTACCTTTAACAAGATTCAATACACCAGTAAGAGCCTCGTTGAGTGCTTCAATATTACATTTTACGGGGAATAGAAGTTTGTCGTTATGTGGTGTTGGTTCAATAGAAAGAATAATACCCTTAGCTTTCGTAGCAATAAGTATAGGAGCAATAAATTGTTTATGACTTGATTCATGAAAGTTTTTCAAGTCTAAGGCATAGTCCATTACTTGATCTATTGCTTGCGTAGTGAATTCCTTTTCTCCCACTTTGAATTCCAGTACAAATATAACAGGTCCGATTAGAAGAAGAACATCGATTCGCTTGCCCATCCTTGGGATTGAATATTCAAAATATATCGATCCGCGATGACAAGAAAGAGAATTCTTTAAAATAGTTATTTCTTCAAGCCAAGCGTCGCGTTGTGATTGTTCAGTAGAAAATTCAGTATTTCTCGCTATTCTGCCGAGTATTTCATCGGGTGTCAAGTGAAGAAATTTCGTAATCGTATCTGAATAGTAGGCCCGTTTCATTCGCAATAGATTCTTTAATCTTCCCAATATTTAATGTGGATATAAGGTTTTTTATTCAATCTCTTTTAAGAAACCATTGAAATGCTGTCAGATAACATTTTTCATAATATTCCGTTTGTGAGCGCGCAATCCCCAATCTACATTTGCAATAATGCAACCAAACCTCGTATCTTGTTCAACCTTCACTTCTTTTCATTTGTGAAATCAACTACAAATAGCCCGCCATAATTGTTTTTCTAATTCTTCGTAAGGAGATATAGAACAATACACCCATAATGTCTGATTGTTCAGTGGTAATACTTGGATGGATATCGTAGCAATGCCCCTATATCGGCAGATGATATTCGGAAGCAATGTAGCCAAAATGATTTTTAATCACAAGGTGGGGATTTGTGTATGTCTCTCAGTTGAAATTTAAAAAAGCCCCGTTGCACTAATAGACACCAGGGCTTATAAAGCTTTTTACGAATCGTTCCCAAAAAGGAGTTAAGGAATCAGGATAAATCGTCTATTAAAGACGATAATATTGTCCGACGGATTAATCGGTAAATTCAACTACATCCGCACGAATCGTGATCTTAGGCTGCGTATAGACGACCAAATTGAGAGCATCTGAATCGTATCGCACGTTAATGAGTGCAAGCCTCTTTCCTTCAACAGGTCCATATGCTGTCTCGTAGCTTTTCCATAAGTTTTCGAGAGCTTCTTTATACAGCATACCTGATCCGCTGACACGAACGAGTGCGAACGTGTTGCTGGCCATTCCCATGGAGACAGTTCCGCCCATAAGATATCCCGCCTGGGCTTCTCCAGAAACATTCCGGGCAACTATTTTAAAATTGCCTTTTTGGAGCTGAACATCCGTCACATTGCCCGCCATGAATGCACCGCTGGATGAACAACCGGCAATGAGCACGCTTATACCTATGAACGTGCACACAAGAATAAAATATTTTGTTGTCATGAAAAGACTCTCCTCTGAAGAAATGGTTATGAGATATGAAAAGGACGATGCAAGATGAACATTGCTATTTGTATTGCGCATCGTTGATATATTTTAAAAATGATTTGTAACTTATTCTTTGATACGAGATCGGATAAATGAAGTTGCGTTTTATCTAATAATCTGCCCCACCAGAGATGATAGTGAGGGGCGCGCCAGCACATTCCGCTTCGTCATTCGCCAATTTTTCTTATTGCAACTGTGAAGCTACCGGAGAGAATGATTCTCCCGCCTGCAATGTAGCCGAACCTCATTTTGCATGCAACGATCTTCGTCAATAAAACAATTCTGGAAATAATTGAATAGATGACAGCCATTTGTAGATTGTGATTACAGGAATAAGTGGAGGAATTCGACTTCTCAGACCGGCTCAAAGTAATCCAGGTCTTTGCTGAAGGTCTCTTCGAGTTGAGAGAGCGCGATGAACGCAATCAGAATAGTGACAGCACACCTATCAGGGCTATACCGAGTACATCACCGAACGGTGTCTTGAGAATTTAACAGAATCGGTCAGGACTTAAGTCCTGACCGCACTAAAGTAAGAACAATGGGAAGTCCATGCACAAAATTCGGAGCAGTTACAGCAACGGCGGCGCGCAGATTTGTACCGACAATGCAAGCGAATGATGATGGAAAATCAAATTTATGGAGATGTATTTTGGGCTTTAAATAATAGCCCCTGCGCACTACCACGCCGAAGCTATAGGGAGGCTAATGGAAAAAAAGCATCTGTCATTCCCACCCGTCTCAAGTGGGAATCTTACTTTGGCATTGATAAGATTCCCCATAGAAGTATTGGGGAATGACAAAGAGGGTTATCACATTCTTTTAGCCCAGCCGCCTGGGATATTGTATACGATCTGCTGACCTTTGATATACACAATTAAAGATTCTGCAGAGACCGCCTCAATTCCCGTTGTCAGTGATTGTCCAGGTGCATTTGTATAGAGTGTCAATTGCAGCCCTTTGGAAGTCTGTTCTAAGAAGGTAGGAATGATAAACTCATCGCCAATACGTTTCGCAGGTGGCAACTCAGCAAGTAGACCATAGTTAATCGAAATTGTTTGAGTTGCATTTCCCTGTTTGATGATAAATGATGATGTCCGGTCGGAAATCGTTCCCCGAAATGCGCGGGGCTGCATTATTACTTTTCCGGTAATCCATAACGATCGTTGTGAAACTTCGTTATCCTTAAAAACGATTTCCCGGGATCTCGTTCTACCATGCTCAAAGTCGGTAAACCAACGGATCATAAACACTGCTGCAAACATCAAAACGACGGCTGCTGCGAAACTTGCAACCTGTGTCCATTCGAAACGTCTTCCCTGTTCGCTTTGTATGCGTTGATTTATACGGCGCTTCAACTCCACTCTACCAAACCGCCGGATACCTACGATAAGTTCTTGTTCCTTTTGCACTCTTAACCGGCATTCCTCACACATCTGAAGATGTCCTGTAAACTCCTGTTCATTTGCCTCATCGAGTCGATGCATCAAATATGGTTCGATGTTCTCAACACTTTTTGCCCAATGTTGTAATTGTCGATCATCCATCTGAACCTCCAAGCATAGTTCTTACCAAATGCTCCAGAGACTTCTTGCACTGGTATTTTTTCGACTTCACTGTATCGGCATTAGCAAACCCGAGTTTTACCGCTATCTCTTCCATTGATCGTTCCTCCCAATAAAAAAGAAGCAGGAGATCGCGGCATGGGTTCCCCATCTGCTCCATCGCTTTCTGAACAGCCAGGACCCTCTCGTTCTGTTCTAATTCCTCCAACGGAGTCGCATCACTGGTTGCCACATCGAGTGCCTCTTCGGAAGTGTGAAGTTCCCGCCGGTGCCGTGCCAACCGCCGAAACCATATATTCTTTGCTGTCGCATAAATAAAGGTGCTCAGTTTCGCCTGATATTCGAACGACCCGGACCTGACACGCTCCCAGAGTACCACCATTGCCTCCTGGAAAACATCTTCAGCATCGTCCTCCGAGCCCTGGTTCCTGGTGACCAGCGAAGTAACAGGACGCCGGTTCTGGCGGAATAACTCCACCAGGGCTTCCTCATCGCCATTGCGTATCGCGTCCAGAAGTTTCGAGTCATTGTTCAGAAAGAAAAATGGTGTTTGCATTTACCTTTCGTCTGTTTATGTCATGAATGAGTAGAAGGTGAATGAAGAATGCAGCGAGATATTACAAAGAATCAGCACCACATTCAAATAAGGATGGCAATTAAGAAGGGCAAATAAGAAAGGAGAGACGATCATGAAAACGCTTACCGCTCCCGCCGCTTATGGATATCAGGAATTGCGTGTGATCCATCAGCGCTATATGATGCTGGCAATGCTGGCCGCTCTATTAATACAATTCGCCGTTGTTGGAGGATATCATCTTGCGGAATGGTTAAAACCGGCCGATCTACCAATTCAAATCATAAAATATCGCGTTGGAACTCTCTTGCCACCGCCTTCCATACATGAACAGTTGCAGAACGTAGGAACACCAGTTCTTCCCTCAAAACTATCTGTCGGACTGCCGGTTCCTGTGCCAGATGGCACTGCAAATGCGGATACAAATTTTGCCGATCAGCGTGCACTCGCAAATAGAGCGGACCAGCAATGGAAGGAAATTGGTCAAGTTCCGGTGCAAATAGATCCAACCATCGATCCGCCTGCAGATCCAGAACCATTGCCTGAGGTATATACGTACGTCGAACGCCTGCCTGAACCGGTGATGACCTCTATTCCGGAATATCCTGATCTTGCGAAGCGCATTGGTTTAGATGGCAGTGTGACGATTAATGTATTAGTGGATAAGGATGGAAAAGTGAAGAAAGCGCAGTTAATGAAATCAACTGACGACGTATTTATTCAACCAGCTCTCGAAGCAGCAAAGAAGTGGGTATTCACTCCAGCCATAATGAATGGCAAACCAGTGCTCGTCTGGGTTGCTATTCCGTTTAGATTCCGACTGGCAAAGTGAATTGGAGAGCGTATAAATGTCAATTCCGCGAAGCGGAATTTCTATAACGACGCAGACAGTATACCAGTAAGGATTGAGGATTTAAGATTTGAGATTGAAGATTTAAGAAGGGTGAAGGAAAGTCAAATTTGTCCCGTCCACCAACCTGGATCGTTCATCCGGAAAGATTGTCGTATCGCATTCACACGATCTTCATCTAACGGGCCGGCATCCAGTAATGAAATATTTTCCAGTACATGGCTCAATTGAGTGGAGCCGACAATACACGAACTTACTCCCGGTGTGAACGCAGTAAATCGTAAAGCATATTCCTGCCAGCTAAGATTTCGTGTATCCAATTTCATCGTATTCCAACGCCACCAATACTCTTCGGCATATTCTCCTTTTGGACATTCAGCATAGCGCCAGGGAGCATTTGCGACCGGACGTTTTGCAATTACCCCCAGGCCGCGGGCAGCAGATCGAACAAGTGCATCGTCGATGACACGCTGATCGCAAATATTCAGTGAATGTTCTACACTCCCAAATCGGCCCGAGTCCACAGCCCAATCCAATGCTTCATTTTCTCCTGAATATGCAGCGATCCTCAATTTGCCTGCCCGTTTCGCATCTTCCAGTGCCTGTATCGAAGCACCATCTTCTAATGTGGCGCGCGGGCATGAATGCAGATGGACAATATCGAGAACATCCGTCTGAAGGCGGCGAAGCGCCGCGTCAATACCGGCACGGACACAATCGTATGTCCAATCAGAATATCCGGGAATGCCGTATCCGACTTTCGTTGACAGTACGATCTCATGACGCCGATGTTTCAAATGCCTGCCGATCCGTTCTTCCGAAAGTCCGTACCCGCGAGCGGTATCAATCAATGTAATCCCCTGGTCTACTAATTTATTGAGCAGGCGCCCGGCATCAGCATCGGAGAGAGATGCGGATCCTAATTGCCCGGCACCATAGCCGAGTAATGATACTCGTAATCCTGTATTCCCGAAGTCACGATAAAGCATGTGAATCTCTTTTAGTCATTCTGTTTGCCATTTCATCTCATATCAACATGCTTGTGCCTAAGCCATTGGGAGAACAATATAATTTATTTTTTCGTGATCAATGTGAGACGCAAATGATCAAGCAATGCAACATTTTCGATATCGTTCATATTATTATTGAATGCCGTGAATGATATCTCGAATTCATTAATCCCTTTTTTAATTTCTCTCAATAAAGAACTGGAATATCCCCAATCGGACCAATTCCCAGCTCCACGCTGAGGTAAAACTATCGAGCCCGCCGGTTTCCCGTTGATCGACAACGTCCGGATTGCACACTTATTATCGGTGTTGATAGGGCCATTTCCATTTGAGTACCGGACATCAATTCTGTAAATACCGGTCCGGGCCAAAATGGCTGTGAAAATCACCTTCTGATTTTCGTTCTTCTCTAAGCGGATGTATCCTTTGCTGGTAAATCCTGTATATTCCGTTTGCAGCGGCGACTTTGTCGATGATGCATCAAGAAGGATAATATCTTTTTTGACTACCACGGAAAATGGTTCACTTAAGAATGATTCGAAGCCCTGTGCATTCACAGCCATTACCTGATATTCGGCGAATCGATCGTCTGGTGGAAGCTTAACCGATGTTTTTCGGCTTCGAGTTATTTCCTTTCCATTTTTATATATGGCATACGCTGTCGCGCCTGCGATCTCATTCCACTTCAATTTATGTCCGACAACTTTCACAACAGGACTTTCCGGAGCAACTTCGTTTTTCATAAGATTGATCGCAGTATTCACCCCAGACTTATTTCCTAATACAATATTCAGAACATGTTCACCGTTCAAACCGGATGGAATAAATGTTTTTTCCTGAATGATACTATCCATCATACATGACTGCACAACATTCCCTGTCCCCTTCAGATTGATCGTAAGGACAGCATGTCGATATTTAAAGTTCCTGATTGATTTATCTCCCGTGTATGCAGGCGGAACAAACGGTGCAAAGGAAAGTCCATCTTTAGTAAATGTCATCCCGAAAAAGATTCGGTAAATTGTTGAAAGACTACCTGCAACACTCCAGAGCTGCCGATCCGAATTGATCTGCGTCCCTCTATAGTCGCCCGTCGTCGCAACCATATTCTCTTTGTTTGTATTGAAGAGCGCCGCTGCCCGATAAATCGATGCAAGTCCATGTTCAACAGATTGCACATTGCCTGCTTTCACTGAAGCCCAGGTCCAAAAAGCTTCGACGAAAGGCCAAATGGCATCGTTGTGATACGGCGGAATATTCGGAATCTGCGGATAGATGCACGGCGTGCCATAGTTTAGGACGGGTGTGCATGCAATAATTTTCGAAGAGCGCTCATCATCGGCTATGTTCAATAATACCGTTAGGGCTTCACCAAGCGCCTCGGACTTTGGCGATACTGTTTGATATGTTCTTCCATAGATGTATTGTCCATAGTATCCTTTTTCATCCAACCAAAGATGCGTGTCGATACCTGAATTAATTCGTTCTGCTATCTTTCGATAGTTATCAGGATTTTCACCGCACAAGCTTGCCATTTCTGCAAGAATCCGGTACGTTCGGCAATGAACTGCATTTGTGCCAAGTGCCTGCGATGCATAAATATCTTTCGGATCCATCCATCGCGGATACGTTTGTTCGCGCCAGTCAAGGAAGGACGATTCACCGAACATCAATCCGGTTTCTGAATTCACGGCATTCTGCTGATCATCTTCCGCAGAATTCTTAATGATTGGATAGGCATAGCGGAGCCATTCCTCATCACCTGTTACCAGATACACTTCCCAGGCAGCAAGAGCCCAGGTCATCCGGTCGGTTGATACTGGCCATGATCCGCCGGTTCCAGTATCTTGAATGATACGGTTGTTCTTTACTTTTGCTTTAAGACTTGCCTTCGCTACATCCGGATTGATGATCGCCAAAGAGAGCAGAATACTATAGCTGATGTCACGCGTCCAGACGCCATCCCATTTTGCACCCGCCATAAATGTACCATCTGAACGGATATTCAGAAGCATTTCTTCCAATGCTTTTGTATACAATGCATCCACAAGTACCTGGTCGGAACGATACTGCGGATAGGCAGAAATATCCTTTTCTAAACTCCAGTCAGCTTTGATGGTCTCATTATCTGCACTTTGTCGAAATGTGCTCATGTAATTCGAAACAATCCTCGTTGATGATACAGCAGTTGCTTCAAACTTGCCCTGTACAACTTTCGAAGAGAATACATCGAAGTCACCGGATCGGTAAAGAAGGGATTGACTGCAAGAGATAGAGAACACAAATGCAAGAGCAACAGCTATTTCTATTTTCATACGTTTATGACTTTTCATCACGAAACGATCGTCATGTTTCGCAGCCGACGATTGCATTCCGATCTCTACATCATATTCAATCATCGTTTTTGGATTACATGGATTCAGATATTCCTGCTGCAGATAAAAAAGAAATTTACTGATCAGACGATCTCGTTTACTAGAAGCCATCTCAAAAACGTCCTATGTCATTCCGTCCCGACTGCGTCGGGATCGGAATCTATTGTTTTGAATACAATATAGATGCTGAACTCCGCCAAACAGACGGCGGACAGGCAAGTTCATTATGACATATCCCCTATTTTTGAGATTGGCTCTAGTCAGACAGCGGACTCAAGACAACAAATCCTAACGGTGATAATTGCATTTCAACCAGCCCGTTCGTTATGAGAATATTTGTGCCGGTGATAAGATCTTTCCAGCTCCTTATTGGAGTAACTGGAAGCTCCAACTTCAGTTTTTCGACTGCCGACCCAAAATTAATAACCACGAGCATCGTATCTTTCCCTTTGGCACGGATGAATGAGTAAACGCTTGCACTCGCGGAGTTTCGCACAAACATGTAAGTACCTTGCCTTAAAGCGGGATGTTCACGGCGCAGAGAGCCCAACGCTTCATACAACTTTCTGAAATCCTTACCCTTCGACCAGTTAATATCGACTTTCTCGAACAGACTTAACTTCTTTTCATTCCCGACCTCTTCACCGTTATAGATCAACGGTACACCGGGATATGTGAATGCAAGAACTGCAGTTGCTTTGGCACCTTCGGGGGAAAATTTTTCTACAGCCGGTGCATCCCATGCATTTTTATCATGGTTCGTATTAAATCGCATGCGCAACGAATTTCGTGGAAATTGATACGATTCGGAAGTCAGAAGATCATCGAAGATC
>Ga0182027_10010296_pt1 | contig 13319 bp, 9 predicted proteins | sample 712E1DmetaG_FD_121300 | JGI IMG/M metagenome (GOLD analysis project Ga0182027, IMG submission 121300) | Permafrost microbial communities from Stordalen Mire, Sweden - 712E1D metaG (Illumina Assembly) | ecosystem: Environmental > Terrestrial > Soil > Wetlands > Permafrost | place: Sweden...
GTAATAAGAGCACTTCGAAGATTTTTTTTAAATTCCATATTGCGTTCCATAAATTTTGCGGCGCTTTCATAAATCTCTGCCATATTCCCGCTCTTTGAAGCGAGACCAAGCATTTGCGCTGTGAATTTACCAATCACAGGTGCTTGTTTCATAAACACCTTTTCACTGTCTTTTCCTTGCTTGAGTTCTGCATTGATTTCTTTAACGGAATCGCGCAATCTTACATTGGGAATGTCATTGATTAACAATTGCATCACTTCGTTGAATGGAAGTTTCTGTTTCATTAAATCCGTGCTTACTCTTACGAAAGAGATAACGTCCACCGCAGGAGCAGGTTTCAGTTTATTCCCAAATAACTTCTTTCTGACATAGAGGACATTAAATCCCATCTTTTCAAGCGCGAGCCGAACTTCATCAGAAGTGAACGCTTTCTGTTCGCCATCGATTGGCTTGTCAGTTCCCTTCTTCACGCGATAGACGAATGACGCACGTTCGTGTATACCTGTCACTTTGAATTTTTTCTCACGCGAGAGTTCTGCTGCTTTAGCTTTGGCAATGCCTTTATTGTCAGCAGTAATAGAACCGGAAACTGTTTTTCCGGTAAGCGATACACCATCGATACGATATTCAGGCATAAGTTTTTTTATTTAGTGACTGTTTATTATCCAAATTTCTTGTATACGATAATACACTTTTTCGGTCTCTGTGTCAAGAACCGATAATTCGACCCTTCTCATTAAAAACAGAACTCAATCAAAATGAGATTTTATTATTACACTACAGATATTTGTCATTATGTAAGTTTAGGGAAACCAATAAATGCCAATGGGAATGCTGCGTACCATGCTGAAGCTTTCACAAGATGGTCCACCGGAATATGTTCCGTCGCCATGTGCGCATAGATTTCATTGCCTGGACCGAATCCGATGCACGGAATGTTATGCATCCCCATGACTGCAACACCGTTCGTGCTAAAGACCCATCGGCCTATAGCCGGTTTTTTGCCAAATAATCCCTCATACGTCCTTACACCAATAGCCAGGATCGGATGATTCTCTGGCAATAACCAAGTCGGAAAATACTTCTTTGTTGGATATTTTAATCCTTTCCAGCTTGGCACTTCATAATCAAGTACAACAACATCAGCTTCTGCTGCTTTCACACTCGGTAATTCCTGAATCTCACGAATTGCCGACTCCATTGTATCAATTGCGGCAAGACGACGATCCAGGTGTATTGCAGAAGAATCTGCTACTGCACACAATGATGGCGATGTAGAACGGATTTCGGCAATGGTCACTGTCCCCTTGCCAAGAAATGGTTCACCTCCCAGGCGACCATTTAACTTCTCAATGTCCAGGACAATCGGTGCCATTTTATATATTGCATTCACTCCGCGCTCCGGGGCCGATCCGTGACATGATATTCCCTTCGTGCGTACCTCTATTTCCATCCTTCCGCGATGACCGCGATACACTGCAAGATTCGTGGGTTCAGCTATTACCACAACGTCCGGGCGTAATTTATCCTCGTTAATGATATACTGCCAGCAGAGCCCATCGCAATCTTCTTCTTGAACACTGCCAACAACATAAAGTGTGTAGTCATCCTCTAATCCAAGTTCTTTAATAATTTTTCCGCCATAAACGATCGAGGCAAGCGCACCTTTCATATCGCATGCACCACGACCATAAATGATGCCATCCTTCTCAGCACCTTTGAACGGATCGATCGTCCAGTTCGTGGGATTCCCGACATCAACAGTATCGACATGAGCATCTAATGCGACAATATGCTTTCCATGACCGATTCGGCCAAGTATATTTCCCATCCCATCGATCCTAATCTCGTCATATCCGCATTCTTCCATTTCCTGTTTGATACGGAGAATTACTCGTTCTTCATGGGAACTCAACGATTTTGTCGCAATCAGTTCTCTGAGAAAGTGTGCAACCTGCCGTTCGTTCTTTTGAGCTGTCATTAAAATTTCTTTATACATATGTGCCTCGTTTAAATAACCTTGTCAAAGTTCTCTGGATTTAAACTTAAGTACCTTTGACAAGGTCGATTACTTTACTCATTCGTTAAATTCCGAGATCAGTTGATCAAAATACTCGATCTCGTCTTCAAAACGACACCGCCAATATTCCGGCTCCCATTGCTGGCGAAGTTCATCGGACGATTTTCCCTGTTGCTCAACCCAAGTAAAGTATTTAAGATTGTGAATCGCTTTGCGTTCATAGAAGGTAAGCTCTTTGTAATAATCTATGCTTTGATGCAGCAACGGTCCGGCATGATCTTTTGCTGCTTGAATCGATGAATAGATACCTCGTTCGTGCTGGAGTTCTTCGACTCGGGATTTATACATATCGGCGGAATCTGTGAACACTGTCAGTATTACATCCGATGATCCGAGTTCAAAATATTTTGCGGTTTTGATTGCCGACAACAAATTAGCGATACTGGAAATTCCCATGAGCTTTAAACTCTCAAGCTGCACATCTGTCAATCCCTGTGACTTTAGATAACTGGTACCTTCTGCCTCGTTGAACAAACGCAGCAACCGCATACAATCTTCATCATCCACCGCCGAAACGGTATCCGTATTCCGGACATTATGCACCCATGGCTCATGCTTATCACCGATTCCTTCAATGCGGTGCTCGCCGAAGCCGTTCATGAATAAAGTGGGACATTGGAGAGCTTCGCCTGCAACGACCTTGAGATTCGGATAGATTTTCTTCAAATAATCACCAGCACCGATCGTTCCGGCTGATCCAGTTGCCGAGACATAAGCGGCAGGATTTCCATTCTTCAAACCAAGACCAAGAAATGCTTCCTCAAGCGCAGGACCGGTCACGTTATAATGCCAGATCGGATTACCGAATTCATCAAACTGATTAAAGATAATATTGAGCGGATTCTTTTTCAATTCCCAACATTTATCGTAAATCTCTTTGACGTTGGATTCTGTACCGGGTGTTGCAATTACTTCCGATCCAATTTCTTTTAACCACGTAAAACGTTCTTTCGACATTCCTTCAGGAAGAATGGCAATTGCTGTGCAATGAAGCAACGCACAATCGAATGCACCACCGCGGCAATAATTGCCGGTAGACGGCCAGACTGCCTTGTGCTTTTCGGGATCAAATTCTCCGCTCACGAGGCGCGGGACAAGACATCCAAATGCGGCACCGACTTTATGCGCTCCTGTTGGAAAATATTTACCGATGATGCCGACGATCCGTGCTTTTACACCTGTGATGGTTTGGGGGACTTCAAAATAGTTCACACCGCCATACAATCCAGTTTTAACATCATTCTTCCACGTGATCCGATAGAGATTTATTGGATTCACATCCCACAATCCGACCGATGGCAGTTTTGCCTTTATCGATTGCGGGACTTTTTGCGGATTACGCATTTGCGCAAATGTCGGAATGGTGATGCCATGCTTTTTACATCGTTCCGCAGTTTTCCTTACAACTTCATAATTAATATTCTTAATTATTTTTGACATGAGTTTCGTGTCCTACATGATTCGATTCGTGTTTCTATTTATAATCTGTTGTATTTTCTCATAAGGATTTGACATTCGCGTAAGGAAAATAATTGCTGCAATAATAAATGGTTTATAACCCGCTTCTGTGTACGTTGCCAAACGATATTTTTCAAACACGTTCTTCGACACTTCTCCCTGTGCACAGCTCACGCCTGAAATATCAGCCGGTAAACAGTGCATATATAAAGCCTCACCCTTTGCTGTGAGTCTCATTTTCGGCTCGTCACATTCCCAGTTCTTGTGATTTGCATTGTTGGTGAGACATTCTTTTTCTAATTCAATTAAACCTGTCTTGTCATTCTTATTCAAGAGTTCTGTTCTGCGCTGCATCACGTGGTACGGCGCCCATGATTTCGGATACACGATGTCGGCATTCGTAAATGCATCTTCCATCGATCCGACAACCTCAAATTTTCCGCCATTTGTGGTTGATTGTTTCTTTGCCAACTCAACAACTTCCGGGATGAGTTCATATCCTTGAGGATATGCAAGGGAAACATTCATGCCAAACCTCGACATCAGACCGATAATACCTTGCGGAACAGAAAGGGGTTTGCCATAACTTGGTGAGTATGCCCACGTCATTGCGATTTTTTTCCCGCGCAGATTTTCTAACGAGCCAAAGACATTCTTCAACTGCATCAAATCGGCGAGTACCTGTGTCGGATGATCTATATCGCATTGCAAGTTCACAATACTCGGTCGCCGATGAAGAACACCTTTTTCAAATCCCTCCTGAACTGCAGCGCCAACTTCGCGCATGTATTTATTTCCCTCTCCAAGAAACATGTCATCACGAATACCGATTGTCTCAGCAAGAAAAGAAATCATATTTGCTGTCTCGCGGACGGTTTCGCCATGGGCGATCTGCGACTTTTCTTCATCCAATTCTGACAGCCCAAGTCCTAAAGCATTTACTGCTGATGCGAAACTAAAGCGAGTGCGAGTCGACTTATCGCGGAACATTGATATCGCCAAACCAGTATCAAAGGACTTAAACGAGACTCCCGCTTTGTGCAAGTCTTTGAATAAATCTGCTACAAGCGTGACTGCTTTGATTTCATCGATAGTCTGTTCCCATGAGAGCAGGAAATCGCGGTTGTAAAAATTTGTATTCAGTTGTTTCAGCAGTTCAAGATTCTGTTGAATTGTATTCGACATCGTACATTCTCCAGTCCACTATACATTATTTCCATTCTAGCATTTCAATGCAGCCGTCCACCGGACAGACTAAATTACACAGACCGCAACCCACGCAGCGTTTCCATTCAATATGCGCAATTCTATTTTCCAATCTATCGATCGCACTATGACCTCCGTCCCGGCATGCAACATAACACAGATCACAGCCGATACACAGATTCTCGTGAATATGACTGCGCATCCGTTTCCGCGGGAGCTGATCATGCGATACGATATTTGGCAGTGCTTTTCCAATAATTTCTTTTGGAGATGTGAATTGCATCTCATCGAGATAGTGCGATAATCCGCTTCTTAGATCATCGATCACACGGAAGCCGTAGTGCATGACAACGGTACAGAATTCCACAACACCGGCGCCTACTGCCATGAATTCAACGGCGTCACTCCACGTACTCGCACCGCCGGTTCCCATGATAGGAATATTAACATTGCGGGCAATCTCAGCGATGGTACGAAGCGTGATCGGTTTTATTGCCGGACCAGTCATACCGCTGTATGTGGATTTGCCTCTAAGGCTAGGATAGGGAGCAAAACTTTTGATATCAATGCCCATCAATGCCTGAATCGAGTTTGATGCCGTTAGTGCATCACATCCGCTTCGTTTTACGGCTTTCGCGACTTCCACAATATCAGTAACGTGCGGCGTGATTTTAATGGACACAAGAACACGTTTCGCTGCTTCTTTCACCCATGTTGCGGTGAGTTCTGTAGCGCTAATGCTCTGCGCCAGCATCTTTCCCTGATCTTCGCCAATATTCCCCTGCGGACATGAAAAGCTGCACTCGATCAAATCAACACCGGCTTTTTCCAGTCGCTCAACTAATCGCTGCCAATCTTCCTTCCGGCCCGCCATAATGCTTGCAGCGACCATCTTTTCCGGAAACTCTTTTTTCAATTGCCGAACATTGTATTCCACCTTATCGATGTGATGCTCAGAAATAAGATCTATATTCCCCATCCCGAACAACTTCCGTCCCTCATACTCAAATGTGGACATCATCGGGTAACAGAGATCAACATTTGTTCCTTCTACAGAGGTGGTCTTGAGAATTGCACCGGCCCATCCCATCTGAAATCCACGCCTCACCATATCAAGATCATCCGTCGAAGGTGCAGCGGCAAGGATAAATGGATTCTCAAAATGAATTCCGAGAAAATCGTACGAAAGATCACGCAACGGATAGATTTCTATTTCCTTAAATTTTTTATATTCCACGTATCACCTCTGCTTGCCTGAAATGAATTCATGAATCGCTTGCGCGGCATGTTTTCCTTGTGCAACCGACTGTACTATCGTTCCTTCACCTGCGATCATATCACCGCCTGCAAAAACACCCTTCTGCGATGTCCGGAAATTCATATCTACCTTTATATATCCCTTCTCACGTTCAAATCCTTCTAACCAATCTGCTGCAATTGATTGACCGATAGCAACTATAACGGTGGCAGCTTCAAGTATGAAATCCGATCCTTTCACTTCAATGGGAATTGCACGGCCCGACTTATCCTTCTGTTTGCCAAGTCTTGTACGTCGGCATTTTATTCCTTCGACGCTTTTTTTGCCAATCAATGCTACCGGAATTGTCAAGAAGCGGATCTCCACTCCCTGCTTCCGCGCTTCTTCCAGCTCTCCTTTCCAAACAAGCATCTCTTTCTCACTACGGCGATATATAAGAATGACACTTTCCGCACCTAATCGTTTTGCTGTTGCCGCGGCATCGAGCGACACGTTGCCGCCGCCGATAATTACTACATTTTTGCCGACTTTCATTTTCCTTGGATTCATCTTAGCAGATTCAAGGAAATCCAGAACCGGCAGTACGCCTTTCAGTTTTTCACCGGGAATTTCAACAGGACGATCCTTTCCAAGCCCAACTGCAAGAAACGTCGCATTATAAGATTTCTGGATCTGACTGAATGCATTTCCATTTATCGTTTTCTTTTTGAAAGAGAAATATTTTGATAAGAACTTCGTGTCTGATTCTAATTCCTTGTCCGCAAGACGAAAAGCCGGGATGCTCTTACTCGGAACCCCGCCCTGCTTTCCTTTATCAAACACATCTACTTGATAACCAAGCTTCGCTAATTCAAATGCACATCCGAGTCCTGATGGTCCCGCTCCAATAACAGCAACTTTCTTCTTTGATTTCGGGAACGGCAACGTCGAAACAAAACCTCGCTTCGCTTCTTCCTGTGTTGCAAAAAAATGCAGTTCGCGGATCTTGATCGGATCATCCTGCTTGCTTCGAGTACAAACCGATTGACAGAATGTCTCTTCCGGACAAATTTTACCGCACACATTCACCAGTGCATGAGATGTTCTCACAACTTCTGATGCTCCAATGATGTTGCCGCTGCGGATCATACTGATAAAAGTTGGAATTTTGATATGTGTGGGACATGCTTGCTCACACGGTGCATCGAAACATTGCAGGCACCGCTCGGCTTCGATCCGGGCTTGTTGTTGTGTTAATGCTATATTCATTCCGATTTTCTTTCCAATTCTACCTTTCGTTAATTCCACACCCGCACAGGCAGTACCACCATCGACAGTCCCTGGAATTGAAGCCGGTTCTGGATTGCATATGCTGTTTCACTATGAAGAATTCGCTGATACCATTTCTCTTTTTGAAAAACGAGCTTCGCTGCAAAAAATATTGATTGCCTAAACTCACGTGAAAGTTCTAAACAAATTTTTTCTGCTTCTTCCACGGCTTCAGTTCCTGTTGACATTCGCGCTATTGCTGGAATTCCAAGGTTGGTTGCTAACTTAACATAGCGATCCAATTCAAGTTTCGTGTTTTCCTCAAGACTTTCGACTTCACCTGCTCCTTTAAAATTGCCGGTATCCAAAACAGCCACGGATACAAAAACCATCTGCTTGAAGTAACCCGGAAATTGTTTCACAATATTCAGAAGCGAGTGAATGCCAAGTCCGTTGTAACTTTCAACAAGCAGGATAGCTGTAGGTTTATTGGCATCAAGTTTCATTTCGGTTTTGACTGCAGAATCTTCAGCAGGAAGTCCTTCCAGAATATCTGACAGAGAACGAAGTTTTGTGTTGACGAGTCGATAATGCCGTCGGATGATAACACAGAGCAGGATTAACACTGAAGTCACAACAACTGTCATCCATGCTCCCTCCTGAAATTTTTCAACCACAACGATCGTTAAGATGGAAAGACAGAGAACGAGGCCGGTCAGGTGAACCGGCAGTGACTTTTTCCATTCCGGATGTGTTTTCCGTCCGGTAATCCAGAACTTTACCATGCCGATTTCAGTAAGCGAGAACGTGAGAAATACGTTAATAGAGTACATCGTCACAAGAGCATCAATATTGCCACCTGTATAGAGCAAGGTTGCGATTGATGCCGCACCGATAAGCATGATTCCATAATGCATTGTTAACCGATCTGACAACGAAGCAAATCGATGCGGCAGCCAACGGTCATTCGCCATATTTGCCATCACACGCGGACCATCGATGAATCCCGTTTGTGCAGCAACAAACAAGAGTGCAGCTTCCGAAGCAAGAACAAGAACAACAAACCATGGTCCGAAATTAAGTTTTTCCACCATCACAGCATTCAGCGTTTTTCCCGGATGTTCAGTTACGCCAAGCAAAAGATAAATTAAAAGAATTGAGCCGGCTGTTATGGCGAGTGATGTTGCCATGTACACCATCGTGCGTTTGCCTGTCGGAATACGCGGCTCACGCATGATCTGAATACCGTTCGATACGGCTTCAATACCAGTATATGTTCCTGCACCCCGTGAATATGCACGCGCTAAAATTACAAACATTGCCCAGAAACCAAGAGTGCTAAAACCTGTATGCAAATTCTGTCCTATCTGAGTTGCAATAGCGGGTGCTTCATGAAAGTGTTGAATAATTGCACCGGCAAAAAGAATGAGGTGTGCAGCAACAAAGGTGAGAAATATCGGTACCATAAATTCAATAGATTCTTTAATTCCACGAAGATTTAAAATAACAAGAAGGATAATCGCAGTTGCTTCGACAGGTACCATCCACTTTTGCCACGAGTATGGCAAGAAGCTGAAAATCTGAGCAGCTCCGGATGCGATAGAGACGGTGATTGTGAGAATATAATCTACCAGCAAAGCACTTCCTGATACAACGCCAAACGGTGCACCGAGAAGTTTTGTTGCAACAACATAACCGCCGCCGCCGCTTGGAAAATGTTCAATGATACGGCTATACGCATAAGAAATAATAAAGACTGTTAATGCAGTAGCAAGTGCAAGAATAACAGCCAGTTCTGTGTGTCCAGTCAATGCACGAAAAGCTTCATCAGGTCCATACGCCGATGAACTTAATCCATCAGCACCAAGCCCGACCCATGCGAGAAAAGCGATAAGTGAAATTTTGTGGAAGAGCTTCGGATCATGAATATCACGAGGTTTCCCAATGAGTACTTCTTTAACACTTTTCAATTACTATCCTTTCAGTGGTGGAACATTGTTATTTTGTACAGCATCGATTATTTGCTGGTATCCACTGCAACGGCATAAATTGCCAGAGACAGCAATTCGAATTTCTTCTTCCGTGGGATCTGGATTATGATCAAGCAAATCTTTTGCACTCATCAGCATTCCGGGAGTACAGAATCCACAATGCACCGCATCATGAGTGAGGAATGATTCCTGCAATGGATGAAGTTGATTTCCCATTGCAAGTCCTTCGACTGTCAATATCTCCTGTCCATCAATCTGCGGAGCGAGCACAAGACACGAATTAACTGCTGTACCGTTCAGCAGGACAGTGCAGGCACCGCATTCACCAACTTCACAGCCGCACTTTGTGCCGGTCAGACCTATTTCTTCGCGCAATAACGAAAGAAGCGTGAGATTTGGTTTAATCTCAAGGACATATTGTTTACGATTGATTGATGTATGGATTGTTACCTTCTTCATATCATTCTCATTGACAGGCTTCTAATGCCCTCCGTACGAGCACAGCTATCACAGGTTCTTTATATTCAGTAGACCAGCGTCTTCCGGTAAAAGAAATCATCACTTCCGAAACCTTCTCTCCAGCTGCAGCGAACAAATCCTTTGATGGCTTTTGTCCGATTAATAATTTTTCCGCTTCTGTTATGCGCTGCCATTTCGGGAATGCAGCTCCAGGAACAATACGCGCTTCTTGGATAAGTCCGGTATCACTTTTCTGGAGAATTGCTGAAATACTCAAACGCGAAATCGCCAGTGCATTTCGTCTTCCAAGCTTGATGAACACACTTTGAGCCGAGTTCGGTAATTTGGGAAATCTAATTTCGGTCAGTATCTCATTTTTCCCCGCGATCGTCTGGTACGGTTTGACGAAGAAATCGATCATGGGAACAGAACGTTCTCCTTCTACCGATTGTAACTTCACCATTGCGTCAAGTGCCATCAGCGGCGGAACAGTATCAGCACACGCAGCGGCATTCATGATATTTCCGCCAACAGTACCACGATTGCGGATTTGCGGAGAGCCGATTGTCGAAACAGCTTGTCGAAGTAATGGAGCAAATTGCTGAATGACTTTCGATTGTAGGATATCCGTATGCGTGGTTAATGGTTTTATGCTCACCCAATTACTAAATTCTTTAATTCCCTTTAATTCGAGGAGACGACTGATATCGACAACCATTTTGGGTGACGTGGCAGAAGGTTTACGTAATTCGATTAATAAATCTGTTCCGCCTGCGAGGATCTGTGCATCTTTATTAAAGTCGGCTAATAATTTGAAGACGTCTTTTATTTCTCGAGGGGCGATATATTCGAATGACTTCACCTCTCAGACGCTCGAATCTTGCAAGATTCTGGATCTAAAATTTCTTTTTGTTCGGATCCACGTTTGCCTGTGCGCACCAATTTGTGCCCAAGCAGGACGCGTTCGAGATTTGCGGGAATTTCATAGACTCGTTTTCCAGTTGCATTAAAAATCGCATTTACAATCGCCGGCGCTGCGAGCTCATTGGTCGGCTCACCAACAGACTTTGCCCCGAATGGTCCTGTTGCATCCTCATTCTCAACAATAATTGTTTTGATGCGCGGGACATCCATGGATGTCGGTATCAAGTATTCGTCGAAGTTCAACTGTTTAGGAACACCATCTTCGATGTCGAACTCTTCGAGCAATCCATATCCGATTCCCATTGCTACTCCGCCGTACATTTGGGCCTCGACCATTCCTTTGTTTATTGCTTTTCCGACATCGTGCACAGAAACAAAATCTATCACATTGACTTTTCCTGTCTCTGTGTCCACTTCTACTTCAGTTGCATTTGCTCCGTAAACAAATGTAAAGTATGCATCACCCTGACCCTGCTTTTCATCCCACGATGTCTTTGGCGAATGATGCCAGCCAAGCCCTATCATCGGTTTCCCTTTGTTAAAGCATTCCGTCGCAAGTTCGTTGAAAGACGCCAGGCGTTTCTTCGTTTGTATGCTTATGAGGTAGTTCTCCACAATATCAAGATCTCTTGCCGCCACTCCAGTCATATCTGCTGCGACCTCTAACAAAGTTGCCCGAACTTTTTCTGCTGCGTTTTTTGCAGCTGAACCGCCCATAATTGTTCCGCGCGATGCGACTGTTGCACCGGAATCAGCAACACGACTCGTATTTGTATTCAGAAATTGAATCCTGTCCATAGAAATACCAAGTACTTCAGCAGCAATCTGCGACATTTGAGTCTGTGCACCTTGTCCCATATCCGTGATGCCCGATGAAACAATCACACTGCCATCCGTCTGAACCGAGACAATCGTTTCAGCCGCATCCGTTCCTTCAGCCCCGAGCGAGACTCCACGATAACTGCATGCGAGGCCGACACCGTGATGTTTTTCGCCAGATTGTACCTCGCGGTTTTGTTTCCATTTCTTTTGGAATTCAAGGGCATTCGCCGCTTTCGTCAATACTTCTTTCAGACTCACAACGTGCGTCAGTTTTTGTCCCGTTGCAGTAACCGCCCCAACCTCAAATCCATTCTTCATTCTGATTTCGAATGGATTCATTCCAACTTTTTCCGCTAACTCATCCATCATCGATTCAATTGCAAAATTGACTTGCGGAGAACCAAAACCGCGCATTGCTCCCGTGTAATTATTATTTGTGTAGGCTGCATAAACGTCTGTTTTTACGTTTTCACAGTAATACGGTCCTGTCGCCTGAACCACAGATCTCCAAGTCACGAACGGACTCATCGACGCATACGCACCGCCGTCAGCAATACATTTGATTTCCATTGCAGTAAGAGAACCATCCTCTTTTGCACCCCATTTATAATAGAGCACATAGGGATGACGCTTGTAACTTTCAAGCATCGACTCTTCCCGCGTGTTCACCATCTTCACCGGTTTGCCGGTCTTCATTGCGAGCAGCGCAGCGCGGCAGCTGATGAGAGTCATCGCTTCATCCTTACCGCCAAATGAACCGCCCAGAGTTGACTGAATGATTTGAACACGAGCAAGGTCAAAATTCAACATCGATGCAACGGACCGGCGTGTTGAGAAAAGATTCTGCACACATCCGGTGATTTTCACACCGCCTTGTTCCGAGGGCTCTGCGAGAATGGCTTCCGGCTCGATGTACGAATGTTCAATAAATTGCGTCTTGAATTTTCGTTCGATGATAAAGTCTGCCTGGGCAAATCCTTTGCCTACATCACCTTTGCGAACATGGTGATGAACGAATTCATTCTTGTCGTCATGAATAATGGGTGCGTCAGACTTCAATGCCTCTTCAGGATCGGAGACTACCGGCAGTTGTTCATATTCAACTTCGATACACATGAGTGCCTGCTCAGCGGTTTCTTTTGATTGTGCAGCGACTATCGCAACACCGTCACCGAGGTAGCGAACCCGATCTTCCGCAAGTATCGCCTGATTCTTAACAACCACGCCAAATTCTTTTGCCCCGGGTATATCCTTTGCTGTTAAAACTGCTTCTACACCGGGAAGCTGTTCCGCTTTTGTTGTGTCGATTCTGAGTATCTTTGCATGAGGATATTTCGAGTGCAGTACTTTGCCCCAGAGTTGATGTGCAACATTATAATCCTCGGCATATTTTGCTTTCCCTGTGACCTTGCCCCATGCATCAACACGGCGCTCGGACCTACCAATAATTTTATACTTCTCAGACATCAATGCTCAACTTTCTGCCGACTGTCTCTCAATTACTTCCCCATTTTCTTCCATAGCTTTGCGGCAACTTTTTGTGCCTTTGCCATGACCACTTCTTCATCTATCCCGATCAATTGTTTATTCCAGAGGATCCAATTTCCATCCACCATCACATGGTGCACCGTTGTTGAATTCATACCGAACAGGAAATGGCCCAGCAAGTTCTGATGGGTAAGCGGCGTCGGCGGGATATAATCGAGGACAGCCAGGTCTGCATTACTTCCTGTTGCCAGTGTTCCGTAGGTCTGTCCAAAAAACTCCGACGCCAATTTCTGTCCATTGTTCAGCATCGCCGGAATTTGAGTAAACGCTGACCGATGTTCTGATTCTGCATTGCGGAAATATCCGAACTTTGCCTCATCAAACA
>Ga0182027_10010298_pt1 | contig 13316 bp, 6 predicted proteins | sample 712E1DmetaG_FD_121300 | JGI IMG/M metagenome (GOLD analysis project Ga0182027, IMG submission 121300) | Permafrost microbial communities from Stordalen Mire, Sweden - 712E1D metaG (Illumina Assembly) | ecosystem: Environmental > Terrestrial > Soil > Wetlands > Permafrost | place: Sweden...
AATCCTCACGCGAAGGAGGGCGCATTACCTTGGCTGCTCCTCGTCCAGTCCCACCCCGCCACGGTGGAACTCGACAAACCCGTCGCCAGCTCCGAGCGCAATTGGCACGCCTCGCCGTCCAAGAAATTCGAGCGCCTCCTGCGCGAGACCGGCGTGCCCATCGGCCTGCTCACCAACGGCACGCAATTCCGCCTCATCTACGCGCCGCCCAAGGAAAACTCCGGCGCAATCACGTTCCCCATCGGCGCGATGACCGAAGTCTCCGGCCGGCTCATCCTCGGCGCGTTCCAACTGCTTCTCGGCTCGTGGACGCTCTTCAACGCGCCCAGCGACGCCCGCCTGCCCGCGCTGCTCCAACGCAGCCGCGATTACCAGGCCAGTGTCTCGGAAATTCTCGCCGAGCAAGTCCTCCACGCCCTCTACGAACTCCTGCGCGGCTTCGAGGCCGCGGACGAACGCGCCCAGGACAAACTCCTCCGCGAACTCGCCACCAAAAATCCCCACGACATCTACGGCGGCCTTGTCGCCGTCCTGCTCCGGCTCGTGTTTATCCTCTTCGCCGAAGATCGCGGGCTGCTGCCGGGCAGCGGGCTTTACGTCCGGCACTACGCCGTGCGCGGACTCTTCGAGCGGCTGCGCGCTGATTCGGAGCGCTACCCGGACACCATGGACCACCGTTTCGGCGCGTGGGCGCAACTTCTCGCCCTCTTCCGCGTCATCTACGGCGGCTGCCGGCATCCCGACCTTCAGATGCCCGCCCGCGCCGGCCACCTCTTCGAACCCGACCGCTACCCGTTCCTCGAAGGCCGCGCCTCGCGCAGCGACCCCAAGAGCACTGGTCGCTTACGCCTCTCCCGCTTTTCACAAAGTGTCACAGCTTTATGCGCACACCAAACTTGGCACGGTGGTCGAGAATTCCACTTTTCCAGAAGTCGCGCGCTTGGCTGGACATTCAAAGTGGTTTTACAACGTCCCTGGGGGAAATGGTGTCGCCAACCCCGAAGCGGAGTTTTTTGAAGGGCATTCGCTCTATCAAATGATTGATCAATTGCGCAAGAATCAAGTGAGCGGGCAGCCCGGAACGTCAGAGGGGCGTGCTGACGAAGAACTTCGGTTGCTTTCAAAGGAAATAATCTCATCATTTGATGACAAGTCTGGGCTGAACGAGAACCCTCGTGTTGCGTTGTTTTTTGAAGAGATGCGAACAATTGACCACGAGGTGAGACAGTTTGAGCAGCTCGGCGAACCGATCCGGGTTTTTCTCTACGTGGCAGCCTTTGCGCGAATTTTTAATCTGGAATGGTTCACAATTTCATAACATTGCACAGTCCATGAAATCCTCGAAACAGCCAGCATTGCCCGGTTTGGCCGTCGCGCCACCGAAGGACGAGCCGCTTTCGCTCGCGCCCGCCAAAGGCCGCGAGGAACCCGCGCTCTGGGTGTCGAAGCTCGCAGTTTATAAAGATTGGCCGCCGTCGAAGGACACGTTGCTCCGGCAGGTGATTGAATTGCGTCGTGGCTTGAACATTCTCTGGGCGCAACCCAGCGGCTCAACGAACGAAGCAGCACGACTTGCCGGGCACGGCGCCGGCAAAACAACTTTTTGCCGTCTCATCCGCTACGTCCTCGGTGAAGAGCCGGCGGGCAGCAAAGGTTTCCGCGAGGGATTCCGGGCGAAGTTTGAAAACGGCTGGGTGCTTGCGGAAGTTTTTGTCGCGGGTCAACGGTGGCTCGTCGGCCGGTCGTTGAGCGGGAGTGGCTATAATCCTTTTGCGAAATTGAACGGGACACTCGAAGATGCATTTCCAGAATCACCGTCACGGCTTGGTTTCAAGGAATATGAAGCCGCAATTGATACAGCCGTGTTCAGTGGAATGAAATTCCGCACTCTGGCGGAGTCGCAAAAAACTTTGGATTGGCCACGTTTGATGCCGTGGTTGTCGCGTGATCAGGAGGCGCACTTCAGCGGCCTATTGGAGTGGAGGCGTGAACAGGACAGCGATTCCGATAGCCCGTATGTTTCAGCCGAGGACAAGGCGAATCTGGTTCGCCTGACATTGGGGTTGGTTGATGCTGAGGAACAAAAGATTTTGACCGAATTCGCCCGCAAAGCGGAAACACACGAACAGAAGATGCGCGACCGTCCAAAGTTGGAGTTCACGGTCGAGCGAGAGCGCACAACACTTGAGCTGAAATTGGGGATGAAAGTCGAGAGCCCGGACGCACCACTTTTGCAACAAGAGGTGGACAACAAAGTCACAAAGTTGCGGAACGAATCCGATCAAGCCTTGGCTTCGGTGAAGCAGAATGAGGAAATTGACAAGTTGATCGCGCATGTCGGCCAGCGCCGTGCCGAATGGGGCATGGCAAATGCGATGGTTGAGGAATTGGACGAGGCTGTTGAATTAGCGGAGGCGCGAGCACGAGGCATCACACCGCCACTAAAAAAGCAACCGACCGAGAAAGATCCATATCGCGAAGCGCTTAAGGGGTTGGGCCCGTTTCCAGGGTATTGTTCCCACCCGATGGACAAAGCGTGGAAAGCAGAATGTCCAATCGCACAGGAACGCCCAAAGGACGACGAAATCACTGACGCAACGCAACAGATTGCCGCCGCGAAGCCGCAACCGACCGCGCTTGCGGGATTGAAAACCGAATTGGAACGTCGAAAGAAGCTCGCCGCGCCCAAGCTTCAAGCTCTCCAAAATGCAATGGGAGCACTCACGCTGGCACGCGAACGCCACCAGAAGGAACTGGAGAAACTCAAAGCTCCAGCCCAGGAAGCCGCGAAGATTGAGGCGCTGCTCGCCAGTTACCGCAAGGCCTGCGCGGACTTGGCAAAGTGGGATGAGGATCTGAAGACACTCAAGGGCGAAAAGGAAGCGTTGGATGCGAAACTGAATGAATTGACGTCGCACCACAAGAAGTTGCTGGCACAATTCGGCGCCATTTTCAATCACGTCGCCCAGCGGATGCTCGGCAAGGCGGTGACTGGCCGTGTACGCTTTTCCGGCAAGACCATCGTTCCGGAGCTTGAATATCACGGGCCGAGAGACAGCGCCGCATTAAAGGTGGTGCGCTGGTTGATTTTTGATCTGGCCTCTCTCACGCTCGGCATAACGAATCCCGCTGTGCATCACCCGCGATTTTTGATTCACGACAGCCCGCGCGAGGCCGACCTTGCGGCAGCCATCTACGTTTCGCTGTTTAGCGCGGCGCAAGATTTGGAAGAGGCCAGTGGCACATCACCGGCATTTCAGTATATCGTTACGACGACTGAGCCGCCACCGAAGGCTCTGAACAAAAAACCGTGGTTGTTGGATCCAATTCTGGATGCCTCCAGTGAGGAGGGTCGCCTGGTGGGCGTGGATATTTAGCGATTTTTAGATATGCCTTTTCAAATTTCCATTATTTCTCCGACGCTAGGTTTCGAATGGCTCACAGTGGTTGGTGAGAAATTCAACATCGAGATTCCATCCCCACAGCCGGAACTATTTAAATAGAACCAAACGTATGGCTATCTACTGCTACATCACTGAGAATTGTCACTTGGAGGCACAAACACATGGATGGCAAGATCGTCTCGTATCATTTGCCAAAGACCTCGAAAAAAAACAGACCGTCCGAATGTTTGATCACTTTCCGCCACCATATTTGGTGAAGAAGAAATTCGGCGAATATGCGGGCCGACTCATTGCGGCACACATCGCAGTCAGTGAGGACCGGGAGGACAGCGTCGTGGTCCTTCTCTCGGCAATGATTCGTGGCTCGGGTGCTTACGAGGCCTTCAGTAAAGACGCCGTGAAGTATGGGCAGCAGCATCTCGAAAAACTATATTTGCAAGAAGATTGGGCGGGCTATGTGGAAGCGCGTAAGCACAAAGATCCCCCGCCCCCCAAGCCCCCCGTAAACCCGGATGAATACGGATACTTGCATGACGTTCTTCACCACGCGGGATCCGCTGGAGAAGAAAAAGATACGCCGGAAGATGATCTTGTGGCCGAAAGTAGCGACTGGGTGCAGCGATGCAGCAACCCGGCGTTTCAGAATTACCACGCATTCTTACACGGTGCGATCATTTCGGCCGACGAACATGATTCCCCTGGCGGAAAACTCATATCCGTACCGGGGAAATCGGGCTATTCGGTACTGCTAAGGAATTTTCCGCGCCACCGGCTGCTTTGGCTGGTAGCGCCCACACAGGATCAAGATGCGGAGGGACTCGCGAAAATCCGGAAGACCTATGCCAGCGTGCTTGACGCAGAGGACCCAACCTTGGAGGCGGTGTTGAAAGCGTCGCGTCGGGCTTACCCAGCCGTCTTGCTCGCTGATGATAACCTTTGGATGAACTTACAAAAGGAAACGCAGGCAAACATGGCCCTCTCTCCGGAGGAATCAAAAGTCCTGCGCTCCGCACGGCGAACAGCCGGGACACGAGGCGTGCTCACCGGTGGGTTTCCAATGTTTATCAATGGTCGCGCGGGAAGCGGTAAGACTACCATTCTTCAATACCTGTTCACTGAATTTCTTTTCTATCACCTCACCAAGGGGGAGGCCGCTGCTCCACCGATTTACTTTACCTGCAACCCAGAATTGCTGCGCAATTCGCGAGAATTTGTCCTTAAATTGCTGCGGTGCGGCGCCAACTGGTGGCAATACGATGGCGACCGGGAGCGGCTTGTGAAGGATAACAAGTCTGTTTTCGACGGTGCGTTCAAGGAATTTCACCGGCATCTGCTCTCACTAGTCGAACCAGAAGAACGCGCTAAAAAGTTCCCGACCGACCGATATGTGGGCTACGCGAGGTTCAAACAGCTCTGGACGCAGCGGTTCGGGCAGGCTCCAAATGCAAGGAAAGATTTTGGACCGGACCTCTCCTGGCATGTCATCCGAAGCTATATCAAGGGTTTGAGTTCCGATGACCTCCTTATCCCCGAAGAGTACCAGCATCTCGATAAGAAGCAGGTAACGGTAACGCAGAAAACGTACGCTTTGGTCTATCAAAATGTTTGGGTCAATTGGTACAAGCCTCTCAGCGATACCGAAGGACACTGGGATGATCAGGATCTTGCGCGTTACCTCATCGAAGCCGATGATGCCCGACGGCAGGCTGAATTGGATATCACAGGAACACAACCGCGTATCAATTGCGCCTTACGCCCGATTCACCCGGTCATTTTCTGCGATGAGTCGCAAGATTTCACACGCATCGAACTCGAAGTCATCCTGCGCATGTCGCTATTCGCCGAGCGCGCGCTCGGTCGCGAAGAAGTGGCCCTCGTACCTTTCGTGTTCGCTGGAGATCAATTCCAAACACTGAACCCAACGGGTTTTCGATGGGAAGCAATCAAGGCGTTCTTTGTTGAAAAGTTCATTTTTGCCCTCGCGACGCATCGACCCAAGACCCTCGATCTCAATTATCGCGAGCTGACTTACAACTACCGCTCGTCACGGAGCATTGTGCGATTCAGTAACTACGTGCAAGCATTGCGTGCGCGCCTGTTCGATTTGACAACGCTCCAGCCTCAGCAACCGTGGGAGCACGAACTTAACCCGCCGCCAGTAACGCACTTCTTACGTGACAACGATGATCTGTGGGCACGGCTCAAGATAGAAACAGACGTTGTAATCATCATTCCTTGCGGAGAGGGCGAGGAGGCACGCTTTGTCCAGGAGGATCCCGTGCTTAAAACAAAAGTCGGTTTCAATGAAGACGGGTCGCTTGGCATGACCGTGATCAGCGCCGTTGGAGCGAAGGGGTTGGAGTTTCCACGAGTCGTTGTCTATGGGTTTGGTGAGGCTGCGGATGCGATGCTACTTGCGCCGTTGCGAGACGAAAGCAAGGTGTTCGCCGATGACCCCGACCGCTCCTTGCCGATGCAATACTTTATCAACCGACTCTACGTTGCCGTGAGTCGGGCGAAACGCAGGATGTTCATCGTAGACTCCAAGGAAGGCTTCAAGAAACTCTGGGATTTTGCTCAGAACGATGATCTCGAACAGGCAATTCTCAACGGCTTCAAAAAGGACCGAACAATATGGGAGATGGCAATCGAACGTCTCCAACCCGGCCGGACAGACGATCTGTCCTCGGATCGTGCAGATGATCCATTGGAAATCGCCGTAAGCTTGGCAAGCGATGGCCGTGCCCGCAGCTACCACGCGGGTGAATTGAAGCAGGCGGTGGAACTCTGGGACTCAGCATCCGAACGTGGGTCGCACGAATACCGAATTGCCAAGGCGTTTTCTGCTCCATACCCGGAGAAGCTTGCAGCGCTGAACGAATTCGGAAAGTTCAAAGAAATTATATTGGAGTATGAGGCACATCGGGACGTGCAGCTTTCACGGGACCAATCACGCTTCGTTGGCCGCGCGTACCTGAATCAAAAGAATTATGATAGCGCACTACTGCCACTCATTGAGGGACGGGACACTGTCGGCATCGGTGACCTTGTTTTAAATATTCACTTGCAACAACCCAGTCTCGCATTAAAAGGAGCGGTTGCTTTGTTTGCGGTGGCAGCAATTGTCGGCGACTGGGCCGCAATACTACCATATATTCAGGGTAAATCGTTACCTGGTATCGCAAAACCTGAGAAAACTTTGATTCCATGGATTGTTGATAACAAACGCACTCTCGACTTGGCTTTTCTGCGTAGCGCTAGTAGATCAGAGTCCCTTAGCAATTTGACTTGGGATGGGAAGCGCGAACAGGTCACGCAGCGACCATTCGCTGATTACATCCAGAAAACTTTCTTCCAGAGCGGGAAGTTGTTAGTGCAGCCCGAATATGTTGATGAGTTGGGAGCCGCTATTGAAAGGTCCGGCCGCCGGTTAGACGCTCTGCGTTTCTATGAGATCATCCGCACTAAAACTGAATTAGATGAAAGTTTGCGGGAGCGCGCCCAAGAACGATGGGTCGCGTGTAAGGAACAGCATGTGTGGTTTCTTCAACAGGAAGGCAATAAAAACATCGCAGAAGTAGCAGCAAATGAATTAAAAAAAGAACGCGACGCATTGGGAATGATGCCTGACGACAAACTTGACGAGTTTCCGAAACTCAATTCTCTTGAGAAATATCTCGGCAGCATAGTCAGAGGATCAGCAACGGCTCATGCATCCTCGATCCTGAAAGCCGAACCAGCCAATTCAGCCTCCGTAGCTCCGGAGGCGTCAGGTCCGAGAACCGATAAAAGCGATCCCAAACAAACTGAGGGCTCCCAGTCGGAAACAGAGAAAGATGGACTTAGCAACCCCCAGAATGCCTCACGCATTGCGGCGAAGTCGCAGAACTGGTCTTTCGGGGACTTGCAGCTCGACTTTTTCCGCGACAGTGGAAGGCTAAACATTACGGATCAGACCGGATCCACAGCTTCAGTCAGAATGGCCACGTTTAGTTGCACTAGCGGTGATGTTACGATAAAGCCAACGGAGAACGAGTCGCACAAATTCAACATCATCGAATGGAATTTGGTTGTAGACATGAGTCAGCCCAAACTTCTTGTGCTGAGACAAACTGCTGAGCAAACTGAATTTCGAATTAACGTGTGACTATCGTGCCTTCATCGCTCCCAGCCACCTCTTCCGCCGTTCGAGGCATCAATGAACTTGAAACAGCAGTCTCGAACGCCTTAATTGACGCTATCGAGGGCTTGGCTGATTATTTTGAGTTATCTCCGCAAAGAGAAAGAAGTTGAAACGATGACATCTCCTGAAATCCGCGCCAAACTGGTTGAAGCCCTCAAGCTCGACCTGGTCGGCCCGTGGCCGGGCCATCCGTTCGCTAACGAATTGCTGCCCGAGAACCCCACGCGCTGGTACCTCACCGGCTACCTTGTGCCGGAATCTGCTCCGATTGAGCACCGCAGCGATGCCGAAGCCAAAGAGGAAGTGGATGCCGCTGGCGAAGGCGGTGGGACAGACGACGGCAACACACCGGACAAATCCGCCACACCCAGCCTGCTGCCGAGTTCCATGGGCTTGAGCGTGCTCGTGCCTACTGGCGTCACAAAGCTTCAAGCGGAAGTAACCTGGGGCGACTATCATTGGGAAGATCCGACCAAAGAAGCCGAAGAACCGGCTGACGAGGGCTTGGGCCTCAAGGAGGAAATCAAACCCGAGCACGACGAGATACCTGAATCATCCGCTGCGGCATTAAAGGAAGAGCCTGACGCCAAGCCCGGGACAGCAACACCGCCGCCCAAAGGTTTTCGCCGCTCGCCACGCCTTGAACTGGTTGAGGTCGATTTGCCCAGCGCGGATGGCAAGCCGGTTTCCTTCCCAGTGCCCAACAGCGGCGGAATGCGCTTGGTTGCCACCGCCCGCCCGATTTCTCAGGACAGCCACAGCCGGTTGCCCAAAGGCACTCGCGCGGTTTGCGTCTTTCTCGTGAATGGCCGCCCACCTGCCGAACGAGCGTATCAGGGCAACGCTTTTCAGGCGCACTTGCAGATCAAGTGTGAAGCCGGCTTTGTTCCGCGCCCCGATTTGCGCGGCGGCGACGACGGCTCGCGCGCACAAGATTGGGATGAGCAAGTGGCTGATCTCCAATACCGCCGCGCCTTTGACTTCGTGTCGGGTATTGGTTGCGCGGCTGAACCGGTGGATGTGGAGGAAGGCGCAGCGTGTCATGTCGTGCAAACCTGCTGGATTCCATCCGCTGGCGTTGAATTTGTCGGCCATCTTGATGCCGCCGCGCTGCCGGGCGTTGAAATGGGAATGGAGGCTCTGGCGACTCTCGCCAACGTGGAGGAGGCACGCGCCAAACTCGGCAAGCTTGTTGAGCATTACCGGGTGTGGATCGAAAAACAGGCCGGCGAGGTCGCGGCCGAAAGCGGAATGGAATCCAACCGGCAGAAGGCCGCCAAGGAATTGATCCGCCGCGCTCGTCTCGCCGCCGACCGCATGGCGGCGGGCATCGAGTTACTCGCGATTGACGACGTGCGCGAAGCCTTTTGCACCGCAAACCGGGCGATGGCCCGGCAGGCCCGGCAGCGTGAGGCGCAGAAATACCTGACCACCCCGGAGTTGGTCAGCGCCCCAACCTGGCGTGCCTTTCAGCTTGGCTTCATCCTGCTCAACCTGCGCGGACTGCACGACCCGGCGCATGCCGACCGCGAACTGGTGGACTTGCTCTTCTTCCCCACCGGCGGCGGCAAGACCGAAGCCTACCTTGGACTCGCCGCCTTCTCGCTCGTGCTGCGCCGACTCCGTAATCCGGGCCGCCGCGGTGCCGGCGTGAACGTGCTCATGCGTTACACGTTGCGCCTGCTCACGCTCGACCAACTGGGTCGCGCCTCGGCACTCATCTGCGCCCTCGAACTGGAACGCCAGGAACGGAATGCTCGCGGCGATACACGTCTCGGTGATTGGCCTTTCGAGATCGGTCTGTGGGTCGGCTCGGCGGCAACGCCAAATCGCATGGGCGGACCGGGAGATACTGGCCCAAGCGCCGACAAAACGGCATATCGCCGCCTCCGTGCTTTCCGCAGTAACTCAAGGAGAAATCCTTCTCCAATCCCGCTGGAAAATTGCCCGTGGTGTGGAAGAAAATTCGAGCCGCAATCGTTTCGGCTGCTTCCCTCCGAGGCAAATCCACAAGATCTGCGCATTACCTGCGTCAATGCCCTGTGCGCTTTCACGGGTGATCGCCCGTTGCCCATCGTCGCCGTGGACGAACCGATTTATCGGCGGTTGCCTGGCTTCTTGATCGCAACCATTGATAAATTTGCCGCTCTGCCGTGGATTGGCCCGTCGGGTAAGTTGTTCGGCCATGTTGAACGGTTCGACAATGATGGCTTTTACAGTGCCGCCGAGCCGGGTCGCGGGCAGTCGCTCGGCGGTCCGTTGCTTCCACCGGAACTGATTATCCAGGATGAGTTGCATCTCATCTCCGGCCCACTCGGCACGATTGCCGGCGTTTACGAAATTGCCATCGGCCATTTGGCGGAGCGTGATTTGGGCAATGGTCAGAGACTGCGCCCGAAGATCATCGCCAGCACCGCCACCGTGCGGCAGGCGGAGACGCAAATTCGCGCGCTCTTCGCTCGTCCGCACTCGATGGTCTTTCCTCCGCCCGGCCCAAATCGGCGTGATTCATTTTTCGCCAAGACCCACTCCCCGGATCAGAGTCCAGCGCGGCTGTATCTCGGCGTCGGCGCGCAGGGCCGCAGCCTCAAAGTCGTGTTACTGCGCACAGCGTTGGCGCTGCTCTCGGCCGGCCAGACACTTTACAAAAAGGCCGGAGGCAAGTCTCAGAATAACCCTGCCGATCCTTACATGACGTTGCTCGGCTACTTCAACAGCCTGCGCGAACTCGGCGGCTCGCGTCGTATCGTCGAGGACGAAGTCACGAGTCAGTTGCGACGCTACAAATCACGCAAGCGTCGCGACCCGTCGGATGACCTTTTCTCCAAACGCGAGATTGGTGAGCCGTTGGAACTCACGTCGCGCGTTTCCACCAACCAGGTCTCGGAAGCCAAGCGCCGGCTCGCCCAGACGTTTGCCGAAGATGATCGCGTGGACCTCGCTCTCGCCACGAACATGATTTCCGTGGGTTTGGACATCACCCGTCTTGGTCTGATGGTGGTTCTCGGTCAGCCCAAGATGTCCGCCGAATACATTCAAGCCACCAGCCGCGTCGGTCGCGACCCCAACCGCCCGGGTTTGGTAGTCACACTGTTGAACGTCCACAAACCCCGCGACCGCTCGCATTACGAACGCTTCGGTTTTTATCATGAAATTTTTTATCGCACGGTCGAGGCTACGAGCGTGACGCCGTTTTCACCCCGCGCACTGGATCGTGCTCTTGCCGCCGCGTTGGTGGCGTTCGCGCGTCATCACACCATGTCGTTCGGAGCACCCACCGGTGCTTCAAACATCCTCACACAACGCGCTGCCTTGGATGCCGTAGCGGAGGCGTTCGCGGAACGCGCGGTTTCGCATCGCTTTCTGACACCGCAGGAACAGGTGGCCTTGCGTGGCCGCGTGCGGGATCGCTGTCTCGACCTCTTGGACACCTGGTATAAACTCGCGGATGTCGAACGGCTCAAGGGCGCGCAGATGCAATACGGAACAGAACTGAGAAACCAGCCTGCTTTGTTGCACGGCTTTCTTGATGAATCGCTGGCGACGTTGCCGGATGATTACTCAAAATTCCGCGCCAATCGTTCCATGCGGGACGTTGAACCGAGTGTCGAATTGTTTCCCCAAACCCTCAACGGCTAATCTTTCATGAGCAAAAGCGAAATCCGCTCCAGTCAACTCCTGACGACCTTCGGTCCGGGCGCGATGATGGATCTGCCCGATGGCTCGGTGATCGTCGGCGGCTTGGACAACTGGCGCTTTTCACCAGGCGTTCAACCGCTGGTTGAAGAACCTCGTCTCGTGGCCAAGCTGAGGGCGCGTCTTGAAAAACCAACGCTGGTTCTGAAATCGCCGCCACCCTCCACCGACGACCCCACGGCGGGCAATCCGGGGATTGTAGTATGGCGGTTTCCACGGTGGTATCTGGTGCAGAACTCCGAACCCTTGGAGGGCCGCAATGGAAATCGCCGCCGCCTCGTGCCGCAATCCCAGCTTGTGAACGGGAAATACCGTGAGGGAGATGCGAACTACGATGTCGTTCCGGTGCGTTTTGTGCGCGCCTGTGAACATGGCCATGTGGATGATATTGACTGGCCCGCCTTCATCCATGGTTATGCCGGCGGTTGCGGCGGCAGCCTGCATCTCGAAGAACGCAGCACCACCGGTGCGCTCGTGGACGTTTGGGCTACCTGCTCGTGTGGAGAGAAACGATCCCTCGCTCAAGCGGCCGTCAAAGGCAGCAAGGCGCTCGGTCGTTGCAACGGCATGCGCCCTTGGCTCGGGTCGTATAGCCACGAACCGTGCGATCAACTCAGCCGCCTCCTCATCCGTAGCGCCAGCAACGCTTATTTCTCCCAAATCCTTTCGGTCATTTCCATCCCCGACCGAAAATCGCCGCTCGACGAAATCGTCAAGTCGCTCTGGGATGATGGCCTGAGCGTGGTCGCAACCAATCCCGCGGTGCTGCCGGTCATGCGGCAGATTCCCAAAATTGCCACGCGCCTTGCTGGCATTTCCGACGCCGATATTTTGGCAAGCGCCACCCGCATCGCGCATGGCGTCGCCCAATTTGCAGACCGCCCCGTCAAGGAGGTCGAGTTTGAGGCGTTCGCGGATGCTGCCGAAGAACTAGGCAGTGATCAACCCGATGGCGACTTCTTCGCCCGCGCTCTTCCCAAGGCCGTTTGGGATGCCCCGTGGATGTCGCCGATCAAGCGGGTGGTGCTGGTGCATCGTCTCCGCGAAGTCGTTGCCCAGGTCGGTTTCACCCGCTTCGAATCGCTCGGGACTGACATCAATGGTGAATTGCCGGATGAACTGACGCTTAACATTAAAGCTGCGGCAATTGCTCGCGACGCCGATTGGCTGCCGGCCATCGAGAATCGCGGCGAGGGCGTGTTCCTCTTGTTGGATGCCTCCTCCATCGCAGCATGGCTGCAACATCCCGCCGTCCAAGCCCGCTTAATAATGTTGGCGAATGGATTTGCCGCCTGGAACAGCACACATCCGAATAGTTCACGCGAGTTTCCCGGTGGGCCTTATTACCTGCTGCACACTTTCTCTCATCTGTTGATGACCGCCGTCTCGTTGGATTGCGGCTATCCGGCTTCCTCGCTGCGCGAGCGCATCTATGCGCTGCCTGCCGAGGGAACATTGCCTGATCGTTATGGCATCCTGATTTTCACCGGCTCGTCTGACGCGGAGGGAACACTCGGTGGTTTGGTTGAAGCCGCTCGCCGCCTAAAGGACTTTGCCCGCAATGCTCTGGAACTGGCCTCGCTCTGTTCAAACGATCCCATCTGCGCGCACCATCAACCCGGCGAACACGACCATGCGCCTTTGCTCGGGGCGGCCTGTCATGGCTGTTTGCTCGTACCCGAAACTTCGTGCGAGCAGCGCAACGAGTTTCTCGACCGCGCCTTGGTTGTGTCCACGGTCGAGGCTTGTGGGGCTGAGTTCTTCCCCGCGCCATGAACGTTCCAGATGCCATCCTTGCCTCGCTTTCGGATGTCGCACTAGCGGCACTGGCCACGGCTGTTGAGGCGGGGTGGTTGAGCGGCGGTTCGCCTGACTCGGCGTTCGCATCCATCGCCGGCGAAAACGGTGCGGCCGTGGCCGCGTGGATAAGCAGCTTGGAAAACGCGGCGTTCACCCCGACCCAAATCGCACGTCTGCTTCGTTCCATCGTTGCTGGGCGCCATCGCGATCGGGTTTTAGTTCCAGATTTGGTG
>Ga0182027_10010299_pt1 | contig 13316 bp, 10 predicted proteins | sample 712E1DmetaG_FD_121300 | JGI IMG/M metagenome (GOLD analysis project Ga0182027, IMG submission 121300) | Permafrost microbial communities from Stordalen Mire, Sweden - 712E1D metaG (Illumina Assembly) | ecosystem: Environmental > Terrestrial > Soil > Wetlands > Permafrost | place: Sweden...
CACCGAGTATACAATGTCGGCCTCCGGTATCTCGGGCGTTGGTGGCGCCGACCTGTTTGGCGGCGGACCACTCACTCTCGATTGGACCACAGTTGCCGGCGTATCTTCAAACAGTCGGCCGTTGTTCGCGCCCGGCGCGCAGGTCGCGCTCGAAGTGGACGCTGAAGGCATAAAAATCACTTCCGATGTGGAGATCATCGATGATGACGTCTCTGCCCACCTCGTGTCCGTCTGGATCCGCTACAACGGGAACAAGGTCGTGGACTTGGCCGCACTACCCGACGACCCCATCCATTTCTCCGTGCCCCAGGCAAACCAACTCCTCACCACCCCTGTGTTTGCAATCGGTTGGAATGCCGTAGACATCGTGGCCGACGACACGCATCGTCAAGTGTCAATGCCCGCGCGCGTGTATGTGACTCCCGATATCGACATCCCCACCATCACTTCGCCGCATTTTGGGCAGGCGGTCGCCCAGGCGGATAGAGGCACGTTGCAGCTGACATGGACGCAGAGCACCGGTGCCGCCTCCCGCATGATGATAGCCATGGCAGAGCTGGACCAATCTGGCGCCCCAGCGCAAATGCTCGGCTTCACCGTCGTTGGTCCTGATGCTCGCCAGTTCGATCTCGGAGGACGTTTCGGCGCATTGATGCAAGAAGGCAAAACCTACATGGTCATCGTGAGCGATCAGGTGACGGCAGACGGTCTATCTGTCGTTGGGTCATCGACGGTCTATCCGCGCAATCTGATTACATTCAGTATCATCGATTCTCTGCTCGGCCAGATTCGTGGAGCGATTTTATTGCGCAGCGCACTGGGCACCCCACCCACAGTGCTGTTGTTCGATACCTTGCCCGGTCAGGGCACGTCGCCGATCGCCTACACCTATGCTTTGGCGGGCTCCAACAACCTGACGTGGGAGTATGCGTTTGCGAATCTTGCCGACCGCACTTCCCCCAACGGCTACTATGTGATGGCGATCGCCGACGTATTGGGCAACAGCATCCAAAGCGACCCAACGACGCAAGAGGACGACGTCAGGGCGATTTATGGTGCACCGACGGCCATTGAGATCGCGAGTGGAGCGCGCGACATCTCCAGCATCGACCTCCAGTTGGACAACTGGCCGGGGGCCGTGCACATGACCGTCACTTCCACCCGCACTATTGTCGGCGATTTCGTGTTTGCCCTGTGTCCCAGCACCGCAACCACGCCGCCGGTCGACCCAACGTGCTTCGCTGCCGTAGCGCGCAAGCGGCTCAACGCCAGCCTAGCGGACTTGACGGCCTACAACGTTCACGACGGCGTGTATTCTGCATGGGCGGTCTTTGATCTGGACGGAGACGGAATCATCGATTACGGATTGGCGACCCGAGCGCAGCCGACTCTATTGACGGTCGCGTCTGATACCCAGCAGGTCACAGTCGCCATCGATCCCCCGATAGGCGCGATTAACGGTACAGTTACTACGCCGGTGCCTCCGGCCTTCCTCGCCGCGGTTGTCTACGCACACGGCGTAGCGCCGGGACCAGGGATTCAACCGCTCTACATGGTCTGGGCCACCTACACCGGTGGACTGACGTGGTCGTATGACATCTCTTACGTCGCTAATGGTGACTATGATGCCTACGCCATGACCTTTACGAGCCAGACCGTTCCACCCAGCGCCGTAGCCGAACCCGCGAGTGTCATCGTGAACGACAACACCGTGACGCAAGATTTCGCTTTTTAGGGGGCGACGGTTTCACGGTCCGCGGGCTCGCGCCGTTTCCGCAAGCCCCAGCCTGTGAATGGCCCGACGAAGGCTTCAGCTTGCGTGCGTGACAACAGATACGGTGGTGCTGGTGGTGGCCACAACGGGTGGGGTGCTGACCTCGAGCGGCTTGGCAACCTTGGGCTCCCTTGGGGCTTTAGGTTCCTTTTCTGGCTTGGCAGGCTTGACTTCGTTAGTCTTGGCCAATTTTTCGGCTCTCTCGGCAGCCGATTCACTTGCTTGGGCGTGGGCCGCAATGGCTTGGAGGATTTTCCGTGCCTTGGCCGTGAGGTGCCGCACCATCGGGTCATAGCAGTTGCGCTCTTTCGGCAAACCATGCGCGAGAAGAAGTTTTTCTCGGGCTTCGAGACTAGCCTTCAGCGTGACCAGCGTGTTTTCGCGAGACTTCTGCAGTTTCCAAACCATGGATGACCTCGTTTGATGTGAAAGCTTCAGCCCGCCGCCACCCTAGGGGGGCAGACGGCGATTGTCAATCAAGGAACGGCACGAAGGATGGCCTGCAACGAGCGCAGCCCGCTGCGACTGTCGTGCCAGCATGCATCCATCGTCGCCAGGCAGGACATTTTTGCAGCCGACAGGCCGCGTGGGATAGATCGTGCACGCGACACGCACGCCGATCTCACCGTCGAGAGCGATGCAACGTTGTTCCTCGCCAACCAGCCGCATGTGCCATAGTCCGCGCTCATCGCGGAAGCCCAGCGTTCTGAGCGTCTCCCGTTGCAGGCGGTACAGGCGCTCGGTGCGCGTCACCTCAATGTACTCACGGTTGCCTGTGCTGCGGTTGCGCAGGGTGTTGCAGCAGCAGGCGCCGCAGGATTGACAGTCGAATCGCCGCATTGTCTCCTTTATAGCATGCCTGTGGTACCAGTACCCACTCCCCTTTGGGGAATGAACCACAACCGGTGATGTGAACGGAGAAATAGCTCGAGAAAGATCGCAATCTGTTTGGCAGCGCTCTAGGCCTCAGACCGATCCACCCACTCCAGCTCGCCGTAGTATTTCAGGAAGTCCTCGAGCGGCATGCGAAACTCGCCGTCGTCCACCGTGTCACGAGGATCGGGTTTGCCTTGGGCGTTGAGATTGCCCTCGAAGTAACCCCAGGGATTGCGTACCTTGACCCAGCGTTGCTTGCCGTCGTCTTCGCAGCCGGTCACGGTATAGGCGTGGCCGCCGACGTAGCCGCGCTTGGCGCCTTCGGCGTCCACCCCCGCGACGGTGGCCGTCGTGGTGATGGCGTTGGGATTGTGCACGAGCTCGTTGATCTTCTGCCAGGCAGCATCCTCCTGATTGCCGGTAAAGAACTGCCGATGGGGCTTCTTGCCGGTCAGGGTCTCCAGGGCAAAGCTCATCCAATTGCCGTTGATAGCCCCATAGCCGTCGAAATACTCGGCAAACGCCTTCTCCAAAATCGGCCACCACAGAATGGTCTGGCCATCTGCGTCGATCATGCCCTTGCCATAAACGGGACTTGCGCCCTTATAGAGAAGATCCGCATCCACGGTGAATTCGAGCGGCACGTATTTGCCCTGGCTCTGGTCGTACTCGTTCAGTGTGACCGTATAGGTCCCGTCTTTGTTGTCGACGATCATCTTCTTCAACGCATCCGGAGCCCACTTGGCCATGGCCGCGGCTGAGCACACCAGCCAGCAGTCCCCGACCGAGCCTTGATAGACGTCGTCCGGCGACGGGCCCTTGCTGCCCCAGAGCTTGCCGCGCACCTCGATGCGGCGGCAGCGATCGGTGCCGTTGGCGTTGAGATGATCAACCATGCTGACCGGCTCGGGCAGCGGCTCGTTCTTCCCTTGATTGACGCCCAGGGTGCCGATCGGCGTGGCAAAGGCCTGGTCATTGGCACCGTCGGTGACCGCGATGCTCCAGAAGTCGTCCGGCGCGCCCGCAAGAACAATGGGCTTGCCGCCGGAGCCGGCCGCAGGAAAACGACCGGCTGCATCCAGCGTGACCCGGACGCGATCGCCCGTGCGTTTGTTGGTCAGCTGCAGCTGGGCAAAAGGCTCACTCAGGCGGCTTGCCTTGCTGCGACTCAAAAGCTGATATTGACCTTCGACCGGCGCGCCGTTGACCATCCATGGCGTGAGCTGCAAAAAGCCCGTACGCACGGTGGCGTTGTCTTTGTCCTTGCCCAGGCTCACGCGCACGTTGAGCCAGTTCGACGGCCCGACGCTGCTGTCGGTGCGGCCGTAATTGATCGTGTGGATCCGCAGCCAATCGCCGGGCCGGACGCCCGAGCGCATGTTCGGGTCCAGGCGGTCCTTCGGGGACAGGTCGGTGGAATCGGCGGCAGTGAGCTTCGCCAGCGTTCGGCACCCATCGCGGCCGTTGTTGCCGTCCATATCAAAACTGACTTTACCCTTGGTTGCCGGCACCGAAAGATCGGTGACCGTGGCATCGCATCCGGTGTTGACTCCGCCCAGATACACGTCGCGGTTGTCATCGAGCGCCAGCCAACCCTTTTGCAGCGGCGCATCTTTAGGCAGCAGTTGCAGCGGAACGTCGAGGATGTCGGCGGCCAGAGCCCGCATTTCGAGCGACAGCGGAGCCTTGATATCAAAAAAGACCTTGCGCAGATCCTCACGTTCTTCCGCGGTCATGCCGTCTTCGACGAGCTTGATCTTGTCTTGCCGAGGGACCTTAGGATCGAGCAGCATTTTCTCGGCGTCAGCCGCGGACAAATTCGGGCCGTCGGCGACGCGGGCCAAGAGCTTCAAAAAATCGTCCTGGGCGCAGTAGCCGGCGTCATTCTGACCCGCTCTGCAGATAGTATCATAGACTTCTTTGATTCCGGCGTCGGAAAACTCGGCCTCTGGCACCATGGACGGCTCCTTCAAAAAAGGTTCCCACTCAGTATCGGCGGCGGGCGCCGGTCGTTGCGCGGCAAATCGGGGGCCTCGCGGCGTGCTTGATAGGCGGCAACCGCGAGGCTTAGAAAAGTTTCATGAAAGCAATCATCTGGAGCGTGGCCGTGGTTTCGTGTGCCTGGGGCTTTTCGGGCTGTACCGATAGCACAGCGACCGGCTGCCTCCTACCTAGATCGAGATGTGAAACACGGCCTGGAGCAGTGAGCCGAAGCCATAGGATATCGCTGCCGCGCCAAATCCCAAGACCACCATCTCGCTGACCTTGCGGCCCAGGGAAATACCCGAAAGCAGAGACACGACGGCGGCCGTGCCGGCCAGAGCCAGCCCGGCCAGAACCGCGGCACCGAACAGGGCAGTGCTCGAGGAGGGCGCGACAAAAAACGGGAGTACCGGAAACACGACGCCGAACAGATAGGCCACGCCGGTGTACAGGCCCGAGCGCAACTCATTCTCGTTGTCCTCGGGCGCCAAGATTTGCGCAATCGCCTGTTGGTTGTCGCCCACCTTGGCCGTGATCTGTGCGGCCACCTCGGCCGGAATTCCGATGCTGGTCAGATGCTCGGCCAGATCGTCGGTGGCCCGAGCCGGCGCGACGGAAAATAAGATCCGCATGCGCTCTCTCTTGCCGGCGTTGACCTCGCGCTGCGAGCGCACGGCCATGAAAGCCCCGATGCCCATCGAGAGCGCCCCCGCGATGCCGACCACGAGCCCGCCAATACCCACCAGCGTCGGGCGAGCGGCGTACACTGCGGCCAGGCCCGTCACGGTGCCCAGGATTTCGACCAGTCCGTCGTTCATCCCCAGGACGAAATCGCGCACCCCGGGCAGGCCCAGGGTCTCTGACTGCTTGCGGAACACGGTCTCGTGCTCGAGCTCGTCGACGATGATCGAGCGCAACTCGATCTTCTCCGGCTCAGTGAGCTCGACGCCGGTGAGAAACTCATAGTACTTGCGCACCGCCTTGGATTCCCCTATTTCCAGGACCGACACGATGGTCGCGGGGCTGACAAAGCGCTGCAACAGGCTCAGGATTGAGGCCTTGATGCGCCCGGGATTTTCGCGGGGAGACGTGCTCGACCGCGAGGCGATGAAATTGCGCCAAAACGCCGCATGGCGGTTTTCGATCGCGGCAATGTGGGAGAGCAGGCCGCGCATTTTTTCGTCGCGTTCGTGCTGGGCCAGCCGGTCGTACGCATGGCAGTCGGCGATCTCGTCGGCAAAAAAGCTTTCAGCTTGGGCGATTGCAGTGCTCGGCATGTCGTTTCCATCCCTACGAGGTTTAGGTTCATTGCCCGGGCCAAGCCCGTCGGCTCACTCCGAATAGCCCAGAGCCCGCAGCGAATGCAGGTCGCGCTCGAGCGCGGGTCTGGCGGCCAGGCGCAGCCCGGCGCCTACGTATTGCAGCACCGCGTCGGTGAGTTTTTCCGCCTCCGGGCCGACGAGCTCCCGGGGCCGATTTTCACCCGCGTCGTTGACACGGTCATAGAATTCACGCTTGCCGGCCACCAGCGGATAGGTCGGAAACTGGGCGCTCGATTTGCGATGCCAGATGAGTGTTGCTGCCATCGAGCGCGCCGAGACCATCTGGCCGTTCATGTGCTCGCTCATGGCCACCGATCTTCCCGGGCTCTCGCCCAGGGCGAGCTCCACCAGGCTTCGGCCGCGCATGGGCTCCCAGCGCGGGGCGTTCACCAGAGCCAGAACCGTGGGCGCCACATCGACCGACTCCACCAGGCCCGCGACTCGGCGCGGCGAAATCCCGGTCAGAGATACGTACAGGGGCACGTGCACGGTCTCGCCGTATAGCCCGCCGTGATGAAAATACATCCGGTGCTCGCCGAGATTTTCGCCGTGGTCCGCGGTGACCACGAGCGCGGTGTCATGCAGGCGTCCGCGGCTCTCGAGGCCTTGGACGAGCTCGCCGAGGGCCGTATCGACGGCTTCGACCTCGCCGAGATAGGCGTTGATGGCCGGGCCGATCGTTTTCTGATCGTGGAAGAGCTGCTTGAAGTAGGGACTGTGGCGTTGAAAGTCGGGGGCCGCCCGCACCGCTAGAGCCATCGGATCGCTCGTGTGGGCCAGGCCCGTATCTCCCCGATGGGGGACCTCCGGCTCATAGGGCGCGTGGGGATCGACGTAATGCAGCCACAAGAAAAAACGCTCGCCGGGAACATAGCTGTCGACCAGGTGGAGTGCTTCGGTGGTCGTTTCGCTGGCGCGCCGTTCGATCGCGGTGGCCGGGATGACCCGATCAAAGCCCTGGCCGAGGTTGGACACCTTGGGATTGAGGTGAGGAAAGCCGATGACCGCGCCGGTGCGCAGGCCACGACGGGAAAGCGCCGTGGCCAGAGTGCGCGCTCCTTCCTGGATCCCGCTGTCGTTGTCGTACACGCCGTGGTCGCGCGGATACAGCGACGTCATGATCGAGGCGTGAGACGGATTGGTGAGCATGGTGACCGAGTAGCAGTTTTCAAATACCCAGCCGCGGCCGGCCAGGGAGTCCAGCACTGGGGTGCTCGCGCGCCCGCCATAGCTGCCGAGCACGTCCGTGCGCAGCGCCTCGATCGTGATGAGAATTGCGTTTTTGGCCTGGGGCCGCGGGCGCACGTCGAAAGCCGTGTCATGACTCGTGGCCGCCGCCGGTGTCTGGCAAGCCTGGCAGGTCACGAGCAGCACCAGGACGAGGCGGGTCATTGTGCCCCCAAGACTATCACCGCGCCACAACCGACCCAAAAAAGACGCGGGGAATTCCTGCGGCGGCATCCCCGCAGTCGAGACGCTTTAACGACCGGCTTGCGCCGCCTGGTCGATGGCCTGCTCCAGGCTGCGCAACATCTCGCGCAGCTGGGCGAGGCGATCGGCGGTGGTTGTCCTTTGGGGGTGAGCCGCGCCCATGTAGCGCAGCACCCCTTCACACTCGTCGATGAGGTGTTGCAGATCCCGCCGCTGGTCCTCCAGCGTGCGCGAATTGGGCTCGGTGGCTGGGATGTGTGCGGCGGAAGGAGATTTGTGCTGCGCCGGCGCGCGCGGCAGGGTGTCGTGCAGCATGCGGTCCTTGTCCGGTCGTTCCGCCATGTTCCTACTATATGCGAAGTGCCTCGTTTTTCTCTAGAGAATCTGCTAGCTGTTGTCATCGTCTAATATGTCGGAGGTCAGACCATGTTGACTGCTCTCGCCCTGATCGTAGCCGCACAAGCCGTTCCGGAACCCCAGCAGGTCCTCACCCGGGATCTCGACGTCACCGCGCAGGGTGTGTTCGTCCTGGCGCAGGCACCCAATCCCGAGGAGGAGAAGAACCTCAGTCAGGACATGGAGAAGGCGCACGAGCGGGTCCAGGCCGTAAACGCAGACAAGATCCACGAGCACGTGCAGGGGGACAACGGCAAGGCCGCCTGTGAAAAAGACCAAGAGAATCAGGAAAGACCGTGCGCCTGTTGCATGACACACAAAGTCCGCACGCCGGCCGCGCCTCAGCCGCTCGTTGACGGCCACGGTAGACATTATTACCAGATCTGGGGCATCGTCGATTGGGCTTTGGCCGCCGAGTTCTGGACCGCAGGGGCGATTTTCGGCGTCGTCGCCGGCGCGGTGGGCTCCTGCACCAATCATCCTTATACGTGTGATATCAACAACAACAACGGCAACCGCTCGTCCTGGACCAAGTCAGACTATCAGAAGGCCACCTGGGGATTCGGCGTGACGTCGGCCATTGCCCTGGGCGTGGGAAGCTTTTTCGGCTGGCGGGGTGCACACAATATCGGCATCGATCACCAGATGCTGCAACTGCAGCAGCCCGTCCTTCCCTGACGCGACCAGGTGATTGGTGTTTTTCGGGTTCGGCTCATAAAATTCACCATTTCCTGTTCCGCTGTTCACTATTCACTATTGTCAAGCAGAGCTCGCAACGTGCTTCATGAAACAGGCACGCGACGACGAAAAATGTAGCGATTCCGACGCGAAAGAGAAATTCGAAGACATGGAGCTTGACCGCCAGACAATAGGGAATAGGGAACATCGGAATTATGAATGAAAGGCAGCTTCTCCACGGCGAGTGAGATCCTCGAGTGTTTTTCGTTGCCAAGACGTCACTCGCCGTGATTTGCGAGCACATCGTGAAACTGCCAGAGCTGCATCTGCGAAGATGTGCCCGAGTCCTGGTCTTTCCGTTGCTGGTTTCCACGTCGACTCGTGCCGCCGCACAACCGGCGCAGGTCAGTATCATTCCGGCACCGTCTTCGGTGACCCTGCGCTCGGGCGCTTTTACGCTGAGCGCAGCGACGCCTGTGTTCGTCGACGATCTTTCGCCAGTCGCCAAAGACGCTGCCGAGCTGTTTGTCGCGACGGTCAATCGCGCAACCGGCTTTGCTCTGCAGGCCGAGACTCCGGTTCCGGCCACGCTCCCCAGGGCCAGCGTCGTGTTCTCGCTTCGCCACGCTGGCGCCGCACTCGGCCCGGAGGCGTACGAGCTGGAGGTTACGCCCGACCGCGTCCGCGCGCGCGCGACCGATCCACGCGCGCTGTTTTACGCGGCGCAGACGCTACTGCAGTTGTTGCCTCCCGAAATCTTTGCGGCGGGGCCGGCACCGGCGCCTCGTTCCGAGCCGGCGGTCAAGGAGCCGGCCTGGACCATCCCCTGCATCGCGATCAAAGACCAGCCTCGCTTCCGATACCGGGGCATGCATTTGGACGTATCGCGGCATTTCTTTCCGGTGTCGTTCATCAAGCGCTACATCGATCTCATCGCGATGCACAAAATGAACGTGTTTCATTGGCATCTGGCCGACGACAACGGCTGGCGCCTCGAGATCAAGAAATACCCGGAGCTCACGGCCGTAAGCGCCTGGAGAGTCGATCGCGAGACTATGCCCTGGCGCGCGCGAGCGCCCGCAAGACCCGGCGAAGAGCGCACCTACGGTGGTTTCTACACGCAGGACCAGGTGCGCGACGTCGTTGGCTATGCGGCGCGTCATGGGGTCATGATCATTCCCGAAATCGAGATGCCCGGCCATACCAGCGAGGTCTTCACCGCCTATCCCCAGCTCAGCTGCACTGGCAACCGTCCGCCGGTGCGGATCGGAGCCGAATCGCCGAACACCGACATATTCTGCGCCGGCAACGAAGCCGTTTTCACTTTCCTCGCCGACGTGCTCGACGAGGTGGTCGCGCTGTTTCCGGGGCCATACATTCACATCGGCGGCGACGAAGTGGACAAGACCAGTTGGCGTCAATGTGCCAAGTGCCGCGAGCGCATGCGGAGCGATGCCCTGGCCGATGCGGACGAGTTGCAGAGCTATTTCGTCAAACGCATCGAGAAGCTCCTCGATGCGCGCGGCAAGCGCTTGATTGGCTGGGACGAAATCCTCGCAGGGGGCCTGTCTCCGGGCGCGACTGTGATGTCCTGGCGTGGGGTCGCAGGCGGAATTGCGGCCGCGCAGGCCGGCCACGACGTGATCATGACGCCTGAAGATCCCTGCTACTTCGACCATTACCAGGGGGATCCGGAGGACGAGCCGGCCGCGATCGGCGGCTACACGCCTCTGCGTCAGGTGTACGCCTTCGAGCCGATTCCAGCCGCCCTTTCGCCAACCCAAGCGCAGCACGTTTTGGGCGCGCAAGGCAACCTCTGGACCGAATACATTGGCACCCCCGCGCACGCCGAGTACATGACCGTACCGCGCATCTCGGCTCTGGCTGAGGTCGTCTGGTCGGCCGCAGCCCAAAGGAGTTGGCCCGATTTTCGTCGCCGGCTGGAGGTGCACTTGCAGCGCCTGGACGAGCTCGGTGTCAACTATTCGCGCGGCTCGACCCGCGTCGAGACGCAAACTCAGTACGATCCCGCTACAGCAACCATAACACTTTCTTTCTGGAACGAACGGCCGCAAGCGGAGATCCGTTACACGCAAGACCAGACCGAACCGAAGCCACAATCGCCGCGCTATCAGAGTCCCGTGTCGATCAAAAAACCGACCGCCGTCCGGGCCGCGCTGTTCGAAGACGCCCGGAGGCAGGGACACGTGACCGATATACCGATTTATCCTCACGCGGCGATGGGTGCTCGGCGCCAGTACCGTCTGCCGTTTGATGGCGGCGACAGTGAAGAGCGCATGCCGTTTGACGGTATCCTGGGCACGTTGAACCCGGCCGATGGCCGGTGGCAGGGCTATGATGGCTCCGATCTGGATGTGGTCTTGGATTTTGGTGGGACTGTCCCCCTGCATGGCGTGCTGGTGGGGTTCCTCAAAAATCCCATGCTGCGCATCTTGCCGGCCAAATCCGTAGAGATCTCCCTGTCCGCTGACGGCAAGGACTTTGCCCCGGTCGAAGGGGGGCGCTTTGAAGAACGGCAGACCAACGGGTCAGCTTCCATTCTGGAGCTCGGCGTGCAGGCCAAGCAGGGAGCGCAGGCGCGTTTTGTGCGGGTGACGGCCCACAATTGGCACAGGGTCCCGGTCGGCTATGCCAAGGCCGGAGCATCGTGCTGGATGCTCGTCGATGAAATCATCGTTCACTAGCACCCGCGTATGTCGTTGCCGACACCTTGGTGCGTCAGAGCCGATAATTCTCGCCAGGTGGCTGCTTGCGCACGTGTGCTTTTGCTAGCCGAGCCACGAAACTGCTGGTAATAAGAGATCATGAAAACGAAGATTTTTTCGCGTCGATTCCTCGTGCTGCGTGCCGGTGCGCTGGTCATGGGGCTGGCTCTGACTCTGGTATCGCATACCGCGCGTGCCGAGCTCGGCGGCACCGTCGCTTCTGTCCACAATGATCAGGTGGCCATGAAGGCCAGCATTCGGATCACCAACGCCGCGAGCTACACGGTACACGAGCTGGCAATGCCCGCCGGTGTGATTGTTCGCGAATTCGTTTCGGGTACGGGACAGGTCTTTGGCGTGGCCTGGGCCGGGCCGGCCAACCCGGATCTGCGCCAGGTGTTGGGGACCTACTTCGACCAGTATCAGCAGGTTCGGCAGCAAATGCGCGCACCCCGTGGCGCACTCAATGTGCAGCTTCCGGGCCTGATTGTGCAGATGGCCGGGCATCTGCGCTCGTTTTCCGGCCGCGCGTTTGTGCCGGAGATGATTCCCCAAAGTGTTCGAGCCGAAGAGATTCGCTAGATGAATACCAAGCCGATCCTCTTTGTCGTGTTTTGCCTCGGGATCCTGGGCGCTTTTGTGGGTTGTGGCGGGAGCGACGTACCTCCCGACGGCTCGATCGCTGGCGGCAACGTCATCGCGCAGCCCGGTCCGGATGCTCCCAACGTCGTCGAGGTGATGGTCGATAAGGGCGTGGGTACCTCGCCCTATATCAACGGCGTCTTTGTCACGCTGAAAGTGTGCATCCCGGGCAGCACCGCGGCGGACCAATGTCAGACCATCGACCATGTGTTGGTCGACACCGGCTCGGTCGGATTGCGCCTGCTTCCGAACGGCGCCAACGAAGGGGGCGAGCTGGCCCTGAGTCTTCCGGGGATTTCGGCCTCGAGTGGCATGCTGGCCGAGTGCATGCCGTTTATGTCCTCGGCGACTTGGGGCATGATCGGCGAAGCGGATCTGTATATCGCCGGCGAGGTAGCCAAAAACCTCCCGTTTCAGTTCATCGGCACCGACTATGCGGGGGCCGTGCCGGCGACCTGCACCGGCTCACCGAACAACGATATCAGCACCCTGGGCGCCAACGGCATCCTCGGCGTCGGGCCGCAAACCCATGACTGCGGCGACGGGTGTGCCGCAACGAGCAACAATTATGGCTGGTATTATACTTGCAGTTCGTCTGCTGGTACGATCACGTGTGGCCAGGTGGCCGTCGATCTGGCCTATCAAGTCGCCAATCCGGTCGGCATGTTCGGCACCGACAAAAATGGCACGATTCTGGAGCTGCCCAGTCTCGATTGGCAAGGGGACTGGAAAGCGACGGGCTCGCTGGTTTTCGGCATCAATACGCAGCCCAACAACCAGCTCGGCAACTCTCTCTACATCGCGACTGACGCCTGTGCGAAGTTCACCACATACTACGACCAGGGAATTTATCCCAATAGCTTTATCGACAGCGGCTCAAATGCCACCTATTTTCTGGACGACACGCTCGTGTACACTGCCGGTCTGCAGACCTGTCAGCTCGGCTCCGCCTATTTCTACTGCACAACCTCCGGGTCGACCATGCCCGTCAATCTCAAGGCGAACAACGCCGTCAAGTCGGGACAGAACTCGCTGGTCTCATTCGGCATCGCCGATGCTTCGGCGCTGATGAGCACCGGCGGCTATGCCTTCAATGACTTTGGTGGCCCTCTGGTGACGTCGATCGCTTGCGGTTCCACGATCCCCGGCGGCCCGGCTTTCGACTGGGGCCTGCCCTTTTTCTTCGGCCGCAATGTCTACACGGGGCTCGAAGACCCGAACCAGCCCGGCACCGGGATCTTCTTCGCGTACAACTAGAGACTGCCGGCCGTGTCGGTCCTAATAGGGCGTGATGTTCACGTCGTCGATGTACCAGCCGTCATACGTGATGACAGGTTGGCACTGATTCCAGCCACGGACGTCTCTCGCAGCTCTTCATAGTCTTGTCGAGCTACGCGGGAGGATGTATCAGAAACATCAATGGACAGCTCGCGCCTTTTTGAAAAAAACACCGATTTTCAGAGGGCTCTTGCACGCCTTCGTGAAGCA
>Ga0182027_10010301_pt1 | contig 13314 bp, 16 predicted proteins | sample 712E1DmetaG_FD_121300 | JGI IMG/M metagenome (GOLD analysis project Ga0182027, IMG submission 121300) | Permafrost microbial communities from Stordalen Mire, Sweden - 712E1D metaG (Illumina Assembly) | ecosystem: Environmental > Terrestrial > Soil > Wetlands > Permafrost | place: Sweden...
ACCGTTGGAATAAACGAAGCAACAATAAAGCGATACATAGAGCATCAAACAGCAGAAGACACGGGGCAAGCGAAGCTTGAACTATGGAATGCCCCTAGCGTAAGCTAGGGGTTATTTACTTTTAATTTTAAAAATATGGTTTATAGGCTTTGTAATTATCTTTCCGATAGTTCTAAGCCTATGTAAAGCAGCGAAGATGGGGGATAAAGGCAATAAGCTCATTAATGAAGAAAAAAATTGATAAACTTATTCTTTGCACTATTTGTGTCTTTTTAACGCAAGTAGTATCACCAGTTTGGTGCAACACCTCCGACCAACAAAAAATTACCTCCGCCGTTGAAGTTATAAAAACCTACGGCTTTGAAAAAAATATAGCAGTATTACAAGGCGACAACTACACCCACAAGCCCGTAAAGATAATCTTTAAAGACCTTTCAGAGGTTAATTTCTCTTATAGTAAGTTTTACGCAATTAGTGCCAATGACGACAGCACTGGCGATTTATACATTCTGATTAACAACGACCTGAAAGACAGTGATGTTAAGGCACTTGCGTGTCTAATTTTGCATGAAAGCAACCATTGCAAGAAAAATGCGGCGGACAGCGTAAGCGAAGAAATGGTTGCTCATACTCAAGAGGTTATGCTGTATATAAGGATTTTGGAAGATGATGCAACGCTAAAAGATAGAACCGACGACAGGTTGGTTGTTAGGCTGAACAAGTTAAAAAAGATTTATGATGATGCAATAAAGGCTTACATAACTGGCAACACAAACTACGTTAATTATTTAAAAGAGTAAGGAGGGTTTATGCCGAAAATTAGTACATTAGACCTGCTGCAGCAGGACATTGAGGATTTGAAAGGGCTGATTAATTACAAACAGGACGGTATAACCGAAGAAACGGTTAAAATGCAGGCGAGGGGAATACTTTTAAACCTGCAAGAACATTTGGAAGAATTTATTACGCCACACCCCGAAACCCGTTAAACTTACTGGAAAAGTTTTGCATAAACAGGGCTGGCATACAATTCCTGTAATAATTCGTATACTTCTTTGTCCTTTGGGTTAGACAAGTTTAATTTTGTAGTTTTTAGATTATTTTTATAGCTTAAAAATATACGAATAGCAGGAGCAGAGATGCCAAGCTTCATAAGTTTTCTTATATTCTCTAGCCACTCAATATCATCTTGACTAAACAGCCTTTTACCCTTTTTCTCACTTGGCTGACGAAAAGGCTTAATAAGACCCTCTTCTTCATAAGTTCTCAACCTATCTGCTGTTATGCTTAGTAATTTTGCAGCCATGCCAGTAGGATAGAATGGCTCATTTTCTTGAATCTTCTTCATGCTGTCACCCCTTAAATTCTATTTTAATGGGTTTCTATTACAATAAAAAGATAGGTGTTAATAATTTCTAAATTTAGAATGCTATTTACTTATTATAACATTGGTATTACAATATTCTAAAGTAATTGCAATTACAAAAGGAGTGGATTTATGAAAAAGCTATTATCAACAATGCTATGCATGGGGTTACTATCAATTAATTTAACAGGACTTGCGACAGAAACGGCACAAGTTAAGATTGATTGTACAAACGTACCGCTCAAAAGCGCATTACAAAGTAAATATTCTGCTTATAGGGTAGATTACATTAACGAAGGGCAAAATCCTGTAAGAGTTAATGATGTGAAATGTTACAACAGGGTTGCGGTTGCGGATGTATATAGTAGCTATAAAATAAAAACACCTTCCGTTGGAGAATTCTTTTTAGGATTAGTTACTTTGGGCTTGACGACCATACCTTCTAACATAGCATCAATAAAAGAAAGCGGTAAAATTCTTGATGCACAAAATGAAGCTAGACGTTTTAATGCCTTTGACCTAACAGCGACAGAAAGTATAAACTTAAAAACAAGTAATGAAATTCTTGGGCAAGGACAGAATGCGCAGTTTAATATTTTGGTGCCGTTGAATGAAACGCCCGAAGTTGTTGGTACGTTTGAAGAACTTGTATCGCATAAATATATAAGAGTACAAAGCAAGTAGGCTTAATATGGAATATATACTAACAATAATTATTCTTAGTGCTTTTGCTATCATCTTTTTCTCAATTGTTGATTATCTCGGCAAACTTAGCTCTTTAGCTGAATATAAAGATTTGGGATACAATTTTGAAAACAAACTGGAAATTAACTCTTGCACAATTGCAATTGATGAAAAAAAGAAGAAGTTGCTTATTATAAAAGGATTTGCAACAACATCTATAATTGAAGACAGAGAATTGCTCTTGAATTTTGCCGATATTGCCTATTGTGATATAACGAATAATAGCAATGAGAATCCGACTTTAATAATAAGGCTTGCAGATGAAAATGCCCCAATAATCACAATTCCAATCATAACAACGAAAAAAAAATTAGAAAAATTGCAAGCTTGGATTAATTTAATATTGTCGCAGGAAAAGGAAAAATATATTGATAATGAAATTGAATATTATGTCCCGACCAAAAAGGATATTGAACATTGCAAGGATGGCTTGAAGAATAATTTTAACGAACCTGAAAATGTTTTTAACAATTGGTTGCATTATGCATTAACGTACGGACCTAAATTAGTTGCGCCGACCATAGATTATTTTAAGACTTTATCTCATCAGTTCATGCCTGACAATTATATTGAAGATGTAATTGAAGAATTTTTGGAGCGGCTGGATTTAAAATTGTTCAATTACAAAAACAGCCGATTTAAATTTATGCGGACAAATGACAGGGTGAGCCGAGAATTTAGCAAAAGGATAAATGCCAGTAGCAAAGTTACAATTGAAAACATTGATGCTATGACGGGAATCGAGTTTGAACATTTTCTTTGCAAGCTGTTTGCCGAAGACGGATTTAATGCCAAAGTTACCCAAGCTTCAAACGACCAAGGTGGGGATTTGATTTTAGAAAAAGGCGGCGGAAGAATAGTTGTGCAGGTTAAGAGGTATTCAACCCATGTGCCAAACTCTGCTATACAAGAAGTAGTAGCAGCAAAAGCACTATATAACTGTGAATATGGAATGGTGATAACAAATAATTATTTTACCAAATCTGCCATTAAGCTTGCACAGCATAATGACGTCACGCTTTGGAACAGAGACACATTGCAACAGAAGCTTTCCCAGTATAACGCAAGCATCCTGAAAAGCCCTAGAGAATAACCACCGAAAATGGAATCTTCACAGCACCCCATGCCGTAACTGTAAAATTACGCAGAAGGATTTGCCCGTCAGGGGTAAGCCATCTCCCGCTTCTTGAGAAAGAACTCGTATTTTCAAGGAACAAACGGTGAATTAACCACAAGCGGCTCTGCCACCCGACGTTAAACTTTTCCTACTCCGTTGGTGTAATTGTAGCAGAAGTTTATTTTAAACCCGTTTTCAAGCCGAGAAATTGTTAAAATCTTGTATATAATTTCTCAAGATGATACAATATACTTGAATTTTGAAACAAAAGGATTTTTATGAACTATTTGCATAAAGAAACTATGGAAGTTTTTACTTATTTGCTTCTTTCTAAGCAAAATAAACCGTCGTATAAACTTATATCAGTTTATGACAAAGTGGATGATGGATTATGCCAAATTGATGCAATAGCTAAAATACATGATGATATAGCTAAAAATAAGATAAAAGCCCTTTTTGAATATGATGAAGAGTGTAAAAACAGGCTCTATCTTAAATTGATTGATACTGATAATTTTGAATTATTTTTGAAAAAATATATTGATGCATTCAAGCAAGATAGATTAGAAATAGAACCCAAAAGATTCCCCTCCTTTGACATACAATTAAAATGGCTGAATAAAATATTAAATTACTATTTTAACGAAGGAAAACACGACACTTTTGTTATATGCAGTAATTATAAGGCATTTTCAAATTTGAATTTAAAACTTCCTGATGATGTAAAATTGTTAGAGTTATTATTAGTTCTGTATTTTAGCAAAAAACATCTTATTTCTATTATATCTTGCAATGATTCTGATTCTTCTGAAATCGAAACTTATTGTGAAATTGATAACGAAATTAAATTATTGATGTCACCTGATGAAATTATGATTGAACTGGAAAAAGAAAGAAATCCCGCACTTGTTGACTATAACATAAAAAAAACTAAGACTGCAAAAGGAAACAGAACTTATTTAGTTAGTTATAAAACTAAAGAGACTTACATTACCAAAAAGAAATTGTTGGTAATATTTAATTTTTTAATAAAAAACAATTACACAGAACACCTTACAATTGGTGAATTATTAAAAAAAATTCCAACAGAAAGTAAAAAATATACTCCTGAAAAGAATATGAAAACCTATATTCAAGATATTAATTCAATGCTTAAAAAATTACATAATAGTAAAAAAAGAGCTGAATTTATTAAAATTAAGAAAAATGAGCACGGCAAAGAAATTATACAAATAAATATCCCTTAAACATTTTCAAATAACACACTAAAAAAACCTAAAAAACCAACTATTTAGTAGTTGGTTTTTTGTTGCACTTCTTAACAAAGCTCTAAAAGGCAATATTGCCCTACGTTCAATTTTTAAAAATCTTTAATTTGCATATTTAAAAAAGATGCTTTTTCCCATTAAAAACGCACTGCATTCATAATAAGCATAGTGGAACATTGAAACTTAAATATACAAAAAAGGAGAAAAAAGATGCAAGAAGAAAAATTAGCATTAAATGCCGAAGAATTGGCGGAAAAGCTAGGAATCGGCAGAAATACAGTTTACACTTTGTTGCGACAGGACGGATTTCCCAAAATCAGGATAGGTAAAAAGCGAATATTAATCCCCGTTTCCGCCTTAAATGATTGGTTATTACACAATAGTGGTTATTGCCGCTAGAAAGGAGGCGTTATGGTATTTAAGTGTTTTAGGACTAGAGGGTTGGATGCAAATGCAAAACCTGCAAATAGTCAAAAGAAAAATACACAATTTAACCAAAACAGTCTTGATGCAAAAAAAGAAATTTGCAAGCAAGATAAAAATCAAAAATACCCGAAAGGATAAACTCATACTTTAATCCTTATTCAAGTACCATTAGCGGTGCTTTTGGTACTTGATTTTTTTAAGTGTAATTACAAATAGTCAAAAGAAAGAGGTAAGAATGAGCAAACGTGAAACACATTTAATGTCAATTTATTTTCAAAACACTAAAGGTTATTACAAAAATTTTGATGAAATTAAAAAAACGGCAGAAGCACTAAAAGCAAAACTTGAATACCTGCGGAAAACAAAAAAGGATTATTTTATTAATGCATTTATAGGCATAAGCAACTTTAACATTAGACGTGCGAACTTAAAATATCGTGAAAACAAGAAGTCAGGCAAGAATAATACCTTTATTGTTCCTAAAGGCAAATATAAAAATAATATACAATTATGCTTAGAGCCTTGGCATTTGCATATTTTACTTGAAGCCAACCCTGCCGAAACAATAGGAGAAGAAGTTGCGGATTATTTTAACAAAATATTTGGGCGTAAACTAGCCAGAAAGGAGAAAATTGACAACGGTTTTTTTGATTATGTATTAAGGCAGTCCCGATACCAAAGGTACGTAAAAGAAACACGAGATACCGATTTGGTGAAGATTGACTTTAGGAAATTATATGAAAGGTACGGAAAACCAAAAACCCAAAAAAGGAAAAAACGTGAAGCGAAAGCTATTAAAAAACTTGAAAAACGTTCTTGGGAAAGGCACAGACAAAAACATAATGGCTTTAAGTAAAAATAGCTAAATAGTTTAGAGAAATTACTCTCGAAAAACCGCCTAAAAGCCATATAAACACAAAGGATAAAACGGGCGGGCGAACTACATATTATTATATTAATTAGAGCATAAGTTACCCTGCCCCATAAGACAAGGCATTTGATAACTGATTAAGATAAAAGGTTGAGAATATAAAAAAGGGCGGTTTTTATTTTGCGGTGTTTGAATAAAGCGTAGTCTATTTAAAGTACTGGAATGTAGCGAAATGGTGTTTGTTTGAAATTGATTTCAAGAAATATTACACAAGTGTCCGAAAAAGAGTTTACTTTTAAAAAGTTCCACATTATGATCCTATTCGTTATGAGGCTAGAAAGGAGATATAGCAATGGTTGAAGGACAAAAGGTGGCTTATGTACGGGTAAGCACGGTGGAACAAAACGAAGCAAGGCAGGTGGAAGCCTTAAAATCTTATGAAATTAACAAAATTTATGTTGAAAAGGCTAGCGGTAAGGATACAAACCGCCCCTGCTTGCAGGAAATGCTTAATTATGTGAGGGCAGGGGATACAGTTTATATTTTGGATTTCTCTAGGCTTGCCCGTAGTACAAAAGACCTGCTTGATATTGTGGAACAGCTGAAAGCAAAAGGGGTTAAGCTAATAAGCCTAAAGGAAAACCTAGACACTGATACCAATGCAGGCAAAATGATGCTCACTATGCTTGCTGCCATATATGAATTTGAACGGGAAAATATCTTGGAACGCCAACGTGAGGGAATTATTTTAGCTAAAAGGTCTGGCAAATATAAAGGCAGAAAAAGAATTATTCCGCCCGAGAATTTTGAAGATGTATTTACACGTTGGGAAAAGCGGGAATTAACAGGCAGAGAAGCGATGAAAGAACTTAAATTAAAACCAAACACTTTTTACAAAATACTTACAGAATGGAGAATTAAGGAAGGATTATTGCAATATGGGTAAAAGAGCTAACGGCGAAGGTTGTATTAGAAAGAAAAAGAAAAGCGGTTACTGGGAAGCGATAATTACAGTAGGCTATGACAATAACGGCAGACAACTTTCCAAATATTTTACTGCAAAAACACAAAAAGCTGCAGCTGAAAAAATGAACCGCTATATTGCCGATATGCAAAAGGGATTTTGCTTGAGATTTACAAGAATAAGTATTGGAGAGTGGCTTGACTATTGGTATAACAACCACGTTGTAGATAAAGTTAAGATTAAAACCCAATGCGATTATGAAAGTAGTATTAGATGCCATTTGAAGCCCCGTCTTGGCGGGATAAAGCTGACGGAGCTTAGAGGAATGCATATACAGCAGTTTTACAATGATTTGACTAAAAACGGCAGGGTAGACAAAACTGGCGGGCTTTCTGCAAAGACAATTAGGAATATCCATGTTGCATTCCGCAGGGCATTAGAGCAGGCGGTTAATGATGATTTGCTTATGAAAAACCCGATACGTGGAGTATCTTTGCCCCGCCAAGATAAACCTGTTAAGGAAATTTTAACACCCGAACAGCAAAAAAGCTTGGAAAAACAATGCCTTGACCATCCATGGGGCATGGTAATACTTTTAACCTTGTTTACAGGCATGAGGTTGGGTGAGGTTACTGGCTTGACTTGGGCTGACATAAATTTTAATGAGGGTATTATTAGCGTAAATAAACAAGCGGGCAGGGTGCAGACATTTTGTGAAGATGGAAAGAAAAAAACAGACCTTTGCTTGAGATACCAAACCAAAACAGCAAGTTCTAATCGTAATATCCCTATTGCACCTGTAATTATGGAGCATTTGGCGAAACATAAAACAGCACAGGATACGCACCGCAAGAAATTTAAGGCGGTTTATATTGATTTAAATTTAGTTTTTTGCAGGGAGGACGGTAATTTGCTTGACCCGAAAACTTTTAGGACTTTTTACCTTAATACCCTCACGAAAGCGGGAATTGGACACAGGACATTTCACGCTCTACGCCATACGTTCGCCACAAGAGCGTTAGAACTTAATTTAAACCCTAAAACGGTCGCTGATATACTTGGACATGCCAATGTACAAACCACGTTAAACACGTACAGCCACGTAAGCCCTGAAATTAAAAAGGAAGTTATGCAACAGATTGTTGATAAGTTTTATGATATATAGCCATCCCTGCACCCCGACCTCCCCCTTTAAAACCGCGAGAAAATTTAATGTGGTAGCCGAGAGCGGGCTCTCGAAATTTGTGCCAGATTTTTGAATAAGAATTTATAATTTTTATTCAAATATTAATTAATTGTTAAAAAAACTCTCATGCTTTAATTTTTGAATTAAAATAAAAGAAAGTGTTTACTTAAAACCACTGGAGGAATTTAGGTGGAGGAAGTATGTACCCCGCAAGACAAAACTTTTAAAATACTTTCAATTGATGGTGGAGGAATTAAAGGTTTATATTCTTTAGCTATTTTAAATGTGCTTGAAAAACATTTTGAAGTAAAATTACATGAATGCTTTGATTTGATTTGTGGTACTTCAACTGGTGGTCTAATAGCATTAGCCTTATCTATTGGGATGAGTGCTGAAGATCTGGCAAATATTTATAAAGAAAAGGCAAGTATAATTTTTGCACCGCCTCAAAATGTTGTTAAAAACAAAACTCTAAATAAAATGCTAGGTATGTTAAAGCAAGGAATAATTGGAAAATATGGCAATGAAGGTCTTAAAGAAGTATTAAATGATATTTTCCATGATCTAAAAATGCAAGATGCAAAAACAAATTTATGTATTCCAACGACAAATCTTACTGCGTCAGAACCAGTAGTTTTTAAAAAAGGTCATTGTAAAGGACACACAAGAGATCCCCAAATTCCAATGAAAGAAGTTGCACTTGCTACAACTGCTGCTCCAACGTATTTTGAAATAGCTAAAATTGATAGTTTAGCCCATGACTTTATAGATGGGGGGCTTTGGGCAAACGATCCGACTTTAATTGGATTAATAGAAGCGGTAAAGATTTTTGTTGGAGCCGATAAACCCTATAAGAATATTGAAATTTTATCAATTGCAAGTGTGTCAGCTAATTTAGGGAAAATGATTAAAAATAATGGCAAAAATTCTTACTTAAGCTGGGGGAATGGTAAAGATTTAATTGAAATAATTATGCAACTTCAAACAAAATCAACACAACATTATATTAATCATTTGGGCGAAGGATTACCTTATGAGGTTACTAATACAAGAATTCCAGAGCCTAAATTATCGCCTAAGCAAGCAAAGGAATTAGAAATAGATTCAATTGAAGCTAATCAATTAAAAACACTTGAAAGTTTGGGCAGCGACATGGGATATAAATGGGTAAAAGAAGAAAATATAAAAGAACTGTTTACCCAAAAGGTTACAAAATAAAATTATAAGGAGTAAAATAAGATGGCGTATTGTAATGGGTTATTAAAAAAATATGATGATGCAAATAGACTTGAAGATGAAAAAGAAAAATGTTTACGCGAAAAGCGTGATGAATTAGGTGAGATTATAAAAAATTACTTTATTGATAAAGGGATGAAAGCACCGGAATTTAAAGGTCAAGGTTCATTTACCATGCGTACTATTATTAATCCAAAAGATGATGATAAAATGTATGATATTGATTACGGCGTATATATAAACAAAGATGATCTTCTAAATGAAGACGACAGCTTAAAAACATCCTTTACAGCTCAAAACTGGGTAAAAGCGGCTGTTGATAAATATAACGAGAAAAATGGTACAGAAATTGAAGAAGTTAAACATAAAAATAAATGTATTAGGGTTATTTATAAAAAAGAGGCTTGTGATGAAAAATTTCATGTTGATCTGCCTGTATATTACAAAGATGAAGATATTTGCTATTTGGCTGTTAAAGACCAACAAAGTGAAAGCAGCCATGGATGGGAGCAAAGTGATCCTAGAGCTATAGTAGATTGGTTTAGAAATGAAGTAAAAGAAGAAAATAAAGGCGAGCAATATAGACGTATTATTAGGTATTTGAAAAATTGGACTGCTTTGCAAAGTTGGAATAATACAAAACCGACAGGTCTATTATGGACTGTTTTGGTTAGTAAAAATTTTTATGAAGCAGATAATAGCGACGATATATCATTAGTAGAAACAGCGACTAAAATAAAGGGTTTTTTAAATCAAGTAAATCCTGACCTTAGAAATCCTGTTGATGAAAATGAAAAATTACTTGAGAACTATACGACCTCAGCTATTGAAGCACTTGTTAATAAATTAGATAGATTAATAGAAAAAGGTTCAGAAGCAATAAAGAAAGACGAAAATAATTTAGATGAGGCTGAAGGACTATGGCAGGACATTTTTTCAGATTTAGAATTAGATGCTCCAGTAGATAACATAAGTGAAAATAAATCATTGGTTACTAGAGCCCCAGCAATTATAGGAAATGCTAATCGATCCGCATGAGTATAAATAATTTCTATAAACAAAAATGTGAAGATGCCGTTAAAACAATAGAACCAAGGTTAAAATTTAAGTACAAAGCAATAAACTATTTACCTTGTAAACAAGATGCTGAAAAATTACAAGATAAAAGCGAATGGTATAGGCATTTTTTGATAAAAGTTGAAATATTAGGCAAAGAGAAAGATTTAGTTCTTGCAATACCTAATGGATTTCCGTATGAATTCCCTAGCATTTATTTAACCCGCAAAGTCGTTGAGGAAGACAAATCTTACGAAAATCTTCCTCATATAGATGATAAATTATTTGTCTGTACTTATGACCCAGATGAAGCACAACCAAATGAAGATTATCCCGTAGAAGTAACATTTAAAACTATTCAGAAAGCATTGAATATAATTGAGGATGGCTTACTAAAAAGAAACATTAAGGATTATAATGAAGAATTCCTCGCATACTGGAATTTAAAACCAAAAAAAAGAATTATTTCGCTTATTGAACCACAAGATAAACCTAAAGACGTTTATATAATTGATTTAAATGAACTTAATAAAAATTATAAACGAACATTTAATCATAGTAATAATCAGTTTGTAGTAAAATTAAATTCATTATTAGTAAATTATTCTTATGTTGTAGCAGACAGCTTTAACGATGCAACCAAGTGGCTAAGTAATTATGGTGTAATTGTGTCTAAAAATGTGGAACAAAACGTTAGAAATTATGGCTTATTTTTACCTTTAAACAGTATGGGGATTCCGCCTTTTCCTGAAAAGAATAATGATATAGTTACACGTCTTAATGAAAAATCGCCACACAGCCTAAATTATCTATATAATTTTTTTAAAACTCCTAAAAGACCTGCTACAATTATTTTTGGGATTAAAAATGAAAATAAATGGATGCTTGGGGCTTGGCAACATCATAAATATACTGAAACAGTAAAAAAGGGTATTAAGAAGATTCCTGTTAATCATTATAAAGGTTTTAGACCAGGGCGACATCCTGTTGCAATTGAATTAAGAGGAGCAGGAGGTTGTTTGCCTATTACAAAATATAGCGTAGAAAGGTTTGATAAGTCTAGACTATTTAATAGAACTGGTGAAGAATTGAATATTAAGCAAGACTACAAAATAAATATGGTTGGATGTGGTTCAATAGGAAGCTATTTAGCATCAGACTTAGTAAAAGTAGGTTTTAATAATTTTACTTTTGTAGATGATGATCAACTTGGTTCAGAAAATTTAGCAAGACATTATTGTGGTATTGAACACCTTGCTGAAAGTAAAACAAAAGCATTAAAAGTTGCTTTATCTAAGCAATACCCTCACCTAAATATCTCTACTGAAGAAAAAGATGTAAGAAATCTAATATCTAATAACATGGAATTTTTAAATAAAGCGAATTTAAACATCCTTGCAATTGCTAATTATTCAACAGAAACTATGATTAATGAAGGTTATAGGCAGAATTTGATAAATATTCCGACATTAATTGTTTGGGTCGAACCATATATAAAAGCAGGGCAGGCGATATTATTATATCCCAATAGTAAAGGTTGTTTTAAATGTTTATTTAATATATCCGATGGACACAATACCTTTAAATACAGCATTAATAAAGCTAATATGACCTTAAGAGAAGCGGGATGCCAAAGTACCTATTTACCTTACGGAGCATTAGATATTTGTAATTTTACAAACTTTTTAACAAGAATTATTAAAAAAATCCATAATAATGAATTTACTGAAAATATGTTATTCCAATTTGTAAAAACTGACGATAACCTAAACTATTCTACAAATATAAAAACGTTTGAAGAACTGGAAAATTTTGAATATTGTTGTGAAGGAAAAAATTAAATGTATAAATTAGGCGAAGAAAAAACAATAGTATTAAGTTCAAATGTAAAAGAAAAGTTTGAAAAATATAGAAATTGTTTACCTAAAAAAGAATCTGGCGGAATCTTATTAGGGCGAATATGCCTTAATGATTTTATTGTAATTGAAGATATAACGGAACCATCTTTAAAAGATAAGGCAGGACTGTTATTTTTTAAAAGAGACAAAAAAACTGCACAACAAGTTATTAATGAAAGATGGGAAAGCAGCCAAGGGGAGATAATTTATTTAGGCGAATGGCATACCCATAATGAAAGATTCCCAACACCATCAAGTGTTGATAGGAAAATGATTAAAGACTTATTATTAGAATCAAAAATGGAAATAGATTTTTTGATAACCATAATTATAGGAATGAAATCAAATTTTGTTGGAATACAAACAAGTAAAGGATTAACACCTTTAAATTTTTCTAATAATCCATTTATATATGAAATCCCCAGTGATTTGTAATTTTATAACTCAAATGGGAATAAAATTAATTTGAAGCAAAGGAGAATTATATTATGGTTAAAACCATAGACAAAGATAAAAAAGTAAAAAAACACAAAGGGCTTACGCTTAACATTACTTCTTCAAATGAGCAAATTAGCGAAGAAGAAAAGAACAGGCGGCTTGTTGAGTTTTTTGCGTTATTGTATGAATGGCATCTTGAAGAACAAAACAAATTACAGACGCCCCGACAAAGCCCCTGAATATTTTATCTCTACCAAAGAGTTATTGCGGATATAAAAAGTTTGACGTCAAGCCGAGAAACCGCCTGAGATTAAATTTCAATATTTATTACAGTTTTTAATTTAAACTGCTTATTGACCAAAATTCGTTATATAATTGCTCTATGGAAAAATATTATGAGAAAAAGAATTTAAGGTTAATATTAGGGAACTGTATAGAAAAATTGGCAGAAATGCCTGAAAATACTTTTGATATGGTTTTTGCCGACCCGCCTTATCATCTTTCAAATGGTGGATTTACTTGTCATGCAGGCAAAGCAGTTCCTGTAAATAAAGGGAAATGGGATGTAAGCAAAGGCTTGGATGAAGATTTTGAGTTTCATCTTAAATGGATTAACGCTTGCAAACGTGTTTTGAAGCCTAATGGAACAATTTGGATTAGCGGAACATACCATTCTATATATTCTTGTGGTTTTGCTTTGCAAAAAGCCGACTATAAAATTTTAAATGATATAATTTGGTTTAA
>Ga0182027_10010302_pt1 | contig 13314 bp, 11 predicted proteins | sample 712E1DmetaG_FD_121300 | JGI IMG/M metagenome (GOLD analysis project Ga0182027, IMG submission 121300) | Permafrost microbial communities from Stordalen Mire, Sweden - 712E1D metaG (Illumina Assembly) | ecosystem: Environmental > Terrestrial > Soil > Wetlands > Permafrost | place: Sweden...
CGTGCCGGTGCCGGGCGCGGTCGCCTACGTTCGCAGCCTGTATTCGGCGGGCGCTCGCATCGTCTACGTGACCGGCCGTGACGCACCTCGGCAGCTCTTGGGCTCGGTTCGTCAGCTCAGGGACACCGGTTTTCCCATCGGCATCATGGGCAGCGAGCTAATCATGAAGCCGGCCGGCGACATGCTGGACCCAGTCTTCAAGCAACAGGTCACCGGATACCTGCATCACTACGGCAAGGTGGTTGCGGCTTTTGACGCCGAGCCGGCCAATGCCAACGTCTACCGACGCGCTTTTCCTGATGCGACTTGCGTGTTGTTTAACGGATCGCTGCACGCCCCCAATCAGCCGCCGCTGATTCCGGACATCGTGCAGATCGCTGCGTTTCAGTAGGAATCACATCGGCGAGGATTCGTACTCTGCGATCTCCCGCGCCAGGATTGCGTCGGCGGGATTTTTCTCCGTCGTCAGGGTATCGCGAGCCGTGATCGCCTTCTGGCGCTCGGCCTCTTTGCGATCGCGAGTATTGGCGACGCGCTTGCTGCGGGCGCGCTTGATCTGCTCGACGAGGCGGTCATGGGCCGCGTCTATGGCCTTGTACATATCCTCGGCAGTCTCCGTTACGACGATGGCCTTGCCTCGCGGCATGAAGACCGTGATGCGACATTCCATGTTGACGCCGTCGCGAATCTTGCCCAGGTCACTCAGCTCAATTTCCACCTTCGCCGCCGGGCGGTCGAAGATGCGCATCGCCGCCATTCCCAGCTTTTCTTCAGCATGGGCCTTGAGCGCTTCGGACAAATTGATGTGACGACCCTTGACGATAACTTGCATGGAAACCTCCTAAAAAGAGCCACGCGCCTGGCCGCAACCGCGGTCAGGCCCGCGTCCAGTTTACCCGAATTTCGGGAGCAACACACGGCCTATCTGTTTAGAATCTGCTTCCCCCGGGTACTCCTGGCAAGTCCAATGATTTGAGCACACGGGCGGCCGCGAGCATGGGCGGCCGAACGTACACGTTGAGCTTGGGAACATCTCCTACCGGCAGCTCGAAGCCCACCGACTTCAAAGGCGTGGGTGCGACTCCAACCGATTCCGGACCCGACGGACGCGCGGCTGCCAAAACGGCATGCAGCAGATCTACGTCGTAGCCGCACGACTCAAACAGCGCGGCCAGGTCGTTTTCAGCTCCCAAGTCAGCCGAATCCTGACTGATAAAAAGCGTCATTTTGAGCGTTGGCGGGCCATCCGAGCTCAACGCGACGGCGAGCTCTGCTTCGGGAACGATGTGCTCCTTCCTGATGGCACTGACGGCTTTGTGGGCCTCGGCGGCCAGATCGCTTGCGTCGGCAGTCGAAACGCCATTGATCGCCTTCGCCGTGGCTTGCACCAACGCACCGAGATCCTCATACTTTACATGCACATAGAGCTTGGCACGGGTGCTGCCATCGCCGTCCAGATCGAGGCCGACCCCGTGAAACTGAGCATGGTACGCCGGGTCGAAGATGACGTCGTAAAATCCCATCCCTTCCAGCTGCAACCGCTCGAGAATGGAAGCGATGCGATCGCGATGACCCGGGGCGGCGTAGAGGCGGGTGTTGTAATAGATTTTCATGCGCTGCGCGTGGAGGCACGGCACCACGCCCACCATCACCGCCCCAGCGGCCGAAGACAATCGATCGAGCTCCACCGGCTCGGGAAAAGCGAGATGGAACACATCGACCATCAGCGCGGCCTCGGCAGGCGAGCCTCCCGCCGTCAAATGCAGGTCGAGTGCTCCGGCTAGGAGCAGCCCGGCGTTCTGGGAGACGCAGTAACGTGAATTGCCCTCGGAGATGTAGGCGAAGCCGCGAAACTTGCGCCCGGCAAAAGTCAGGACGTGGGATAGAGGCAGCGGCAGCGCGCGGCTCAAGTCGCCGGTCATGGCCGTGAGGGTGTCGAGCACCACGGCAGGCGGACCCTTGTTGCTCAGCACTTCGACAAAACGTCGGAAGTGGGGCGACTCGATCTCAAGATCCAATCCGCAGGCGCTGCAGAGAAGTGCGTGCACAGTCTGGCAGCGCTGGACATAGGTGTCGACGAATGTGAGGGGAGCACCGCGCGCGACCATGGGCGCAAAAGCAGACATTAGCGACGCGACATTTTGAACACGGCGGACAGCTGGTTGAACATGCCCTGCGCCGCATTCAGGGCAGAGCGCACCTTGCCGTTGAGCGCAGACCTGCTCCTGTTGGCTGCTCCGAGGACTCTGCTGGCGCCCCCATCGACCTGGTCCTCCAGAACCCTCTGCACCGGGTCGAGCAAGTTGTAGGGGAGAAAAACAAAGGTGCCCACGTCACCCTTGAGACCCCTCTTGGACTGTTCGTCCTTGTCGGCCTTTTCAATCGCATCCGCGTGAGTTGCAATCCAGTTCCTCTCACTGGACCCTGCATTTGCCAATTCGCCCTTCGCTTTTTCAACGAGACTAGCGGGATCGGCCTTTTCCGCGGTATCGAGTTTCTTGTACGCCTCGTCCAAATTCTTCTGCGCCGTCTCCAACTTCGCGGTAGCGGCCTTTTTCTCTTCCGCATCTTTCGATTTTACTGCGGCAAGGCCATTCTGGGCATTTTCGCACGCATCCTGAGCACTTCTGACATCGGCTCGCGCCTGTTGTGCGGCTTGCGTGCGGGGATCGGCTGCTGCGACATTGTCCAGCGATGTGTAGGCGGTAGTCAACGCAACCTTTTTTTCTCTCAGATCCTTAGCCGCCACAGCCTTGGCAGCGGGATCTTTCCCGTCTGTCACGCTCTTTTGAGCGTCATCAACCGCCTTTTGCGCACCTGCAACCGTCGCTCTGGCTTCTTTCACTCCCGGGCTGGAATGGGTCAAGGCCTCTTCGAGATCGTCCTGCCCAGAGAGAATCGGGTGACCCGACGCGTCCCTCTTGATCTCGGCGTTCTGACCGAGCGACTCCGTCGCAAACACCCCCGGGTTGCCTTTTTCGAGCGCGATGATGTTGATCTTTTGCGAATCAGGTACTGCGTGGCCTGCGCTGGAAGCTTTCGCGCTTGCGCCGTCAGAGCCTGCTTCGGAAGCCCCCGCGGAAACCCCAGGGTCTGCATATACGGCCTCGTGGAACATTTTCGTCGCAGTGGCGAGAAACGCGCGCTGCGCGGCAATCGTGTTCGCCAGATGCTGTCGCGTCTGGTCGATCTTTCCATTTTTGTCGTAGAAGGGACCAGGGTCGAATGCAAGCGTTTCGCGCTTCTTCTGGAGGGCCCTGTACTCCTGCATCTTCTCGGCGGAGAGCGAAGCGGCGCTCTTTCGCAATTCCGCGTAACGATTCTGCTCATCTTTCGAGAGCGTTTTCGTCTTGTTTTCTTCGTACTCGTGGTCTTCCCCATCCAGACCGCGCGCAATCGCGGCAATTCCCACGGAATTTCCCTTGGCCGCTTCGAGTCCCTTTCGGAAAGCGTCGGCGCCACGCTTGTCATTCCGGGCGAGCTCTTCAGCGCTGAGCGGTCCCGTGTTCTTGATCTTCTCGGGGTCCGGCGCGCCATCCAATGCTTCCTTTGCCGGGGCGTTCCGCACGCTCTGTTCGAGGTCCATCCCCGCGTCGAAAAGCGACTGGGCCAATCTCATCGTCGCCTTGTCTTTTTCCTCGTGCTTGCGGAGCTCGACCAGATGGGCCTTGAAGTCGAAGGCCTCCATGCCGAATTCGTGCCCCAACTCCTCCAATTGACGCAGGAACTTTTGGTACGCCTGTTGGTCCTTCATGAACCAGCTCATGTATTTGATCAGAAAGGCGTCCCAATTAAAGTGCATGCCATCGAACGTGGAGTTGGTGATCAGTGCGCCGCTCGTCGTGAAGAGTTGACCCGTGTTCGGCACACTCACGCCGTCGAGTAGACCACCAGAAATTCCCGTGAGTCCAATCGGGGCCTTGGGCGGACCCAGTCCGGATTGAAGACCGGCCGCGCGAGCCGCAGAAGCCTCCTTGCCCATGGGCGCCAGCGTCGGCTTGGCAGCGGCCAGCGAGATGCCTTGCCGCGTTGCCGCGGGCTGTTTCGTGACCGACTGGCCAGTGGCTTTTCCTTGATCCTGACCTTGCGCATTTTTGGCCAGCTGCTCCTGCGGCTTCGGTTTGACCATCGCCGCGTAGGCGGCCAAATCGAACGGCTTTCCGTCCACCTCCATATTCTTCAACATGGCGGTCAACGTGCTCTTGGCCTGCTCCGCAGTAGCCGCTTTCGCATCGGTAGGCGGCAACATGGGGCCCGCTTTGGGGTTGGACTGGATAATCTTGCGCTCGGCGTCGGTCAGTCCGTCGGTCCCACGCGCTTTCTCGACCCCGGTGGTCTTCAGCGTCTGCTCTTGAGCCTCGCTCTTTTTGGTGGTCAGGGTCTCCTTGGCCTTGCTGGCCTCAAAGTCCTGTTTTGTCGCCTTGATCTCTTGGTCGTGCGCCACCTGTACTTGGTGACGTTTGGCGATTACCTGCAGCACTTCGTCGCTCACAGTGCGATTGAGCTTCTGCTTGGCGACCTCGCGCAACCGGTCGAGTTGTCTGGCAGCTTCGTCGACAGGCTTGGCCGGTGCGGACGACTCTGCGCCGCCAGCTTGGCCCGCGCCGGGCGACTTTACACTGAGATTATCCGCCATGACCTCTCAACTATCCGCGGGTGATCGCCTGTATTGCTTGGGTCATGTTTTCGTAGTGGTCCGAAATGATCTTGAGCGCCAGCTTCAGCAGATCGATGGCCTTGTCCTTGCTGGTCTGCGCTTCGTCGATTAGCATTTGTGACATCTCGGCCTTCTTCTGCGCGACAATACCCAGAATCTCGTCTTTCTTCTGATTGGTCTGGGCGGTGTCGGTATCGATCTTGTTGCCGACGGCCTGCACGACCCCTCCTGCCACACCGCTGAGTGCGCCAAGCTTTGCACCACCAAACATTGTCAGTGCCGCCTCCACCACAGCCATGCAAATCGCGGTGACGAGCTTTGTATTTGCCGAAGATTGCATGTCCTTGATCTCGGCGTACTTGGCCGTGATCTCGGAGTCCTTGGCGTCGATCGCCGACTGCTGGAAAGCGATCTTGAGCTTGTTAGCCATATCGATGTCCTGCATCGCACCTTTGGCCAAGGTGGAGAGCTCCAGCCACATCAGTGCGCCTTCACTGCCACCGGGCATGCTCGCCATGTAGTTGACCTTGTCGGCTACCGCCGCGGGACTCGCAGTGTCGCCCAAAACGGGCGGCAACGAGACGGCCTGTCCGCCCACGACGGGCGTTGCGTTCTGCGTGTTCACCGTGAAACCGTCCACGGATTCCATCTGGCCTTTGACCATCTTGAGGCCCAGGGGTGCCAGCGTCTTGTTGATCTCGTCCTCGGTCTTGCCCGTGCTCGGCGCACCGCTGGCAACTGCGGCATCAGCCGCGTTGTCAGTCAGGTTATAGAGTTTGGTCGTGTCGTTGTAATTGACGAAAAGATTCGGGCTGGAAATGCTGGTTGACATGGGTTCTCCTCATTCAAAAGCTTGAATTTGTTGCGTTCCTCTCGTCATCCCTGCGACATGGTCGCCGACTGCAACTTGACCGTCGAAGCAAACATCGCATTGATCATCTGCATGATTGCATCCATGGTCTTACTCTTGGATTCGATGATCGCGCCGATGATCTCGTTCTCGGCCTTTACCTGATCTTCGAACATTTGCGCCAGCTTCTCGGCTTTCTTGGCCCCGTTGTCAGTCGATTCGGCGTCGGCGAGCTTTTGTGTGGCCTCGTTGTTTGCGACTGCGGAGCCAACCTGGGTTCCAAAACATGCCACGGCCCCGCCGATCTTGACCGCCATTAGGCCCGTCGACCAGGCGCTTGCAGTGGCGGAGGCTGTCGTGACGGCAGTCCCGGCGGCAGCGGCAGCGCTACCGGCAGCGGCGGGAACCGCCATTGCCGAAGTCACCGCGCCAGAAATCGATGCGGCGGTTGCACCCGCCACAGAAGCAGCGGTGGTGGCCGCCGTCGTGGCGGTTACTGCCGCGGTAGCAGCAGCCGACGCGGCCGCAACCGTGCCCCCGGCCGCAAACCCGGCCGCAGCAGCTGCACCGGCAGCTGCGCCTGCCGCAGCCCCCGCGGCAGCAGCCGAAGCGGCGGCAGCAGCAGTGGCGGCAGCGCTGGCGGCGGCGGCAGCGGCGGCGGTTCCACCGGCGGCAGTTACGGCCGAAGCAGCAGCAGCGCCTGCCGCAGCCGAAACCGAAGCAGCCACGGAAGCAGACACGGCGGCCGATACCGCGGCCGACACGGTTGCAGCGGTTGCACCAGCAGCAGCACCCGCCGAGGCAGCAGCGGCGGCGGCGGCGGTGGCAGCAGCAGCTGCTGCTGCGCTCGCGCCTGCGGCCATGGCCGCTCCGCCCGCGGCAACTGCCGGGGTCGCAGCCAAGCCCGCGCCGCAGGTAAACACTGCTACGACAATGAGCACGATGATCGCGACCACCATGGCGATCATGCCGAACGTCGCAGCGTGATCCGCCGATTTCTGCGCCTCTTGCATCTGCTTGATGGCTGCGGTTTCCTGTGCCTGCTGAGCGGTCAGTGCGGTTTTGCGCAGGTCGCTCATCAGCGTGCTGAGCAAGTCATGAGTCTGGACGTTATTGTTCGGGTCCGAGATCTGCAGCTTCATGAACGCCGCAAGCAGCAGGTCGGGGCTGAGCTGGCTCGCCATGCGTGGCACGGCGAAAGCGCCCGTCCCAGTGGGATCGGTGCTACCAGCCGGAACGCCCAGAAAATCGCTCATCGCGCTGTCGAGGTGGGTCGCGAAATTCGCTGCGCCAGTCTGATGGTCGGTGTTCCACACGATCGCCGGCGGCGCAGGCGGAGGCAGAGGAGCAACTCCCCCGGTCATGGTCTTGGCCGTCGCCGCCGGGGCCTGGAGCCCGGCGACCGCGCTCGGCTTGGCAATTCCAATGCTGTCCTTGGTGGTCACGGTGCCGTCGGGCAGCCGCACGAAGCCGGCCTTGGCCAGCGAGTCGTCGATAGCCTGCTGAACGGAGACATTGGCAGCCGCAGCATCGGGCAGTGCAGCCGCAGCACTGGGATCCACGGCGGGCGTGACAATCGGATTTGCCTGGGTGCTGATGGATCCGCTGCCTGACATCGTACTCATCGCTTTACCTCCACGTTCGTTTCCTACCTACTTGGACATACACGGGGCGGCGAAATACGGGTTCCACAAAATGGGCTGCTAACGTGCGAACTGACGCAGCAGCACTTTGGCCCTATCCGCCACGTCCGCCAGGGTTGGGTCCTTGGCCGCCAGCTCGGCGCCTTTGCGCACGTACTCGAGGCCCTTGTCGATTTCACCCGCCATGATGCGCGACTCGCCCCGATACACTTGGGTGCGCGCATCCTTGTCGGTAATCGCGACCGCGATGCCGTAAAAGTACTCTGCCTCATTGTACATCTTCATCCGCTGCAAACCGATGCCGACCAATTGGAAAAAGCGCTGGTCGCCCGGGGCCAACATGATGAGATAGCCCGCGATCTGCAGCGCCTGGGGCGTCTGGCCGGCCTCCATATACTTGCAGGCCACGGCATAAGCGCCGTCGAGCTCTTTCTGGGAAAATCCGCCGACTTTGGCCAGGGTAATGCGCCCGTCACTCAGGGCCTTGGACAGCTCGGATATCGAAGCACGCAGGCTCGGATTCTTGAGAATGTCCTCCGGCGTGATCTCCTTGTCCGGATCCAGCGCCAGCCCGGCTTCCTCGAGCATGGCCTCGGCGCTCTGGGCGACTTTTTCGCCGTCGCGCATCAGCACGATCTTGGGCGGAATCCCGCCATCGGCACTGACGATCGCGCGCGCGCGGGTAATGTAGGGCTTATAGAGCGGTTCTTTGGTCCCGGTGGCGATCACGTCTTTGAGGAGCTTTAGCCCCTTGGTCTTGTCGCCCAGTTGGCAGAGAACCTCACCCCAATACACCTTGGAAACGACGTCTTTGTCATCATTCTGAACGGCGAGCTCATAGGCGCGCGCCGCTTCCTCGAAGCGTTTGATCGCATGCGCACAAGCACCCAGCCCACGCCACGCCGTGCCGCGGCTCGGGCTCATGCGCAACAAGAAGCCGTAGATGACCGCGGCCTTGCCGTACACCCGCGCCGAAAAATAGCTGTGAGCGATCTGCTCGATTGAGCTCAAGGCTTCTGGGGTAAAACCAAAGCCTTCGGCAGGGGTCTCGGCGCCCGCTTTGATGGCATCGATGATGTCTTTGAGGTCTTGATCGGGAATCTCGGCCAGGACATTCAGACTCGGTCGTCCTGAGGTCTTCGTCATTGCTTCTGCTCCGTTGGAAAAGTTGCGCCCGCCCGCGAAGGGTCGCGGGCTTACATCATGTTGCGAACGGTTGACGTGCGCATATCGTTCATCACCTTGACCACACTCGCGAGCAGATTGTAAAGCTGATTCGATTTTTGGTCAAAGCTCTGGAATGCGTTCGAGGCGAGCTCGCGCTCGTTTGATACCGTCGTCTGGTCCGATTCCACCTTCTTGAGCTCGTTGTCGAGACCTGAGCGGGTGGTGTGCTTGGTGCCGGTGTCGGCCGAAAACACACTGCCATCACTCTTCAAGCAGGTCAGGTCGAAGCTCTTGGTATCGTAATCGATGCCGATCTCGTTGGCCTTCGAGTTGTTGACCGATTGGGCAGCCAGATCCTGCGAAACGCCGGTCAAATACTGCAGGTAGTCCGACAAGGACTGCGCCATCTTGTTGTAGTCCTGCAACTTGTACAGGTAGTACTCCTTGTCCTTGTTCATGTCCTCGATTGAGGCACGAAAGACCAGGAATAGCAGCTCCATGACATTGGCGTTGGGATTTGCGTCCATGAGCGCCGTAAACTTGGATGCAAAATTGTTTAGATTGGCAGGTGTTGGATTGTACTGATACTTCTGGAGTGCTCCGACGCTGGCCTTGAACTCGGGCGTGTCCTTGACCTGTGCGTTGAGCTTATTGGTCGTGGCGGCGTTGAACGGGAGAGCCACGCCGTTGACGACGAAAGCCTTCTCGCCGAGCTCACGGTCCGCCGGCGTCATACCGGTATCGACGGCCTGCGGTCCCGCGTCTGTCTTGACCAGCGGCACGCCGTATTTATCGACCGGAACCGCGGCGGCAGTCGTGGCCTCGACCGGGGCAGTAGCTGCAGTAGCCGGGGCAGCCGCATCCACATCGGCGGTCGGAACCGGATCGTTGGTGACGGTCGGAATCTTGGGTCCGCCGGAAATCCCCGCGCCGCCAGACGTCGTACTCATCGTGCCGCTCCTTTGGCAAAACCGCCGCCCGCGGCGGTGAATGACCTAACGCTCATCAGTCCCCAGATGGATCTACACAGCACAGCCCCAAAAGGGTTGGCTAGATATTCACTAGAAATCCAATTCTTCAACTTCGTCATCCTTATCGAGGTAGTAAGCCTCAAAGGTTTCGCGGGCGATGTAATAGGGCGTTTGCTTGCTATAGTCGACAAATTGCAGATCTTCCAAAACCTCGAACCCCGCGTCCAAAAGTGCCTCGTGAATGTCGTCCGGCACGGGTGCAGCAAGAAAACAGCAGACGAATTTCCTCTTGGGTTTGTCGAAATACCAGCGGCCCACCAGGGGAATGCAGTCACGCGCAATGGAGATATCCGGTTGGCCGAAAAAACCCAAGACGACTTTCTGCATGCCGCTATTGAGAACGAATCCCACATAGCCGATGACGTCTTTCGAATCTTCCCCAACGATCTTCCAGACCGCCCAGGACTCCTCTTCGAAGTCCTCGGCAAGCGCTGCTTTGTCGGGAACCGCGGCGAGATCGAAAGTCGCGAGCCACTTTTTGTCGGCCAGCAGGGCGTAAAGCGCATCGAATTCAGCGCCCTCGGCGACACGGACGTAGGTCGCCAATTCCCCTTCAAGAACGTCGAAAGCCACTCTTTGCCTCCCGGCGGTCGTTTTCAGGCGAGAGCGGCGGGCCGCGCGCGCCCGCCTTTTCGCGCGAATTTACGTCTATCAAATGTGCGCGGCCCGCGCCAATCCTTTTCTCCCAGGGCCTCGGACAAAGTCCTCGGCTGGCTTCCGGCTCCAGACTCCGGGCTACAGGAAAACGCGGGGTTACGACGTCCTGAAGCCTGAAGTCCGGAGTCCGAAGCCCGGTCCCGGCGACTTTGCCGGGACCCTGCCTTTTCTCCCTCTACCGACCGCCTGCTTGACTGGTAAGGAGCGCCGGACTACTCCATGCGCGTGTAGGTGTTTCCATGCATCTGGCGGCGATCGTGGGTTCCCTGGAAGGCTGTCCGTTCAGCGAACTGAACGATAGTGCTTTCATCGAGCGCGTGCTGCGCGACGCCGTGGCGGCAGGTGCACTGACGATTTTGCATTTGCACGTGCACAAGTTCACGCCGCAGGGCGTTACGGCGTCCGCCTTGTTGTCCGAATCGCATCTGGCCTTGCATAGTTGGCCCGAGGACGGAATTCTCTTTCTCGACATCGCCACCTGCTCGGGCGAAAAAGCGGCCACGGCGGCCTTCGAGCACATCTGCGCGGCAGTGCCCCACAAGACGGTCACGCGTCAAGACTTCCGCTGCGCCACCTCGAGCTAGCGAACCCGCAAATCCTGATCGCCCCAGTTGGTCACCAAATTGGCCTTGGCTGCGTGCTGTTTGTGCGCCGAGATGAGCAGACGCATAGCCTCTTGGCTGGTTTTGACCTCGTGCGGATAATAGCAGGCCGCCAATTGCGCCTTGGCGCGGTCCGCATGCAGCGCGATGAATCCCGACTCCAGCCAGGCCAGCACTAGCGACCATTGCTCTTGCGCGACCGTGTCCAGGCCGGTCAGACTCTCGCTTTGCTGGCGGGCTAATACCTCGACGAGTGTGCGCAGGTACGACGGCGCGGCATACTTCAGATTGTCAATCTGGTCGAGATGCAGCAGGCCCAAGGGCCCGCGTGGCGGGCAGGCGTCGCTGTAAAGATCATGGGGCGTGTAGGCCGCGTCGGCGCTCAAGCCGAGACGAGTCTGCGTGCTCGGGCGCACCTCGACCCAATCACTCAGATACGGATGGAGCTTGCCGAGGTAGGAGTAATAGCGGTTGTGCGCGCTGTGCCAGGCGTGCACGGGTAGCTCCCACTGCGCAGTCATGTCATGAAAAAGGCGCTTGGCAGGCGGATTGACCGCAACGAAGCCCACCCCGCCCGGCGCGAGCAGAGCCAGGGCGCGCGACAAAAACAGCGCGAAACACTCGGCGTTTGAGCTCGGATCGGTAAGAAAAACGTCGAATCGGCCCAGACCGAGGCGGTCGACGGGCTGGCAGAGATCGACTGCGTGACCGGCGATCGCCAGATTGTGCTCGGCGGCGAAGCTGGAGAGCAGCTCGAGCAGGTAATCATCTACGTCGAGGACACAGACCTCGTGGCCCAGAGCGGCCAGAGCGACCGAAGTCAGATCGTCGTCACCGATGCACAAAATGCGCTTCTTGCCGGCGGCTTCGGCAAAGCCAACCCGCAGCGAGCGGCGCAGCGCCGTCTCGGGCAGCACCGTGCATTGGCCCGCCGTCGACAGAAAGCGTTTGCGCCGGGCATGCACATCGACCAGAAGCTCGCGCACGTCGTGCTCCCGGGGCGAGAGGCTGGCGGCATACGACCGATAGTACAGGTCGTCGACGAAAGTCAGCTTTTGTCTCCACAAACCGTCGATCCGCCCCGGCCCGGGCTCGATCCATTGGTGCCCGATGAGGTGCGCAACCGCCTCGCTCTCCTCGTCCACGCTCCGGCCGAGCGAGAGATCTCGATACGTGTCCAAAAATCGCCCATCGAGGTTGTGCTGCTCTCCGCTGCGAAGATCGTAGAGTCCGGGCCCCCGCTGCCGGATGGTCAAAAGAAGGCCGTCGGCCCAGTGATAAACACTGCTCACGACATGATCCCCTGGTCGGAGAAAACGTGCGTGCGCCGCGGCCGGACGCCCGTGTGCTCATCGGCGAGCAACCAGAAGGTCGCGCAGAGTGCCGCCTGCTCGAGCCTGCGGCTGTACGGCATGAGCAAGACGAGGGCGTCGGCGGACTCGGGCCGCACGTTGGCCAAAAGCCCCGCTCCCGTCTGGTCGTACCACCACAGCATATCTTCATCGCCGTGTGCATGGTGACCACGGCCGGCAACCTCTGTCCCGCACAGCGCGGCCAACCAATCCAGCCAGCGGTCTCGATCGTCCGCGGTCAGGCGCTCGGCCGCCAAAGACTGAAAATCGAGCGTCAGATAAGGCAAGGAGGCTACACCACGGGGATCCTGCGCAGAGCGTGGGTCGAGCCTAGCCTGAGGCCCGCGGCGAAACAGCACCAGATCGGCCGCACCCCGCGGCACATGGCCTGTCGGCAGGACCAGATGGTCGACCTCCCTGCGGCAATCGTCCAGATCGAGGTGCGCCTGCTGCGCCATAGCATACAGCCACAGGTCGGCCGGAGATCGACACGAGACCAAGATATGGCCGCCCGGCCGGGTCGCCACAATCGCCTGCGCCAGAGCCGCGGCGGTCGGCTCGAAATCGGTGGCATTCAGCACGGCGATGTCAGATTGCCGAGCGGCGCCGAGCTGGTCGATCCACTCGATGCTCGTCGCAACCCCCAGACGGCGGCTCTGCTCCTGCAGCCAGAGCCGGTGCCCTGGTTCGGGCTCGTACACGGTTACGTGGTGAGACTTGGCCAAAGCGAGACTGAGGCCATCCGGATCTTCGACCAACAAGACGCGCTCGGCTTTGCCGGCGACAATCGCGCGGTGGCGATACCAGCTCGAGCCCGGCAGAGTCGGCTGCGCCCCGTCGCGGCTGTGCCACAAGCGCCGTCGTGCCCACAAATCTTCGAGAAGGATCAGAGTCTCATCGGCCGGGGAAAGAAAATCCGGCAGCCAGCCCAAATGGTCGCGGTCTTTGGCCTGACCTGCAGCCAGAAGGACGGGGTCTACCTCCGGTGTCGCTTGCTCGATCGCGTAAGGCCCCAAGGCTTCGCGCAGCTCTTCGCGCGAGTCTGCGGGGGGGAGCCCGTTGGTTAGCTCCACGAGCTGGTCATACCAACGCACGTCGATGAGCCGCGGCTCCTGGCCCGGCCCCGCGACCGCAATGACCGACGGCCAGCGGACCCATGTGGCTCCCGGAGCCAAACCCAACATGCCGGTACGCTATATGACGTCGCCCAATGCGCGCAACAACGGGGCCAGCTCGGATTCGTACGCGCGCCAACGCTCGAGCGCGCTCCGGTACAAGGGCCGGCGCGCCTGCACGGCACTGGCGGTCTGAATGGGCCGGCTGGTCTGATGAAACGAAATGCAGTGCTCGTCCCA
>Ga0182027_10010303_pt1 | contig 13314 bp, 8 predicted proteins | sample 712E1DmetaG_FD_121300 | JGI IMG/M metagenome (GOLD analysis project Ga0182027, IMG submission 121300) | Permafrost microbial communities from Stordalen Mire, Sweden - 712E1D metaG (Illumina Assembly) | ecosystem: Environmental > Terrestrial > Soil > Wetlands > Permafrost | place: Sweden...
AGACCGATCTCGCCGCCCATGGCCTTGAGGGCGGGGACGTAGACGAAGCGCTCCTCGTAGACGGTCTCGTGGAGCACCGACATGCCTTCGGCCTGGGTGAAGAGCACCATCAGGGGCGTCTGCCAGTCCGTCATGAAGCCGGGGTGCACGTCGGTAGAAACGGCGGCCGCGTGCAGACCGTCCGGGGCGAAGGCGGCAATGCCGAACTCGTCGATGCGGACCTGCGCCCCCATGCGCAGCAGCGTGGTTATGGCCGTGACCAGGCGGTCCTGCCCGCAGCCGATGACCCGCACCGAGCCGCGGGTGATGAGGCCCGCCACCAGGTAGGAAAAGGCCTCGTTACGGTCCCCTTGGAGACGGGTGTGGGCGCCGCTCAGCTTGTCCACCCCCTCGATGATGATCCGGCGATCGGGGGACAGCTCGATCCGGGCGCCCATGCGTTGGAGGAAAAGGGCCAGCTCGAGCACCTCGGGCTCGGTGGCGGCGTTACGTATGACGGTCTTGCCCTCGGCCATCGAGGCCGACAGCAGGGCCGTCTCGGTGGCGCCCACGCTCGGGTAGGGCAGCTCGATGATGGCGCCCCGCAGGCGGGTGCAGCGCGCCCGTATGCCGTCCTCGGTGACGTCGACCTCGGCGCCGAAGGCCTCCAGGGCCTGGACGTGGAAATTGACGGGCCGGCCGCCGATGCGGTCGCCGCCCACCATGGGCACGAAGGCCTCGCCCGTCAGGTGCAGTAGAGGCCCCAGCATGAGCACCGGGATGCGGTTGAGGCCGGTGAAAGAGAGAGGGACCTCCGGCTTGGCCTGCTCCGGAGGGGTGATCTCCAGCCTGCCGTCCTCGTAGGTGACGCCGGCGCCGACGGCCCGCAGGATGTCTGCCGTGATATTAACGTCGCCGACCTCGGGGACATTGGAGATGGTGCTGGGCCCGTCCCCCAGGATGGCGGCCACCATGTGCTTGGTGACGGCGTTCTTGGAGCCGTAGACCTCGACGTCGCCGATCAGGGGCCCGTTGGGCTGGATGTACCACTCGTCTGACACGGTTTTGATCTTCGCAGAAGCGGCACCGCTATTAGGAGTTCACCGGATAGGTACCCTTGCCCATGTCGTCCCGCAGGGCCCGCTCGTGGGCCATCGCGGCCCATTAGAGGAGGAGAGACGTGGAAATCGCTGACATCTTCGTGGACGCCTTCACGCGCATAGAAGAGGGCGTCGAAGCGGCGTTGGAGGGGCTCGCCGACGCCGAGCTCACGTTCCGGGCCGACCCCGAGGCCAATACCATCGCCTGGTTGGTCTGGCACCTGACCCGGGTCGAGGACGACCACGTGAGCGATGTGGCCGGCATCGAACAGGCCTGGACGGCCGAGGGGTGGTATGACCGCTTCGGGCTACCGTTCGACAAGCGTGCTCACGGCTACGGCCAGACGACCGACGACGTGGCGAAGGTGAGAGTGGGCGTCGACCTGCTGCGCGACTACCGCGCCGCCGTCTCGGCCCGGGCCCTCGAGTACGTAAAGGGCTTGAAAGCCGCCGACCTGGACCGGGTGGTCGACACCCGCTGGGACCCGCCTGTCACCCTGGGTGTGCGCCTGGTCAGCGTCATAGAGGACGAGTTCCAGCACCTCGGCCAGGTGGGTTTCCTGCGCGGCATTGTGGAGCGGCGGGCCAAGAGCTGAGCGGGGGTGTCAGCGGCGCCATCAGTGGCGCCATCGGCGGTCAGGCCGGCGCTGCCAGCCGAGGACTAGCTGGGGCAGTTCGCCGAGGTCGGAGGGCACGGCCGAGCCCAGGACCTCTCCTGGCTCAGACCAGGGAGGCGGGCCGTCGGCGGGGCTGCGGACGAGGACGAACGTGCCCGCCTGTGCCACCCCGTACATGAACCAGGTGTCCGAGCTCATGTGCAGGTGAGCACGGGCCGGGGTCAAGCTGCGGGCCAAGGGCTCGTCCTCCATGGAACGGCTCGGCGTCACCACGACCAGGTGGGCGGCGCCGGCGGTCCCGAGCGCGACGGCCCCCATTTTCGCCCAGTGGTCGCGGCACGAGACGCACGACGTGGTGAGGAAGGCGAGGAGGCTGTCGACCGTACCGTCGGGCGGGCCGGGAGCGGTCGGTGAGCTCACGTCCGTGACGGTACCAGCACCGCCGAGCGGCGCAGTTCGCCCTATCGGTCGCGATCGTGCCAGGCTCTGGAGGTGAAAATAGGTGTTCTGGGTGGCACGGGCCCCGCCGGGTCGGCTGTTTCGGTCCGTTTGGCGGCGGTCGGTGTGGAAGTCCTGCTGGGCTCGCGCACGCTGGAGAAGGCGACCGAAGTGGTGGGCGAGCTGTCGCGCCGCTGGAGCGGTCACGACCTCTCCCTGGTCCCGGCGACCAACGAGGTGGCGGCCGGGGCCGATCTCGTCGTACTGGCCACGCCCGTGGAGGGAGCCGTCGGCACCGTTCGCGATCTGGCTGACGAGCTGTCGGGAAAGACCCTGGTGTCGATGGTCAACGCCATGGTGAAGTGGGACAACCGGTTCGTGCCCCTGGTCCCGTACGCGGGCTCGGTGGCCATGGCCCTGTCGAGGGCCGTGCCGGCCACGCACGTGGCGGGCGCCTTCCACCACCTGCCCGCCGGACAGCTGGGGGACCCGGACCACCAGCTCGAGGCCGACGTGATGGTCTTTTCCGACCTGCGGTCGGTGACCGACGAGGTCATCGCCATGGTCAACCTGGTCCCGGGCCTGCGGGGCATCGACGTCGGGGGCCTGGGGTCGGCCTTGGCCGTCGAGGCCCTGACCGCCTGCCTGGTCGAGGTCAACCGCCGCTACAAGACTCACGCCTCGCTGCGGGTGACGGGTATCGTCTGAGCGTGACGCCGCTGCGCCTCTATGACACGGCCAGGAGGGAGATCGTGCCTTTCGAGCCGGCGGCGGGGCCGGGCGGCAAGGTGACCATCTACACCTGCGGGATAACCCCCTACGATTCCGCCCACCTCGGGCACGCCTCCACCTATCTGGCCTATGACGTGCTGCAGCGGCGGCTGCGGGACATGGGCTACCAAACGGTGCTCGTGCGCAACGTCACCGACGTCGACGACGACATCCTGCGCAAGGCGAGCGAACTGGGCGTCTACTACCTCGACCTGGCGGCCGAGGAAATGGCGAGCTTTTCCGCCGACATGGACGCGCTGGGCCTCCTGCCCGCGGCCAGCGAGCCCCGCGCCACCTCGGCCATCCCCGACATCCTCGGCTTCATCGGGATGGTGCTCGAGAGCGGCCACGCCTACCAGTCCGGGGGCGCCGTGTACTTCGACGTGTCGTCCTGGCCGGCATTCGGCGAGGTCAGCCATTACGGGCGCGCACGGATGCTCGAGCTGGCCCGGGAAAGAGGAGGTAAGCCGGACGACCCCAACAAGGCGGACCCCCTCGATTTCGTGCTCTGGCAGCCCTCGGCGCCGGGAGAGCCGGCCTGGGGCTCGCTGTGGGGACCGGGACGCCCAGGTTGGCACATCGAGTGCTCGGCCCTGGTCATCAGGGAGCTGGGGCTCACCATCGACCTGCACGGTGGCGGGTCAGACCTGATATTCCCCCACCATGAATGCGAGGCGGCCCAGTCGGCGGCGGCCACCGGGGAGCCGTTGACGCGTCACTGGGCCCACACGGGCATGGTCGGTTACCAGGGCACGAAAATGTCGAAGTCGCTCGGCAACCTGGTCTTCGTCCGCGACCTGCTCAAGACCTGGGAGCCTGCCGCCATCCGGCTGGCCATCTTGGCCCACCGTTACCGCCTGGACTGGGAGTGGGAGGAGCACCTGCTGATCGAAGCCACGGCCCGCCTGGCCCGGTGGCGAGGACAAGGCAACGGCGAAGGCGGGGCACCTCCGGCCGCGGTCCGGGCCTCTGGGTATGGCGAGGGCTGGCATGACGGTGGGCGGCATGACGGTGCCCGGCATGACAGTGGCCGGGACGTCGTCGACGATGTGAGGGCGGCGCTCGACGACGACCTCGACACCCCGGCGGCGCTGGCCGCCATCGACGCCGCCGCCGCGGCAGGGGCCGCCGGTCACGAAAGCCTGGTGGCCGCGGCCTCCCTGCTCGGAGTGGTCCTTTAGCGCGGCACGGACAATATGATGCGCCATGGCTTTAGAAGGGGACTACGAGCCCAGCCCGTCCCAGTGGGTTAGGGACCAGGTCGAGGAGTACGAACGGTCGGGTGGCCAGCGGGCCAACACCCTGCGTGACACCGGCTTGCCCATCATCATTGTGACCACGCGAGGCAGCCGTTCGGGCAAGCTACGCAAGTTCGGCCTCATGCGGGTCGAGCACGACGGGGAGTACGCGCTGGTGGCGTCCAAGGGCGGCGCCCCCGAGCACCCCTTGTGGTACCACAACCTGAAGGCCGACCCGAGCGCGTTGATGGTCCAGGACGGCCCCCAGGCCCTCGACTTCGAGGCCCGCGAGGTCAGCGGGGACGAACGGGCGCTGTGGTGGGACAGAGCGGTGGCGGCGTACCCCCCGTACGCCGAGTACCAGACCAAGACCGACCGCCAGATCCCGGTCTTCGTGGCCCGGCGGTCCTAGGGCGCAGGTCTGCCTGGCCGGGGCCCGGGCTTGCCTGACCGGGACCGGTGGCCGGGGCCGGCGGCCGGGACAGGTGGCCGGCCTGGCCTGGGGTGCATGTGGGCGGCTGGCCGGGGGTCGCAGGCTGCGGCGGTGGTGGGCTGCTCCCTATCATGGGCGGGATGTCCACAGGAACGCCCACGGCGCCGAGCTTGATATCCCTCACTCTTCCGGACGGCTTTGTCCGCCAGGTGCCGGAGGGGACGACGGGCGCCCAACTGGCGGCGTCCATCGGTCCGAAGCTGGCCCAGGCGGCCATCGCGGTGGTGGTGAACGGCACGGAGCGCGACCTCGCGTCCCCCTTGCCCGATGGGGCGGCCGTCAGCATCGTGACACCGTCGTCGGCCGAGGGACGCGACATACTGCGCCACTCCACCGCCCACGTCATGGCCCAGGCCGTGACGAGGTTGTGGCCGGGGGCGCGCTACGCCATCGGGCCGGCCATAGAAGACGGCTTTTATTACGACTTCGAGCTTCCCGGCGGTGAGCACTTCACGGACCAGGACCTGGCCCGCATAGAAGAGACGATGCGCGAGATCATCGCCGAGGACCAGGGTTTCGTGCGTGAGGAGCACTCGATAGGCGAGGGCCTGGAGATCTTCGCCGACCAGCCCTACAAGCGGGAGATAATCGAGGGCGTCAATGACGCCTCAGAGGGACCGGCGGCCGACGGCGCCGGGACCGACGGCGCCGGCACGGAGGGTGTCGGCACCGGGGGCGTGAGCACCTACCGTAATCCCCGGCCCGGTTCGGGTGACGGGCCCGCATTCATCGACCTGTGCCGGGGGCCCCATGTGCCCTCTACCAAAAAGCTCGGCCATTTCAAATTGACCAAGTTGGCCGCGGCCTACTGGCGGGGCGACGAGCACCGCCCGCAGCTACAGCGTGTTTACGGCACGGCGTGGGAGTCGGCGGCCGCCCTCGAGGACTACCTCAACCGCCTGCAGGAGGCGGAGCGGCGCGACCACCGCCGCCTTGGGGCCGAGCTCGACCTGTTCCATTTTCCGCCCGAGATCGGTAGCGGGCTGGCCGTTTTTCATCCCAAGGGCGGTCTCGTGCGCAAGCTGATGGAGGACTATTCGCGCCAAGAACACGAGCGCAACGGCTACGAGTTCGTCTATACGCCACACCTGGCCAAGTCGACGCTGTTCGAGATCTCGGGCCACTTGGACTGGTACGCCGACGCCATGTACCCGCCCATGGAGATGGAAGGGGCGACTTATTACCCCAAGCCCATGAACTGCCCCATGCACATCCTGATCTACAAAGCCCGCCAGCGCTCTTACCGGGAGCTCCCGCTGCGGCTTTTCGAGTTCGGGACGGTTTACCGTTTCGAGCGTTCAGGGGTGCTCAACGGCTTGCTACGGGTCCGGGGCATGACCCAGGACGACGCCCACATATTCTGCGCCCGCGAGCAGCTCGAAGACGAGTTGGCCAGCCTGCTGGCGTTCGTCCTGCGCCTGCTCCGGCGCTTCGGGCTCACCGACTACGAAGCCGAGCTATCCACCCGGCCGGAGAAGTTCCTCGGGTCACTGGAGGAATGGGACCGGGCCACGCAGGCCCTGCGCGCCGCCATGGAGCATGCCGGCATCGACTACACCGTCTCGGAGGGTGGGGGCGCCTTTTATGCCCCCAAGATCGACGTGCACGTGCGCGACGCCATCGGCCGGCGCTGGCAGGTCTCGACCATCCAGGTCGACTTCCAGCTCCCGCAGCGTTTCGACATGGAGTACGTCGGGGCCGACAATGGCCGCCACCAGCCGTATATGGTGCACCGGGCACTTTTCGGCTCGGTCGAACGGTTTTTTGCCATCCTGGTCGAGCACTACGCCGGCGCCTTCCCCTTGTGGCTGGCTCCCGTGCAGGCCCAGGTCCTGCCCGTGCGCGACAGCCACGAGGGTTACGCGGCGTCGGTCGTCGAGACCTTGCGGGCGGCCGGCTTCCGGGCCGAGACGTGGCCGGCTGACGAGCCCCTGGGGGCGCGGGTGCGGCGGGGGAAGCTGGAGAAGATCCCCTACGTGCTCGTCGTAGGGGACGACGACGTGGCGGCGGGGACGGTCGGTGTCAACACCCGCCAGAGCGAGCGGCCCGAGCGGGGAGTGAAGGTCTCCGACCTCGTCGAGAGGTTGCGGTCCGAGGTCAGTGCGCCCCTGGTGGACGAAGAGCTGAGCGGCCATGGCCGGTCTTGACCGCCTTTGGGCCGGGTGGCGGTCCGAGTTCATCACCGGCTCGGTCGGAGCGGGCAACGACGGGCACGGCCGGGAGTGCGTTTTCTGCGCCATCCTGGCCAGCGGGCTCCCCGACGAGGAGACCCACATCATTTGGCGGCAACCCTCCGGGCTGGTAGTGGCCTTGCTCAACGCCTACCCGTACACGAGCGGGCACGTCATGGCCATGCCGACCAGGCACGTGGCCGACCTCGAGGAGCTCACCGCCGAGGAATCGAACGACCTGTGGGCCACCATGGCCGCCTCGGTGCGGGCACTGAAGCGCGCCTACAAGCCCGAGGGCATAAACGTGGGGGCCAACCTGGGCCGGGCCGCCGGGGCCGGGGTCCCGGGCCATTTCCACATGCATGTGCTCGGCCGCTGGGCCGGGGACACCAATTTCATGACGACGGTGGCCGATGCCCGGGTGCTGCCCGAGCCGCTCAGCGAAAGCGCGGCCAAGCTACGCGCCGCCTGGCCGGCCGGGTAGCGCCCGTCCCTGCGAGCGCGCCTGAAACCGGTAGTTAAACAGGTGGTGCCGTCCTCTTCTGCTTCTACGGGAGGCTCGTCCCCCTCCGCCGTCCCTGCCGCCGTCCGCCAGGAGCGCGGGGAGAACTACAAGTGGGTGGCGCTCGCCAACACCACGTTCGGCGTGATCATGGCGACGATCGACTCCTCGATCATGTTGATCGCCCTGCCGGACATCTTCAAGGGCATCGACATCGACCCGTTGGAACCCGGCAACAGCTTCTACCTGCTGTGGATGATCCTGTCCTTCCTGGTCGTGAGCAGTGTCCTGGTCGTCTCGCTGGGCCGCCTGGGCGACATGTTCGGCCGGGTGAAAATGTACAACCTCGGCTTCGCCATCTACACCCTCACCTCCCTGGTCCTGACCGTGGACTGGTTGACAGGCCCGGCCGGCGCCCTCTACCTCGTGGTCGGCCGGGTCTTCCAGGGCGTCGGGGCCGCCTTCCTCGTGGCCAACTCCAGCGCCATCCTCACCGACGCCTTCCCCGAGAACCAGCGGGGCATGGCCCTCGGGATCAACAACGTGGCCGGGATCAGCGGCTCGTTCGTGGGCCTGGTACTGGGCGGGATCCTGGGGCCGATCGACTGGCGCCTGATCTTCCTCGTCTCGGTGCCCTTCGGGCTGGCCGGCACGCTGTGGGCCTACTTCAAGTTGCAGGACACGTCCCCCCGGCGCCCGGCCGCCATCGACTGGCCCGGCAACGTCACCTTCGCCATCGGGTTGATCCTGGTGATGGTGGGCATCACCTACGGGATCCAGCCCTACGGCGGCCACACCATGGGCTGGACCAGCCCTACCGTGCTCGGCGAGCTGGGCGGCGGGGCGGCGTTGCTAGTGGCCTTCGGCTTTGTCGAGCGGGCCAGCGCCAGCCCCATGTTCCGCCTGCGGCTGTTCCGTATAAGGGCTTTCAGCGCCGGCGTCCTGTCCAGCTTCCTCGCCGCCGTGGCCCGGGGCGGCCTCATGTTCATGTTGATCATCTGGCTCCAGGGCATCTGGCTGCCCGAGCACGGTTACAGCTTCTCCCGCACCCCTCTGTGGGCCGGTATCTACATGCTCCCCCTGACCGCCGGCTTCCTCATCGCCGGCCCGGTGTCGGGGATCCTCTCGGACCGGTTCGGCTCCCGGCCGTTCGCCACCGGCGGCATGCTGGTGGCCACCGGCAGCTTCGTGCTCATGGAGCAGCTGCCCATCAACTTCCCCTACTGGCAGTTCGCCCTCTTGTTGTTGTTGAACGGCCTGGCCATGGGCGCCTTTGCCAGCCCCAACCGGGCCGGGGTCATGAACAGCCTCCCGCCCCAGCACCGCGGCGCCGGCTCGGGGATGAACTCCACCTTCCAGAACTCGGCCCAGGTCCTGTCGATCGGCATCTTTTTCACCCTGGTGATCATCGGGCTGTCGGCCACCCTGCCGGAGGCCATGTCCCACGGCCTGATCTCCGAGGGCGTCTCCAAGCTGGAGGCGGCCCGGGTGGCGAGCTTGCCGCCGGTCTCCACCCTGTTCGCGGCCTTCCTCGGCTACAACCCCATGGCCCACCTCCTGCCCGCCGGGGTCCTGTCCAGCCTGAAACCGGCCCAGGCGGCGACGCTGCTCGGGCGGTCCTTCTTCCCCCGCCTCATAGCCCCCCCGTTCGGCAACGGGCTGCACACCGCCTTCGACTTCGCCGCCGGGGGCTGTGCCGTGGCCGCCATCGCCTCGTGGTCCCGGGGCAAGCGTTACGTGTACCGTCCCGCCGTCACGGCGTCGGCCCCGTCCGTTGATGGCGTGCCGGAGGGCGTCGTCCCCCCGGAGCGGGCCAAGGTATGACGGGCCAATGTATGATCGGAGGGAGAGGTTAAGTGCCAGGTGGGCCAATGGTGTCCCGATCTGCACCCCAAGAGTTGGAAGACAACTGAAAGGCGCAGTCGAAGATGCCGAATGCTTTTGGTCCTCATCCGGGCCTGTACCGGCCCGAGTTCGAGCACGACGCCTGTGGTGTCGCCTTCGTCGCTCATCTGCACGGCCGCCCGAGCCACGCCATGGTCGAAATGGGCCTGGCCAGCCTGTGCCAGCTCGAGCACAGGGGGGCTAAGGGGGCCGACCCGGCCACCGGCGATGGCGCCGGCCTGCTCGTGCAGGTGCCGGACCGTTTCCTGCGCTCCCGTCTCGACGTAGAGCTGCCCGAGCCCGGGGCCTATGCCACCGGCATCGCCTTCCTGCCCTCGGGCGCCGGGGAGGCTGACGACGCCTGCGCCCGCTTTGACGAGCTGGCGGCCGAGGAAGGCTTGTCGGTACTGGCGTGGCGGTCCGTGCCGGTAGAGGCGGGCCTGCCCGGGTCGGCCGCCCGAGCCGTGATGCCTGTCTTCCGCCAGGTGGTGGTGGCGGGCCCGGCGGGGGAGAGCGGGCTGGCCCTGGACCGGCGGGCCTACCTGGCCCGCAACCGGGCCGAGCACGAGATCCCCGGCCTCTACTTCGCTTCCCTGTCGGCCCGGACGCTCGTTTACAAGGGGATGTTGACGGCTCCCCAGCTCGGGAAGTTTTACCACGACCTGTCCGACCCGCTGTTCGAGTCGGGCATGGCCCTGGCCCACGCCCGGTTCTCGACCAACACCTTCCCGAGCTGGCCACTGGCCCACCCCTACCGTTATGTCGCCCACAACGGGGAGTTCAACACCGTCCAGGGCAACCGCAACTGGATGCGGACCCGGGAGGCGATGTTGGCCAGCGACCTCTTCCCCGGCGACCTGTCCCGGGTCTTCCCTATAGTCACGCCGGGCGGCAGCGACTCGATGAGCTTCGACGAGGTGCTGGAGCTGCTCCACCTGAGCGGCCGGTCGTTGCCCCACGCCGTGCTGATGATGGTGCCCGAGGCCTGGGAAAATAAGGACGACCTGTCTGCCTCGCGCCGTGCGTTTTACCAGTTCCACGCCTGCTTGATGGAGCCCTGGGACGGCCCCGCGGCCATCGCCTTCACCGACGGCACCATCGTGGGTGCCCAGCTCGACCGCAATGGGTTCCGGCCCTTGCGCTACTGGGTGACCGATGACGACCTCGTGGTCATGGCGTCCGAGGTCGGGGTCCTCGACCTGCCGGCGTCGAAGGTGGTGCTACGCGGGCGGATCCAGCCGGGCCGCATGTTCCTGGTCGACACGGCGGCGGGGCGCATCGTCGACGACGACGAGATCAAAGACGGCCTAGCCGCCGAGCACCCGTACGAGATGTGGTTGGCCGCGGGGCGCATAGACCTTGAGGACCTTCCTCTGCGGCGCGCCCTCACACCGCAGTACTCGCGCCTGGTCAGCTTCCAGCGCCAGTTCGGCTACACCGAGGAGGAGATCCGCCTCGTCTTCGAGCCGATGGTGCGTACCGGCGCCGAACCGTTGGCCTCGATGGGCGACGACACGCCCCTCGCCGTGCTCTCCCGCCGGCCCCGCCTCCTCTACGACTATTTCCGCCAGCTCTTCGCCCAGGTCACCAACCCGCCCCTGGACGCCATCAGGGAGGAGCTCATCACCTCGCTGTCGTCTTCGGTCGGTCCCGAGGGCAACCTGCTGGCCCCCGGCCCCCACTCCTGCCACCAGATCATGCTGCCGGGGCCCGTGCTCACCAACGACGAGCTGGCCACCCTGCTGTACGTCGACGAGGACGGCCTGGTGCCGGGTTGGCGGACGTTCGCCGTCGACGGGCTCTTCGCCGCCGCGGGCGAGGCCCCGGCCGGGGAGCGGCTGCGCCAGGCCCTCGACCAGGTGTGCGCCCAGGTGGAGGAGGCCATCCTCGGGGGGGCGAGCGTCGTGGTGCTCTCGGACCGCCACGCCAACGCCGACTTCGTGCCCGTCCCCTGCTTGTTGCTGGTCTCGGCCGTGCACCACTACCTGGTCGACAAGAAGCTGCGGACGCGGGTCGGCCTCGTGGTCGAAACGGGCGAGGCCCGGGCCGTACACCACGTGGCCTGTCTGATCAGCTACGGAGCCGCCGCCGTCAACCCCTATCTCGCCTTCGACACGGTGGTCGACCAGGTGCGCCGGGGCGCCATCACCGGCATGTCGGACCGCAAGGCCCTGCGCCACTACGTGAAGGCGCTCAGCAAGGGCGTGCTCAAGACCATGTCGAAAATGGGCATCTCTACGGTGGCGTCCTACACCGGCGCCCAGGTCTTCGAAGCCGTGGGCCTGGCCGGCGAGGTGGTCGAGCGCTATTTCCAAGGGACGGTGACCCAGGTCGAGGGGATCGGCCTGGACGGGATCGCCAACGAGGCGCTGGCCCGGCACCGGACGGCCTGGCCCGAGCGGCCCAGCGAGCTCGCCCACCGCGACCTCGAACCGGGCGGCGACTGGCAATGGCGCCGGGAGGGCGAGTACCACCTCTTCAACCCCGAGACGGTGTTCAAGCTCCAGCACGCCACCCGGGCCAAGAGCTACAAGATCTTCAAGGAGTACACGCACGCCGTCGACGACCAGACCCGCAACCTGGCCACCCTGCGGGGGCTGCTGCGGGTGCTCCCGGCGTCCGAGACGGGGCGTAAGCCCGTGCCCCTGGACGAGGTCGAGCCGGTGAGCGAGATCGTGAAGCGCTTCGCCACCGGGGCGATGTCCTACGGGGCCATCTCCCAGGAAGCGCACGAGACCCTGGCCATCGCCATGAACCGCCTGGGGGCCAAGTCCAACAGCGGCGAGGGCGGCGAGGACCCCGAGCGCAACGTGCCCGACGCCAACGGCGACAGCCGGCGCAGCGCCATCCGCCAAGTGGCGGCGGGCCGTTTCGGTGTCACCAGCGGCTACCTCGTCAACGCTGACGACATCCAGATCAAGATGGCCCAGGGCGCCAAACCGGGCGAGGGCGGCCAGTTGCCGGGCAAGAAGGTCTACCCCTGGATCGCCAAAACGCGTTATTCGACGCCGGGCGTGGGCCTCATCTCACCGCCGCCGCACCACGACATTTATTCGATCGAGGATCTGGCGCAGCTGATCTACGACCTGAAAAACGCTAATCCCCGTGCCCGTATCAACGTGAAATTGGTGGCCGAGACCGGGGTCGGCACCGTGGCCGCGGGCGTGGCCAAGGCGCACGCCGACGTCGTGCTCATCTCCGGCCACGACGGGGGCACCGGGGCCTCGCCCATGAGCTCCACCAAGCACGCCGGAGGGCCCTGGGAGCTGGGCCTGGCCGAGACGCAACAGACGCTGTTGCGCAACGGCCTGCGGGACCGGGTCGTCCTCCAGGTCGACGGGTCCATGAAGACGGGCCGCGACGTGGTGGTGGCGGCGTTGCTCGGGGCCGAGGAATACGGGTTTTCGACCGCGCCCCTCGTGGTCGAGGGTTGCATAATGATGCGCGTTTGCCACCTGGACACCTGCCCCGTGGGCGTGGCCACGCAAAACCCCGTCCTGCGCAAGCGTTTCAGCGGCACGCCGGACATCGTGGTCAATTTCTTCGAGTTCATCGCCGAAGAGGTGAGGGAGCTGCTGGCCGAAATGGGCGTGCGGACGCTGGAGGAGGCCATCGGCCACGCCGAGCTGCTGGCCGCCGTGACCCCGCTCGACCATCCCAAGGCCGCCGGGCTCGACCTTTCCCGCATCCTGTGCCCGCCGCCGTCGGGCGTGCCGCTCACCTGCGTGAGCAAGCAGGACCACGACCTTGAGCGCACCCTCGACGCCAAGTTGATCGACGCCTGCCGGGCGGCCCTGGACGATGGCAGCCCTGTGCATGGATCGTGGCCGGTGGCCAACTCCAACCGCGCCGTGGGCACGATGCTCGGCTCCGAGGTGACGCGCCGCTACGGGGAAGCTGGCCTGGCGCCGGGCACCATCGAGCTCGAGTTGTCCGGTTCGGCCGGGCAGAGCTTCGGCGCCTTCCTGCCCCGGGGCGTGACCCTGCGCCTGTTCGGCGACGCCAACGACTATCTCGGCAAGGGCCTGTCGGGAGGCCGCATCGTGGTGCAGCCGGGGGCGGACGGGCCGGACGGTTTCGTTGCCGAGGCCAACATAATCGCCGGCAATGTCGTCGGTTAC
>Ga0182027_10010305_pt1 | contig 13312 bp, 7 predicted proteins | sample 712E1DmetaG_FD_121300 | JGI IMG/M metagenome (GOLD analysis project Ga0182027, IMG submission 121300) | Permafrost microbial communities from Stordalen Mire, Sweden - 712E1D metaG (Illumina Assembly) | ecosystem: Environmental > Terrestrial > Soil > Wetlands > Permafrost | place: Sweden...
ATCCTGAGAGAAGTCGCGGCCGAATTCTCGCGGCCGGTGATGTTGTACTCGATCGGCAAGGACTCGTCGGTGATGCTGCGGCTGGCGCTGAAGGCGTTTTATCCGGCCCAGCCGCCGTGGCCGCTGCTGCACGTGGACACGTCGTACAAGTTTGGGGAGATGATCGAGTTCCGCGACCGGACGTGCGCCGAGCTGGGTCTCAAGCTGATCGTGCATAAGAATACGCAGGCGCTGGCGGAGGAGACGAACCCGTTCCGGCTGGGGACGCAGAAGTGCTGCGCGGCGCTGAAGACGCGGGCGCTGCTGGACGCGCTCAAAGAGGGCGGGTTCGACGCGGCGCTGGGCGGAGCGCGGCGCGAAGAGGAGAAATCGCGGGCCAAGGAACGCATTTACTCGTTCCGCGACGCGCTGGGCCAGTGGGACCCGAAGAACCAGCGGCCGGAGCTGTGGAACCTATACAACGGGCGGATCGACAAAGGGGAAAGCATGCGCGTGTTCCCGCTGTCGAACTGGACCGAGCTGGACGTGTGGCGCTATATCGAACTGGAGCGGATACCGGTAGTGCCGTTGTATTTCGCGAGAGAACGCGAAGTGGTGGAGCGCGACGGAGCGCTGATTCCGACGGAACATAATCTGCCGCTGCGCGCGGGCGAGCGTCCGCAGAAGGTGATGTGCCGGATGCGGTCGCTGGGTTGCACCTACTGCACGGGCGCGATCCGCTCGACGGCGGCGAGTGTAGCGGAGATCATCGAAGAACTGAGAGTGGCGAAGCGGAGCGAACGCGAGAACCGGGCCATCGACCACGACCAGGAAGGCTCCATGGAGTTGAAAAAGAGGGAGGGCTACTTCTGACGATGGAGCCGCGGGATCGAGGTCCGGAGTTGCTGCGCTTCACGACGGCCGGGAGCGTGGACGACGGGAAGTCGACGCTGATCGGGCGGCTGCTGCACGACACGAAGACGCTGTACGAGGACCAGATTGAAGCGGTGCGGCGGGTGTCGCGGGACGGTTTCGAACTGGCGTTTCTCACCGACGGGCTGCGGGCGGAGCGCGAGCAGGGGATCACGATCGACGTGGCGTACCGCCATTTTTCGACGCCGCGGCGGCGCTTCATCATCGCCGACACGCCGGGCCACGAGCAATACACGCGCAACATGGCGACGGGCGCGTCGACGGCGCAACTGGCGGTGATCCTGACCGACGCGCGCAAGGGTGTGCTGGCGCAGACGCGGCGGCACGCGGCGATTGCGCACCTGTTGGGCATCCGGCGGATTGTGGTGGCGGTGAACAAGATGGACCTGACCGGCTTCCGGCAGGATGTCTTCGACGCCCTCAGCCGGACGTTCCGCGAGTTTGTGGAGCGCCTGGGCGAGTGCCACGTGGATTTCATTCCGGTGTGCGCGCTGGCCGGAGACAACGTGGTGGAACGGAGCGCGAACACGCCGTGGTACACCGGGCCGAACCTGCTCGAGTACCTCGAGACCGTCCCGCTGCGGAGCGAAGCGGCCGAGGGGCCATTCCGATTTCCGGTGCAGTACGTGCTGCGGCACGCGGGCGATTTCCGGTCCTACGCGGGCATGGTGGCGCGCGGGCAGGTGAAAGCGGGCGACGCGGTGATGGTGTTGCCGTCGAGGCAGATCGTGCGCGTCCATTCGATGCCCGCGCGGGATGGGGCGCTGGAGCGCGCATATGCGCCGATGTCGGTATCGCTCGAGCTGGACGAGCACGTGGACGCGGGCCGCGGGGACATGCTGGCGGATCCGGCGGATCCGCCCCAGGCGGCACGGCGGATCGAGGCGCGGGTGGTGTGGATGGCCGGCAAACCGCTGGCGCCGCAGACGCCGTACCTGATCAAGCACACGACGCAGATGGTGTGCGCGGAGATGGTGCGCGTTCTGGCCCGGCTGGACCTCGAGACGCTCCGTGAACTGCCGGCCGGCGAGTTGCGGCTGAACGAAATCGGACGCGTGGAACTGGAGACGCACCGGCCCATCTATTGCGATTCGTATGCCGAGAATCGGACCACGGGCAGCTTTATCGTCATCGACCCAGTGACCAATCTGACCCTCGGCGCGGGCCTGATCGAGCGCGCGCTGGACGGTGAGCCGCGGGCGCCGGCGGCCTCGGGCGTCGGGCACAAAGGTCTGACGGTGTGGTTCACGGGCCTGAGTTCCTCGGGCAAATCGACGCTGAGCCAGGCGCTCTACGAGCGGCTGTGGGCCATGGGCCACAAGGTCGAAATGCTGGACGGCGACACGGTGCGGCGCAATCTGTGCAAGGACCTGGGCTACAGCAAACAGGACCGCGACGAGAACATCCGGCGCATCGGATTCGTGGCCGATCTGTTGACGCGCAATGGCGTGGTGGTGCTGGTGTCGGCCATTTCGCCGTACCGGGCGATGCGCGCGGAAGTGCGCGGGATGATCGGCGAGTTCGTCGAGATCTACGTGAACGCGCCGCTGGAGGTGTGCGAACGGAGGGACGTCAAGGGGCTGTACCGCAAGGCGCGCAGCGGGCAGTTGCCGGGCTTCACGGGGATCGACGATCCGTACGAGCCGCCGCAGAATCCCGAGGTGGAGTGCCGCACCGATGGCGAGAGCCTGGCCGAGAGCGTGGATAAAATACTGCGGTATCTCGAATCGCGGCTGGCGTGAACGTTTTTCGCCCGACGGGGCAAAGCGCGGGGGACAGACGGCTCGCGTCGGTTGTGGAGCGACGCGGCGACCGCTCCTTGACAGTCGCGGCTCCGTCAGACAGTCGCGGCTCAGTCGCAACGCACGGCGACATCAGCCCGGTTTTCGAAGCTATACTCGCAGTGACGGCGCGACGGCGCGGGTGGGGCAGTGACGAGGTTGGATTGAGGCGCCCCGGCGTGGTGCTGAACGATCCCAATTCGGACAGTTGGAATGGGTGATGTTTTCGGACGCTCACCACAGGATATTCTCGCGTTGGCTGGTGGCGATTTTCCTGACCACGGTGCTGGCAGTGGGCGGGGCCGGCTACTACGCCTACCGGCAGTCGCGGGCGGCCGCGGAGCAGGAGGTGCGGGACCAACTGCTGGGCGTGGCGGATACGAAGCTGCGCCAGCTTCAGGCGTGGACGGAGGAGCGGTTCGCGGACGCTCGCATGATCTCGAGCGACCAGCCGCTGCTGGCGGCGCTGGACGCGGCAGTCGAGGGACGAGCCAGGCCGCAACAGAAACAGGAACTACGGCAGTGGATGGACGCGCTGAGCGGGGGCGCGCGCTACGCCAACGCATTCCTGTTCGACAATGACGCCAGGTTGGTGCTGCAGTGCGGCAGCGCATACGGCGACCCGGCGCATTTCCGGGAAGTGGTGGAGCAGGCGCGGGCGGCGAAACTGGCCATCCTGCGCGATTTACACGTGGACAGCCACAGCGCCAAATTGCACCTGGGCCTGAACATTCCGCTGCGGCTCGGGGCGGAGAGCGAGACATTCGGCGTTCTGAGCTTGGGCATCGATCCCGAGAGAACCATATTCCCGATTCTGGATCGACCGCCTGTGCCGGCCGGTGGCGGGGACACGGTGCTGGTGCGCCGGGAGGGCGACGAAGCGCTGTTTTTGAACCGGCTCGAACAGAACGGGGCGGCGCGCCAGTCGGTGCACGTGCCACTCAGCCGGGGCGAGCTCGTCACGGTGCAAGCCATCCTGGGAAAAAGAGGGCTGGTGGAGGGACTGGACCGGGGTGGGGAGCCGGTGCTGGCCGCTATTCGTGCCGTGCCGGAGTCGCAGTGGCTGCTCATTTCCAGGATTAGCGTGGAGCGCATCCAAGGGCCGATCCGGCGGCGCGCCATTCAGATTGTGTTCGTCGTCGTGCTGCTGATTCTGGTAGCCGGGCTGGGCGTCACGTTGCTGTGGAGGCTGGAGCGGCTGCGGCTGGAGGAGGCGCGGCGCAAGGTGGAATTGGAAAAAGAGGTACTGGCGAGCCACTACAATTACCTGAGCCGGTCGGCCTTGGACGGCATCCTGCTGTTGGATGAGCGGGGTCTCATTCTGGAGACCAACGAGCGCGCCTTGGAGATGTACGGCTACTCCCGCGGCGAGCTGCTGGGCCTGCATGCGGCGGCGTTGCACAGCGGGGAGGAGCGGGAGAAATTCGAGCAGCACTGGAGGCGCGTCCGAACGGAATCGGGATTGCTCGTCGAGACGCAACACGCGCGCAAAGACGGGACGGTCTTTCCGGTCGAGATCAACGTGCGTCCGATCGTGGTGGAAGGCACGACGTACTACCAGGCGATTGTCCGCGACATCACCGAGCGCAACCAGGCGCGCAAGCAACTGGAGGACGCCAACCGGCTATACGCGGTGCTGAGTGGCAGCAACCAGGCGATTGCGAAGGCCGCCACGGAGCAGGAAGTTTTCGACAGCGTGTGCCGGATCGGCGCGGAGACGGGCGGATTCAAGATTGTGGCGATCGGGATGGCGGACGAGAGCGGGACGTGGCTGCACCCGATGGCGTGCGCCGGGGAAAGCAGCAGCTATGCGCGGTCGATCGAACTCCCGGCCGGTCCCGGCCAGGCGGTTGAGAGTCCTATCGCCAAGGCCTTCCAGACCGGCCAGGTGTGCGTTATCGACGACATCGCGGAAGATCCCAATCCTACACCGTGGCACGAGCGGGCGCGCGCGTGCGGGCTGGGCTCGGCGGTGTGCGTGCCGCTGAGCCGGCAGGGGCGCGTGGCCGGGGTACTGGCCATCTTCAAGGCCGAGCCGCATTTCTCCGTCGAAAGGGAAGTCGCGCTGGTCGAGGAGATGGGGGCCGACATCTCCTACGCATTGGAACGGCTGGATGTAGAGCGGAAGCGCAACGAGGCCGAGGCGGCGTTGCGCGCCGGCGAGCAGCGCTACCGGCAGTTGGTGGAGAGCCTGCCCGGGGGCATCCTGGTCCACCGCAATCTGCGGGTGATCTACATGAGCCCGGCGGGCCTGCGCATGTTCGGGGCGTCCTCGCTGGACGAGGTCGTGGGCCGGTCGCTATTCGACCTGATCCACCCGGACTACCACGAGTCGGTGCGGCGGCGGGCGGAGGCCGGCGCGAGCGCGCCTGCGCGCACCGAAGAGGAACGCTTTGCGCGGCTGGACGGGACGGCGTACGACGTCGAGGTGTCGGCCGTGCCGATCGAGATCGACGGGCAGAAGGCCCGTTTGGTCTCTTTCCTCGACATCACGCAGCGGAAAAAGGCAGAGGAGGAGCGGGCCAAACTCGAACAGCAATTCCTCCAGGCGCAGAAGATGGAGAGCGTGGGGCGTCTGGCCGGGGGCGTGGCTCACGACTTCAACAACCATCTGACCGTGATCAACGGCTACTGCGAGATACTGCTGACTTCGCTGCCGGCGGGCGACCCCATCCGGGCGGATGTGGCCAGCATCCGTAAGGCCGGCCAACGGGCGGCGGAACTGGTGCGGCAGTTGCTGGCGTTCAGCCGCAAGCGCGTGAGCGAGCCGAAACTGGTCGACCTGAACCTCCAGGTGCTGGACTCGCGCCGGATGCTCGAGCGTCTGATCGGTGAGCAGATCGTATTTGAAACCGTGTTCGCCGCGGATCTGGGCGAGGTGCTGGCCGACCCGACGCAGATCCAGCAGATTCTGATGAACCTGGTGGTCAATGCGCGGGACGCGATGAGCGCGGGCGGCCGGCTGACCATCGAGACGCGCAACGTGCACGTGGACGCGGAGCAGGCGGCGCACCAGGCCGGGGCGCGGCCCGGCGATTTCGTGTGCCTGGCGGTATCGGACACTGGCGTGGGCATGGATGCCGCGACCCTGGGCCACATCTTCGAACCGTTCTTCACGACCAAGCCGCTGGCCGTGGGCACGGGGCTGGGCCTATCGACCGTGTACGGGATCGTCCGGCAGAGCAACGGCTGGATCGAAGTCGAGAGCGCGCCCGGTGCGGGGGCCACGTTCCGGATCTTCCTGCCGGGCGTCGCGGGTGGAAGGGCGCCGGAAGCGCACGCCGCACTGGTCGGCAATACGGCCGCAGGATGCGAGACGATCCTGCTGGTGGAGGATCAGCCGGGGGTGCTCGAACTGAGCGCGACCATCCTGAAAGGCCTCGGCTATGCGGTGCTGGAAGCAGCCGGCGGCGTCGAGGCTCTGGCGGTCGCAGCCGCCCATCCGGGCGCGATCGACATTCTGGTTTCGGACGTCGTCATGCCCGGCCTGACGGGGCCGCAACTGGCCCGGGAGTTGCGCGCGCTGCGGCCGCTGGTGAAAGTGCTGTACGTCTCGGGCTACGCGACGGAGGAGCAAATGGGAGAAGCCGTGGCGGGCGAGAATGTCCACCGGCTCTCCAAACCGTTCACGCCCGCGGTCCTGGCGGCCAAAGTGCGCGAGGTGCTGGGCGCGTAGACGCGCATTGCTCACAGGTCGGAAGCGGGCACGGCAGCAGCGTAAATGAAAACGCCCGGCCATGGAAGCCGGGCGTTCTCGCGGTAGGGAGCGGAGCGGAGCGCTCAGTCGCCGAAGCTGCCGATCTCTTCGCGCTTTTCGACCTCGGGAGCCGGCTGCGCAGCGGACTGGATCCCGCCGTTCGCGCCGCCGATCTGCACCAGGTTCAGCTCGGGTTCGTTCAAAACGTGCTTACGGTAGAGCGCCAACATTTTGGCGTTCTCTTCCTCCTGCACCTTCTTCTGACGCTGGTCGCGCGCGCGCATCTTCTCTTCCCGCGCGGTCTTGGCAATGCCGAGTTTGTCGAGGTCGTGCTGCACTTCGTTGGTCACGATCTCTTCGCGTAGAACCAGCGCGTGCTCGGTGGATTGCAAGCCCACCTTTTTTCCGCCGGCGAAGATCTCGTGCCGCCCGTGCTCCTCGTACCACTTGGTGAGGGTCGCGGTCATGTGCATCTTCTCGACGATATTGCGCCAGCCGACGCCGGTGTTGTAGGCGCAGAAGCTGATCTCGCCTTCCTGCGTAGCGTAGGGAATGATGCACTGCTCGGTGCGCCGGAAATCGTAGTTGAACAGATCCTGGAACCACATGCCGGCGATGAACAGGAAATTCCAGCGGTCCTGGCGGCGGCGTTCGATGTCGGCCTTGGTGCGTCCGGCGCCGGTCTGGCCGTAGGTTTCGCCCGTGGCGCCGAAGGTCTTGTCGAATTTTTTCAGCAGGTCGACCAGTTTGAAGTGCTTGGGCGACGTGAAGGGGTTGTAGTTGCGCATCAGCGTCAGCGCCATGCCGGCGACCGAGAGGAAGCGGCCGCGCGCGGCGTCGTTGATGCGCTGGATGTCGCGCGCCAGACGGTCGCCGTTGAGGAACGCGGTCACCGGGACGGCCTCTTTGGTTTCCTTGTCGATCATCAGGCCCATGCCCACGCCGCAGTTGGGATGGCAGCCGCAGCTTAGGTGGCCCCAGTCGGCGGCCGGTCCGTGGACCAGGTCGGCCCAGTCGGAGAAGGTGCCCATGAACGAGATCGGGTACCAATCGCGGGTCGGTTCGCCGAGCCCAGTCTGATTTTTGACATCGTGCGCCAGGTGCGACAGCGTGTAGCGCTGGGCGAAGCGGCGCTCGTCGGTGACGGCTTCGTCGCGGCCTGTGAACGAGACCGGCTGGAAGCTCAGGAAGCTGATCTTCTTCGGATTGTCGAGCGCGAACTGGATGATGCGGCCCACCTGTTCGTTGTTGATGCCGTTGATCAGCGTGATCACCGGCACGATGTCGACGCCCGAAGAGTGCAGGTTCTCGATGGCGCGCAGCTTCACGTCGAACAGGTTGCCCACGGCGCGGTGCGAATTGGCCGCATTGCCGATGCCGTCAAACTGCAGGTAGGCGTAGCGCAGGCCGGCCGCGGCCGCCTGCTCGCAAAACTCCTTCGACTTGGCGAACTCGATGCCGTTGGTCGCCGCCTGGGTCGACTTGTAGCCGACCTCGGCGCAGTAGCGCACCGCGTCCAGAAAGAACGGCGACAGCGTCGGCTCGCCGCCCGAAAACTGCACCGACATCTGGCGGTGAGGCTTGATGCGCAGCGCGTTGTCGAGCATCGTCTTGATGTCTTCCCAGCTCAGCTCATGCACGAAGCCGACCTGGTTGGCATCCATGAAGCACGGGTCGCACATCATGTTGCAGCGGTTGGTGAGGTCGATCGTCAGCACCGCGCCGCGGCCGTGCGTGATGGTCGAGGAGCCGTGATGGTGCAGATCGGCGTCGTTGTGGGCGCGGATGTCGCGGCCCGGGAAGACCTCTTCCAAGTGCTGGAAGAACGCCGTATCGATGGCCATCACGTCCTCGAAATGGCCGTGGATGGGGCAGTCCTTCACCATCAGGATCTTGCCGTCGCGCTCGATCACCTGGGCCTTGATCTCACCCGGGCGCTCGTTGACCAGGACGCTGACGTCCTTCTTGCCGTCGATAACCTGCTGGCGGATCTCCGGAATACACCTGGGGCACAGCGAATCCGTCGTGCGGGGCCAGCCCAGTTTGGGCTTCATCTTCTCGTACGACTTCAGCAGCGGCTGGTCGGACCACTTGGGCGTAAAACCAGGATTCTGCTTGATCTGATTCAGCGCGTCAAAGGCCTGCCAGATGACGTTCGCAGCCACGGAAGCTGCCTTTTCGACATACTTTACCGGTTTATGCATGAGTTCGATCGACTCCTCACCACAACGTACGGACGGTTTTCTTCTCGTTCGAATTCTACAGAAAACAAGCTCAAAGGAGTACAAACTCCGGTCGAATGGCGCGGATTAGACCCCGATTGGTAATATGCCGCGTCGAACGGGAGGCGTATGCCGCACGCCGGAGCGTAGTAGCATGATTTGCATGGAGATAGCCGCGCCCCGTGAGGTTCCCACACCAGCCCGCTTCGTGGAGCAGGCCCGGACCTGCGGGTTCGAACTGGCGGGCGTGGCGGAGGCGCTCCCAGCGGGGGAGTTTCCATTTTATCGTCAATGGGTTGCGGCGTGTCTGGCGGGACCGATGGGCTACCTGGCGGACGCACGCATGGAAGCCCGCGCCGATCCGCGCCACCTGCTGGAGTCGGCGCGCAGCGTCCTGTGCGTTGGTAAGTTATACAAAACACAGGAGCCAGACCCGACGCCGGGCGCCGGGAAAGTCTCCCGCTACGCGTGGGGCGCCGGCGATTACCACGCTATCCTGCGCACCGCGCTGGAGCGGCTGGCGGCGAGTTTGAAGGAGTTCTGGGGCGAATTCGAGTACCGGATCTGCGTGGACACCGCTCCGCTGCTCGAACGGGCTTATGCCCAGGCCGCCGGACTGGGCTGGATCGGCAACAATACGTGCCTCATCAACCAGCCGCTCGGGTCGTGGTTCTTCCTCGGAGAAATCCTTATTTCCGTTGCACTTCCAGCCGACGCGCCGCCGCCCGGGCGGTGCGGCTCCTGCACCCGTTGCATCGACGTCTGCCCGACCCGGGCGCTGGTCCCCAACGCGGGCGCCCCCGGGCCGGCCTGGCAGTTGGACGCCCGGCTGTGCATCTCCACGCTGACCATCGAGCAGCGCGGAGCGACCCCCGAGCCGACGCGCGCGGGGCAGGGAAATCATCTGTTCGGATGCGACCTGTGCCAGGAGGTTTGCCCGTGGAACCGGCGCGCGCCCTCCACGCTGGAAAGCGCGTTTCAACCGCTGAATGCACGGCTGGATCCCGATGAAATGGCGGCTCTGAGCCGCGCGGAGTTCCGGGCGCGGTTCCGGCAGACGCCGCTCTGGTGGGCGCGCTACGAAGGCTGGCTGCGCAACGTGGCCACGGTGATGGGCAACTCGGGCGACCGGCGCTACCGGGCGGCGCTCGAGCGCCTGGCCGCGTCGGACGCCGCAGGCGTGGCCGAAGACGCCGCAGGCGTGGCCGAAGACGCCGCAGGCGTGGCCGAAGACGCCGCAGGCGTGGCCGAACACGCGCGTTGGGCGCTGGACCGGCTGCGGGAACCGGGCGCTGCGGCGCCGGATCCAAACACGCCCGGCGTGGAATGATGGAAAGCGGATGAAGTCCATTGCGCTGCTGCTGGCATCTCTGGCCGCAACCTCGCCTGCCACTACGAACGACTCCCGAGCCGCGAGTTTCGGAGCCGCGAGTTTCAGAGCCGCGACCGTAAGGGAGCGGGTTCCGGCCGCTGGCTCGCGCATGCAGTTCTATAACGAGTTCACGGCCGCGAGTTTCAGAGCCGCGACCGTAAGGGAGCGGATACCGGGACTTCTCCAACCGGACACCCCTCATGGCGCTGCGGCGCCGTCCATCCGGACGCCGCACGACCCGCTGATTGAAGCGGGTTTCGACCATTTCTACAACCTCGAGTACGCCGCGTCGATCGCCATCTTCCAGCGCGCTATCGAGGCTGCGCCCGAGGACGCGTCCCGCTACAACCACCTGGCCGAGGCCGTTCTGTTCGGCATGATGTACCGTTCGGGCGCGCTGGAGAGCCAGATGGTCACCGGCGGCAACCCGTTTCTGCGCCGGCCGAAGATGGAGCCGACGCCCGCGGAGCAGCGCCTGTTCACGACCTCCATCGACAAGGTGCTGGAGCTGACGCTCCGGTCGCTCGGGAAGAACCCGAATGACGAGGATGCGCTGTACGCCGAAGGCGTGGCCCTGGGTTTCCGCGGGACCTACGACTACCTGGTGCGGAAGGCCTGGCTGGACTCGCTGCGCGAGGTCACGGCCGCGCGCAAGCTGCACAACCGCGTCACCGAGATGGACCCGGCGCGCGTGGACGCCCGCATGATGCAGGGGGCGCACGATTATCTGGTCGGCTCGCTGCCGCTGGTGTACCGCATGATCGGCTTTCTGGCCGGCTTTCACGGGGACCGCGAGCAGGGCATCCGGACGCTGCGGCTGGTGGCCGAAAAGGGCGTGGATAATAAGGTGGATGCGCAGATCCTGCTGGGCGTCATCGACCGCCGCGAGCGGCGGCCGTGGGAGGTGATTCCCGTTCTGGAAAGCCTGCACGCGCGCTACCCGCGCAATTTCCTGGTCCTGTTCGAGCTCTCGCAGATGTACGCCGACATGGGCGATAAGGCCAAGGCGCTGGCGCCGCTGGAGACGATCGAGCGCCTGAAACAGAGCGGCGCGCCGGGCTTCCGGATGCTGCCCGAGGAGCGGATCGAGTTCGCCCGCGGCAACCTGCTGTTCTGGTATGAGGACTTCGACGCGGCGATCCGGATGCTCGAACAGGCCACCGCGCGGGCCGAGGCGCTGGATCCGAACTCCGGCCCTTCGGCGTGGCTGCGGCTGGGCCAGTGTTACGACATCCGCGGGCGGCGCAAGTTGGCGTTGCAGGCCTACACCCAGGCGGTCGCTTTCACCCCCGCCAGCGACCCCGCGCGGGAGGCCCGGAAGTACCTGTCGTCCCCGTTCACGCTGGCTCAAAAGCACGAAATCGACCGCGCCACCAAACTGCAGGCGCCGTAACCTGGCGGGACGCTCCTTCTGGGGCTTGACACGGGGCCTATGCTGGGGGTGATAGCCTGTCCTGGGGCGCGGCATCCATGCTCTTTGAAAATGCGAATATTGGGCGAATAATCTATCTAACGATAATCTTTTAAGAGACTGATTCTAAAAAGCAAACCCAACAATTGGCTTTGTTCCTCCATTTTTTTGTTTTTACGCTCCCGCGGATCGCGCTCTGGATGCGGCGGCAGATTCCCGGCCAGCGACTCGGTTGCGAATTGGGCGTGGCTTCGTGTTATCCTCCGACCCATGGGCTTAGCAAAGGAATTCAAAGAGTTTGCCATGAAAGGCAACGTCGTCGACCTCGCCGTGGGCGTGGTGATCGGCGGCGCCTTCGGCAAGATTGTCAACTCCCTGGTGGAGGACATCGTCAACCCGCTGGTCGGCATGCTGACCAGCGGCGTGGACCTGGCCAACCAGTTCGTGGTTTTGCGCAACCCCAAGAATGCGGCCTTCGCCAATCTGGCGGAAGCCAAGAAGGCCGGCGTCGTGGTTCTGGGCTACGGCAACCTGGTCAACAACGCCGTGCAGTTCCTGATCGTCGCCTTCGCCATCTTCCTGGTCATCAAGTGGGTCAACCGCTTTACCAGGCTGGAAGGCGACAACCTGCCCAAGTTGGTGGTTTAGGCGGCCGTTGCAATCGCCCTCCGGCCTACCCGCGCGGCGGCCGGCGAGCGCGCAACATCGGAAAGAAGTGTAACCCGCGTGGTTAACGGCAACTGAGCTCTGGGCAGTCCGGCCCGTGCGACACTTAGAGCATATGAAGCTGGCGGCATTGGTCGCCCTGAGTCTCATGGTATTGGGTCCGCTGGCGATCCCCGCGCAGTATCGCCGGCGTGGGGTCTATAACAACAACAACGGCGCCGTCATGCCGGGTCCGGTCGCCGACGTCAGCATCGACGTGCAAGGTGTGTTGAAGGGCCTGTCCAAGAAGGAACTGCTCGTCGAGACGGGCGAAGACCACACGATCAGCCTCCGCCGCACGTCCAAGACAAAGTTTTTCCGTGAAGACAAGCAAGTGAAGGCCGACGACGTGGCTCTCGAAGAGAAGGTCAGCGTCGAGGTCGCCCAGGACAAAGACGCCAAACTCATGGCCGTGATGGTGAAGCTGGGAGCCCCGGGAAAGCCGGGAACTCTGAAACAACGCTGACGTTGCTTCCCGGGCCGCTGTGCATAGCGGAAGCTTCGTGAAGCTGTGTACGATCCGGCACATGGGTAACGAAGCCTGCTAGTGTCATGTCTCGCAGATTCCTTGACACGTCACCGGCCATTCACCGTGGCGCAGGCACTCGTGCCTGCCGCGTCGACATTCGTGTCGACGCTCGGCCGGCGCTGTCAATCCTTGACTGAGACACTACACTAGCCACATAGATTGCACTTTGTCCCGCTGTTCCTGAGCGTTGGTGCTCACTCGCCCGCATGCGCCTGGAGCCTGCTTGCGGGATGATGAGGTAGAGGCACATCAGCTTCCCGATTATGCTCGAACCTTCCATCTTTCGCGAATACGATATTCGCGGCCTGGCCGATCTCGAATTGCCCGATGCGGGCATCGAGCAACTGGGGCGCGGGTTGGGGACTTTCCTGCGCCGCAACAAGGGCGGGCGGGTCAACGTCGGGCGCGACGTGCGCCTGAGCTCGCCGCGCTTGCTGGAGGCCATCGTGCGCGGGTTGAGAGCGGCCGGCTGCGACGTGACGTCGATTGGCGCGGCGCCGACGCCGCTGCTGTATTACTCGGTGCATCGCCTGGCGGCCGACGGCGGCGTGATGATCACGGGGAGCCACAATCCGCCCGAGTACAACGGCTTCAAGACGATGATGGGCGACGGGACCATTTACGGCCCCGAGATTCAGGAGGTCGCGCGCATCGTCCGCGACGAGGACTATGAAAGCGGCGCG
>Ga0182027_10010306_pt1 | contig 13311 bp, 6 predicted proteins | sample 712E1DmetaG_FD_121300 | JGI IMG/M metagenome (GOLD analysis project Ga0182027, IMG submission 121300) | Permafrost microbial communities from Stordalen Mire, Sweden - 712E1D metaG (Illumina Assembly) | ecosystem: Environmental > Terrestrial > Soil > Wetlands > Permafrost | place: Sweden...
ACCGCCTTGCGTCCTGCGCGCGACATAAAATGAAAATTGATGCCATTCTTTCACCGGCGGAACTGCCCGCGCTCGCGAAACGCGATTTGCGCGACGCCACCTGCGTCGTGTTCGACGTGCTGCGCGCCACAAGCACGTTTGTGACCGCGCTGCACAACGGCGCAAAGGCCATCGTGCCCGTCTCCGAAATCGCCGAGGCCCTGGCCCTCCGCCAAAAACAGCCGGACATTCTGCTCGGCGGCGAACGCGACGGCGTGAAAATCCGCGCCGGCCAAACCGGCGGCACTGATTTTGATCTCGGCAACTCGCCGCGCGAATACACGCCGGAAAAGATCCGCGGCAAAACGATTGTTTCGACGACGACGAACGGCACTCGCGCGCTGCGCGCGTGCGCGCATGCGCAAACGGTTTTGGCCGCTTCGTTTTTGAATCTCACGGCCACCGCACAATTCATCCGCTGGCTTCACCCGGCGCAAATCGTGCTCGTGTGCGCGGGCACGCGTGAAAACATCGCGACCGAGGACGTGCTGGCGACGGGCGCATTGGGCGAAATGTTGATTCGGTGCGGCGAGACTACTGGCGAGCCGAAAGGGGAACAAAATCCGCAGCGTTCCGGCTCGCGAGTACGCTCGCCCCACCAAAACGCAGCCTATGAATTTTCGGATTCGGTCGAAACCGCCCGCAACGCCTGGCGGAAGGCGAAGTCCAATCTGTTTGAAGTTGTTTCGGAGGCTGAAAATGCGCGGCGATTGCTGGCCATTCCCGAATTGCGCGATGACGTGGCGTTTTGTCTGCGACCGGACGTTTATAATTTGATCGCCGCGCTTGGCCGCGACGGCGCGATTCGAATTTTAATTTGAGATTGGTGCGCCCAGCGCCTGCAATTTCGTCTTGATTTGGGGGTCGCCGGGTTTGAGCCGCAACGCTTCCTGATAACACCGCACTGCTTCGTTGGTTTGCCCCTGCTTCACCAGGGCATCGCCCAGGTTGCTGTAAATCTGCGGGTTGCCGGGTGTGATGCGGAGGGCTTCGCGGAAATGCCGGACGGCTTCATCGAATCTTTTTTGGATGAACAAAACCGTGGCGAGATTGTTGTGCGCGTCGGCGTAATCCGGATTCAGTTTCAACACCGCCTCGAAACATGCGATGGCTTCGGCGAATTGTTTCTTCGTCGCCAGCGCGAAGCCAAGGTTGTTCAGGATGTCGGCCTGGTCCGGGGCGGCTTGCAGGGCGCAACGGTAATTGCCGATGGCCTCGTCCCAGTTGCCCAGCTTGGCGAAGGCGTTGCCCAGATTGTAGAGCGCGTCCGGATTGTCGGGCCGGATTTGCAACGACTGGCGGAACCAGTCCATCGCCCGGGTCACTTCCCCGTTTTTCGACAACCAGGTGCCGAGGTTGTTGCAGGCGACGAAATTATTTTCCGTTACCGCCAGGGCATGCCGGCAAAGCGTTCCGCTGTCTTGCCAATAACCAATCTGGTCCCGCGTCCGCAGGCCGCAGGCCGTCAGAAGAACGACCGCCAGAATGCCGGCGACCGGTTTGGGCAGCCGCCAGCTTGCACACATCGCAGCCAGGCCCCAGGCCGCAATCATGAAAATCCCGATCAGGGGCAAATAGGTGTACCGGTCGGCCATGGATTGGTTTCCCACCTGGACCAGCCCAATCACCGGAACCAGCGTCCCGACAAACCAGAACCAGCCGGTGGCGGCGAAGGGAAACCGGCGGGCTTGCAGACCAGCCACGGCACAGAGACCGACAATCAACGCCACGGCATAAATGATGAGCAACCCATCCCAATGGTCCGGATACGGATACGGATTGGCGAGCGGGCTGGGCCAGAAGGTCTTGGCCAGATACCGGGCATAGGCAACAAAGGTGTTTTCCACCCGTTGGGCCAGTGAAATTTTCACCAGCGTCACCACCGCGCCCCCCTTTTGCTGCGCGATGAATGTTACCACACATGAAATCGCGCTTAGCAGGAAGAATGGAATTTTTTCCCAAACCAGACGTAAAGCCGTAAATCGCAAATCGTAAATCGTAAATCGCTTCAACGGCCACCAATCCAGCAACAGCATCAGAAACGGCAGCGTCACCAGCATCGGCTTGCTCATCAGCCCAAGGGCGAAAAAGAAAAACGCCGACCAATAACACCTTTGGGCGTTGGATGTTGGATGTTGGCTGTTGGCTGTTTTCCCTCCCTGCTCCCTGTTCTCTATTCCTTGCGCAAAACCCACATAGGCCCACAACGCCAACAGACCGAAGAACATGCTCAAAACGTCTTTGCGCTCTGAAATCCACGCCACCGATTCCACGTGCAACGGATGCAGAGCAAACAGCGCCGCCACAAACGCGCTCCGCCACGTCGTCCGGGTCAGCCGCCGGAGCAATAGAAAAACCAGCACCGTGTTGGCCAGATGAAACAACAGGTTGGTGATGTGCGGACCGGCCGGCCCCTGGCCAAACAAGTTCACGTCGAGCATCAACGACAGCCAGGTCAGCGGATGCCAGTTGCCGGTTTGCCCGGTGGTGAACGCCCAAATGGCGTTGCCCGGCGTCAGACCGGCCAGGACGTGGGGATTGGACGCGAAATACTCCGGGTCGTCGTAATTCAGGAACTCGCAACGTGTGACCGGCCAGTAAACCGCCAAAGTCACCGCCGCCAGCAGCAGGCAGAGAACAATCGGCTGGGCGAACCCGCTGGCTTTGCCGGCGGGTTTAAAATTTTTCGATGTCATTTGTTCACTCACGTCAATTTCCACAAGGCGCGCAGACGGCTTGTCCGCAGGTCCGAAGTTGAAGTTCAAACTTTTTGCGCTCCCGACAAGCGAAGCTTGAACTCGAGCTCCGGCTTCACCCCTCAAATTCCGATTCCTACCGGGATGGAACCAGCTTTTCAATTTGAAATTTGCACGCCCAACGCCTGCAACTTCGCCTGGATTTTCGCGTCGCCGGGTTTGAGCCGCAACGCTTCCTGATAACTCTTCACCGCTTCGGCGGTCTGCCCCTGCCTCGCCAGGGTGTCGCCAAGGTTGACGCAAATCTGCAGGTCGTCTGGTATGACGCGCAACGCCGCCCGGTAATGTTGCACGGCTTCATCAAATCGTTGTTCCATGAACAGAACCGTGGCCAGGTTGTTGTGCGTGCTGGCGGAGTCCGGGTCCAACTTCAAGGCCGCCTCGTAACACGCAATGGCATCGGCAAACTGCTTCTTCGTCGTCAGCGCAAAACCGAGATTGTTAAGGATGTCGGCCTGGTCCGGGGTGGCTTGCAGGGCGTGACGATAGCTGCTGATCGCGTTGTCCCAGTCACCCCGCTGGGCGAAGGCATTACCCAGGTCATACAGAACGTCTGCATCGTCAGGCTTGATCTGCAATACCTTGAAGTAGTAATCCATGGCTTCGGTCATGCGTCCCTGGCGGGAGTAGAAGGAGGCGAGTTTTTTGCAGGCTACGATGTTATTTTGGGTCACAGCCAGCGTGTGCTGCCAGAACGATTCGTTATTTCGCCAATACGAGACTTGGATTCGAGCACAGGCGATTAAAACGGCGATAATCATTGTCCCTCCAACAATTAAAACCAGGCGGCCATGTCGCCACGAAGAACACAGTTCCGCCGTGGCCCAAGCGGCCAGAATATATAATCCGATTTGTGGCAAATAGGTATAGCGATCCGCATGCACATAGTATGAAATTTGAACCATCCCGATGACCGGAACCATCATCCCCAAATACCAGAGCCAGCCAGCCACCAGATAACGATGCCTCCTAAAAGCAAATACACCCACAGAAATGACGGTCAATAGCATCGCCGAAACAGTCACTTTCCATATCGCCAAGGGTGTTGCCAGGTAAGGAATGGCCAACCCCGCCGGCCAAATCATTTCTTGTAAATAAACAACATAAGAAACCACGGCATTCCCCAGCCGAAACGAAACCGGCATCCAGTCAAGGTTGTTAACCTTCTCCGGCGCCAGAAAGGTTGCCACGCACGAGGCCGCCGAAAGAAGAAATAACGGAATCTTTTCGACAAGCAATGGGCGCAAAGAATGTGGAACGGCGGGTTCAAGCCGGCCAAGCGGCCAGTAGTCCAGCAGCAATAATACAAACGGCAATGTCACAAGCATATTTTTTGACAAAAGCCCCAAAGCAAAAAGCAACACCACAGTTGCATAACGAATCCATGATGGCGGATGGCGCACATAGCGCACATAGGCTCCAAGGGTCAGCACAAAGAAAAAACCGCTCAACACGTCTTTACGTTCCGACACCCACACCACTGACTCCACCCGCAACGGATGGATGGCAAATATCATCGCTACAAATGCACTGCGCCACAAAGCGCCGGTCATCTGCCGCAGCACAAGAAACAGTAGAATGGCCGTGGCGGCATGGAACAGAAGATTGGTCATGTGATGACCATGGGCGTTCAGCCCGTAAAGCTGGCAGTCCAACATGTGTGAGAGCCACGTTAGCGGATGCCAGTGGCCAATTTGACCATAAATAAACGCCCAGCCAAATCCCGTCCATGTCATCCCTTTCTGGACCATCGGGTTCTCATAGACATATTTATCGTCGTCGTAGTTGATAAACCCATACCCAAGCGCCTGACCGAAAACCATCCAGACGGCCAGCGCAATGAAAATGCAAATCCCGGCAATTTTCCAAATGGAGGACTTTTCTCCTGCTTTGTTATTCATTGGTGCTTGCCAAACCACTTTGTATTCCTCGCATCAAACCACAAATTCCAGTTCCTGCCGGTGCGGTATCAAGCCGCGCTCAAAGGCCTGGCCCAGAAACCGGCGGATGGCTTCCCTGCCCCGCTCGCCGTAATCGAGCGTCCAGTGGTTCACATACATCCCGACAAATTTGTCGGCGAGATCGCAGCCCATGTCACGGGCAAATTGCAGCGCGTGCTGCACCGCCTCAGCCCGATGATCGAGACTAAACTGGATGCTCGCGGTGAGAATCCTGGAAATTTCCCGTCGCGCCGCCAAATCGAATTTTTTGTGAATGACATTCCCTCCCAGTGGCAGCGGCAAACCGTCGTTTTCCTTTCCCCACCACACCCCCAAGTCTTCGCATACCACCAGGCCCTCATTTTGATACGTCAACTGGCCCTCGTGAATGATAAGACCCACGTCCGCCGCCCCGGACCGGACCGCCTGAAAAATATGGTCGAACGGCATGACGACGTAGTCGAAGTGCGAGGTTTGTTGGATGTTGGATGTTGGATGTTGGATGTTGGATGTTTTCCCACATTGTTGCGGCAACGTGTCACCCAGCCAGAGTTGTAACGCCAGAAACGCGCTGGTCATGGCACCGGGGACGGCGATTTTTTTCTTCGCAATCTCCGCCTTGGAAAATTTCTGCCTGGCCACCAACATCGGGCCGTAACCATCGCCCATGCTCGCCCCGCTGGGCAGCAACGCGTATTTATTGCTCACATGGGCATAGGCGTGGATGCTGACGGCGGTGATGTCGAGTTCCCCGCGCGTGGCGCGCTCGTTCAGCGTCTGGATGTCCTGCAAAATGTGCTCGAACCGGTAGCCCTGCGTCGGGATTAAATCCTTCGCCAGCGCGTAAAACATGAAGGCGTCGTCGGGGTCTGGCGAGTGGCCGAGCGTCAACGTCGTTTGCTGCATGAACGCAGCCTAAACCACGCCGCGCCAACTGTCACGATGAGATGGCGTGGCGCGCGTTGCGGCCTCTGGGAGCGCTCGGCGTCCCCGCCGGCTTGCCGCACAGATCGGTTGGCAGTGTCCCGATATCGCTTTTCGGAACGGTTGCCAATTCCAGCAATCCCCGGTTTACTACGCCATGCTGTTTGACCGGATTTTCGGACCCAGGACGCCACCGGCTTCCCCGGTTGTCCATTTGTCGGTGGGGCCGCGACCATTGCCGCTCCTGATGGTGCGCAATCCGCGCGCCCGCCGCTATCTGCTCCGGTTGCGTCCCGATGGCACCGCCCGCGTTACGATTCCCCACGGCGGCTCAACGGCGATGGCCCGACAGTTTGTCGAACGCCATACCGCCTGGCTGGAACGCGAGTTTCAGCGGCTCCAGGCGCAACCACGAAAACCGGTGGCCTGGACGATTGGGACGGAGATTTTCCTGCGTGGCAACGCGGTCCGCATTGAAGCCGGGTTCAACGGCGTAGCTGGAACCGTCCGCTTCGGCGGCGAGTCGGTCCGGGTCTCGGACACGGCGGCCGATTTGCGCCCCGCCATTGAAGGCCATCTTCGCCGACTGTCCACGCGCGAATTGCCGCCGCGCGTGTTGCATCTGGCCGCCCGGCACGGATTGATCGTGCGCCGCATCACGGTGCGCAACCAGAAATCACGTTGGGGTTCCTGTTCGCGACGCGGCACGATTTCCCTGAACTGGCGGCTCATCCAGACCCCTGCTTTCGTCAGTGACTACATCTGTCTGCACGAACTGATGCATTTGCGGCAAATGAATCATTCGCTCCGGTTCTGGCGGGAAATGGAGCGCGTTTGTCCCGATTACCGGATGGCCAAACGCTGGTTGAAAGAACACTCCGGTCTGTTGCGATAACCATTCTTCCATCAGACGTTTAAACCGTGTCAGGGGCAAATCACTAATGCTGGTTCTTGCTCAAGACCATCGGGCCGACCCAGCGCGTGTTGTATTTTGCCATCCAGTCGTTGTTGAGTCCGGCCGGTCGTTGCTGGTGGTCGTAGGCCTGATCGTCCATGCCGTGAAACGGCAACGGCTCAACCCGCCAGCCCTGGCCGACATGAAAATCCGCGTCTTTGTCCCAGCCGACAGTATAAAGGAAAAAATCGCGGACAAAACCGGCGGCCCTGGCCGGCAGTTGTTCCGCCTGGAAGGACAGGGCAAGTTCGTCGCCGCCGTTTAGAAGCACCAGCGCGTCGTCGCTTTTTTGAACCAGTTCGTCCACCGCGCCATATCGCGTACACCAGCCGGATGGTGTGCGCCGCCAGGGCGGTTCGGATCGGAGTTGGTCGTAAACCGGCGTGAGCGGCAGCGAAGGAGGCAGCGAGGCAAATTCGCTGAATCCCCGCCAGTGCAAATCACTGTGCCCGGGAGTCAGGGAAACTTGCTGATTCTGGTCCGTCGCAACCTTCTCGCAAAGACAGGCGAAATCCCAGTAGAGTTCAAACGCCGTCGTCAGCCGGAGCCGGCGCGCGCCCGACGGCAGTTTTTTCTCCAGGTCAACGAGGATGGTCTTGGTCTTGCCCGCTGGCGTGCCCACGTCAACATCAACTTTTTTCCACGAACCATCCGGCAATTCGGCTTCGAGCTCGGGGAAAGGAAACGGCAGATTCGGGTCGAGCGACGCCGCCACGTTCGCCATGCCGCCGCCGAAGCGCAGCCAGCCGTTCAAGACCAGGACGAGCGGACGGTCGGCGGGCAGTTCGCCAAAATCCATCGTCACGGAAAACGGTTCGGCCAGTCCGCGCAATTGCGGTTCGCGCAATTGCACCGGCGAAACCATCCGGCCATCCGTCTTCGCCAGTGCCTCGGTCACATCCAGCCCATCGCTGCGGGTGGCGTGTTTGAGTGGAGCCACCGGGCGCAGAGTCCAGAGTTCGTGCGGCGGGAAGGGTTTGCCCGGAAGCATTTTGCTCGTCGGACAAACCAGCGTTCCGGCCGGATGGTCCACCACCACCAGCCTGGCCTCGTCGAGATAAAGCACTTCGCGGAGTTCCTCGGTGATCCTGACTTCGTACGCACCGTCCTTCGACGGAAATTGTTGTTCGCCTCCCAGTGCCAGGAATTCCTCCGGATCGGATTCGACGTAGCGGGTCTTGCTGACCGGCAGGCCGAGGGGCGACGCGCCGAGGATGTCGGTCACAAATTTGAACCGCTGGCCGTCCCAGGCGTAAAGATAAGGGCACGAGCCGCTGGGCAGGGTCAGTTCGTCGAGCGTCAATTGATTGGTCGGGACCGCCACGTCCACCAGCGTGCTGGAGAGGTCAAACCAGCGCGTTTTGAGCGCGTCGAGTTTGTCGTGCTTGCCGACGCCGATCTCCAGGGGAAATTCTTGCAGTGTGCGGATCGTCCGCCAGTTGCCGGACGCCAGTTCCACGCGCACGCCGAGCGCGCTGGCGTTCGAGCGGTTGCCCACCAGCCGCAGCTTCAGTTGCTTGTTCGCGTTGCCGCCGTCGTTTCGCAAAAATTGCAGGCCGTTGGGCGTGCTGGCGACCAGGTCCGTGTCGCCGTCGCCGTCAAAATCAGCCGCCACCAATGCATCCACCGGGCCAATTTTATCCAGGCCAAGATCGGCGGTGACGTCGGCGAACCCGGCCTTGCCCAGATTGCGCCAGACCCGCACGCCATTGCCGTAAGCAATCACATCCAGCCAGCCGTCGTTGTCATAATCCACGAGCAAAATCCCCTTCACCTGCAGTCCGCGCAACGGCAGGGTCAACCGTTCCGTCATGCCGCCAAAAATGATGGTGATCTCGCGCTCACCGGCCACGACGAGGTCGGCGCGCAAGTCGTTGTTCAAGTCGGCCACGGCGATTACGTTTCCCACCGGCCAGTCCGCCGGCGAATTGGTTTCCACAAAAGTACCCGCGCGTTGTTTGGGGAAGAAAATAGGCGGCCTGCCGTCGCGGGTGACAAACACGCCCGGCACGTCCGCGTTGTTCCAGTCTTCCACGGCCACGTGTTCAGCGCCCGCAAACGCGGCGGGCAGACCCGAATTGGCGGTGTTATCCTGCAGGTAAAAGTTTCCGAGATTCTGATAAACGCGCAGTCCGCTGCCGTCCGGCAGAACCGCCAGCAGATCGAGTTTGCCCGTAAAATCCAGGTCCGCCAGCACGCCGTCGCGCGCGCTCAAGTTTTCCAGCCCGGTAAACGGCGTGAAATCGCGGGCCTGACCGTTGGCGGCGAATTTGAAGGCTTGCGACGCCTGGTCGCCGAGCGCGATCACATCCTCAAACCGGTCGTTGTTCATGTCGCCCACCAGACAGCGGCGGTAGGTCACGCCAGGTTTGGCGGGCAGGAGTTCGCCGAGCGGTTCGAACCGTCCGTTTTGATTGCCCAGGACGCGAAAGCCTTTTTTGCCTTCCATCACAAAAAGGCTGTTGCGTCCGTCGTGGTTGCAATCCAGCACCGCCATCGGCCCGTGATAATTTGACGGCTGGCTGAACGCGGTGGCGGTGGCATCCGTGAAATGCACCGGCACACCGCGGCGTTCGGGTTGTTCCAGAACAAATGCCATCTGCGGTTGCGTGTATTTGCAGCGCTCGAAGGTGGCCGGACTGCTCAAGCCGCCGGGATTTTTGGCCAGGATTTTCTGGTGCTTCTGCATTTCCCGCGCGGCATCCTCCACGCGGCCGGTGCGCTGGTAAAGCTGGCTGAGCTGGTAGTGAACGGAAGGATGGTCCGGCTCAAAACGCACGATGTTTTCAAATTCGCTGATGGCTTCGTCGAGATGGCCAAGTCTCGCCTGCGCCAGGCCGAGTTGGAAATGCACGGCGGTCACGACGTTGTCAATTTGCTCGGATTGCTGGAGGGCTTGGACGGCCGGTTCCGCCTGGTTCAAGCGCAAATGAGCGCAGCCCATCAGGTAATAGGCCGCCGCGCTGTTGTGATCGAGGTTGAGAGCCTGCCGGCACTGGGCGATCACGTTCGAGCAGTCCCCGGCAAGCAGGCAGGCGTTGGCCAGATTCAATCGTGCGTCAAGATTTTCCGGCGCCAGTTTTATCACCTGCAGGTAAGCGGCGATGGCGTTGGTGGCGTCGCCTTTTTCCAGATAACCGTTGCCGCGCGTCATCAAGCGCGTAAAGCCAGTTTCACCCCGGGTTGGCCACAACAGGAGAATGGCCAGCGCCACCAGGCAGAGTCCGAGCACGATCCAAATCAAACGTTTTGACATAGGGCGAATTCGTTCGTTCGCTCCCACGGAGCATGGCTGCTTACCGTGGTGAGTCATCTGTGCCTACTTAACCGCGAAATGGAACGAAGGGAAAGCGCAAATTTGGGGCGCGTCGCAAGCCGGGCGCGATTTGAGGGGCACTGCTCCCGTAGTGGCGGCCATCCCTGGCTGCCGTATTGCCCGGCCTCCAGCCGGTTGGTCTGATTTGGAAGCGAGGTTATGACATGGGTTCGGTTTTTGAGGTCCGGGCGGCAAAAGGGATGCCGCCGGATACGGCAGGCAGGATGCCCGCCGCTACAGATCGATGGCGATGCCAATGTGCGCCCGTCACCGCGCGGCGAAGAGTGATTCCGCTTCTTCGTGCCGCCCGATGGTCCGGCCACCCCTTTTTATCCGCTCATCCCCAAAAGCCAACCGCCCATCCCAGAATGATTTAGCGGCAAATGATTATATCGTAGTTTAATCCATGAACCGACTCTAAGCAGCGCTAATGACAATATAAAAGCCAACTCATAGTCGTTGTTGATGGGCAGATCCGATGTCTTTCTTCCACGACGCCCGGCACAGGCTGCCGGCCCAACTGGCGCCCGATTTTTTATGAACAACCCCAAATGTTATTTATGCCGGTTTGCCGCCGTCATCGCGGTTTGTGTTGTTTTGGCGCTCGCCGCCATCGCGATCAAACGACAGCTCGCCAGGCCCGCTGCCCCGCCATCGCGTTCGCCTGTGCTGGCGCTGGCTGTCACCCCGCCGATTCCCGCCGGACCGAATGATTTGTTCGAAGATGTTACCATCAAGGCGGGCATCAATTTTGTCCACCAGTTCTGCGATACCAAAATTGCGAACATCCTCGAATCCAACGGCGCGGGCGGATGCTGGATTGATTACGACGGGGACGGGCTGATGGATTTGTTCCTGGCGAACTCCGGTCCACTCGACGGCGTTACGCATCATGTGCCCGGCACACCTTGCGAAGGACCGCGTCTGTATCGTAATCGCGGCGACGGCACATTCGAGGATGTCACGAAAAAGGCCGGCTTGGGCGGCATGGGCGGTTTGGGTTATTGCACCGCCGCCGTCGCCGGCGATTATGACAACGACGGCCATACCGACCTTTATGTCGTCGGCGTGGGGCGCTCCTACCTTTTCCACAATCGCGGCGACGGGACGTTCGAGGATGTCACGGAAAAGGCCGGCGTTGCCAACCTCGGCGGCACGGGCCTCGGCGCGGTCTGGTTGGACGCGGACAACGACGGCCATCTTGACCTCTTTGTCGCGAACTACCTCACCTTCGATCCAAACTACCAACTCTACTACAATCCGGACGCCTATCCGGGCCCGCTTTCCTACAAACCGCAATTCAACAAGCTCTATCATAACCGCGGCGACGGCACGTTCGAAGACGTCAGCAAGGCCGCCGGCATTGAAATTCCCGGGCACCGCGCGATGTCCGTGGCCGTGTACGACTACAACGGCGACGGCGCGCCCGACCTTTACCTCTCCAACGACGGCACGCCGAACCTGCTGCTGACCAACGACGGCAAGGGCCATTTCAAGGACGCGGGGCTTGCGGCTGGCGTGGCCTTCAACGCGATGGGCGAAGCCGCCGGTTCGATGGCCGCCACCATCGGCGATTGCAACGGCGACGGCCTGGCGGACATGCTCGTGACGCGCCTCGGCTACGGTTCGCTTTACATGGGCACGACCAACGGCGTCTATGACGATCGCATGATGGCGTCGGGGCTGGGCTCGCTGACCGCGCAGTTCGTCGGCTGGGGCGGCTGCTTCCTCGACTTCGACAACAGCGGCAAGCTCGACATCTTCATTGCCAACGGCGACCCGCATTACCTGCTGGGCTGGGAAAGTCTGCTGCTGGAAAATCGCGGCGACGGCACATTCACGGACGCGGCGGCCAAGGGCGGCGCGTATTTCACCACCAAAATCAACGCCCGCGGCAGCGCCGTGGCCGACTACGACAACGACGGCCGCATGGACATCATTGTCACCACGATTGGCAACCGGCCTTTCCTGCTGCACAACCGGGACAAATCCGGCAACCACTGGCTGACGCTCGACCTCGAAGGCACGAAGAGCAACCGCGACGGCTTCGGCGCGAAAGTCAAGGTGACCGCCGGCGGCAAGACGTATTTCGGCGAATCGCGCTGTGCGTCCGGCTTCCTGATGCAAAGCGACCGCCGCCTGCACTTCGGCCTGGGCAAGACGACAACCGTGGACCGCATCGAAATCCTATGGCCGAGCAAACAGGCCCAGGAACTGACCAACGTCAAGGTGGATCAAATCCTCAAAGTGCGCGAACCCGGCGAGCGGAAATAAACGTGAACACCGCCAGCCATTTTCAAATTTCCGTCGCCGCCGCCAGCCTCGTTTTGCTGGCCGGCGCCGGTTGCCGCAAACCTGTGCCGCCCGCCGGCGCGCTGGTCCTGACGCAATCGCTGGCGACTGCCGCCGCGACCCCGGCAGCGGACATTCTGGATTTGCGTTATCCGCCCGGCAGCCGCGTCGTGCTGATGGAGGCGCCGCTTGGTGGGCGTGTTCAAGCGCTTTCCGAAGGTCTGTCCGCCGCCGGTGATCCGGTGGTTTCCTATGACGGCCAGTGCGTTTTCTTCGCGGGTAAAGCCGGCGCCGCGGGCGACTGGCAGATTTACGAAGTGTCGTTGGGCAGCGACCGTCCCCACGTCCTGACCTCGATGCCCGGCGGCGCGATGAGCCCGACGCTGCTTCCGAACGGAAGCCTGGTCTTCGCTTCGCCGGTGCCAAAAATCGGCGGGCCCAATTACAGCCAGCCATCGTCCGCGCTTTATGTTCAATCGCCCGGCGGCCAGCCGCGCCAGTTGACTTTCAGCTCCCGCAGCATCACCGAGCCGACGATGCTGGGCGACGGAAGAATCTTGTTTGTCTCAACGCAACCGCCGGAGTCATTGAACTCCGTCTCCGGCCCGGCGCTGTTCACGATCAACAACGACGGGACGGAAATCACCGCCTTCGCCGGCCCGGAAGATCCCGCCTCCGCCATCCAGCAACCCCGGCTGCTCGCCGATGGCCGCGTCGTCTTTTTGGTTTCAAAATCCGGCTCCAGTTCGGCGGAATTTGTCCGCACGGCCCGGCCATTCCAAAGCCGCGCGCCGCTGTTTCCCGGTGTGACGGCGCGTGTCAGCTCGGTGGAGGCCGCGAGCAATGGCGATTTATTGGTGTGCGCTGAAAATACATCGGGTGCCAGGACTTCACTGGCGCTGTTCCGCGTCAATCCCACCGCGACCGCCTTGGGCGCGCCGCTGCTGGCCGATCCGGCCTGGAATAATTGCGAGGCGGTTGAAGTGTCCCCGCATCGTCCGCCCATGGGCCGGCTTTCGACCATGGATCTCACGAAATCAACCGGGAAAATCCTTTGTCTGAACGCGAATTTTTCCAACGACTCTGCGG
>Ga0182027_10010307_pt1 | contig 13311 bp, 11 predicted proteins | sample 712E1DmetaG_FD_121300 | JGI IMG/M metagenome (GOLD analysis project Ga0182027, IMG submission 121300) | Permafrost microbial communities from Stordalen Mire, Sweden - 712E1D metaG (Illumina Assembly) | ecosystem: Environmental > Terrestrial > Soil > Wetlands > Permafrost | place: Sweden...
CTTCCCATACAACGACATAAAAAACACATCAAACGGAGCAATACTAGCATCTAACATCAATAATTATTCCATTACGCTAGCTCCGAATCAAGAAATCACAGTAGGAAACTTCACAAACAAATCAAAACCATCATCTCTGTCACCTGTAAATACTACCAACACCACAAAAACAAATACGACCAAGACCAACACTATCATCAATCATCCCCCTAATACTCCTATAGTTAATGTCGTAAGTGATGCAAGTAATATCAATTGCTCTTCAACTATTAGCGATCCTGACAATGATTCTATGGATGTGGTTCTTGTTTGGACTAAGAATGGTGTTGATTATAGGACTAAGCAGTCATTGAACAGGACTACTGGAAGCTATATCATTGATTATATGCAGACAAACACCCAAGATACATATCAATGCAGGATCCAATTGTTTGATGGGAAGAATTATAGTCAAGGTATTTCCAAGACAATACAAGTATTATCGCCAATAAATACGACCAACACGAGTGCAACAGTAAATACGACCAACACGAGTGCAACAGTAAATACGACCAACGCGAATGCAACAGTAAATGATACAAGTGTATCGAGTGATGATAATCCTGTTGTTAGTGATTCGATCAGTTCTGGGTCAGGAGGCGGATCAAGATCAGTCTCTAGCAGCTTTAGCGGATCTAGCATATCATCAGCTCCAATTACAATTAATGATTCCAATGTTTCGCTTCCTGTTGTTCATACTGTTGAAGCGCCAGTCCCGGATCAGACTGTAGAATTGCAAGACCAGCAGCAATCCCCGACAGTAGAAGAGCCAAAGCCTGTAGAAGTAAAGCCAGTGCAGAATTTCACAATAATACCCATGTTCATAGCTATAATATTAGTCTCTATAATAATTTTTTCAGCAAAGCGTAATGCCAAGCCACTCAATGATTCAATGGTTCGATATATAACAAAGGCATTAGGCGACGGATATTCCTATGATGCTATAGAAAAGGCATTAAGGCATAAACAGATCAAGTCCAGCATAATACGCCATCATCTCAGTTCATTAAAATCTCAAGGTCATAGAACAAAGATCAGGTATAACATCCCGCAGACAACAGCAATACCATGGAATCAACAAGATAAAATGGTCGAGATGCTAAAACATTATGTGCAAGAACAGGAAAGGCATGGATTCGAGTTACGAGACATCCAAGATGCCTTGCTGCATTATGGGCATTCAGAAGACTTAGTGCATGAAGCATTAGTGCATGGTTAAGAATTCTTTTGGCGTGAGTATCTGAATACCAAGATACTGCATGAATGATTAAACATAGCAAAAAAAACTATAAAAGAAGTATTCAAATATTGAAGGGAGTATATACATATTTCGGTTGCTGTGAATATTTGGAATGTAAATCTCCGGAAGTATCATTATTCCATCCTATTCTATTCCATAATGTAACATTAAAATCATAATTAACATTGATACTCTCAGCCGTAGGTGATGAATATATTTTTATTTTTAAATTAGGCACTATCCTATTCCTTGCATTGAATCTATCATAAACCTGTGTATTTTGAACATCTTCAAAAACAATTGGCTTATCCGACTTTATTATTTGCTCCATTTTATCATAAATCTTATCAAACCATCGAATAGCATAAGCATTGCCTAACTTATCAACTTTAGCAACAGAAATTCCATCTATATAGACCATGCCATTATATGTATCCCTACTATCTGCCTCATATAATATTACACCATTTTTTACATCTGCTGTTCCTAAATATGTTTTTTCATGAACAGTCCATAGTGTGGGTGAGTTCGTATCTTGATTTATTAAAAACCAGTTATGAAAATCGAAACTAAAATTATAATATGATGTGGTATTTAATGCCTGAAGGTAAGCATATACCAAATATTTTCCATCAGGTATATTAATAGAATATTTTGTTAAGGAGATGTTTGTTTCACCCTTAGGATATCCCATAAGATTCCTATCCCTCGCCATCTGATTAGCATATATACCCCAACCGTTTGTTGTGTTAGTAACATCTTGTGCCTCATAATAGCTCGAACCTGTATCCAAATGATATACCAAATTAATATCTTTTATTAAAATAGGACCACCAATACTTTTCACATTTCCATCAATCTGCATCTTATCGCTATCATTCCACACAGTAAAATTTATATCGTAATAAAGATTAGAGATATTGAAGAAGAATTCAAGCCTCTTTCCATTTCCTAAATTATAGACCTTCACATCATTCATTTTTGATGGATAATAATCTTTTATTCCATCATTCAAACTACCTTCTAAATCACCCACATAACTTTCAAGAAGAGGTTGATAAAATGATGAATACATCTCTTTATATGCATAATATGGCTGATAGATCCTAATCCAAGTTGTTGGATAGGTAAAGTTATTTATAGCATAATTTTTATCCAAGATATTAAATAAATTATTTGATAAAAATATTGAAGGAGAATAGATTTCTGCATTAATTCCTGTAGGTTGTTTGAACATATTCTTAAACACCCCGCCGTGTATTATATTATCGATAGTTTCTATGGTCGCATTGGAGCTATCCCACATTGATTTTGAGAATCTAAATATAGCATCGTTACTCATTGTATCTGAAACATAATATATCAATGTGATATTTCTTTCTTGTCCTTGATCTACCCAAATAGCATTTGATGCTCCCATCTGACCATAAAAGTCGTATTGCTGCTCAAATTGCCAGTCTCCCGTATTGAAATCTACTTGTGTAGGATGCAATACATTGACAGTTATCCATCCTAAACTCACTCCTTCTTCCAAAAACTGCGCATTAAATATAGGAAAATTATCAGCATCGGGACTTTGAATATTCTGCATACTATCCTCGAATACCTCTTTAACATATCCTTTCTCATCACTACCATACCATTTGACATTAGAAGAATTAAGCATATTACAAAACTGATATTGATTGACAAGTCGTCCTTCAGGATTTGTCTCGTTAGCATACATCACAGACTTAAAATATGGTTTTCCAGCATAGAAAGTCCATTCGAGAGAATATTGTAAGCCAGAATAATCACCATAACTTTTAATAATTATTGATGAATCGTTTTTAGATATTTCCAAATTCTTTCCTTTCTCATCAAAAGATGCTCCTTCCCAACCATTTAAATCACTTTTCATGCTATTTCCCTCAATATATCCGAGTCCATATACCGCGTTACTTCCAGAATATACGACATTATTAGAATATCCTCCATTATCATAGATATATAATCTTTTTATCATCCCACCCGCAGACATATTCTTTTTCGGAATTACGGCAATATAATATCCGGGATTTATTATAGTATATTCGGTATCAGATTCATTGAATGTTAATATAATATTATTATTGATAAAATTATTATCAGTAATATTAACCGTTGTCGAAACAGAAACATTATAAGAGGAATTAACACTATTCGCTATAGCAACAGTATTAGAACGGTTTCTCAGTAATGTCAAACCAATTATCAGAACTATAGCAATTACGACTACTAGTATAATAGTTAAATTCTTGCTCATATAAAGCAGAGCCTTTATGTCTTTATATTGTTTATGAATATGGCCACTTAATGATTCAATGGTTCGATATATAACAAAGGCATTAGGTGACGGATATTCTTATGATGCTATAGAGAAGGCATTAAGGCATAAACAGATCAAGTCCAGCATAATACGCCATCATCTCAGTTCATTAAAATCTCAAGGTCATAGAACAAAGATTAGGTATAACATCTCTCAGACTACATCAATACCATGGAATCAACAAGATAAAATGGTTGAGATGTTAAAGCATTATGTGCAAGAGCAGGAGAGGCATGGATTCGAGTTACGAGATATTCAAGATGCCCTATTGCATTATGGGCATTCAGAAGATTTGGTGCATGAAGCATTAGTGCATAGTTTCTAATACAATGGATATATGCTGGTAAGATTGTATACTTATCTTGATGACCTGTTAAAAAGCTTTAATCTGAGCGATTTCTAAAAATATTTCTAGTTGCTACACTAGACAATAAAGGTAATTCTTTATAGCATAACAGTAAAAGATATTGCACGCATAAGAAGGAAGCATTTAGGATTATCCAATCCATACCTTTTCCAAAAGCTGAGGTATTAATTTATGTTTAAATTAATCTGAAGCACTTTTTAGGATTCTTGTTTTCTTTATATGCTTTTCTATTCTTTTTTCGGATATTTTTCTTGTTTCAGGATTTTTCTGAAGCATGCAGATCTTTTTATAAAACAGTTTTTATATTTCTGAAACGTTTTATATTGTTTGTGAGAGGTGATATTGAGGGATATTATGAATGTGATTACTGCTTTAACTCATAAATACTTTTTCTATTTAAGATATTTTTTTATAATCTTTTATTTGAAGATGGGGGTATTAATATGATGAATAAATTTTTATGTACTTTTTTGTTGTTTTTATTGTTTTTGCCTTTTGGTGTATTGGCTGTTGAATTTAATAGTACTGTATCGTCGCAGGATAAGCAGGCTTTTGATCAAATTCTAGCTCCTGTGATGAAGATTTATGACTTTATTAAGTATGCTGCTACTGTTTTGGCTGTGGTTTTTATGGTTTTTGCTGGCCTAAATTTTGTTGTTAGTGGTGGTGATCAGTCTAAGAGGGAGTCTGCTAAGACAATGGCTACCTATATTGTTGTTGGATTAGTGGTTATTTGGGTTGCTCCATTGATTGTGCAGTTCATTACAGGATGAAAAAATCTTTTTTTTTGCTAGGCTTGATCTTTTGGGTTTTGCCTAGTGTTTTTTCTTTTAATTGTAGATTCGTTGGTGTGGATCAAAAAAATTGTATTATATTAAATAATGTTTCTGAGGATCTTATTGCGAGTATTATTTATAAGAATTCTAGTATTCCAGATTATTATTTTATAAGTAATTATAATAGTGCTATAATTGTTTCTAGCCCTCCTGATAATACTACGATTATTTCTGGAAAATATATTAAGGATGCATGGATTAAGATATTAACTATCCAGCCATCAATTATTTTAGATAATCTTCTTTATATTCCCGAGAATTATTCTGTAAGAACTGCATATTCTTATAATATAGTATTGCCTAATAATTATTCTTCTAATAGTAAGTACGGAATATGCAGTATTACATATAATTTAGAGAACGAGCATACTATTCTTAATAATTATAACAATTTTATTAACATAAATTCCTACGCTGATATATTAACAGAATATATAATAAGTGTATCTATTAAGGCTGTTGAGAAACATTGGATAATATCATGTAATGGTCATTGCTATAAATGTGTTTATTATAATACGTACTATTATCCAGAAACCATTATCGTGAATGATAGTATAAGAGTACGTAAGTATATAAGTAATATCAGAGCAGACGCTTCAATTATTAATGAATATTATAATACTACAAAGATTATCCTAAATATTTTAAATAATTCCATATTTATTTTAAGATTAGATAATTCTTCATATATAGAATCTAGATTCATATATAATGCTGTTTTTATTAATAGACCATATTATATGCTACAATTACAAGCTATAAGACAAAATAGTAGTTTGATTAATAATCTTGTAGTTAGTGATGGTATATTGTATGCACCAAAAAGTATTTCTTGCTATTATATATACGAAGACTTTTTTAATAATTACACAAAAAATTGTATTAAAGAAATAAATGATTCTGTAACACCTATTAGTATTACTAGCTTTTCTGATGATTGGTATCCACTACTAGCAATTATTATATTATTTATCATATTATATTTATTATATTCTATACTCAAATCTTATTGGAAGAAGTATTTAGTATTTATCCTTGCAGGTATATTGTTTGTTCCTGTTGTTCGTGCTGATGATTGTGGACTTACAAATTTAGCAACTTGTATTCCTCAAAAGTTTTATGAGTATTTCTTATCATTTATTAATAGTCCATTACAACCATTATTAACTTTTATTAAGAATCTTTTTGTTTCCCCACCAAGTATTGCATTATTTGGTAGTGTTTGGGCTATTATTGTTTATTTGATTAGTATCTTTTATACTTTCTTGTTTTTATATGCTGGATTCCAGTTTTTAGTCTCAGGGCATAATGTCGTTCAGAGGGAGATGGCTAAGGAATGGTTAAAAAATACTGTAATAATGATTGTTTTAATCCAAGCTTCTTATTATCTTTATGGATTAGTGGTAGATATAGGATCTACTTTGACTTCTGCTATATTATCTATGGTTGATTCACACTTTTTTATGCTTACAGTTGATAATATTTCTAATTCTGGACTTGAACTCATTTTTACTTCTGTATACTTGATTGTTTTACTTATTACTGTATTGTTGCTTGTTGTGAGGTATATGGTTGTTGCTTTTGGAGTAATTTTTATTCCTATAGGGATCTTCTGCTATTTTATTCCGCCGTTGAGAAGTTATGGTAGATTGATTATTAATATTATTGGAATGTTTATATTCATAACATTTCTTGACGCAATTATTATCTTAGCAAGTTCTATGCTAATCAGTATTTCATTATTTCAGGACTTCAAAATTCTTGTAATGATTACATGCCTAATAATAATTAATCTCTTAATAATAATATTAACAAAACATGTTATTACTAAGACAGGTATTAGTGAATCTGGAGAAAAATTTGCTGCAGCTATAAATTATATTGGAATGATAGGGTGATATTATTGGCTTATGAGATTCCTCAACAATTACAGCATAAGGAAAAGATAGTTTTTGGATTAACTTTCACACAATTAGGATGGGTGAGCATATTCGGCACTATCGCATTATTTATTTTAACAAGGAAGGGTAATTTATTCAATAATATCGTATTAGCTTCTATTCCTGCAATATTAGGTGTATTATTCACTTTTTTTGATATTACTAAGTATATTCGTAACATATATTATTTCTTAAAATTTAGGAAAGCAGATATTAATCAAATGAATTCTATAATAGGTATAAAACGTATAGAAAATGATATAATATATTCATATAAGGATGTTGCTATATTACAAGTTTTTCCAATAAATTTTGGAATAAAAAATAATGAAGATAAGGATGCTATAATCTTAGGTTTTCAAAAGTTTTTGAATAGTCTAGATTTTCCTATACAATTCGTTATAACATCTACTAGCTTGAATATTGATGAATATTTAAATCAATTAAAATCTAAGGTAAATAATATTGAATTATTTAATGATTTTTCAAAATTCCTAAAATCTATTATATTAATTAATAAGATGCATAATAGACTATTTTATGTGATTATTCCAAAAAGTTCTGATTTAGGAATACAATGCAAGATATGTATAGAACGCTTAACTAGTCTTGGATTGAAGGTATTTAGATTAACTGATGCACAAATATTAAAGAATCTTTACACATTTTTTAATGACGATAAGATTAGAAAAAGTTTAGGCCAAGGAATTAATTTCTTGATAGCACCAAATAGTATTGTTGATAATATTAATTATTTAAGGATAGATGATAAATATTGTAGGATAATCTCAGCGATTGGATATCCAAGAATTGTAGAGATGGGATTCTTAGACAAGATTATTAGTAGTAATGAAGATTTTGATATAAGCATTCATATAGAACCATTCAGTATAGAATCTATGATGATAATACTCAATAAGGAATTACAAAAACAGAGAGCAGACCTATACTCAGAAGAAATAAAAAAGTCAATAAACCCAAGTTTAGAAATAAAATATTATGATACTCGCAAAGTATTAGAAGAATTACAGAAAGGAACAGAAAAATTATTCAATATATCATTTTATATAAATTGTAAAGGAAAAACAATAGAAGAACTAGAACTATTAACAAAGAAAGTAGAGTCAGAACTTAATAGTATAATGATCATCCCAGAAACAACATTATTCAGACAAATAAGTGCATATAAATCAATGATACCAATAAGCACTGACGAACTAAAAGTTAAGAGAAATATTACAACAAGTGCATTAAGTGCATTCTTTCCATTCACTAGCCCATTTCTTACATTAGAAAAGGATGGGGTAATGCTAGGACTCAATAAAAATAAGATACCATACATCAAAGACATATTCGGATTAAGTAATGGAAATGGTGTTATCATAAGTTCCTCGGGTAGTGGCAAATCATATTTTTCTAAGGTTTTTATTACTAGGCAATTGTTGAGTGGTTGTAAAGTATTAGTTATTGATCCACAGTCTGAATATGTTGGATTAGTTCAGCGGTGTAATGGAGAATTAATTACTATTAGTAGGAATAGTGATACAATGATTAATCCTTTAGATTTGATGGGTCACGAATTTATTGAGAAAAGATTATCATTGATGGATTGTTTTAAGATCATGTTTGGTGAATTAACAGAAATACAAAAAAGTATCCTAGACAAGGCTGTTAATGAGACGTATGCTAGAAAAGGTATTACAGTAGATAGTTACAATTATAAGAAGCCACCAATACTAGAAGACCTATACAAGGTATTAATAGAAATGGATAAAAAAGCTAGTTCAATGGAAAAGATCACATACAGGGCATTAATCAATAGACTATATATGTATACTGAAGGAGTTTTCGGATTCATAAATACTCAATCTAATATAGATTTTAAGAACGATTTTGTATGCTTTAATATTGGTGATATGCCAAAACAGGTAAAGCCAGTAATAATGTTCTTAATACTTGATTACGTTTATATGAAAATGAAAGAAACAAAAGAGAGAAAATTATTAGTAATAGATGAAGCATGGTCATTATTAGGTCATGCAGAAGAAGCAAGCTACATTTTTGAGATAGTAAAGACTTGCAGAAAATTTAATTTAGGACTATTATTAATCACTCAAGACGTAGCAGACTTAATAAATAGTAAAGCAGGATATGCAGTATTATCAAACAGCAGCTACAGCTTATTATTACGACAAAAACCCGCTATTATTGACTCTGTCGTAAAAACTTTCAATCTATCAATAAAAGAAAAAGAATACTTACTAACAGCCACTCAAGGAAAAGGAATAATAATACTAGACAATGAACATCAAGAAATAGAAATAATCGCATCACCAAAAGAACATGAAATTATTACAACAAATCCAGACGAGATAATAAAGAAAAACATAAAAGTAGATGAAAGGACAGAAATCAATATAGGATTAGACACAAACAAAGGATTATACTATGGAAGAGAACTAAATATAGAACAAAAAAATTATTTAAACAACCACGGATACAGGCCAGGATATCATGTACCAATCAATAAAATAAAACAAGAAGAATGCTGGATAAAAACCAATAATATAGAATCATTAGGACACACTTTTCTAGTACAAAATATTAAACAAGAAATAGAAAAATATACTAAAGAAATAGAAATACACTTAGTAGAAGATGCAGATATAACATTCAAAAATATTAAAGGAGAAAAAGTAGCACTAGAAATAGAAACAGGAAAATACTACAACAAAAAAAAGCTTATAGAAAAATTTCGAAACGTCAAAGCAAAATATAAAAACCATTTATACATAATATTAACAAGCAAAGAATACAAGGCAAGATATAAAAAACATTTCACAGACACAACAATACTATTAAGAACAGACATACAAAAATTATTAGAAAAAGAATTTAAAAAGGCATAGTTATAAGTTTTATTCATATATAATATTTTTTGTTTCTTCTATTGCTTGTCTGCTTAGTTTTTTTAGTTCTTCTAATTGTTTTTCTTTTACGCTTGTTTCTGTTCCATATTGGAAGTTTTCTCTCATTGATATCATTGTTCTTTGTTGAGTTTCTTCTACGTCTGTTGTTTTTAGTGTGTTTATTAATTCTGTGCTTATATTTATTGTTTTTTGTTCTTTTAGGTATTCTATTAATGCTATTGTGCATTCTTGGTTTCTTGATTCGTAGCCGTATTTTGCTATTATTGCCAGAAAGCAATGGTATATTGCATAGAATAATGCATTTATGGACCAGTCTGGATAATTTTTCTCAAAATCTATTGCTGCTTTTATGTTATGTTCTGCTTTTGCTATGTGTTTCTTGGTTTCTTCTATATCTGGGGCGGTTTGTATTAGTCCTCTATGTTTTTTTCCTTCTGCTGTTTCTTTTTTTGCTTTTTTTATGCACTATGTGACCTTATTTTTTGCTTGTGACATCTTGCATCAACCTCACAATTTCTTCTTGGCCTTTAAGGACTATCCCATCCTTAATGGCATTAATGAGTATTTTATCTTTTTTTAGTATATTGTTTTTTATGTCTTCATATGTCTGTTTTATTGGATGTATTTTTTTTGTTAATATACTGTTTTTTTCTTTTATTATTTTATTTATTTGCTCATTATCTTTTTCGTTATATACTATTAATATGTCTATATCTTGTGCTTCTTTCTCGTTTTTTATTATTGATCCGAATATTACTAATATTTTTACTTGAAATTCTTTGAATTCATCTTTCCATTTAGGATATTTTTTTGATTCATCCATTAGTAGGAGCTCTATGGTTTTTCTTGCATACTCATCATTATAATTTATCTTATAGAATTTTGCTTTGCCTAATATTTTTCCTGTTACAAGATTATTCTTTTCTAGACTGTTTAATGCTTTGGATACTCCTATCCTGCTCTTTCCTACGCTTATTGCAAGATTGTTTGAATTATATTCTTCATAGGGTTCTTTGAATAGTTTTAATAATGTTTCCTGTTCTAGATTTGTTAAAAAGACCATATGATAACACCCAGTTACTATATAGTAACTAAGAGTTACTATATAAATGTTTCGAAAAACACACCCTTTTTCCTGATATCAAGAAAATAGTTATACATGCTTCAATTCTAAGCATATCTACTGGCCTCACTGGACATGTGCACGCAATATTTTTAATTTATGAATATTTATTTCTTAAAAGAGGTGATTTTCAATGACTAAGAAAGAGGATACCCCTACAAAATTCTGGCGTGAATGGTTGAATGCTGACGAGTTAGAAAGAATTGAGTTATTAAAGAAAACTATGATCGTAAAGGAATTATCTGAATATATGCTAATCAAGTTTAAGGATGCTAAATTAGGCAAAAAGTATGTTCTAAATTATGCTGCAAGATCCTTTAACGATTATCTACAAGATTTAGAAATGACAATAAAATCGTAAAATTTAAATACTATTATCACTATATATAGATTATGTCAACATTTAATGATATTAATCCCCTCTCTAAACGTGAAGTAGAGATTATTGCAGAACTAGAATTTAACCAGAAATACTATTTTACCAGAGATGATATAAAACACCATTTCGATTCAGAATCAAAACTAAGATACACAATTCATAGACTAATATCAAAAAAAAGAATAATCGGAATAAACAAGAACAAATACTATCTCATACCAATAAAAGCCAAATATGGGCATTGGAGCGATGACGCATTTATAATAGCAGACGAAATATTCAACAGCAAAAACTATTATATAGGAGGGTGGGTTGCAGCAAATTATTGGAGGATAACAGAACAAGTACCAATGAAAATAGAAATCTACACAAACAAAAGAAACGGCAGAGCAACAATACTTAACACAACATTCATATTCAGAAAAACAACTCAAAAACGAATAAACAATGCAATAACAAAAAAAGTAGGAAACCATACATTCAAAATAATTAATAAAAAGGACTCAAGAGAATGGCTAAAATCGAAAAATTGGTAAAACAAGAATTCGAAATAATAGCAGGAGAAAAAAAATTTCAGCTAAAACTTCTAGTTAAAGACTATTATATAACTATATTATTATATCTATTAAAAGATATTAAAGGAATATATTTTAAGGGAGGGACAGCACTAAATAAAACAATACTTGAATATTCAAGAATTAGCGAAGATATAGACTTCACTATAGATAAACCAATTTCAGATATCAGAAAAGAAATAATAATGGAAGTAAACAATTCCGGAATATTTAGTAAAATAAGTCAAGACAAGGATGTTGACAAATTTGTAAGATTAATTGTACCATACGATACAGAATTAGGGAAAGGAGAAATATTTATAGACTTAAATGAAAGAGGAAGATTATTAACAAAAACTGAAAATCATAACATAAATCATTTCTATCCAAACATTCCAAAATTCTCAATACAATGTCTTTCAAAAGATGAAATGATTGCAGAAAAAATGGCTGCAGCAATAGGGAGAAACAAACCAAGAGATCACTATGACTTATATCAAATAATTAAAAGAAAAATACCTATAAATCTTGAACTAGTAAAACAAAAATGTGAGCATTCTGGAGACGAATTCAACATCATAAAAATGTTCAATAATGCACAAAAACTTCATAATAGATGGAAAGAAGACTTAGAACCATTAATCATAGAAGAAATCACATTCAAAGAAATAATGCAAACATTGACAAAGTATTTCAATCTTAAAGAAGAAAAAGAAAAGCTTAAAGATAAATAATCTATATTTTTATTTTTTAATCACTAAAAAAGATATTCAGTAAAAAGCTTTAAAAACTTATACTAATAGATATTTTTATGAAGCATAACAATAAGTGGACATTGTATGTTTTGTTAGCTATAATCTTTTTAGCATTAACTATTTATGCTCCTTATCTTCTAATAATACTTTTAATAATTATTATCGTATTAATTTTTATTAGGTCAAGAAAATATAATGCTGATGCATTAAATGATAAGACTGAATATATTGATGCTAACGGTTATAATCGTGATACTATCAAGCATTCTAATTTGACTCATAGAAATATTGCTTATTATAGTATTTATTTAAAGCATAAGGATAAGTATCCATTGCCTTTTAGAATGTATCAAGTGCATCATAAGGATCATAATAAATTGAATAATAATGTTGAAAATCTTGAAATTTTTACTAAAGAAGAGCATCAAGCAATACATAAAAAACGATAAGAAAGTGTTACATTTAAGTAATTATTTTGGCCGGATTCTGGCAGGTTATTTATAAAGAACGTGATTATTCAAACAAAAAACGAATAATACAGATTAATAACAATATAGAGACAAAACAGCAAAATAATAATAAAAGATTTTTTTTCATAATAACAATATTATAATGCAAAGAAAAACTTAGAACAATATACACATTACCATAGTTAGCTTATAAATCTTCCATTAATGGTATAATTATAATTAATATCCCTATTATATCACAAGCTTTCATCTATTCTTAAGCTCAACAATCGTATAACTATTAATAATATGATTTATGATAGAATTAGGCACCCTTTCCAAGGAAAAA
>Ga0182027_10010308_pt1 | contig 13311 bp, 14 predicted proteins | sample 712E1DmetaG_FD_121300 | JGI IMG/M metagenome (GOLD analysis project Ga0182027, IMG submission 121300) | Permafrost microbial communities from Stordalen Mire, Sweden - 712E1D metaG (Illumina Assembly) | ecosystem: Environmental > Terrestrial > Soil > Wetlands > Permafrost | place: Sweden...
AGACGGCACAACGATTCAGGTTAAAGATGACGGTAAAGGTTTTGTTATCGGAGAAGACCTGAGGTTCGTAGAGGCCGGTAAAATCGGATTGGCCGGAATGCAAGAGCGGGCTGACCTTTTAGGTGGCAATTTAAGCATTCAGTCGAACGTAGGGCGTGGTACGCTCGTAACACTGTTGGTTCCCTACGACCGCTGGAAAAAAGAAGTGGTTGCGCCAAAGCAATGATATTTTCCGCTGCTAACGGTTGGTGAGGATACCCGGATTTTGAGCATGCAGCCAGCGCGATTCCTGTTCCTTGCGTTTCTTCTCGCGTTCTTCCAATTGCGCGATTTGCGCGATTAAAGCATCATGCTCACTGCGGTATTTGGCTGCTTCGGCTTCCAGTTCGGAAATTCGTTTTAGCGCAGCAAAAGCCTTAATCATCAGTTCTATCATCTGATCCAGAGAAACATCCTCGGGTTGTAAACCGGCGGGTTGGGTTTGTACCGGCGCCGGCATACCGGTTATCGGTGGCGAGGAATTGCGCGTTGTTACCGGTAGGGGAGTAACATTGGTTTGTAAAAGACCGGTACGGAAAAATTCTTTTCGGTATAAGTCAATCGCTTGACGACTGACACCAAACTGCGCGGCAATACTTTGCGAAGTCTTGCCTTCTTTTAATAATTGCAGCACTAAATTCCGGTCGACGGTCGCTTTTCTTGCCATAATTCGCATTCCTTGCTGGTTAATTTCATACTAGCATCGCGTTAAGCAATTGTCAAGCAATAATTATTTCGTTTAATTGCATAACCGGTTTTAATTTGCAAATAATATTTAAGGTAATTCCTGTGTATGGGGTATCATGTCCTTTAATTTTTTGTCACCTTGCCGTTTGGCCAGAAGTGCCGTGTACTTGAAAACATTCTTTGCTTTTCCCTGGATTGTCAGTACCTGTTTCATAAAATGCCTCCCGCAAGTTATTTACTTGCACATTAAATAATAGCAAGTAATGGAGACAAAAGCAAGCAAGTATACGGCAAGTATAAGTAAATAGAGCAAGTATAATACTTGCCTGGCAAGTTGTAGTATGCAAGTAATACTTGCACTACCTCATTCAAGGTCTGTGTTGCTCACAAATGCTAACAAGCGGCCCCAATGTTAACGCTGATACATCAAAAAAAGTCCTGCCATAACTTTAAATTATGACAGGACTCAATTAGCTGGATGAAGGATTGGAGAAGTTTTAGACGGACACTACTTCTTTAACTTCCGGCAGTTTGGACTTCAACATCCGTTCGATACCATTTTTCAATGTCATCGTGGACATCGGACAGCAGCCGCAAGCGCCGGTTAAACGCACACTTACAACGCCGTCTTTAATCCCCACAAGTTCCACGTCACCCCCATCCGCCTGAAGTGATGGCCTTATCTGTTCAATTATCTTCTCAACTTTCTCGTTCATAATATCCTCCTTTAGGTTCTAGAGTTAATATTAACCTGATATGGCAAGATAGTCTGCGACTTTTGTCGCACAAAATACCTGACATAATGTATGTATTGTTGTTTTAACCTGTATGATATTTATCACTGCAAAAGAGATTGTAATTCTTTATATTGATTGTATTAATGAAAATAGAGCGTGTATAAATGTATAGTAAATGTCCCGGTCAGGATATGCGTAAACTTCGGGTGGAATTATTCAAATGCCCGGATTGCGGTGCTGAGGTGGAAATATTTTCCGATGAAACCCGGGAAAAATGTCAGAAATGCGGCAAAATGGTTTTACGCGAACAAATGCCTTCATGTATCTCATGGTGCCCTTCTGCCCGGCAGTGCCTGGGCGAAGAACGTTGGGCTCAGTTAACGGGGAACGCCGAAAAAGAACCAAGCGCCTCTAAATCTGATGAAGATAAAGGAAAACCGTGAAAATAACGCGAAAAATCGTAAAGATAAACGAGCAAAAATGTAACGGGTGCGGTATTTGTGTTCCTTCTTGCTCCGAAGGGGCTTTAAAAATCGTCGGCGGTAAAGCCAGGTTGGTCAGCGATACATATTGTGACGGACTTGGAGCTTGTTTGTATGAATGCCCGCGCGGAGCCATTACAATTGAGGAACGCGAGGTTGATGAATTCAATGAATCTAAGGTAAAACAGCAAATTCGCACTCTGAAAGCAGGCAACGGGTACGCGGCCGGCGGTTGTCCATCGGAGAAAGTTCGGGTATTAACCAAAGCAGATAATGAAACCGGTTTGGGTCATCAACCTTCCCAATTAAGCCATTGGCCGGTTCAACTGACTTTAGTTGCGGCAGCCGCGCCCTTCTTAAAAGGTGCCGATGTTGTGTTAGCAGCAGATTGCACCGCCTTTGTTTATGCCGATTTTCATCGTGATTTCCTGAAAAATCATACCTTGCTGGTGGCTTGTCCTAAACTGGATGACTTTGAAGCGCATTCGCAAAAACTCGCTCAAACAATTGAGACGTCAGGGTTACATAGCCTGACCGTGGTGCGCATGGAAGTGCCGTGCTGCTCGGGGCTCTCTTTCATGGCGAAGCAGGCAATTGCAACTTCAAACAAACACATTCCGTTCAGGGAAATGGTTGTCAGCGTCAACGGGGAATTAAAAGATTGATAAAAAAGGAAGAGTCCTCAAACAAGAAGACTCTTCCTTTACATAACAATTTGCCAGTGATTATTTCTTCAACGGCTGCCGTTTGTCAATCGGGAAGGACTTCTTTTCCCGGGATGGTAAAATAACCGTCCCGTTACCCGGCATCACCATCTCATCTCTCTGGTTAATTGCCGTGGTATCGATATCGACGCAGGGTTCACCGTTATCATCCATGTATTTTTTGGTGACTGTCCCTTCCAGACGTACGACATCAGAAAAATAGACAAATTTCCGGAATTCTACGTGGGTTCTCTTCAGCCAGCCGTCGTCTCCCATCCAATTTGTCAGCAAGTGCATCTGCCAGGTGTGTCTCTGGAATCCGATATCGTATTGTAAAGGTAGTCCGCCCTGAGCAAACGCTGCAGCTTTGTTATAATGGACTGAGAAAATAGGCTCTAATGCTCCGGTATCGGGGTCGCGGTATGCCCAGGCCGGGTGGGTCTGATAGCTGCGCAGCATTACTCCGTGGGCAGCCAGTCTGGCGATGGGTGCGCCGCCGCCGATCAGGAAGGCAATCTCGTCCGTCATCCCCAGTGGGCCTTTGGTAATATGGTTTAATTTTTCGCCGACTTGAACATCTTCCCAATAGCGGATTGTGGCGCCCCGGGGTTCTTCGGCAAGAATGTCGGCTTCTATCTTCTTCAGCTCGACTTCGCTCCACTGGTACGGCAGTTTCATGGCGGAGTCTCTGCCTTTTTGCCGGGCCTTCAGCCGTTCCATTCTTGTGACGAACCAGTTTACTTTAGCTACCAGTTCGCCGTTTTGATTACGGTAAGTATTCTCTTTTTTGTTGACGATAACTTTCTCGGCAAAGGAGCTCGGTTTGGGTCCGTCAAAACCGTTGAATTGGCATTGCGGAGTTATCTTATCGTTGCGATAAATCGGTTTGTAAAACTCGGCGTCGGTTGAACTGTGAAAGCCCCCCAGTCCTTTCCAGCCGAAATTAATTCCGGCAAAGACAGAAAAAACCCATGAGGGCGGCGCGATGATTGTACCAAAACGCGTCTTTTTAGCATATTCTTCATTCCGCCAGAGAGGGTTCGGGTCGCCGATGCCGTCCGCGAATTTCAGGATGGCCATCCTGGTTGCTTCTTCGTTGTTAATTCCCTGGTCGATGCGAAGGATAATCCCTGTTTTAGCTCTCATTTCAGCGATTAATTCTTCGGTGAAGATTCCTTCCGTCATCTGGACTTTTTTAGCCGGTTCGTTGGTTGTCATGTTATTTTTCCTCCTGAGTTTTAAACTTATGTATTTCGAAAATATACCGTTAATTTATAATGGCCGATTCTTCTTTGAATAACTCTTTGTTGTGGTAGTATTTTGAGACTTTCGACGGCGCGATGATTTTCTTTTCCTGGATATCGAGCTGAGTAATCGCATTATCGCGTATCAAGCCCAAACAGGAATCCAGCTGCTCAAGTTTTTCCGCAGTTAATACAGACATAACCCGGCGTAAATATTCTCTTTCCGAAGATAATTTGAGCGCTTTTTCGCCTTTTTCCGTCATCTTCACTTTAACCCGACTGTTGCCGGCAACTTCTTTTGTCTTCGTTATCAGGCCCTGTTTTTCCATGCGTATCAGAATATCCGAGATGGCGCTTTTATCTTCATAAGCATATCTGGCTAATTCGGTCGGTGAAGTTTCGCCGCCGAGTGAATTCAGTATTAATAATATGTAGGCCTGTACCGGTTGGATATTATACTTGGCCAGTTCCAGGCGGCGCAACTTTGCAATCATGTGATAGACCCTGCTTAGCAGTATCCAGGTATCGTATTCCCTCTCGCCGTTCTGGATGATTTCCATTTCTTTTCCTGTCACTGATTAGCAGTGTATTAGCTTGACATCCGGTTCTTTTCTTGTATATGATATAAACATCGAAGTACGTGTACGTACTAGCTAATTTATTATATGCTTTTCTATTTCGGAAATGCAATACGGAATATACTAACGATAACGAATAGTTAATAAATAATTTATTTACTCTGAAGGGAGACCTGCTATGGCAAACACCTCGGAAATGATGAGCGGATACCGCGTTCTGGACCTGACTAATGAAAATGGCTACCTGTGCGGCAAAATCCTTGGGGACATGGGTGCCGATGTTATCAAAATTGAAAATCCCCGCGGCGACAGCGGCCGCAAAATCGGGCCGTTTTATCAACAGGTCCCTGATATGGAAAAAAGCCTTTACTGGTATGCTTATAACCTCAATAAACGCGGCATTACCCTGGATTTCGAAACAGAAGACGGCCGTCAGATATTGAGCCGGTTAATTAAAAAGGCCGATTTTCTAATCGAATCTTATCCCACCGGCTACCTGGATAAATTAGGTTTAAGTTACGCCAAAATCCATGAGATTAATCCGAAGATTGTTATGACTTCCATCACCCCCTTCGGCCGGACCGGACCGTATAAGGATTATAAAGGTTCCGACCTTGTGGTCATGGCCATGAGCGGTTTGATGTATATCACCGGCGACCCGGACACGGCGCCGTTAAGAATCAGCTTCCCCCAGGCGTTTTTGCTGGCTTCCGCGCACGCCGCCGCGGCCAGCATGATCGCCCATTATTATCGGGAAACCGCCGGTCAGGGCCAGCACGTTGATGTCTCTGCGCAGGAATGCGCCCTCTGGGAAATCGCCAACGGTATCCCGCTCTGGCAGGTTAATAAGATTTTGTATAAACGGGCAGGTTCGTTCCTTTCCGGCCGCTGGTCGGATACCAAACAGCGGCTTTTGTGGCGCTGTAAAGACGGCTTTGTTTCCTTCTATATTTTAGGCGGCCCTTCCGGCATAAAAACCAACCAGGCGATCAGCAAATGGATGGCTGAGAAAGGGGAAATCCCGGACTATCTGAAAAACTATGATTGGCGCACCCTGGATATGCTGAAACAGACCCAGGAAATGCAGGACCGGTTGGAAAAACCCATCGGCGAATTTTTCCTGCGCTATACGAAAGCCGAACTGTACCTGGAATCGTTCAAACGGGGCATCATGTTGTATCCTGTGTGTAACGCGCATGATATTCAGGAAAACGACCAGCTTAAGGCCCGCAAGTACTGGGTTAATATCGAACATTCTGAATTGGGCACTACTATCACGTACCCGGGCGCCTTCGCCAAACTATCCGAAACGCCGCTCACGTTCAAGAAACGAGCGCCGCTCATCGGAGAGCATAACCCGGAAATTTACGAGCAGGAATTAGGAATGTCCCAATCGGAGCTCTCGGTTTTACACCAATCCGGGGTTATTTAGCCTCATAGTACCGATATATTCAAAGGGGAATTTGCAAATGGATAAGAAAGTATTCGAAGGGCTGAAAGTCCTTGATTTTGGCTGGGTTATTGCCGGTCCGATGACGCTTAAATATCTGGCCGATTACGGCGCGACCGTGGTCAATCTGGAATCTTCGCAGCATCCTGATCTGCTGCGCACATCCGCGCCGTTTAAGGATAATCTCCCAGAAATTGATAATTCCGGTTATTTCGCCTACCTGGCCGGTAATAAATACAGCGTCACGCTCGACCTGAACCAGCCGAAAGGTTTTGAGATTGCGAAAAAGCTCATCGCCTGGGCAGATGTTGTCGCCGATAGCCACCGTCCCGGTGTCCTTGAAAACTGGGGGTTTTCCTATCAAGAACTCAAGAAAATAAATCCGGGCGTTATTTTAATCCGCAATTCCAACCAGGGACAAACCGGCCCGGCGGCCAAACAACCCGGACTGGGAAATCATATCAACGGCTTAGCCGGCATCGTCAACATGGTAGGTTGGCCGGGTAAAGAACCGATTTCACTGCAAGTCGCCTACAGCGACTATGTGGTCCCGCATTTTGCCGCCGCCGTTCTTATCGGCGCTTTGGATTACCGGCGGCGGACCGGTAAAGGCCAGGAACTGGATATTTCCCAGCTTGAAGTTGGATTGAACCTCTTCGCGCCGAAACTGATTAATTACCCGGGCGTAAAAGTCGATGAAAGCCTGAAAGGGAATTCCTGTGAATATGCCGCGCCCCACGGCATTTACCGCTGTAAAGGTGACGACCGGTGGTGCGCCGTCAGTGTGTTTACCGACGAGGAATGGCTGGTATTTTGTAAGGCTGCCGGACAATTGTCATGGAGCAAGAATCCCAAGTTTTCTACTGTTATTAACCGCAAAAAGAACGAAAGCCAACTGAATGAACTGGTTGAGGCCTGGACTTTACAGCAAACCGCCGAAGACGTGACCAAACTGCTGCAAAAGGCGGGCGTGGCGGCCGGGGTCGTCGAAAACACGCATGATTTGTGCGATGATCCCCAGCTCAAAGAAAGAGAATGTTTCTGGACGGCACAGCATGAAATATTGGGCAATTTTACTTATCTCGGGCAAGCCTCCAGATTATCCGGGACTCCGGCGAAGCTTTACCGTAACGCGCCGCGCATGGGCGAACACACCGAATTCGTCTGCCGTGAATTTCTGGGCATGCCCCAGGAAGAATTCGATGCCTGTCTGATGGAAGGGGTCTTTATTTAACCTTGCCATTATGCTGTTTCGGCGGTTGAGTAGTTTTCAACACTTACCGAGTGCGGTTTGTCTGTTTTACATGCTGTGGTATAAATATTCTTAGAATTGTGTCAGAATAGATTAATACACATTTGTTCAAAACCAGACTTTATTAGTACATTATACTTAACATAAAGTATTATGGTTTCGGAGAATATTATTAAAAATACAATTATTTCAACACAAATCCAACCGGAAAAAACTTTTTTGGTGACCGTCGCCACAAAAGACAGTGAGAAAATCGTTTCTGCTGAAGCTTCCCAAAGCGAACTGGCGCAGCTGGTGAAATCAGCCGGCGGCATTGTCGTCGGGACAACTATTCAGCGCCTAGATTCGCCGACCAAAGCATTGTATTTGGGTAAAGGCAAACTCGACGGAATCGTGGCGTTAAAAGAAGAATTGCATTTTGATACGGTTGTTTTTGACGATGAACTTTCGCCGGTCCAGCAACGGAATTTGGAAGAAGCCCTGCAGGTTAAAGTCATCGACCGGGTTGCTTTGATTCTGGACATTTTCGCCAAACGCGCGCAAACACGCGAAGGTAAACTCCAGGTGGAACTGGCGCAGCATCAATACTTATTACCCCGGTTGGCCGGGCAATGGAGCCATTTGGAAAGACTCGGCGGCGGTATCGGCACCCGGGGGCCCGGCGAATCGCAGCTGGAAACTGACCGCCGGTTGATTGAAAAAAGGATTCATCGGCTCAGCGCCGAAGTGGATAAAGTCAGTCAGCAGCGTTATCTCTACCGGCAGAGGCGGCATAAAAGCGGTATTCCCATTATCGCGCTTGTCGGGTATACCAATGCCGGGAAAAGTACTTTGCTTAACGCTATCAGCCGGGCTAATGTTGTTAGCGAAAATAAAGTTTTTACTACGCTTGACCCGACCACACGGCGGATTATGCTGCCGGATGGTAAAATGGCGCTTTTAAGCGATACGGTTGGGTTTATCCGCAAATTACCGACGAATATCATCAGCGCTTTCCGCGCCACTTTGGAAGAACTGGAAGAAGCCGATCTGTTATTGAATGTCATTGATTTTTCTTCGCCCTATGCCGCAGAAGAAAATCACGCCGTTGAAAATATTCTGAATGATTTGGGAATAATGGGAAAACCACGTATTACCGTATTGAACAAAATTGACCTGGCACTGGCAAAGGATAAAAGTTGGAACGAAGAAGAAGCTTTACAATATTTGTCGTCTAACGAAACGGAAATCCAGGAAAACATGTATTTTGTCTCCGCGGTAAAAAAATGGGGATTAAACGGTTTGCTGCAACGGATCAGTGAACTTTTAACTGACAAAACTGGGTATCAGCCACAAAATAACCAAAATTGAGCTCAATATTCGCTGTAATCGAAAATTAGGCCGTTTTTGCGGGAATTCCGTATCATGACATAGCCAAAGCCGGTTTATGTAAGACAAATTCTATTATTTTAGAGTTATCAATATTTATCAAAATATTTTGGTTTGTTGTTTTTAAAATGTCCGGCAGGGTTTTATATTACATAATTACAATACCATGAAATTCGATGAAATTGTTGTATAGTTGTTGTCGTAGGTTGCCGGTGTCGGTATTTTGTCGAAATTCCTGAAAACGGTTAGTAGCGGGAAACAAAGCTTAAGTATCAAAATTCGTTAATCGGTGACCAAAACAATAAAATCGCCAATATAAAATAATACAAAATTACAAAAGTACAAACGCAACAGCGATCGAAGCATTATTAGCGGTAAATAGGCTAAATTGTATCTGTTAAAATACCATTGTTATTGGGGCGCATAATATATGTTATGTAGTGTAAAGTAGCTTCGAATACACTTTTAGCCTAGAAATTTGGATTAAGTATTTCCCCCGTCCGGATTATCATTTTTTAATTTCTTATTTTTTACTTTTGAATAAATCCAATATCCCGCCACATATAATAAAATTAAAGGTATCATCGCCGGAAATACAAAACGGATTACCCACATTATCCGCGAAACAATAAAACATAAGAATATTATTAAGCAAACCATCCAGAGCAAAGGATGAATTTTCATTTATCTGAGTACACGACTTTCCATTTCATATTTCTAGTATTGAAGAATTATATTGGATTATCTACTTCTGCATATTACTTGTCAACCGTCCATTCATTTTCAATACCAAAACTATTATTGACACTATTCCTTAACCGCTATATCATTGTTCCAGTTGTGGCTTTGTTTATAAACGTTAAATACAAAAAGGAGAACAATATACATGGCCGAAAACAAAATAGATTATGCCGCAAAAGTGACAATTGATTACCCCGATCGTCTGCTTAATCGGCTGACTTCATTTTTCCGCATTTTCACAGTCATTCCCATTGCCATTGTGCTGGGCCTGCTTTCCAGCAGGGGCACTTCCTGGGGACAGCATACCCATAACTGGGTTGTCGGAGCTGCCAGTGGTGTCGGCATCCTGTTTGGGTCCACCCTTCTGATGATTCTCTTCCGGCAAAAATACCCGAAATGGTGGTTTGACTGGAATCTGGCCGTCACCCGGTTTGGCGCCAGAGTCGGCACGTATCTCTTACTGATGACCGATGTTTACCCATCAACCGACGAAGAGCAGTCGGTCCATCTCGTAATCAACTATCCTGATGTTAAAAAGGACCTGAACCGGTGGATGCCACTGGTCAAATGGTTCCTGGCAATACCTCATTATTTTGTGCTTTTCTTTTTAGCTATAGCGTCTTTCATTTGCATTATCGTTGCCTGGCTCGCGATTCTTTTCACCGGCCGATATCCGCGGGGGATTTTTGATTTTGTTTTAGGTGTATACCGGTGGGGCTTACGCGTCTCCGCTTACGCTATTCTCCTGGTAACGGATAAGTATCCGCCGTTTAGCCTGGACTAGATAATTATGTAAAGTATAACAAGAAGGGCAGGGGATCAAACCCTGCCCTTTGAATTTACCTTATTTGTGCCGGATAATCTAGATTTTTTTAGGCCTCATAATGTTCTTACCATCATGCCATTGTACCATCCGGGAAAGCCCTTTCAGCAGCAAAGCGTCCGCGATTGTCAGCGAAAGCCGGACATATCCTTCCCCGTTGCTGCCGTAACCGGTGCCCGGCGTTACCACCACGCCCGTTTTATCCAGTAAATCATTGGTAAATTCTACCGATGTAAAACCGTGGGGTACTTTTGCCCAGATATACAGGCTGGCTTTCGGTGGTTTTGCTTCCAGCCCCATCTTGTTCAATGTATCAACTATCAGGTCGCGGCGCCGCTGATAAACATCGTTATGTTCTTTAATGCAGTTCTGCGGTCCGGTCAAAGCTTCGATCGCCGCGTATTGAATTGCCTGAGGGATGCCGGAATCCAGATTGGATTTCAATGTTTTCAGTGCGTTAATCGCGGCTGCGTTCCCCACTGCCATCCCGATACGCCATCCGGTCATGTTGTAGGTTTTTGATAGCGAATGAAACTCGATACCCACATCCTTCGCCCCTTCCGCCTGCAAAAAGCTGACCGGGACATACCCGTCAAATGCTACCTCAGAATAAGGGCCGTCGTGACAAATGCAGATATCATACTTTTTTGCGAATTCGACCGCTTTGTTGAAAAACTTGAGGTCGGCCACCGCGCCGGTAGGATTATTGGGGTAATTTAACCATAATACCTTTGTTTTCGCTAAAATTTCGGCCGGAATGTTATCCAGGTCCGGCAAGAAATTGTTTCTTGGAGAAATCGGCAAATAGTACGGGATTCCGCCGGCCAGCTTTGTCCCGATGGCATAAACAGGATAACCCGGATCGGTAATTAACGCAATGTCTCCCGGATTTAACAGGCATAAGGCGATGTGCGCGATTCCTTCTTTCGAACCGATTAATGGCGCGACTTCTTTGTCCGGGTCGAGCGATACGCCAAAACGCTTCTGATACCAGCTCGCGATTGTTTTCCTCAGCTCAGGCAAACCTTCGGATTCGGGATAGCGCTGATTTGCGGGAACATGCGCTTCTTTACACAAACGTTCGATGATATGCGCCGGTGTCGGAATGTCCGGGTCCCCGATGCCGAAACTAACTACGTCCTCGCCTTTTGCTTTTCTTTCTGAGATTTTCCGGCTGATCTCGACAAACAGGTAAGGGGGTAAACTTTCAACTCTTTGCGATAATCTCACGTGTAACTTCCTTTCTAACGAGCTTAATAGCCCGTCACCATTCACCGCGGAATACGGTCTCCGCCGGTCCGCTCAGATAGATATTATTATTTATTCCATAATTCCATTCGACTTTTAAGACCCCACCCGGCAAATGCATCTTCGCCTTTTTATCCAGTTTTCCCAGTAAATTACCTGCGACCATAATGGCGCAGGCACCACTGCCGCAGGCCAGTGTTTCCCCCACTCCCCTCTCCCAAACCCGCGCTTCGAGATTATTTTCATCGATAACTCTAACTACTTCGAAATTAGTTTCATCCGGAAATAATCTGTGTTGTTCCACTTTCGACCCTAAATCCACCAGCGGGAAATCGTTCACCCGATAATCGATAAAATGCACCGCGTGCGGATTGCCCACGGATACCAGGCTCAACAACAGTTTCTGATTATTCACGGCAACCGTCGTATTCATCAAAGATATTATGTCAAGTGTTTTGCAATCGTTTAGTTTGTTTACCGGTATTTGTTTTAGCCCTATTTGCGGTTCGCCCATATTTACCTGGATTTCGATGGGATTATTCTTTTGACGCCGGATTTTCGCGGTCCGCAAACCGACGGAAGTTTCGACGGTGACTTCAGAAAGATTACCCCAATTGGGGTTAGTAAGATAATGGCTGACCAGGCACCTTAAACCGTTCCCGCAGACAGCGGATTCGGACCCGTCCGCATTAAATATCCGCATTTTAAAATCGCCGGTTTTTGAAGGTAAAGATAATAATAATCCGTCCGCACCGATGCCGTAATGACGGTCGCACATTTTGATTGCCAGTTCGTTCCAGTTAGTCCGGTTATTTTTAGCGTCGATAACTACGAAATCGTTGCCGGCGCCCTGCATTTTGGTGAATTCCATTAAGCGAAAAACCTTTGAATAATATCAACAATCTGTTTTGTTATGTTTGAATTATAACATAAATATTACGCATCACTGTAAGTTGGATAGAAAAAACACGTCCGCTCAAAATATTGCAACGCAACATCTTTAGTCCACCAGGTTGAATGAAACACCGGTGCCGTTTTGCATGGCCTTCCGGTAAACCATCCCGGCCGCCGCGATATCTTCAATCGCCAACCCCGTAGAATCGAAAACTGTAATCATTTCATCATTTGTCCGGCCTGGTTTGTTACCGCCGATAATTTCTCCAAGAGAGGCGTAGATTTGTTCTTTTTTGTATATTCCCATAGCTATCGGAACATTGATTTCCCCGGCATGAATCGCCTGCCTTAAATCATCGACAATTACAACCGCGTTATTCAGTATCGAAGGTTCCAGTTCTTCTTTTCCTTCGGCATCTGCCCCCACTGCGTTGATATGCGCACCGGGTTTTAGCCACTTTTTTTGTAAAACCGGCTGATGCGCCGGTGTGAGCGTACAAATAATGTCGGCCTGGGCCGTTTCTTCAATCGAGCATGCCCGCAGCGGTAAATTGGGTAGAGAATCTACCAGCCTTCCCGTGGCTTTGGGGGAAATATCGGCCACCATTATCTCTTTGAATTTAAACAGTTAACAATGCGCTTTAATGTGGTGATAAGCCTGATAACCCGAGCCAATAATGCCCAGCGTACCGGCGCCTTTACGCGCCAGGTATTTTGATGCAATGGTGGAGGTCGCTGCTGTCCGTAACGCCGTTATTTCGGAGGCGTCCATGATTGCCAGCGGATAACCGGTATCCGGGTCATTGAATATCAGGACGGCCATCACGGTGGGCAGCCCTTTCGCCATGTTGCCGGTGTGGACACTCACCCATTTCATGCCTGCTTCCCCCGGTAAAGATGCCGGCATCGCGCGGAAATCTCCGTCTTTCACGGTCAAATATACCTTGGAAGGCATCTCCCCCTTTCCTTCGGTATAGTCTTTGAACCCGGCTTCAACGACGTCGATTACATCCCGGATGTTGATTAATCTGCGGACTTCTTTTTTACTCAGCATTAGAGTTGGC
>Ga0182027_10010310_pt1 | contig 13310 bp, 13 predicted proteins | sample 712E1DmetaG_FD_121300 | JGI IMG/M metagenome (GOLD analysis project Ga0182027, IMG submission 121300) | Permafrost microbial communities from Stordalen Mire, Sweden - 712E1D metaG (Illumina Assembly) | ecosystem: Environmental > Terrestrial > Soil > Wetlands > Permafrost | place: Sweden...
TCGGTCAGCGCCGCTCCACGGTCGATGGTGTTGCCAAACACGTCGAACATGCGCGAAAGAATGGCTTTGCCCACCGGCGCCTTGAGCGGCCCGCCAGTGTCCTCGACTTGCATTCCGCGAGCTAGACCCTGCGTGGGGGTCAGCGCAATCCCGCGCACGTGATGCGCATCCTGCTGGGCCAGCACCTCAATGACAATGCGGCCAGAATCTCCAGCGCGAAGCAACGAGTAGATGGGAGGCAAACGATGCTCGAACCGCATATCCACCACGCTGCCTCGTACCGAGGCGACTGAGCCAAGATTCGAGGCGCTTGGTCTATCGCCCACGCAGCAGTTCCATGGCAGCGTTGTATTCGCCACGGCGTGCCGCCTGGTTACACCTGGCTCGATGGTAAAGCGCCTCCTGCGCCGCCGCCACGTGGGCCATCTCGCCTCGCCAGATCTCCAACGCCGGTTGTTGGATGGCGCGGGCAAACGAAAATGCCAACGCCCAAGGCAGCTGCGACTTGAATCGAGCATTCATGGCATTTAGACGGGCTGAGGCCAGCTCCGCGGATTGTCCGCCCGACAAGAACGCGATCCCGGGAACAGCAGCTGGAACAGCTCGTAAGAGACACCTCACCGTCGTGTCGGCCACCTCGTCGATCGTCTCTTGTTTGGGGCAGGTCAATCCAGGAAGCACCATGTTGGGCTTCAGGATCATGCCTTCTAGCATCACCGGCTGACTGCCAAGCTGGTTGAATACCCTTCCCAGGACTTCTTCCGTGACCTCGCAGCAACGCTCGAGGGTGTGCTCACCATCCATGAGCACTTCCGGCTCGACGACGGGCACGAGACCGGCCTCCTGACACAAAGCCGCGTAGCGAGCCAGCGCTTGAACATTCGCTTCGACGCAGTCCCGACTAGGAATGCCGTCACCCACCGCAATCACCGCGCGCCACTTGGCAAAACGGGCGCCCATCTTGGAATACTCGGCCAAACGCCCGCGCAACCCGTCCAGGCCTTCGGTCACCTTCTCTCCGGGGTGCCCCGCCATGTTCTTTGCGCCCGTGTCGACCTTGATGCCCGGAATGATTCCAGCGTCGATGATAACTCTAACAAAGGGAGTGCCATCCTTCGTTTGCTGGCGAATTGTCTCGTCGTAGAGGATCGCGCCGCTGATACTGTCGCACAGGCCGGGGGTAGTGACAATGAGCTCTCTATACGACCGCCGCGTATCCTCGGTCTGAGGAATGCCCAACTTTGCGAATCGTTTGTTGCAAGTTGGATTGCTCTCGTCCATCGCCAGCACACCCTTGTCATCTGCGACAAGCTCTCTCGCCGTGTATATAAGCTCTTGCGCATTCATTGATGGTCACCCCACTTCCAGTTGCGAATCTCCGGAAGATCCTCGCCGTTCTTCTCGATGTATTGCTTGTGGTCAACGAGCTTGTCCTTGAGTTGCTGCTTCAAGTAGATGCCCTTGTCGCCGGTCTTGGGCAGCCGGTCGATGACATCCATCACCAGGTGGAAGCGGTCGAGATCGTTCAACACCGTCATATCGAAGGGTGTGGTGATGGTTCCCTCTTCCTTGTACCCGCGGACGTGGATGTTCTGGTGGTTGGTGCGACGGTAGGTAAGCCGGTGGATAAGCCATGGGTAGGCATGAAAGGCGAAAATCACGGGCTTGTCCTTGGTGAAGATCTCGTCGAAGTCCACGTCGGACAGCCCGTGCGGATGCTCTGTTTGTGGCTGCAACTTCATGAGATCGACAACATTGACGACCCGTATTTTTAGATCGGGCAGATGCTCGCGCATGATGGAAACGGCGGCGAGCGTCTCCAGCGTCGGCACATCGCCGCAGCAGGCCATGATTACATCAGGGGCAACGCCCTGGTCGTTGCTGGCCCACTGCCAGATGCCAATGCCCTCGGTGCAGTGCTTGACGGCGGCATCCATGGTCAGCCACTGCGGCGCGGGGTGCTTGCCTGCGACCACAAGGTTCACGTAATGGCGGCTGCGCAGGCAGTGGTCCATCACCGACAGTAGGCAATTGGCGTCGGGCGGAAGATAGACCCGCACGATCTCGGCCTTCTTGTTCACGACATGGTCGATGAAGCCGGGATCCTGGTGGGTGAAGCCGTTGTGATCCTGCCGCCAGACATGCGACGCCAGCAGATAGTTCAACGACGCGATCTTCCGTCGCCACGGCAAATTCGCTGTGACCTTGAGCCACTTGGCGTGCTGGTTGAACATCGAATCGATGATGTGAATGAATGCTTCGTAACAGTTAAACAAGCCGTGGCGTCCGGTAAGCAGGTACCCTTCTAGCCAGCCCTCGCACTGATGTTCGCTCAGCATCGAATCCAGCACCTGTCCTGCGGGGGCTAGAAATTCGTCGTTCGGCACGGTCGCAGCGTTCCACTGGCGCTTCGTCACCTGGAAGAGGGCTTCCAGTCCGTTGGAGAGCGTCTCGTCCGGACCGAAGACTCGGAAATTGCGCTGCTCTGTGTTTAGCTTCGTCACATCGCGCAGGAAGGGGCCGAGCACGTGGACGTCGCCGATTCCGCGAACACCTGGCGCGGGCACGGCTGCCGCGTAGTCGCGAAAGTCTGGCATCCGCAGATCCCGCAGTAGAATGCCGCCATTGGCGTGCGGGTTCGCACCCATGCGTCGTTCGCCCCTGGGGGCAAGCGCAGCCAACTCCGGTTTCAGGCGCCCCTGAGCATCGAAAAGCTCCTGCGGCCGGTAGCTCCGGAGCCAGTCTTCCAGGAGCTTGAGGTGTTCGGGATGGGTCGCCGGATCGGAAAGCGGCACTTGGTGCGAACGGAATGTGCCTTCAACCTGCAGCCCATCGACCATCTTGGGTCCCGTCCAGCCCTTGGGTGACTTGAGGACGATCATCGGCCAGCGCGGCCGAGCGGAGTCGTTCTTGCTCCTTGCATGGCTTTGGATTTGCCGAATGCTCTCCATGGCCAGGTCCAAAGTACCGGCCATGAGTTGATGCATCTTCTCCGGTTCATTACCTTCAACAAAATAGGGCGTCCAGCCGCAACCTCGCAGGAATTGCTCCAATTCGTCATGCTCGATGCGGGCGAGGACAGTCGGGTTGCTGATCTTGTAGCCGTTGAGGTGCAAGATCGGCAGCACCGCTCCGTCACCAATTGGGTTGAGGAACTTGTTGGATTGCCAGGCCGTAGCCAAAGGCCCCGTTTCAGCCTCGCCATCGCCGACGACACAGGCGACAATGAGATTGGGATTGTCGAAAACAGCCCCGAAGGAATGGCTGAGCGAGTAGCCAAGCTCGCCGCCCTCGTGGATCGACCCTGGACATTCCGGCGAGGCATGGCTGGGAATGCCGCCGGGAAACGAAAACTGGAGAAACAGTTTTCGCAGCCCGGCCTCATCCTGGCTGATATTCGGGTAGATCTCGCTGTAAGTACCTTCGAGATAGGTGTTGCCTACGACGGCCGGCCCGCCGTGCCCCGGGCCGGAGACGTAGATCATGTCGAGGTCGTATTTCTTGATGACCCTGTTCAAGTGCACGTAGATGAAGTTCTGGCCGGGAGTGGTCCCCCAGTGGCCTAGTAGCATGTGCTTCACATCGGCAAGGACCAGCGGTCGCCTCAAGAGCGGATTGTCGTAAAGATAGATCTGGCCGACTGACAAATAGTTGGCGGCGCGCCAGTATGCATCCATTGCGTGGAGCAGCTCGTTGGAAAGAATATCGGTCGGCATTGTTAACTCACGACCTCTTTCGTGATGATTCTATAATTACGACAACAACCATTGCCATAATCAGCACCGCGCTAAGCGGCCAAATCCACACTCCTCCACCCATCCGGCCACTTATCCATCCGCCCATCCATCCGTAGCTGTGATTCATGACAAAGTCCCTTTCCTACGCGAGTAGCTGCTAGCGAAATTGTGCTCGTGCGGCGGCCTCGTCGGTCCAGTAACCTTGGCGATGGTAGTGCCGATGCAGAGCGTCCTCGTAGTCACGGGTTAGCGTAGACTCGTCCGTGAATTCGGGTGACTGTTTGATGGCCTCACGGGACAGATGGATGAAGACTTTCGATTCACTCCAACTAACCCGCTCAATCCATGTCGGTGCAATGAGGACCCTCTTGCCCGGCCACCAGTTTCGCGTGTCGACGATGAGATAGCGAATCGCCCAGGTTTCGTCATCAATGACGAAATCCTCAACGTGGCCAATAGCGCCATCTTTGGCCTCAATGTTATAGCGATTCACGTCGGAGGTGCTGCGCAAATGGGGATCCCAGCTCATCTCGGCTATGGCCCGGTTCTTCCAGTTCTGGCGATCACGCGCAATGTAGGGATAGGAGCCCCACATGTACGGACCACCCCAGTACATGGGCCAGCCATAATATCCATAGTACGATTCTTCGTATTGCCGAGAGACTGGTACGTGACGGTCCAAGGCTGGGCTGCCTTCAATCTGCTTCTTGCTCAAATCGACGGCGACGTGGTGCTTTTCGCTGTTCACGGCGCCAAGCGCGTATGGGGATAGCAGCACATGTCGTCCGGTAAGCCAGCTCCCTGCATCAGCGACCAAATAGCGGACGACCCAGTGCCTGTCATCGAAGTAGAATTCTTCGACACCCCCGATTTCACCATTGAGGCTGTTCAATTTGTAGCCGGTTAGTGTCTTAGCGCTGTGGAGCATGACAAGATCCCTTTCGTCTCTTGGTAGTGCCTTGCACCGCTGTTACTTGTCTCTCGGGTGGCTGTTCGACGTAACCAACCTGTTGCGCGAGTCTGTGCGCAGCATCCAACGCCAGCCAAAGATGTCGGCAGTGGGCAACGGCTTCTTATCGTAGCAAAAGGCCGGCGAAGGCCCAGCCCCCAGCAACGAGAAGTACAACCCAGACAAAGTCGCCTCCCCATCCCCAAGACTGGTGGCGAAGATCTGCTGGTAGGCCCGTCGTAGATGCCCGCAGGCCGCGGCGTCGCTGGACATAGCGCGGGTATGGCGGTCCCCATCCGCGATAGCCCCAACCATAAGTAACCGGGGACACGAGGAACAGAAACATGAACGCCATCCACAAGATCCACCATGAACTCATCATTGCCATCTCGCTTTCTTTCTTGTTTGTTGAATGAAGTCTCGGCCCGTACGGTCCAAGTTGGGACATGTTGCGGTGACTATCCAATTTGTAGGCATCGTCTGTGCCATTCGGTGCGGGCTGCTCACAGGACATGTTTCCCGTCGCTATTGGGCCTACACGCTGGCACGCAAAACAACGTCGCGCCGGTCGGTATGGAATACTCAGTCAATCCGAAGTAGTTTCTCGTTCAATTTGAATGGGTAATAAAGTCGTTGCGCGTCGACGCTGTTCCTCTATTTCCGGGTCTGTCGACTGGCTATTGGGTTTGATTCCCCACGGTGCCGGCAAAAATGTCATGTCGATCTTCGTTCTGTGAGCAGTGGCCCGCCGCGGGCTCATGCACTCCCTGGGCCGTGAATGAGGTGCTCTGATTTCAAGTGGTTACATCCCGACGTGCCCTGACACGAGGTGAGCTCAATCAAAATGGTGCAAGGAAGTGTTCAGTTTGAAGGACCGTATACGGGTTCCAGGAGCCTCGGCCACGTATTCACGCTGTTGGTATGTCAGTCTGGCATTTGGCACACGTGTTGCTGGAGGTCGACGGCAGAAGACAAGCTCCGCAGCACGCCAAGCTGACGTGGCAATTTGCCACGATAGCGACTGGCGGGCGTCAAGCTTGTTGAAAAGGAGTTGTTCATGAGCCCGCTTTGCCGATTGACGCTTCGCCTGACCATCTTAGCGTCCACGCTGGCGCTGATTCTTTCGACCGGCGCCTGTGTCACCACCGGAACCTTCGACAAGAAGGTCGCAGAGCTCGACCATGTTCGAGCTGACAGGGACCACGCTGTGGTCGAGAGAGATGGTCTACGCCGGAAGCTGGACGATGCGACCGCGCTGGTTGGCGAGCTGACTGCACGGCTTGAGAAGTTGGGGCAAAATGTCGGCAAGCTAACGAGCGAGAAAGGGGAGCTTGCACGGGGGCTCGCGGACGCCAAGGTCCGCCTTGAAGAGCTGCGACGCCAGACGGCCGCAGCAGAAGCACGCGCGGCGACTTTTCGCAATCTGGTAGCGCGTCTGAAATCGATGATCGACGCGGGCAAACTCAAGGTCGTGATTCGGGACGGCCGAATGCTGATCGCCCTGCCGAATGACGTTTTGTTCGACTCGGGCAAGACCGACATCAAGGCGGACGGCCAAGCGGCGCTTGCAGATGTGGCCAAGGTTCTCGCTACGATTCCTGACCGCAATTTCCTGGTCGCCGGTGACACGGACAATGTGCCGATCCACACGGCTCGATTTCCTTCGAACTGGGAGCTTTCGACTGCTCGAGCGGTTGAGGTCACGAAATTCCTCGTCGCCAATGGCATGCACCCGCAAGTGCTGGCCGCCGCGGGATACGGGGAATTCGATCCTGTTGCGCCCAATGACTCGCCTGAGCATCAAGCGCAGAATCGTCGAATCGAGATTGTACTTCAACCAAATCTCGCCGACCTGCCGTCGCTCGACGATGTGAAGACGACTCCATGAAGAATCCTCAATGAATATTCAAAGACTCTTTCAGCCATTCCGGTTGAAGTCCCTGGAGCTCAAAAACCGGATAGTCATGGCGCCCATGACACGCTCATTTTCTCCTGGAGGTATTCCGACTTCAGAGTTGGCCGGCTATTATGAAAGACATTGGCCGAGCGCACTCTTTTCGCCGTGGAGCTGATCCGCGCCGTTCGGCAGGCCGTTGGTGCAGACTTTCCAATTTGCCTTCGGATCTCGCAATGGAAACTGCAGGATTTTGCCGCGAAGCTAGCGACTACACCCCAGGAGATGGAAGCGTGGCTGGTTCCATTGGCGGCGGCGGGGGTCGATGTTTTCCACTGTTCGCAACGCCGGTTTTGGGAGTCGGAGTTTTCCGGGTCTGACCTGAATTTTGCAGGATGGGCAAAAATGCTGACGGGCAAAGCGACCATCACCGTGGGCTCGGTCGGGCTTTCCGGAGACTTCTTAGCTGCCTTTCAGGGAGAATCCTCGACTCCCAGCCAGTTAGATGAACTGCTGCGGCGTTACGAACGGGGAGATTTTGATCTCGTGGCAGTGGGCCGTGCTCTGCTCGCCGACGCCGGGTGGGCGCAAAAGATCCACGAAGGACATTCGGCCGAGCTGATTGGCTTTAGCAAAGAAGCCCTCGCCACTCTTTCGTAAATTTTGGTTGTGGTTGCGGCGGCTTCTGGATGCAGACGATATACAAAGCCCAATTGCAACCAGCGTTGCAATCAATAGTCGCTTCAGCTTAAACCGCCACTAGAACCCCGGCGCCCTCGAACCGACCAGCGCGGAGATCGGCAAGAGCCTGGTTAGCCTGGATAAGTGGATACTGCGTCGTCTGGGTGGCAATGCCGATCGTCGGGGCCAAGCGAAGAAACTCGATTCCGTCGGACCGCGTGAGATTGGCGACCGACACGAGCTGGCGCTCTTCCCAGAGCAGCCGATAGGGAAAGCTCGGGATATCGCTCATGTGAATGCCAGCGCAAACAACGCGACCGCCTTTGCGGACAGCCTTTAGGGCCAGTGGTACCAGCGCGCCCACAGGCGCGAAAATGATGGCGGCGTCCAGCGGCTCAGGTGGTGCTTCGTCGGATCCGCCAGCCCAGCCCGCGCCCAGGCGCTTGGCGAAGGTTTGGGTGGCGACGTCGCCCGGCCGCGTGAAGGCAAACACCGATCGCCCTTGCCACTTCGCCACCTGTGCCACGATGTGGGCCGCAGCGCCGAAACCGTACAGTCCCAACTTCTTGCCGTCGCCCGCAATATCCAGCGAGCGCCACCCAATAAGCCCGGCGCACAGCAAAGGGGCTAGCTCCACGTCGCTACCGACTTCACCCAAGGGAAAGGCAAAGCGTGCATCGGCAATGGTCGACGTAGCGAAGCCGCCGTCACGCGTGTAGCCCGTGAAAAGCGGTCGGTCACAAAGATTCTCCTGGCCGCGTACACAGTAAGGGCAAACGCCACAGGTGAAGCCCAGCCACGGAACGCCAACGCGGTCACCGATAGTCAGCCCGACGACGCCGGCTCCGATGGCATCGATCCGGCCGACGATCTCGTGGCCAGGGACGATCGGCACCCGTGGCTCGGTCAGCTCACCATCGACGACATGCAGATCCGTCCGGCAGACACCGCAAGCGGCCACCTTGATTCGAAGCTCGCCCGGTCCGGGCTGTCGATCGGGCAGCTCTGTCCATTCGAGGGGTGCCCCGATCTTCTTCAGCGTCATCGCGTGCATGGATTGCCTCCCGGTCTGGTTCAGCATCGACTTGGCCTCACGATATTCCTGATTGTGTGACAGTTCCAGAGCGGTAGCAATGAGGCCGGGTCCAAAGTCGTTGGCGGGCGGCACCGTGCAGCCGCTGCTGCAAGTAACGGCCAAAGTGTCGGCAACCGCTCCGTCGATCGGACCGTCACCAGTCTATTGGCACGCAAAGTGCATTGAACGCGTCCGCAATACTTTCGAAAGTGAAAATATATGTGCTTTTCAGCAGGAGCGAGCTTTACGGCTGGGGTGTTACTTACAGTCGTTGGCAGCGAAACCGTAAGGAAGGTGCACAAGCCCTCTCAGATTGCGCTGGCGAGCATTCCTGTTTTTTTCGCCGCCCAGCAATTTGCCGAGGGAGCCCTATGGTTGACCATAGGGCAGGCAGGCCATGCGGGGGCAGAAAAGCTTTTCACGTACCTATTTTTGGTCATGGCGCAGATTGTCTGGCCTATTTTGGTTCCACTTTCGGCACTATTGTTGGAACGCAACAAGACAAGGAGAAGGGTTCTCCAGGCACTGCTCATTGTGGGCGTGGCCATTGGGCTGTACTACGCATATCGGTTGATAGCCCATCCAATGCGCGCTGAGATCCTCGGGAGGCACGTCGTCTATCAAGATACTGCATCGAATACACTAGGTCTGATAACCATCGTCCTCTATCTCTTCGCGACGGTAGCGGCTCTCGTTGTCTCGAGCACCCAAAGAGTCTATGTCCTTGGGATCTTCATGGGTCTATCGTTCATTGTCTCGGCACTCTTCTACATCCGTTGCCTGACCTCAGTTTGGTGCTTCTTCGCCGCCGTCATGAGCTTTTGGGTATTCTATATTGTCCGCGACGAACACAAGAAGTTTCATTCCCCGAGGGACAAAGTCCGCAGGAAGCTTGCGATTCCGTAGTCAATTCATTCCCTTGGTTGGATATCGGTCACCAGGTTCTTCGAAGTTGGGCATGGGCGAAAATTCCCCCTTGAGCCGCCGCCTATGTCTTCAACGCTTCTGAAGCTGGTGATTCGATCTTGATGTCGGGTTCCATGACCGATCCTGTCTCCGAAGCCAATCTCGCCGCCCCGGCTTCCGAGGCAGTCACTTCAGCCCCGATTCGGTCCAATGTCGACTCGCCCTCGTCGACGTCTTCGTCAGGACCAGCGACGGCCAAGGGGCCTACCGCCTGCGGTAAGGGAATACGCAGCGGATGCGTGGTCGGTTGCCGCGTCTCCTTGCTCTGGGTGCTCGTATCTTTAGCTTTCCGAGTGGCTCCGAACTCTTCTTCTGGACGACTTTCGACAAAGGGACCGCCCAGCTCTTCGGACACTTCTTCGTCACGGGTATCCTCTTCGCATTCGTCGCCGCTTGCTCCTCGGAGGTACTGTTCGGCCATAAGCTCGGCTACACCATCCGATGTACCGGAAATCTGTGCGGACTCCGGAATGAATGCATCGCCGCCATCGGACCGTTCTTGTTTCAGCTTGCTCATATGCGTCTTGCTCCCTTCAATCTTCCTGATCTACGCCTATCCCCTACAAGCAGATCTCAGGCCACCGGCCAGGCTGGCCCCGATGCTACCGATTTCTCTTGAGAGATCTGTCGTCAGCCGATCGGTCAATCATTTCGAGGCGACCTTGCGACCAAATTGAGCGAGTCAATTGCGTCCTGGCGATGTCGCTGGCGCAATAGCGTCGGCACAATCAATGCAGCGCCGTGGTCCGTGGACGACCGCGCAATGAGCGACAGGGTAGGGAAGGCAGCACCCTGATTTCCCATAGCCATATTGTGACGCAGCTCTTGCCGGCAGTCTTGGGCGTGGCCGCGGCCGTGCCCACGTTGGCATTCGCCCAGCAACCCTTGGAAGAATTCCTGGTTGGGGCACGCAGGACGAATTCCGACCTTCAAATGGCAGCCGCGACTATCGAGCAGCAAGAGGGTGAGTCGCTTGCTGCGCTCGGGCGTGCGTTGCCGTCTTTGACCGCGCGAGGCGTATACACGCGGAACGAGTTCGAGGTGAGGCTTGATCCTGCGAGTTTTCTCGGCTCGGCGGCGCCTGTAGGGGTTCCGTCACAATCCTTCATCATCCAGCCGCTCAACCAACTCGATGCGACGGTGCAGATCGACGCTCCGCTGGTAGATCTTGCGGCCTGGCAGCGAGTAACAGCGCAACATGCTGCTGAGCGGGCCGCGCATCGAAGGGCCGACGTTACGATGACCGACGTCCAAATGCAGGTTGCGCGCAACTATTACCAACTCGTCGGCGCGCGGTCGCTGCGGCAATCGGCGGACCGGACGCTCGAAGCGGCGCAGACGAATCTTGGTTTGACCCGCACAAGGCAGGGTGGCGGTGTTGCCACGGATCTCGACGTCAACCGAGCGCAGGCTGAGGTTGAGAGGGCACACCTGAGTATCTCCGACGCTGAGCTCACGACCGCGCTTGCTGGCCGAGCGCTGCAAACACTGACGGGCGTGGTGCCGACGAGCACTGCAAGATCCGAATCGGACGATCTTCACGCCGAGCTGCCCTTGGTAGAATGGGAGCAATCGGTGACCGAGATTCCATCGGTTGCGGTGGCCGCGGAGCAGCGGCGAGGTTCTGAAGCCACCGCCACTGCGGCTCGGTTCGCACTACTTCCGTCCCTCTCGGCGGGCGCCCAAGGACGACTGACCAATGCAACGGGTTTCGTGGGCCACCAGGCGATCTATGTGCTCACAGCGACGCTGAATTGGCGTCTTGATGTCACGAGTTTTGGCACGGTGAGGTCCGAGGATGCAGCAGCCCGCCTGGCGCGGGTGCGAGAAGGCATCGCTCGGCAGGCCGCCTTGGATCAGATTCACGAGTCATGGTCGCGCGTGAGCAACGGTATCGCCAAAAGTCGCGCTGCCCGCGCTGAAGCACTGGCCTCGACAGCGGCGGTCGAACGAGCTCGGGAACGGTATCGGGAGGGTGCGGGTACGCACTTTGAGCTGGTGCAAGCTGAGCGCGACGCCTACAGCGCCGAGGTATCGCGCATTCAGGCCGACGCGGACCTCTCCTATGCGCGGGTCGCGTTGCGGCTGAACGCCACTCGGTCGCCAGTCAAGGATCCGCTGGTCAAGGAGACCCATTGATGATGACCACACCCCCTGAGCAGTCCAAGGAAGCAATCGTTGCCCCCGTGTCGCCGAGCGACGCTGGCAAAGTCGTCATAGCAAAGCGCCCGTTGCGCAAACGACGTTCTCCCTGGCCGGTGAGAATTGGCGTGATTCTGGCCATCGTTGCATGCGGACTGTACCTAGTGTGGAGGGCCAAGAAGAAGCCCATCGCGGTGGAGACGGTCAAGGTCGAGCGTGGCGCTGTTGTAGACGAAATCTCATCTTCGTCGGCAGGAGAGGTCGTCGCCACGCGCACCGTGATGGTCCGAGCCGAGCTGATGGGCCGGGTGTTGACGGTCCGGCACAAGCGTGGAGAGAGGGTAAAGAAGGGGGATATCGTCGTTGCGCTCGACGCACTTGACCTCTCGGCACGGCTGGATCAAGCCGAGGCAACGCTCGATGCTCAGCGCGCACAGCTTGGACAATCGGAAGTTCACGCGGAGGCACAGGCCAACTCGGCAGGGCGTGCTCAGCGGCTTGCCGAGCACGGCGCGGAGACAACCCAAGCAGCGGACGACGCCGCTGCCGGGGCACGCGAAGCCAAGGCCGCAACCAAGGCAGCGCGCGCCCAACTCGACCAAAGCCGGGCAGCACTTCGGGTCGCCAGGGTCGCCCGCTCTCACACGAATCTTGCCGCCCCATTCGACGGGCTTCTCGCCGATGTATTCGTGAATTCCGGAGACGAGGTTCAACCCGGGACCAACATTTTCCAGGTAGTGGATGATTCAGAGTTGCACGTCGAGGCTAACATTGACGAGGCAGATATCGGTCGTGTGAAGGTCGGACAGCCCGCGACGCTAAGGCTCGATGCGCTACCAGATCGCCCGGTGGCCGGCCTGGTGTCGAAGCTCGACCCCACCGTTCGCAAGGACGAAAAAGGTGCGCGAACTTTGCGCATCGAAGTCTCTGTCTCCGACCTTGGCCAGGCGGTGGCTGCCGGCGTTCGGCCCGGGATGTCCGCCAACGTGGACGTCCAAGTCGCCAAAAAGCTGAATGTGCTCAGCTTACCAACCAACGTGATTATCGGCCGCGGAACGAAGCGCTCCGTTTACGTGATTGCAGGCGGCATCGCTCGCGCTCGGTCAGTAGAGCCAGGACTGTCGAGCTGGGAGCGGACGGAGATTGTCTCGGGCGTCAACGAGGGAGACGTGGTGGTCGCGACGCTCAACGTCCAAGGGCTGGCAGATGGTATGCCCGTTCGGAAGACCAAAGCAGCCACCATCGCGGCGCATTCCCCATGACGACCGCGGTGATCGACGTTCGTAAGGTAGAGCGCGACTTCCAGATGGGCGACAGTACGGTGCGCGCTCTGCGCGACGTAAGCCTGCGCGTCGATCCAGGTGAGTACGTGGCCATCATCGGTCCTTCGGGTTCGGGAAAGACCACCCTGATGAACTTGATTGGGTGCCTCGATACGCCCACTTCTGGCGAGTACTTCCTGGACGGCGAAGAGGTCTCGCTGCTCGACGACGACTCGCTCTCGCACGTCCGCAACGAGAAGATCGGTTTTGTCTTTCAGACCTTCAACCTGCTTGCGCGCACGACGGCTCTCGACAACGTCGCGCTGCCCTTGGCCTACGCGAACGTTAGCCGAACGGAAAGGCGCGCCGCCGCGAAGCGGGCACTTGAGCGTGTCAGTCTGGCCGAGCGGCAGGACCACAAGCCCGAGCAGCTTTCCGGGGGCCAGCGCCAACGCGTGGCGATCGCCCGAGCTCTGGTCAACGATCCCAAGCTGCTGCTGGCGGATGAGCCTACCGGCGCGCTCGACCAGCACACCGGAGGGGAAATCATCGGCCTGTTCGAGCAGCTTAACCACGAAGGCGTCACCATCGTGCTCGTCACCCA
>Ga0182027_10010311_pt1 | contig 13310 bp, 8 predicted proteins | sample 712E1DmetaG_FD_121300 | JGI IMG/M metagenome (GOLD analysis project Ga0182027, IMG submission 121300) | Permafrost microbial communities from Stordalen Mire, Sweden - 712E1D metaG (Illumina Assembly) | ecosystem: Environmental > Terrestrial > Soil > Wetlands > Permafrost | place: Sweden...
ACGACGAAGTTCAAGCGCACCACCGCCAAGAAGGCCCCGCCCGCCAAGTAAGCGCGGCTCCTCTGTTTGCTCCCTCGCCCTCCGCTTTGAAATGCGGGGGGCTTTTTGTTGCCCGGATGCGGGTGGTTTTCGCGCCGGTGACCCCGTAGCCGCACCGCTTACGGCGCGGAAAATTTCCGGTTCGCGTAGGTCAGCGAGCTTGCTCGCGCTCCGACCTGCCGCGCGAGCAAGCTCGCTGCCTACGAAATACCGGGCTCCGGCCACCGCGCCCTTAACGTTTTCTTAATGCCTTTGCCGGAGTCTTTAATTAGGCGAAGTCGCTGGTCGGCGGTATCGTGCGGGCATGAACTTGGACGACCTTATCTTCATCGGAATCTCGGTGGCGTTTTTCGCCCTCGCCGTCGCCTACGCCTACTTCTGCGAGAAAGTGCGGTAGGCGCCTCGAATCCCAACCTCGACCATTTTTCGCCATGGAAAACATCATTGTCGGCCTGATCGCGCTCGCCTGCCTCGTCTACCTGGTCGTCGCCGTGCTGCGCCCGGAGAAATTCTAACCACCCATTCCCTGCTCACTTCCAACCCGTTGTCATCTAATAGATGACATTCCATCCGATGAACAACCCTTCCGCCTGGCTTCAATTCGCGCTCTTCGTTGGCGCCCTCCTCTTGATCACGAAGCCCCTCGGGCTTTACCTCGTGCAGGTGCTCGATGCGCGTGGCCGCACCTGGCTCGATCCGCTCGTCCGGCCGGTCGAGCGTCTGACCTATCGCGTCTGCGGCGTGGATCCGGAGCACGAGCAGGGTTGGATCGGCTACACGATCGCGATGCTGCTCTTCAGCCTCGTGGGGCTGTTGCTCACCTATTTCATCCTGCGTTTCCAGGACCATTTGCCGCTCAATCCGCAAAACCTGCCCGGCTTGTCGCCGCATCTCGCCTTCAACACCGCCGTGAGCTTCACGACCAACACCAACTGGCAGAGCTACACCGGCGAGGCGACGATGTCGTACTTCTCCCAGATGGTTGGCCTCGCGCTGCACAACTTCACGTCGGCGGCCACCGGCATCGCCATCGCCGCGGCCCTCGTGCGCGGCATCTCCCGCCACACGGCGAAGACCATCGGTAACTTCTGGGTCGATGTGGTGCGTGTCACTTACTACGTGCTCGTGCCCGTCTGCCTCGTCTTTGCGTTGTTCCTCGTCTCGCAGGGCATGATTCAGAACTTCAAGCCCTACACCGTTGCGAAGACTTTCGAGCCGTACACGACTTCCGTGCAGAAGACCGACGCCGCCGGCAAACCCGTCCTGGCGGCCGACGGCAAGACGCCCGTGATGGTCGATCAAGTCGTCGATTCGCAGACCATCGTGCAGGGCCCTGTCGCCTCGCAGATCGCGATAAAAATGCTCGGCACGAACGGCGGCGGCTACGTCAACGCCAACGCCGCGCATCCCTTTGAGAATCCCACGCCATTCTCTAATTTTCTCCAGATGCTCGCGATCTTCGCGATCCCGAGCGCGCTCACCTGGTACCTCGGCCGCATGGTGAAAAACCAGCGCCATGGCTGGGCCGTGTGGGGCGCAATGTTCGCGATGTTCGTCGCCGGCGTGCTCGTCGCTTGGAAATTCGAGGCCAGCGGCAACCCCATCCACCAAAAACTCGGTGTGGCGGCGGCCGACGGCAACATGGAAGGCAAGGAAGTGCGCTTCGGCATTTTCAACTCCGCGCTTTTCGCCACCGTCACGACCGACGCCTCGTGTGGCGCGGTCAACGCCATGCACGATTCGTTCACGCCGCTCGGCGGCCTCGTGCCGATGTTCAACATGGAAACGGGTGAAGTGATTTTCGGCGGTGTGGGCGCCGGGCTCTACGGCATGCTGATCTTCGTCGTGCTTGCGGTGTTTATCGCCGGCCTGATGGTCGGTCGCACGCCGGAATACCTCGGCAAGAAGATCGAGGCATACGACGTGAAGTTGGTCATGCTGGTGCTGATGGTACTGGCGGCGACGATTCTCGGCGGCACCGCGTGGGCGGGCGTGACCGCCTGGGGCCAGGCCGGTCTCAACAACGCCGGGCCGCACGGCTTTAGTGAAATCCTTTACGCGTTCAGTTCCGCGGTGGGCAACAACGGCAGCGCCTTCGCGGGTCTCACCGCGAACGAGCCGCACTGGGATACGGCACTCGGCCTCGCCATGCTCTTTGGCCGCTTCCTGATGATCGTGCCGATCCTCGCGCTCGCCGGCAACCTAGCCGGCAAGAAACTCATCCCCGCCAGCGCGGGCACGTTCCGCACGGAGGGCGCGACGTTCGTCGTCCTGCTGATCGGCACCGTAATGCTCGTCGGTGCGCTTACCTTCCTGCCGGCCTTGGCGATGGGGCCCGTGGTCGAGCACTACCTGATGGGGGCCGGCCAACTGTTTTAACCGGTAGGGCCGGCGCTCGTCGCCGGGCCACTCCGCTCCCCACCCACCGATCAGCGAACTCCTATCAATTTTCCACCATGTCCACCAAAACCATTTCCCTGTTCGATCGCGGCATCCTGCTGCAGGCGGTCGGCGATTCCTTCCGCAAACTCGATCCGCGTCTCGAGGTGAAGAACCCGGTCATGTTCATCACGCTGATCGGCGCGATCCTCACCTTCTGGCAGCTCTTCACCTCGCAGGAGCCGTTTGGCTACGTGCTGCAGGTTGCCCTCTGGTTGTTCTTCACCGTGATCTTCGCGAACTTCGCGGAGGCGGTGGCGGAAGGCCGCGGCAAAGCCCAAGCCCGCGCTCTGCGGGCCTCGCGCCGCCAGCTTGCCGCGCAGCGCCGCCGCAAGGACGGCTCCTTCGAGTCTATCGACGCGACCCAGCTCAACAAGGGCGACATCGTTTTCGTCAAGGTCGGCGAGTTGATCCCGGGTGATGGCGAAGTGATCGAGGGCGCCGCCTCGGTGGACGAGTCCGCCATCACCGGCGAATCGGCCCCGGTCATTCGCGAAGCGGGCGGCGACCGCAGCGCCGTCACGGGCGGCACCAGCGTGCTGTCGGACAAGCTGCTGATCCGCATCACCGCGAATCCCGGCGAAGGCTTCCTTGACCACATGATCAGCCTGGTCGAGGGCGCCACGCGACAGAAGACTCCGAATGAGATCGCGCTCACGATCCTGCTTTCGGCGCTTACGGTCATTTTTCTCCTGGTCATCATCGCGCTCAAGCCGTTCGGCATGTACGCCAACGTCGCCTTCTCGCTGACGGCGTTGATCGCGTTGCTGGTGTGTCTCATTCCCACTACAATCGGCGGCCTGCTGAGCGCCATCGGCATCGCGGGCATGGACCGCCTGCTCCAACGCAACGTCCTGGCGATGTCCGGCCGCGCCGTGGAGGCCGCTGGTGACATCGACGTGCTCCTGCTCGACAAGACCGGCACCATCACGCTCGGCAATCGCATGGCGAGCGAGTTCCTGCCGGCGCCGGGCGTCACACCGGGGCAGATCGCTTCCGCCGCGCAACTCGCATCGCTCGCCGACGAAACGCCCGAGGGCCGCAGCATTGTTGTGCTGGCCAAGGAAAAGTTCGGCCTGCGCGGCCGCGATCTGGCCGCGTCGCACACCACCTTTGTTCCGTTTACCGCCCAGACCCGCATGAGCGGCGTGGACCTGATCGTCAATCCGCAGGAGCCCGTGCGCCAGATCCGCAAGGGCGCGGCGGAAAATGTTCGCGCGTGGGTCGAGGGGCAGGGTGGGCGTTACCCGCAGGCGGTCGCCGATGCCGTTGATTCCATCGCACGCCAGGGCGGCACGCCACTGGTCGTCGCCGAGGGGCGCGAGGTGTTGGGCGTCATCTTCCTGAAGGACGTCGTCAAGGGCGGCATCAAGGAGCGGTTCGCCCAGCTTCGCGCCATGGGCATCCGCACGGTGATGATCACCGGCGACAACCCGCTCACCGCCGCTGCCATCGCCGCCGAGGCGGGCGTGGACGATTTTCTCGCCCAGGCCACGCCCGAGATGAAGCTCAAGCGCATCCGGGAGGAACAGGCGGCGGGCCACCTCGTCGCGATGACTGGCGACGGCACCAACGACGCCCCCGCTCTCGCGCAGGCCGACGTCGGCGTTGCCATGAACACCGGCACGCAGGCGGCCAAGGAGGCCGGCAACATGGTCGACCTCGACTCGAATCCGACCAAGCTCCTCGATATCGTCGAAATCGGGAAGCAGATGCTGATCACGCGCGGCTCGCTGACGACGTTCAGCATCGCGAACGACGTCGCCAAATATTTCGCCATCATTCCGGCGATGCTCGTCGGCGTATTCCCGGCGATCGCGCCGCTCAATATCATGCACCTGGCCTCGCCGCTGAGTGCGATCCTGAGCGCGGTCATTTTCAATGCCCTCATCATCGTCGCCCTCATTCCGCTTGCGCTGCGCGGCGTCGCTTACCACCCGATCGGCGCCGCCGCCATGCTCCGTCGCAATCTGTTCATCTACGGCCTCGGCGGCATCGTCATTCCGTTCATCGGCATCAAGGCCATCGATTTCCTCATCAACGCCGTCCATCTAGTATGAAATCGTTCTCATTCTTGTACTCATTCTCGTTCTCTCGCTCCCCGACCGAGAACGAGAAAGAGAATGAAGAACGAGTACGATAAAAACCCCGCACCACTTCCGCCCATGAAAAACTTCCTCTCCGAACTCAAAACCTCCGTCTTCCTTACCCTCGTCCTGGTGGCGGTGCTCTGCGGCGCCTATCCGCTCGTCGTCTGGGCCGGCGCCCAGGTGTTGTTTCCGGCCAAGGCCAACGGCAGCCTCGTCACGGACAAGGATGGCACCGTCCGCGGCTCGGCGTTGCTTGCGCAGAATTTCGCCAGCGCGAAATATTTCCAGCCGCGCCCCTCGGCGGCCGGCACCGGGTACGACGCCACCAGTTCCGGCGGCACCAACCTTGGCCCGACGAACGCCAAGCTCGCCAACGGCGTCCACGCCAAGGACGCCGCGGGCAAAGACGTGAACGATCCAGGCAATTTCGACGGCATCAAGGATCTCGTTGCCGCATACCGCCAGGCGAACGGCCTCGCCGCCGATGTCCCCGTCCCCGCCGACGCCGTCACGCGCTCGGGCAGCGGTCTCGATCCTCACATCAGCGTCGCCAACGCCGGGATTCAGGCCCGGCGTGTCGCCACGGCGCGCGGCTTGGCGTTCGATAAAGTGCAGGCGCTCGTCGCCGCGCACACCGAAGGACGCGACCTTGGCGTCTTCGGCGAGCCGCGCGTCAACGTGCTCCTGCTCAATTCTGCCCTCGATCAACTCTACCTGGCCCGGTGAAACGGGCCAACGCCGAATGATACGTATTACGTAACATTCCCTCTGGGATATGCGATTTGTAGGGGCGCACCTTGTGTGCACCCGAGGGCGTCGGCTAGCGACGCTCCTGCAAATTAGAATCCCGGGCAGGCTCACCGCAACCCACCGTCCCAGTTCATCCCCCCAAACCATGACTCAGGAAAAAGACCGCCTGCGCTATTTGGCCTACGTACTCGTGGCGCTCTTCGCTCTCCTCACGGGTGTCATGCTTGGTCAGCTGGTTGGCCCTCCCGAGCGCGGCTCGCGCGCCGACTGGCCGGAACCCGCCATGCCTCGCCCCCGCGAAATCGTCCGATGAACCCGCCGATCGTTGCCCGCGGCCCAGCATGGGATTGCGCAGGGCGTCTTTTCCACGTTGGCTGGCGTTTGTGAGCGAACCCGAACGCCCAGATCCCGATGCGCTGCTCGCCTCGATCCAGCAAGGTGAGGCGCAACAGCGGCGCGGACGCCTGAAGCTCTTTTTCGGCATGGCGCCCGGCGTGGGCAAGACCTACGCCATGCTGGTCGCCGCCCGCAAGGAGCACAGCGCTGGCGGCAACGTCCTGGTGGGACTGGTCGAGACGCACGGCCGGGAGGAAACGCAGGAGCTGCTCGACGGGCTCACGGTGCTGCCGCGCAAAACGGTCGAGTATCACGGCACGCGGCTCGAGGAGTTCGATCTGGAGGCCGCGCTCGTCCGCCGGCCGAGGCTCATCCTGGTCGACGAGCTTGCGCACACCAACGCCCCCGACTCGCGCCACCTCAAACGCTGGCAGGATGTCGAGGAACTGCTTGCCGAGGGCATCGACGTTTTCACGACGCTCAACGTCCAGCACATCGAAAGCCGCGCCGACACCGTGCGCCAGATCACCGGCGCCACCGTGCGCGAGACCGTGCCCGACTCGGTGGTGGCGTCGGCGGCCGACATCCAGCTCGTCGATCTCACGCCGGCGCAACTCCGCGAGCGTCTGGCCGAGGGCCGGGTGTACCTCGGCGACCGTGCGGCCGTGGCGGCGGACAATTTTTTCAAGGAAACCAACCTCACTGCGCTGCGCGAACTCGCCCTGCGTCTCACCGCCGAGCGCGTGGACCAGCAGCTCCGCGAAATCCGTGCCGGCATCGGCGGCGGTGCCGTCTGGCGCAGCGGCGAGCGGCTGCTCGTCGCGGTGGGTCCGAGCCCGTTCTCCACGCGCCTCATCCGCTGGACGCGCCGCATGGCCTACGCCCTCGACGCGCCGTGGCTGGCGGTCTCGGTCGAGAGCGGCCGTCCGTTGCCGGCCGGGGAGCAGAAGCGCCTCGACGAAAATCTCACGCTGGCGCGCGAACTGGGCGCCGAGGTGATCGTCGTACCCGACCGCGATGTGGCGGCGGCATTGGTTCGCGTCGCCCACCAGCGCAACGTTAGCCAGATTGTGATTGGCAAGACGCGTGCCAGCTGGTGGCAGGATGTTTTTGCCGGCGGCTCGCTGGTGGACCGCCTGGCGCGCCTGAGCCAGCAGATCGACCTGTACGTGGTGCCGGCCGAACCGCGTACGGGCCGGCATCGTTGGCGCGAATGGAGCCCGACCCTGCGGTCGCAGCCGCGGGAGTATGGCAAGGCGGCGCTGATCATCGCCGCCGTGACAGCCGTCGGCCTGTTGCTCAAGCCGTGGACCGGATATTTCGCCCCGTCGCTTTTCTACCTCACCGCCGTGGTGATGCTCGGGCTGTTCATGGGTCAGGGGCCGATCCTGCTCGCGGCCGGGCTCAGTGCGTTGATGTGGAATTTCCTCTTCATTCCGCCGGTCTTCACCTTTCGCATCAATAAGTTCGAAGACGGGCTGATGTTCGGCCTGTTCTTCGTGATCGCGCTCCTCACGGGACGGCTCACCAGCCGCATCCGCCAGCAGGAACTCAACGAGCGGCAGCGCGAGCAGCGGGCCATCGCCCTCTACCAGCTCACCCGCGCCATCGCCAACGCCCGCTCGGCCGACGAGGTGCTGCGCAACGCGAGCGAGCAGATCCGCGAACTGTTCGGCGCGCGCCTCGTCATCTTCGCCGTCGATGCCGCGGGAGTCCTGCGGCTGCATGCCGCCGCCACCTATGCGATCGACGACAAGGAGCAGAGCGTCGCCACTTGGAGCTTCCGCAATCGCAAATCAGCCGGCCGGTTCACCGACACGCTGCCGGGAGCCGGGGCGTACTATCTGCCGCTCGTCGCGGGCGACACGTGTGTTGGCGTGATGGGCGTGAAGCCGCCCGACGACGCCACGCTGCCCATCACCCAGCGGGAGTTGTTGGAAAGTTTCGCCACGCAGATCGCCCTCGCCCTCGATCGCGAACGCCTGCGCTCCGCCGACGAGGCGGCGCGGCTTTCGCGCGCCTCGGAAAAACTGCACCGCACGCTGCTCGACAGTGTGTCGCACGAACTGAAGACGCCGCTCGCGGTGATCGCGGCGGCGACCGAAAATCTGGCGACCGCGACACCCGGTCCGGGTTTGCCGCTGGTCGAGGAAATCCGCACCGCCGTGCGGCGGCTGCAGCGGCTCGTCAACAATCTGCTCGACATGACCCGTCTCGAATCGGGTGCGCTCGGGATGCACCGCGACTGGTGCGACCCGGCGGATCTCCTCAACGCGGCGCGGGAAGCGACCGCCGAGGCCTGGCGCGGCCGGGAGGTGCGGACCGAGTTGCCGCCGAATCTGCCGCTGGTGCGGACGGATTTCGCGCTCATCCAGCAGGCGCTGGTCAACCTGATCCACAATGCCTGCGTGCACACGCCGCCGGGCACCGCGATCACGCTCACGGCGGGTGTGGACGAGTCCGCCGGCAGCGTCTGGCTCGCGGTGGCCGATCACGGGCCGGGCGTGCGGCCCGGCGAGGAGGCGCGGCTCTTCGACAAGTTCTACCGCGGCGACCCTGGCCGGGCGGGTGGGATCGGTCTGGGCCTGTCCATCGTGCGCGGGTTTGTCGAGGCTCACGGGGGCCACGTGGCGGTGCAGAACCAGCTGACGGGTGGGGCGCGTTTTACGATTTCCCTTCCGCTCGACCGGCATGATAGCGTACCCGCGGAATGAGTGCCGCCGTGATTTTTGACCAAACGACTTCGGGGCCAATTGGCTTCCGAGCTGATTATCTCACGTGTAGCCACGAGCGTGAGCGAGTGGAAACGCTTCCACTCGCTCACGCTCGTGGCTACAGCCTCGCCAAGCCCAAGCCAGCTTCGGGGGATCCGACCCAGCGCGAATGAATGCCACCCCACCCAAACCCGAAGTGCTCGTGATCGACGACGAGGTGCAAATCCGCCGGCTGCTTCGCCTGACGCTGGAGTCCGCCGGCTACACGGTGCGCGAGGCCGACGTCGGCCAGCTCGGCCTCAGCGAAGTCGCCTTTCGCCGGCCTGACGCCGTGATCCTCGACCTCGGCCTGCCCGATTTGCCCGGCCTCGATGTGCTCACGCGGCTGCGCGAGTGGAGCCAGGTGCCGGTCTTGATTCTGTCGGTGCGCGGGCAGGAAACCGACAAGGTGACGGCGCTCGACGCCGGCGCCGACGATTATCTCACCAAGCCCTTTGGAGGCGCCGAGCTGCTGGCCCGGCTGCGGGTGATCTTGCGCCGCGCGCAAACTGCGGAAGAAACCAGTGCCATCCGGTTTGGTGCGGTGGACGTGGACCTGGTTCGGCGGACCGTCACCAAGGCCGGACAAGAGGTGAAACTGACGCCGAAGGAGTATGCGTTTTTGCGCCTGCTCGCCACGCACCGGGGCAAGGTGCTGACGCATCGCCAGATCTTGCGCGAACTGTGGGGGCCGAAGGCCGAGGACCAGACGCATTATCTCCGCGTGCACATGGCCCACCTCCGGCAGAAACTGGAGGACGAGCCGAACCAGCCGAAATATTTCAAAACCGAATCCGGCATCGGCTATCGCTTTTGCGTTGAGCCGTAGACGTGCGCTCCGTGCCTCCGGCGTTTGACACCTATTAAGTGTCAAGTGCCGTCGATGCTTCCGCTGCCTTGCCGCCTGCCGCCGGTCACCGTAGCCGCGCCGCTTACGGCGCGGGGTTTTTGCCGCACGTCAAGACGTGCGGCTACGCTCGGATCCAATTCGTCCTTGTAGCCGCGCCGCTTACGGCGCGGTCCTTTCCGGATCCGCACGTTAACCCGTGCGGCTACACCCAGTCCAAATCCGACCCGTTTGTCACATAATACGTGACAAACTCCGGCGCGATGCTCCCCAGGGTTTGGCACTTAATAGGTGTCAAGCGCCGGAGGCGATATTCGCCGCCTTGACGCCTGCCGCTGGTCCCGCCTGCATCGACAGTAGCCATGCGTATCCGCGCTTTTCAAGGTCTCGTTCCCGTTCCTGCACTCGCACCCGAAGTGGCGTGCGTGCCCTACGATGTCGTCGACGCCAAAGAGGCCGCCGCGCTCGCTGCCGGCAAACCGCGCAGTCTCCTGCACGTGGACCGCGCCGAGATCGATCTGCCACCCGATACCGACCACTACAGCGCCGCTGTTTACGCGAAGGCCAACGAGAATTTCCTGAAACTCCAGCGCGACGGCGTGCTTGTGCGCGAGAGCGAACCCTGTCTTTACCTCTATCAACAACAGATGGGCGCACACCGCCAGCGCGGGCTCGTCGCCGTCTGCCATGTCGAGGACTACGACGCCGACCTCATCAAGAAGAGCGAGAAGACGCTCAAAGCCAAAGAGGACGACCGCTCGCGCCTCATCGATACGATCAGCGCCGGCACGGGCCCGGTGTTTCTGACCTACCGCGACGAACCGGCCGTCAACGCCCTCGTCGCGAAACTGGTGCAGACACCGCCGCGGCACGACTTCACGGCACCCGACGGCATCCGCCACACCGCCTGGCGCATCCCCGGTGGCGCCGAGTGGATCGCGGCCTTCGGTCAGGTGCCGCACCTCTACATCGCCGACGGCCATCACCGCGCAGCCAGCGCGGCCCGCGTCGCCCGGCTGCGCCGCGCCCGCAACCCGCGGCACACCGGCACCGAAGACTACAACTGGTTCCTTTGCGTGATCTTCCCGGCGGGCGAGCTGAAGATTCTCCCGTACAACCGCCACGTGCTCGATCTGCATGGCCAGACTCCGGAGGCTTTTCTCGCGAAGGTGAAGACGACCTTCGGCCTCAAGGAAGGCGCCGCACCCGCGCCCACCGCGGTTGGTCGTGTGAGCATGTACCTCGGCGGGAACTGGTACGGGCTGCGCTGCCCGGTTGAGCCTCAGGCCGACCCGGTGTCGCGCCTCGATGTGAGTGTATTACAGGACAAGTTACTCGCGCCGCTGCTCGGTATCGACGACCCGCGTACAAGCAAACGCATCGATTTTGTCGGCGGCATTCGCGGTACGGGCGAACTCGTCAAGCGCGTCGACGCCCAGGGTGGGGTGGCCTTTTCGATGTACCCGACGACGGTCGCGCAAGTGATGGCGATCGCGGACGCGGGCCAGATCATGCCGCCGAAGAGCACGTGGTTCGAGCCGAAGCTCCGCTCGGGTCTGTTCGTGCACACGTTCTGAAAGCACCCGGCCAGTATTCGGTCGAAACGGCGAAAGCAGCAGTCGACGTCAGGACGCTGGTGACGCGGTTACTCGTCTGACTCAGCACGGCCTCAGACCTCTTGATCCCGTGGAATCACGTTGAGCCCAAACGGTATTCTGTAGCGGCGGTCTATGACCGCCGAACAGGGTCCGCAGCGTGCCTGGGCGGTCATAGACCGCCGCTACCGATGAGCCAGTTTCCACCTCTGGGCTCAGTTGTTTTCCACGTTTCGCGCCAGCCCGCCTGGCGGGATCAGGAGGTCTGTCGCGTTACGCTGGGTCACGGCCCCGCTTCCCCTTAAGCGACGAGCCCAGGGTGAACCCAGAAGTCGCACTCGATGTAAGAAGGATGGGACGAAGTGAATCTTCTGGCCCGGCCGGCCTCATTACGTCGGCTGCTGCTTGGGCGTGGTTTTCTTCCGGACTACTCCGTTGCCGCCGGAAGAGGCTCGAGCGCCCACGGATTGTGCGGGTCGTCGCGGTTCAAAAACAGCTTCACGATCGCGGCGAGCCGTTCCGGCTCGTTCGCCCCCTGCTGCCAGCCCGCCAGCAAGCTCGGCGCCAATTCCCCCCAGGAGCGATAATGGCCACGCAGGCGGCGGGCGGCATCGTCCATCCGGTTCCACGCCTCCTCGTCCGGCAGCCATCTGGCCCGCGCACCCAGGGCGGCGAGAAAATTGTGATGGCACATATCCCAGCCCAGCAGCCCCTGCGGGCCGACGGCCTGGGCGATGCGCCGCGCGTTTTTCAGAGCGACAATCTTTACCGGATCGTCGATCGCGGCGTCGAGGCGGGCGGCAAATTCCCCCTCGGACATGCGGGCGAGGCCACCGTTACGCTGGGCGAAATTCGCGCGCTCGCCGGTGTTGAGATAAAAATCGAGCTTCGCCCGCAACTGGTTCGCATCGGCGAGGTGGAAGGAATTGCGCAGCAGTTGCGCGGCGGCGGCGCCCGTGGGAGTAGCGCTGTGCAGGTCGGCGGGCGGATAATAATTCCAATACAGCTCGGCCGATGCCAGGGCCAGGGCGAAACGTCGCGCGGCCGATGGCTCTCGGGCCTTTTCGCCATCGACCGGCAGGAGGACCGGCACGGCGGGCGCCCCGAGCGCGGCGAGCTTCTCGAGTAGATCGGGGGCTCCGCGCCGGGCCGCGAGCAGATAGGCCGTTTCGCCGGAGGGCGCCGCGATCTTGGGGTTGGCCCCCGCATCCACCAGCACGTCGAAGATGGCGCGCTTGTCCAACCATGCGGCATGCATGAGCGCGGTCCAGCCGGCGTTGTCCTGTACGTCCACGTTGGGCTTGAACTCCAGCACGGCGCGCACGGCGCTGGTGCCGCCGCCGCCTTTGGCTGCGCGGATCAACGGCGTGGCCCCGTCGCGGAGAGCCCGGCGATCGATATCCTCGCCCTTTTGCACCAGATAGCCGATGAGCGTTCGGTCGCTCCGTTCGGCCGCGTAGTGAATCATGCGGCCCCAGGGCGCTTCGCCGAAGGGATCGACGCCCTGCCCGAGCAGCAGCTCGATTTGCGCTTTGCGCCAGTAGAAGATCGCGATCCGCAGGGCCGGATCGCCGCGGGGCGTTACGCGGCTCGTGCTGGCATTTTTCCGGAGCAACCAGGCCGTGATTTCGGACCGGTCGTACCAGATGGAATAGTAAAGCGGCGTATAGCCGTTCTGGTCCGGCGCATCGACGGTGGCACCGGCTTCCAGCAGTGCTTCCACCGACGGCTGATCTGGCGCGAACACAATGGCGGTGATCAATGGTGTCAGTCCTTGCGGGCCGGGAGCGTTGACGTCAGCACCCTGATCGAGGGCCGTGTGCAGGGCGGCAGGGTCTTTGCGCAAGATGGCGGCAAAGAGCGGCGGCGCTTTCTGCGGGGTGTAACTCGTCGGCGTGCGGGCCGGCGTAATCACGGGCGGAGTTGCGGCCTCGACCGAAGGCGCGGGCGGCGGCGGCGTGTTTGGCGTGGTTTGCCCTAGAACACCGGCGATCATCACCAACCACAACCCGGCGGCACGGATAACAGCATGAACTTTCACCGCGATCATTTGCGCACCCAGTCCTCGACTTGCTTGAAGAGCGTTTCGTTCTGCCAGATCTCGGCCGCGTAGCGACCGTTGAGCTGGTTCATCAACCGGCGGGCCGTATCATGATCGCCGGCGGCATAGGCATAAAAACAGTAGGCGTTCTTGTTCCAGAGCGAAGCGGGTGTACGCTGGATCAGATCCTCGAACGCCTGCCGCAGCTTTGGCCAATCGATGTTCGCGGCCTGAAAGCGCTGCACATCCGGGGGCGGGACCGTGGCCCAAACGAGACGCGCGTACATCGTCTCGCCGAGGGTCGCGGCGGTGGTGGCGGCAGCTTCCTCGGCAAACCGCAACCATTCGCGGGGCTGGCCGTACCATTTTTCCTGGAGGAAATAGACTTTGCGAAAATAGAAATCCTCGTAATCGGGCGCG
>Ga0182027_10010312_pt1 | contig 13309 bp, 11 predicted proteins | sample 712E1DmetaG_FD_121300 | JGI IMG/M metagenome (GOLD analysis project Ga0182027, IMG submission 121300) | Permafrost microbial communities from Stordalen Mire, Sweden - 712E1D metaG (Illumina Assembly) | ecosystem: Environmental > Terrestrial > Soil > Wetlands > Permafrost | place: Sweden...
AAAATTGTCTGAATTCAAGCAAACCCTTCAGGTTGGTTTTGTCTTTGAATAAATCAATCACCTGATTTACCATTTTGCCACGTTCTTGTTCTTCCACCAGCGCAGCATTCCAGGCCATACAGGCGATGGTTACCAACATATAGTAGGCCGGATAGGTGCTGCCCATATCTTTGTAAGGACTAAGCAGGGTTGTGATGGCCTGTGAGAGTTTGTTCGGTCCGTCCAAGTTGTACTCGGTCCCTTTAAATTTGAGACCTTGTTCTTGTTAACGATCCATCTCTTTTCGAAGTTTTTGGGGGATAAAAGTTTGTTTAGTGTGCGAGCGTTTTCTGGGCATGTTGGCTACCTTTAGGTTGTGGTTCTCCCACCGGCTTTACCGCCAACTCAGGTGGGTTGTCGGACAGTAATTGCCGGCGGCTTGCAGATAATGGAATCGGTTATCGCGACCTCCGGGTTCGTAAAGCGCGAGCCAGGGTTTGGATGTTTTTAGGGGGATATAGCGGCTTGAATTAACGGTGTCAAATATCGCCCTACGATTTTATCCAATCCACTACCCCCAGCCCGGCTGCTCTCCCGCTGGCGAGGCAGGCGGTCAATAAATAGCCGCCGGTGGGGGCTTCCCAATCCAGCATTTCGCCGGCGCAGAAGACGCCAGGAAGGGAGCGCAGCATCAGGTGCTCGTCCAGAGCGGCGAAATCCACGCCGCCGGCGCTGCTGATGGCTTCGGCGATCGGGCGGGGGGCAATGAGCGGAATGGGCAGGTCTTTGATGGAGGCAGCTAGCCTGGCAGGTTCGGCGAAATCGGCTTTGGGCACGAACTCCCATAATAAGCCAGCCTTGACACCCTTTAGGCCAACCGACCTTTCGAGATGGCTGGAGAGGCTTTTCGAGCCGCGCGGGCGGGAGAGACGTTCGACCAGGCGGGCATGCGTCCATCCGGGCGTCAGGTCGAGGTGAATGATGGCCTGAGCGCTGGTGGCGATCTCGTCCCGCAGCAGCGCCGAGCAGGCATAAATGAGACTGCCCTCCACGCCGGTATCGGTAACGATGAATTCGCCCTGCTGGTGAAAAGCGTGCGCCTGAGAGTCTGTAAAGGAAAGCACGACCGCTTTCAATGGATGGCCGGCGAAGCGCGCTCGGAAGTGTTCCGTCCAGCGTACATCGAATCCGCAGTTGGCGGGTTTGAGCGGGTTGACCGGGATGCCGCGCTCCTGGAGCAACGGCACCCAGGCGCCGGTGGAACCGGTCTGCGGCCAACTGGCACCGCCCAGCGCCAGGATGACGGCACCCGCTTGCACGGAGATCTCCCCGGCGGGGGGTGCGAAGCGCAGGGAACCATCCCCGTTCCAGCCGAGCCACGAGTGGCGTGTGTGAAACGTTACCCCCTCCGTGCGCAGGCGTTCCAGCCAGGCATGCAGGAGAGGGGCGGTCTTCATGCCAACCGGGAAGACACGCCCAGAAGTGCCGGTGAAGGTATCAATGCCTAATCCGCTGGCCCAAATCCGGACTTGCTCCGGTCCGAAATCTTTCAGCAGGGGTTCCATTTGCGGACGGCGCGCGCCATAGCGTGTGAGGAATTGTTCGAAGGGTTCGGAATGGGTCAGGTTCAGCCCGCCCTTGCCGGCTACCAGGAACTTGCGTCCCATGGAAGGCTTGGCCTCGTACACATCGACCCGCAGGCCGGCTTCAATCAGCACTTCAGCGGCCATCAGCCCGCTGGGCCCGCCGCCGATGATTGCCGCCGATTTGCCTGCAATGCTCATTATCTACCAGTTCCAATCAGTGTGGAAAAACGAGGAAAAATAATCCACCAATGCACGCCAATCCACACGAATAAGAAAACGATTATTGGAGATAAGTGAAGATCAGCGGATCCCGATCTTTGTCATGACAACATTGTGCAGTACTGTAACCAAATCCATTCATCTCTGATCAGCCGTTGATCAACCCAAAGAATTTCTTTTTGACGGGAGGCTTGGCTTCATTAACTGCCTGCAACACGGTATCGCAGAATTTTTGGGCGGCCGGCTCCGGGCCCATCTCCAGGTTGCCGCGCACATACTCCTTTGAACCGGCGATGAACCCGGTTATTTCCAATTCCATGTCCTTCGAATTTCTTCTAACGAACGCCTTGACCTTAATCACCTGGAGTTTGGCGCCGGTGACGATGCTACCGGTCTGATCGCCACTGCGGGCCCAGACCAACCATTCCGGTGTAAGGACCATGGCCAGATAGATCTTCGTATCGGAGTTTCCATCCAGCCATGAGATCAACCTGGGGGGAGCATCCCGCCAGGCAATCGTTTCGCAGCACAGGAACGTGTCCATACCTGGATCGCCAACCTGGTGGCCCTGGAAAAAATCCCGAACCCCCTGCGACAGGCTGGAATGGATCTGACTGACCGGGCAAGTCCGGGTAGTGCGGGTGTAGCCAAACATAAGCGCCTCTTTCCGCCCGGTCTAGAAGTCGATCGTCACCCGGGCCTCGCCTTTATCTTTGATGGAGAAGATGGTCTTCTGGTTTCCAAGCGATACTTCGTAGTCGCCCAGAAAGCCTGAAAAAGAGAACTGGCCGTCGGCATCCGTTGTGAGTTTGGTCGGTGCCAGCCACCAATCCTTTTTCACCAGTTGCAGTAGTGCATTATAAGCGGGTTTGCAGGTGTGATCCTTGTGAAGCAGGCCGGATGGGGCATGCAGCCAGCCTCCATCGGATAAGTCCCACCAGGTGATGGCCTGCACAGACGGGCGGGAAAGCAGAGTCTTGTAATGCAGCACCACCTCACGGGCCTGGCGTTCTTCGCCTGCGGGTGTGCTGGGCCAGTCAGCCACCTGGTAGTCGTTCAGATCGACAATTTCGGGAGGCATAAGCTGACCCGAGACAATGCTATTCTCGGTAAAGTGAACCGGCAGGTTGAAGCGCTCGAACTGCTTTAGCACGTTCAGCGTCCGTTCCACGCCCCAATAACCCTGGTGCATATGGGTCTGGATGCCGATGACATCGATACGGATGCCGGCCTCCAGGCAGCCTTCGATGAGAATGTCGTAGGCCGGGGATACGTCGAAGTCATTCAATAACAAAGTTGCACGCGGATTGACCAGCCGGACAGTTTCAAACATGGCGCGGATCAACTCGATCCGACCCAGTTCCTTGCATAGGCGGGTGATGCCGTTATCGTAACGGTCGAAGACCGGCATGATGACCGCCTCGTTGACCACATCCCACATATCGATCACGCCGGCGAAATCCGCCACCTCGCGCTGTATCCGTTCCACCTGGGCGCGCAGGATGCCGCGCGGGCTCATGTTCAACAGCCAGTCAGCCGTCAGGGTATGCCAACATAGCGGGTGGCCTTTGACGGTGCAGCCATGGTCCTGGTACCAGCGCGCGGCGTTGAGTAGGCGTTGCGTCTGAGGCTGGCCGCGCTGCGGTTCGAAGCGGGCCCAGTAAAATGGCAGCGTGACCTGGTTGAAGAGATCCAGGAAGCGTTCATTACGCAGCAGGGCCAGTTCTTTCGCCTGCCCGGATAACCCCCCATTCGCAAGAGCGAGACTGCCATCGCCCCAGTTGGTGCCAAAAAGGAACTGGTGGCGCTTCTGTTCGACATGCAGTTCCTGGTTGGCCAAAGGCATTCCATTCTGGAGCAGGGTGACGGCGGCGCGGGTCATGCGGTGCTGGCGGATGAGGCGATCGAGGCTTTCTTCGGTAACTGGGTTTTCCATGCAATCTCCTGAACAAAAAGAACAAGGTTGAAGATGGGGCCAATAATAACCGCAAATGGCTCCCCGGAAAAAAAGCGATTCTACCGCAGAGAGCGCAAAACCCGCAGAGATTTATTCAGGCTCATTCAAAAATGCGCGGATGACCTGATCGATCTCAGTCACCACGCCGGGCTGAGCGGCCTGGAACCAATGAATGGAGAGGTCGTCCAGTTTGAACCAGTTGGCCTGGCGGCGCACGAAGATGCGCGTCAGGCGACGCATATCCACCTTGGCCTGTTCCACGGTCATGGAACCATTCAGGACTTGAATGCATTCACGGTAACCGATGGCGGACATGGTCGGCAGGTTGGGCGAACAGCCCGAATCGAGCAGGCGTTGCACTTCGTCGAGCAGGCCGTTAGAAAACATGGCCTCGATACGGGTGTCCACACGCGCATACAGTTCCGGGCGTGGCCGGGTCAGCCCGATCGTCTGCAGGCGGTAGGGGCTCTCGGCCTGACCGCGTTGTTCGGAGAATTTCAGGCCGGTCAGGCGGATGACTTCCAGCGCACGGATGGTGCGCCTGACGTTGCGGGCGTCGATCTTTTCGGCGGCAACCGGGTCAAGTTTTTCCAATTCAGAATGGAGAGCCAGGTAGCCTTCCTGGGTGGCACGGGCTTCCAGCTCCGCACGAAGCTGCATGTCCGGGCTGGTGACCGGCGGGGTCCAGCCATAGGTGACGGCATGGATATATTGTCCTGTGCCGCCAACCAGCATGGGCAGATGCTGGCGCGCTTGGATTCCGGCGATGGCGGCCGCGGCGGCCTGCTGGAAAAGGGCCAGGCTCCACGTGGTGGCAGGGTCGGCCACATCGATCAAATGGTGCGGGACACCCCGACGTTCTTCCAATGTTGGCTTGGCAGTGCCGATATCCATACCGCGGTAGAACAGCCGCGAATCCGCCGAGACGATCTCGCCACCCAGCCGTTCGGCCAGTTGGATGGAAATCTCCGTCTTGCCAACGGCGGTTGGGCCGACGATGACAATTAAGGGGATAGGGGAAAGGGGAGAGGGGTCTAGCGATGACATTTTCAAAGTGTACGATTTCGGGACTTGTGCCGGATTTGCGCTCGATGGCGATCATATCGAACTGCCAGCTTTCGCGGCTTTCCGGATGCATCTGGAGGTAGTACACGGCGGCCGAAACAGGTGAGCCTGCTTGGTTTTGGTGACGGAATCTTCCGGATAGGCGAAGGCGTGCGGAGCGTTTTCACCTCGACAAAAATAAGCTCAGCGGCTTTGCAGGCAACGATATCGATCTCACCGTGGGCCGTGTGAAAATTGCGCTCCGGAATGGTATAGCCGTTCCTTCCAAGAGGGCCGTGGCGGTGGCTTCCCCCCCAGCACCCGAAGGTTTGTTTTGAGGTGGTCATGAGCGCAGCTTTTCCATCAAATTACGGAGATGAAAACCCAAGCCGCGGCGGTGCGGGGCAAACTCCGTCAGCAGTCTTTCGTAGCGTTTGAGCATGATCTGCGTGGTGTACTCGATGGCGTATTTCTCCGAGGCCTTGCGGGCGCCTTTGCCCAGCCTTTGCCTGAGCGCGCGATCCATGCACAAACGGGTCAACAGTGCGGCAAAAGCAGCCGGGTCCGGGCTGGAGAGCAGACCCGTCACGCCGTCTTCCACTGTATCGCCCACGCCAACCGAATTGATGCCCAGCACGGGCAACCCGGAAGCCATGGCCTCCACAACCGAAAGCGGATGCACTTCCGTCAGCGAGGCAGTCACGAAGAGATCTGCCATGGAAAGGTAGCGCGGCAGCTCATCGTAGGGGAGCATGCCAGTGAAATGGATGCGCCCGGCCGCGCCGCTCTGGGCGGCCGCCTGCTTAAGCGCCTGCTCTTCCGGGCCGCCGCCGATCACCAGCAGGTGGGCGTTCTTGACCGCTTCGGCGGCCCCGGCGAAGGCGCGGATGAGAAAATCCAGGTTCTTTTCCGGCCCCAGCCGCCCGGAGAAAATGAGCAGGATATCCTCGTCACTGAAACCGAATTCCGGACGGCAGTTTTCGGAAGTGGCGCGATAGAGTTGCAGTTCCACGCCGTTGGGGATGATCTCGATCGATGTGCTGACGCCCAGTTTCTGCAAGACTTCCCTCATGCCGGCGGATGGGCTGATCACCAGGTCGACTGCCTGGCAAAAAGTGGGCATATAAGTCTGCAAGAAGGTATCGCTGAATTCTTCCGGTAGGAGCGGCAGGTAGGCCTGGGCATACAGGTCATAGCGGGTGTGGTTGGTGAAGACGATGGGGATGCGCAGCGGCCGGCAGTAATTCAATGCCAGCCGACCGCTAAGGAACGGGTGGTGTACGTGCACCAGATCCATGGTTTGGAGCAGGGCTTTGGCATGGCGGCTGTAGCGGAAACTCAGGTAATAACCGGTATCCGTCAGCGGCAAGCCGGGCGAACGCACCACCCGCTCTTCCTCATCTGCAAAATCCAGGTCACCAAAAGTGAAAATAAAGACCTCATGCCCGGCTTTTTCCAGGTAGGCCTTATTGAGGGAGATGTAGTTGGTAATCCCGCTGACGTGTGGCTTATACACGTCCGTCATCATGCCAATACGCATTCCATACCTCTTTGAGGAAGTTAAAGATTGAACCGCGAAGGCGCGAAGAGCGCTAAGAAAATCATGAAAAACTTCGCGTCCTTTGCTGCTGCGCGGTTAATATTATCACCAGTGGCCATTCCGAACACACGCATGGTAAGTCAAGCAAGAGGGCCTGTCAAGGTGGGGTATAATTATCACCTGCGGATAATTATTTCCGACTCACTACTCGTGCGGGTTATTCTTTAAATCAAGGCAGGCTATGGCAGGCGCTCCTTTTACTTTACCTCCGGACTACTGGCAAACCTTTTCCCTCGGCAGGAAAGACCTCGAATTCTTAAGCACCCATCTATTTGAGAAAGAGATCCCTCTCAACGAGAAGGAACTGGTTCCCATCCTGGTGGAGGAGCGCATCCGCTCCGAACGCGAAGACCTGGTGAAACAGCAGAAATCGAGCGGCAAGGTCTACTTGCCCGGAGAACACTATCCGGTTGGGGAAAAACTGGTTTTTCCGGCGTTGAACTGGAAAAAAGGCCAGGTGACCGGCTCCCGCCCGAGCGTAAATCCCACCCTCGGTGAATTCGAAGTCATTGAGGTTGCATTGGATGGGGATGGCGCGCGTCTGTTCGCGGCCGGATTGGCAGACCATAAGCTTAATCGTCCGGTGGAAATTTCTGAAGATGACCAGTTGCTTAACCCGGCCAATATCCTCAAAACGCACGGCTCGGAACTGGAACAAAAACTGACCGCTGCGCTGCTGGCGGATGCCGCGCTGGTACAGGTGGCCGGACGTTGGTTCCCACGCGCGCTGCTGGTGGATGTGAACGTTGGTCATCTGAACCTGGCTGAGGCGGTGTTGGATGAAGCCGGCGGCAAGCCGCTGCCGACCAAGGCCCTGATCGACCAACTGGATCTATCCGGCAACGTCAACCCCAAACTGATCGAGTTTTCGCTCAACTTTGCCCTGCAGGAAGATGGCCGTTTTGACGAAGTCGGCCCGGCAGGCGAGGTGCTGTGGTTCCTGAAGCGGCTCGAACCGGAAGACGTTCGGCAAATCCCCCCACCGTTACGCTATACCGACATCCCCTATGACCGCTCCCATATGAACCGCGTCATGCTGGCGCTCGAAGCGGAACTGGACGACGAGCTGGTCGAGGGCCAGACGGCTAGCCCGGATGCGAACGAAGTGATCATCAGCCTGAGTTACCCGCACTGGCGGGCCGGTACCCTGCCGGTTTCGGCACGCGTGCGCGGGTTGTTCCCGACCGCCTATTACACCCAGCGTGTCCGCTTTACCCTGGTGGATGGACTCTCGCACGAAGAGCTGCCGGCCTGGGTGGTGCGCCAGCATGGCTATGTGGTCGGTCTGGGCAAGTTGTATCAAAAGTACGGATTAATGCCCGGCAGCCTGGTCTCGGTGGCAAAAGGGAAAATTCCCGGGCAGGTGGTGGTGACGGCCAAAACCCGCCGACCGATGCGCGATTGGGTGCGCACCGTGCTGACAGGCAGCGATGGCGGGATCGTCTTCGCCATGCTGAAGCAAAACATCACGGCCGATTTCAACGGGCGCATGGTGATCGCCGTGCCGGATGTGGTCGGTGTGGATGAAGCCAGCAGCCAGATTGCCAAACAGCACCTGCCTTTCGAACAACTGGTTGCGACGATGATGAATGAGCTGGTAAAAATGAACGTGCAGGGACATGTGCACGCACAGGAGTTGTATTCCGCTTTGAATATCATCCGCCGCTGCCCGCCAGGGCCGCTGCTGACCTATTTGATGGATGATCCAAAATTCAAACACGTCGGTGACTTGCATTTCCGCCTGGCTGATACGGAGGCCGAGGATGACTGAATTGAAGAAATTCTCCCTGGTCAAGCCGACCATCCAGATGCCATTCCACATCGACTTCGAATGGTGGCGGATTAATGATGAAAACTGGCATGTTGCCCTGGCAAGCATGTTATGCCCCGAACACCAGGAAGCTTTTGCGAACCTGCCGGAAGGACAGATGATCGACTGGGTTGATCCGGAGACGGCCGAAGTGCGCCAGATGGACGGCTTGCAGTACACGCTGATCCAGCATTGCGCCCGGCAGGCCGGTTTTCTGGACGACCATACCGCGATGGTGGAAGCGATTTTCCGGACCCTCCTAGCAAACGGGAACACCCCCATGTCGGCCGAGGAACTGGGCACCCGTCTCAACCGTCCGGCCGAGACCATATTAAAAACGATTGCCGGAGGCCGTGTGTATAAAGGCTTGCGGCCCTACATCGCTTGATAGATGCCCCTGTAGCTCAATGGACAGAGCACCTGCCTTCTAAGCAGTAGGTTGTGGGTTCGAATCCCCCCAGGGGCGCTGGTAATATAAGGTTATTAAACCATTCGGAGATCGCCACACTTGGCGGTCTCCGAATTCATTTTTCCAATAGGCAGCGGAATTCTCTTCCGCCTTCCTGCTGGGGCAGCCCGTTATTTTTGTAGACCAGGTCAGGAAACAGGCAGCTTTAGCCCAAATGCAGCTGCACCGAGCAAGCCCGCCTTGGCATTTAAAATGACATGAACTGGCATATCCGTAAGGAGCTGCTCGAAGCGGCCTTTGCTACGCAGAGCCTGCAGGAATGTAGGATTCTCCAGTTGCTTCAGGATGCGCGGGGGGATTCCACCGCCCAAATAAATCCCTCCGGTTGACAACACTTTCAAAGCCAGGTTGCCAGCTTCCGCTCCAAGGATCTCAACGAACAAATCCAGCGTAGCTTTGGCAAGTTCGCAGGGATGGGCGGAATCCTGTGCGGCGTTCACAATGAACGGCGTGGGATCATCCACGGCAGCCAGTTTTTCCGCCAGCCAGACTGGCTCATCCAAGCCGGTGGTCTTGAGGTAAGCATATAGATTCGGAATCCCCAATGCTCCCGAGCAGACCCTTTCAAAACTGACATGTTTATAACCACACGCGTTGAGGTAAGTTAACAATCCAATCTGCAACGCGCCCACCGGTGCAAAGGCAGCATGGCTGCCTTCAGATGGATGGGTAATATAGGAACCACACTCCTTGGTCAGGAATCCTTCCCCCAGCCCTGTTCCCGGTGCAATCACTGCAATGCATCCATCGGCGTTTGGTCTCCCTGCGCTGAGGGTGTGCAGATCTTCTTTATCCAGAATCGGAATGGCGTACCCGACCGATTCCAGATCGTTCAAAAGGGCCACTGTGGACCAGTGGAAGATTGACATGAGCTTTGGCCCATCCACCACCCAGGTAAGGTTGGTAATGTGGGCCTTACCATTAACCACTGGTCCGGCCACACCAAAGCAACCTGCAAAGACTGTTTCTTTCATGTCGCGCAGGAATTCCGTTACCATGGCCTCAAAAGTATCATATTGCAAGCTGGAATAGGTTTTTTCCTTAAGTGGTTTACGAGGTCCGGTCTCTGTGGCAAACAGAGCCAGGATGGTCTTCGTCCCGCCGATATCGCCGACCAGTATGTTCATGGTTAGGCCCATCCCATGGCTGAAAGCTGTTCAGACGGGAAAGCTCCCGTGCCGAGCTCGACTGCCTGTAAGCCCATTTCAGCAACGTGATCCAGCATCGTCTCAAAGGGCATATTTTGGAATAAAGCAGTGATCACTCCAAGTTTCATTGATGTATTCTCCTAATTTCTTGCACGAATCGTTGTATTCTATCTGAAAATTATACAAAAACCGCATTTTGAGAGATTGCAGCGAAGCCGCACACTCTCAAAATGGGAACTTCTCCTGAGTTTTAGGATAGATTCTTAATCCAGATGGACAACATCGCCGCTCAGGGCAGAATTATAAATTGATTCCAGAATTATATGCCTGCTCAGGTTTGACGATCAACTCACCCTCCCGGCGAATGGCAATAAACCCGCAGGCGATGATACCAACTCTATTCTTTTGAGCACTTATTCCCAGACCATCAATCCTTTAAACCGGGTCGCTGCCGGAGCATTGGATGATGTAGTAGGCTGTAAGTAAGAAATATACACTAATTTACCCTGTATTTATTGGAAATAATGTATGAATACCGTTATAAAAGCGCGTTAAAATCCCTGGATTTGGATACTTTGGAAGTATAATTCTCCTTTGATAATGGACCCCCCTCACTAAAAGGATGCACCCTGCCTCTTTTCACAGCATGTTGTGGGTTCGAATCTCGCCAGGGGCGCTATCCTCATTTTGCTCTCCACTCACTTTTAGACGTATCCAGACAGGGAGAGCCTGGGAATGATGGATTTGGAGGTGGCATGACTCTCGAACGTTTTGGGATCGTTAAATTCCGTGGACAGGATGTGACCATCCTCGGAGAAGATGTAAAGCCGGGACAGGCTGCACCAGAATTTATTGTCCAAACCCAGGAATGGGTGCCTTTCCACGGGCTGGCGGATACGCAGGGCAAAGTGCGCATTATTGCGGCCTTTCTCTCGGTGGATACGGATACCTGTGATCGCGAGCTGCACCGCTTCAACCAGGAAGCTGCTGCTTTGAGCAAGGATATTGCCATCCTGGTGGTCAGTAATGACCTGCCATTCGCTCAGAAACGCTGGTGCGGAGCCGCCGGGTTGGAACAGCTCTCCGTTCTTTCCGATCACATGACGGGTGAATTCGGGCTCAATTACGGCCTGCTCATCAAGGAAGCTCGTATTCTGCGACGGGCCGTCTTCGTGGTGGATCGGGCCGGGAAGCTGACCTACGTGGCTTATATGCAGGCACTCGGAGAGGAGCCGAATTACTCCGAAGTGCTGGATGCAGCCAGGGCGGCGCTTTAGCAAGGAGAAAGATATGTCTTCATCCCTCAGGAAAGCAGATTCTCGGACGGAAATCTCTTTTTCTGGCTCACGCGCAGTTGGCTGGCAGGTTAGCCTGCATTCCTATGCCTGGAGCCCTCCAACCGACGTTTATGAGACCGAAGCCAATTTTGTGGTGCGGGTGGAAGCAGCCGGCATGCGCGAGTCGGATTTCACGATCAACGCGGAAGATAATTTCCTGGTGATCAGTGGCGTCCGCAGCGAAAGCCCGGAGTGGCGCGCTTATCGCCAGATGGAAATCCGTTTTGGTGAATTCAGCACCGCCATCGAATTGCCGCTGGGCGTGGATGTGAGCAAAACCGAAGCCGATTATAAAGACGGCTTCCTGAATGTGATCCTGCCCAAGCTTAAACCGACCAATATCATTATCAAAGGTTAACTACTTTTTATGTCCGCTTCGCGTTGGTTCACCGGTCACCTGGAAGTTTCCGACTGGTTCCAGGATCCCAATAAATCCATCAAGGACTTGTTGCAGCCGTCCATTTTTACGCGCCTGCAGAAAAAAGATGAGCCGGAGAAGGATCCGGCCAACAGCGGCATCCCGGTTGAAGGGCAACCCGCCAAGTACCCGGAGGTTCTGCCCATCCTGCCGCTGCGCGGCGTGGTGGTCTATCCTCAGACGGCGGTACCGCTGACCATCGGCCAGATGCGTTCGATCAAGCTGGTGGACGAGGTGGCGCTTACACCAGGGAAACTGATCGGACTGGTGGCGGCGCGCAATCCGGATATCGAAGAACCCGGCCCGGCGGACCTGTATGCCATTGGCACTATTGCGACCGTTCATCAATTGTTCCGCGTCCCCGATAACTCCATCCGGTTGCTGGTACAGGGCCTGGCGCGCTTCCGCCTGGGTGAGTTCGTCCAGACTGAACCGTACTTGAAGGCCAATATTGAGGTTATACCGGAGACGGTTGAGACCGGGCTGGATATCGATGCGTTGGCCCGTTCGGCGCGCGACCAGTTCGAGCAAATTTCGGCCCTCACTCCCTCCATCCCGCGCGAACTGGTGGCCTCCATCACCGCGCTCGAAGACCCGCTCCAGACTGCCTATACCATCGCCAATTTCCAGCGGATCGAGCTGCAGGAAGCCCAGACACTGCTCGAACTGGATTCCACCCAGGCCAAGCTGGAAAAATTGGTCGACCTGCTGGTACGGGAGACCGAGGTGTTGAGCCTGGGTGCAAAGATCCAGAACCAGGCCCGTTCGGGGATTGAAAAGGTCCAGCGCGAATATTTCCTGCGCGAGCAGATGAAGGCCATCCAGAAGGAACTGGGCGAAAACGACGAACAGACCATCGATGTGGATGAATTCCGCAAGAAAATCGATGCGGCTAAAATGCCCGATGAAGCTGAAAAGCAGGCCCGCCGGGAGGTGGACCGTCTTTCACGCCTGCCAACTGCCGCAGCCGAATATGGAGTCATCCGTTCTTACCTTGACTGGCTGGTAACATTGCCATGGAGCCAGGGCACGCAGGATAATCTGGATATTGCACATGCCCGCAAGATCCTGGACCAGGACCATTACGGGCTGCAGGACATCAAGGAACGCATTCTGGAATTCCTGGCCGTGCGCAAGCTGCGCCTGGAACGCAAAGATGATAAAGCCGAGGTTTCGAAAGACCTGATCCGGCGCGACCGCGAAGGCGTGATCCTGTGCTTCGTTGGGCCGCCCGGTGTGGGCAAGACCTCCCTGGGTCAGTCCATCGCGCGCGCGATGGAACGCAAGTTCATCCGCATCTCATTGGGCGGCGTGCGCGACGAGGCCGAAATCCGCGGCCACCGCCGTACTTATATCGGCGCCATGCCCGGGCGCATCCTGCAGGCATTGCGCCGGGTTGAATCGCATAACCCTGTTTTCATGCTGGATGAGGTGGATAAGCTGACCATGGATTTCCATGGTGACCCCGCCTCCGCCTTGCTCGAAGTGCTTGACCCCGAACAGAATATTGAATTCCGCGACAACTATCTGGAAGTGGCGTACGATCTCTCGCAAGTTTTCTTCATTACCACAGCTAATACCCTGGAGACCATTCCGGCTCCGCTGCTCGACCGGATGGAGATCATCCAGCTCTCCGGTTACACCGAGGGCGAGAAAGTTGCCATTGCCAAGGGTTATTTGATCCCGCGCCAGATCCGCGAGAATGGCTTGCGTACAGGCGAAGTATCGCTGTCCAATGAGGC
>Ga0182027_10010313_pt1 | contig 13309 bp, 9 predicted proteins | sample 712E1DmetaG_FD_121300 | JGI IMG/M metagenome (GOLD analysis project Ga0182027, IMG submission 121300) | Permafrost microbial communities from Stordalen Mire, Sweden - 712E1D metaG (Illumina Assembly) | ecosystem: Environmental > Terrestrial > Soil > Wetlands > Permafrost | place: Sweden...
AGCGCCGGCGAACCAGCCGCTTCAGGTTACATCGGACTTCGCGCCAGCCGCTCAGGAAGTCTCCCCGCCAGCGGAGGCGGTTTTCTTCTACATTCCGCGCGCCCGACTAATCCTCATGTGCCTGTTAACGCTGGGCGTGTACCAGTTGTTCTGGCAGTACCGCAACTGGCGCTACGTCCAGAAGAGAGATCGCCTCGACATCAGCCCATTCTGGAGGTCGCTGTTCGCGTTCTTCTTTGTCTATTCGCTGCTCAAGGCGATCCGAAAGGACCGAGAGGCTAACCGCCGGTGCCAGGCTACGTTCGCTGCCGGCAGACTCGCGGCCGCTTGGATCATCGCAATGATCATTGCTGACGCTTTGTCCAGGCAGTCCGACACAATGGCCACTGGGCTGGGCATTGGGATCTCCTGTGTTGCCGCCACGTTCTTTCTGCCGGTCCAGGACTTCATCAATGCGGCCAACGAAGCGATGCCTGACCGGCCCCGCTATCACGGCTGGTCGTCCGGGCAGATCATTTTTCTTATCGGAGGCCTCACACTTTGGCCGGTGATGCTCTACGGGCTGCTGGGGGCAACCTGAACCAAGTCGTCATCGAGATGAGATCCCAACCTCCAAGTACGCTCCGGGAATACTTCCTTTGCCACTGGCGAGGGGAACTCCCGTTGGCCCAGGCGTATTGGCTCAACCTCGTGGGCTTCTCACTGCCGCTGGGCTCACTCATCTTCGCCGCAGCCGCGTTCATGCTGCCCTGCGGGCTTGTCCTCACGGCTGCGGTCAGCCTGCTCCTATGTGTCCTTGCTTCCCCTTGGCTCGCATGGCAGTTCGTCGGAGCCTTCCGCGCCGCCGTACGCCACACGCGCAGCGGTGCGTCGGTCGTAGGCGTGGGCCTAGGCTGGCTGGGCCTGGTTCTTGCGGTCGCCGTCCACCTCCTCTTTGCGGATCTGCACACGTTCCCCTGGGCAAGGGAGCAGTGGTCCATGCTCACCGGTGACAAGCAGACGACACCGATGAAGATCGAACTTCTGCCCAATGGACGGGAGGTGGAACTCACGGGCGGATTGCCCGCCGGATGCGCCAGGGAATTCAGCGAATTTCTGGCCAAGGTTCCCTCGGTAACGATCCTGCAGGTGAACAAGGGTGGCGGCCGGATCTACGAGGCACTTGCGATTGCCAAGGTCGTTTCCACCCGCGGGATGACAACCTGCGTCTCGGTGGAATGCGAAAGCGCGGCGACCCTCATTTTCCTCGCCGGCCATGAACGTATCGTGGCCAACGGAGCGAAGGTGGGCTTCCACAGTGGGGCCATGCCAGGTCTCCCTACCGTCCTGTTCCCACAGCTCAACGACGGCTCCCGCAAGGCGATGCTGACCGCCGGAGTGGATCCCGACTTCGTTGCGCGCGCGCTCTCCACGCCCTCAGAAAAGATGTGGTATCCGCCCGTCGAGGAACTGCTGGGTGCGCGGGTCGCCACCGGTACAACCAATGGGGAGCGCTTCGCCATGAGCCGGCTCGTGGCTCGGGAGATCGAGAAAAAGGCCCTGACCGGACTCCTTCCGGGAATGGCATACATCACCAAACTGCGGGAGGCGGCACCGGAGGTCTATAGGGAGATGGAGGCTGGTATTCACGAGGGGATCGACGCCGGTTTGTCGGAAGGTGCCTTGGGTGCCAAGATGCAGGGGATCATGGCCGCGAAGCTCACGGCAGGGATACCATTTGCCTCGGATGAGTCACTTGGGGAGTTGCTCGATCTGTGGATTGCTCTCTTGGAGAGATACAAGGACACACATCCCAAGGAGGCTCTAACGGCGATGGGGATCATGCCATCGGAAACAAATGCACCAGCTGGTAATATCGGGCGAGTGCTGCCCGACTATCCTGTAGCCGAGGAAGGCGCGGCTACGGTCGATGTCATCGCCAGCGCCGCGCCCGGGGTCGCGAAGCAGCTGGATGCGGATACTGCCAAGAGCGATCTAGCGCGGGTGTTCGAGGAGATGAAGCAAAAGGAGCCAGACGATTTTAAGGCCATGCTTGCCTATTATGCCAAGCAGGGAGAACCCAAGGCCACGGCGCACGCGTTCTACACTTTCTATGCGACCATGCGGAGCGAGCTCCCGCGATCGCGACAGGCCAACGTGATCAGATATACGATCAAGCAATGATCAACAGAGCAGCTGTTTCAATCCGTCGCTTTGCTTTCACGCAAACCTCCACCCAACTCGGAACCAAGACTTTCCCTGTGTCCGAGGGCCGAATTGTGGAGGGCCTGCAATAAGCGCACTGTCCTCGTCCCCCGACTCGATAACGAACAATCTGACCTGGGCCTTGGCCTGTGTTTTGCAGCGTAGAAACGCCTTCATCGCCGGGAAAGATAGTGACAGCGGGATCCGGGGAGCCTTAGGCCGTGATCTGCTTCAACCGGCGGTCGCACGTCCCGCACATGTACGCCCCGCCAACCTCAACGGTTCGAACACTTACGTTTGCCAGGTCGTCGTACCCGATGCCTCCGGGCGGGTTGACCCAAAAAACCACGTATGGAAATTCGTCAGGGCAGGAAACCCCGTGGCGGGCCTCCTGGAATTCAGCCGAATCTACGGGCTCGCCAACCTGGTGGGAGCGCCGCACCGCGAGTACCGCCCTGAGGAGGTCAATCGGGATGCCAAGGGAAGCATCGAGAGCGGATCCCTGCATCTGGCGGCGTAGCGCCGCTTGTTCCCCACCCTCGGAGTCTATTTCGGTTTCTTCTGCCCGCGCCCCGCCAGCCAAAAAGCGATCAGCCCTCCAAGGAACGCGGGTGTGGCGGTCCCAAGGATCGATGCAATCGGATGCTGCTCGTAGCCGAGATTGTGCGTGTCCATCCGGTAATAACTCATCGCCAGAATGACCAGTCCTACGATCAGTGCAGATGGCAATTGATAGGCCGGTCTGCGTTTCTCTTGCATCGGCGATTTCGGAGGGTTGGGGAAAGGAGGCGGTTCCTCTTCCCTGACCATGGGCTTCCGGCGCGCCCAACTCAGACCGAGCCCGCCCGCTCCAATGATCAATCCAAGGGCGACCAAATGCGCCAGCCACCAGAATGACTCGGGGGTTTTCGGGTGTCGTGGAATCGCCACGACGGTGGAGGGCTGGAAGTGTTTCAGCTCAAATTCGGACATGACATCTGAATCGCTAAGGATCAGCGGGCTCGAAACCTGCCAGCTGTTGAGGACCCAGACCAAGGGGAATCCAGTCTTGATCATGCCGCGGTGCGCATTGGCGAACAGGTAGAATGCCGGACCGAGAATGGACTTGTCCACCTCCATGCGGAACCTCCCGTCGGCGTCGGTCGTGACCATCCTGATCGGGCGCAGTGGCATGGAGGCTGCTTCGGCGATCTGCGCGATGAGTTCATTTCTGTTCGCCACCGCGTCAGCCTTGGTTTCGGTGGAAAGTCGCAGTGCATCTAGGTCCGCCCGTCGCTCGGCGTCGGCAAGATCCCCGGTCAGAGCCCCGAGAATCTTCGCATTTCCCCGGTTGCAGGCGTCAACCAGGTTCTCCGTCGTCGTCAGTTCCTCCTGCGCTTCACTGATCGCCTTCACCATGCTGTTGTCAAATTCGCTCCCCTGGTACAGGGCCACCCGCACGTCTCCAAGCCTCACGCTCTCCCCATCCTTGCCAACGGTGAAAATCTGCCCATCGACCTGGGTGTGCCGCTCGATCTCCTGCTGTGCTTCCCAACGCGCTTCCAAGATTTGATTCCGTACATGAGAAAAGACGTCGTAACTCCAGAGGCCGAGGGCCGCGACACCGATCGCTCCAACCAAGGCTTTTCGTGAGGCACGCTTCATGGTTTAAGGGGTAGTAACGTGGTGAGGCGCCTTTGTCCGGTTGGACGAACATAGTTTTCCATGGAGGCAAAGTCCAGAATTCGTCTTCCGTTCACTCGAGCACAAGCACAGGCACTGGCAGTCCTTTCTTCAGCGCTGCCGTCAGGCGATGGCGTCCCTCGACGCACAATTCCCGTGAAACATCCAGGATGACAGGGCGCTCGATCTTCTTGATCGACTCCACGAGTTCCGAATCGACGGCCGGACCCTCCACGCGCACCTTGGTGGAGAGCAAATAGCGGATGTCCCCCATGGATTTCCTATGGCGCCGCCGGCGTCGCCCACACCGGGGGATCCTTCGGGGGCAGCACGTCACGGCGCGCCGATCGGTTGAACACGATGCGTCCGTCGGCGTCTTTCCGCCCAACAAGCAGTGACTGCAACTGGCCGTTAGTGAATTCGGCAACCTGCAACTGCTGCAGCCGGGCATCATAGGACTTTCCCAGAGCGTGCCCCCCATCAACTCGAACGGCGGAATGCCATGAGCCATCCCTTGGGACGGTTCGGGTCCAATGCTTCACGAGGAGGGCCGGGGCAAACCAGTTGGGCCCCGTAGCAGGTGATCTCATTCCCAGTGCTAAGCTCGCCGAGGGAGCGCTCTTTATCCACCTTTGCTCGTCATTCGTGTCCGTCCAATCCGGGCGGACTTTGGGCATCCGCCTCTCGAATTCGCGCAAGCTCGGGCTTGCCGCGATTTGGCGGATAGCAAACTTTGACGGTTCGAGGTCAATCCCGCCGCCGATCTCCACGATATGCTGGACGCCCAGATCGAGCGAATTGTAGCGGCTGATGTCTGCATCGCATTCCCCTTGCAGCCGCTGATACCGGGCAACGAGTCCATTGTACCGGTCGACCTGGGCGTTATAACTGTCCACATCCTCATCAGAGTCTAAGCGCCGTTTCATTCGATCGACGGCCGACTCGAGATCAACAAGCTGCGCCTTCTGGGTCGCGATCCGGTCCTTAAGGTCTTGCACCCAGGACGGGCGGGGAGCTTCGACTTCGTCCGCCGCGTAGGATGCGAGCCGTTGAAGGTCATCCTTGGTCCGGACGATCTCCTGCACCTTGGCATACTTATGTTCGCTGAACAATCCGTCTGCCGCCGCGGCGAACCGGGCGCGGCTCTCTGGCGATGGGTTGGATTCGCCGCTCAAGTATTTGACCACGTTTGCAGGAGAACGGAACAGCTGCTGCACAGTCTGCTCCAGGACCGGGGTGAGGAAGAACGTCTGGGCCTCGGTGGCGTGCGGCTCCGCTGCCGGATCAGAGGACCTCCAGAGGCAGGTCGCCGCGAGCAACTGGGTCCGTTCGGTCTCCGTCTGGCACGGAGGCAGTTCAACGTTGAGTAGACTATCGCAATCCAGCCAAAAAGGCCCAGCCTTGTGCAGCCAGCTGCACAACCCCATCAGGCGCGCTACGGTGGTCAGTTCCGCGATCTCGGAGTAAGCCTGGGCATACTGTTCGTAGTGCTCGTTAAGATTGTCGATATTGGCCCGGATGCTCGGCGAGAGTGTCTGCTTCTTCTTGCGCGCGAATTCGTCTGGCGAGGAAAAATCGTCCCGGCTCCGCTCCGCGTCGGCGGTGAAGCGGGGATTGATGATGACTGCGTATTCCCAATTCAGGTCCGAATCGATGCCGATGGAGTCCGGGTAATACCAGAAGCGGGTCCCAACCCAGTGGTTGTCCGCGGCCGAAATGCCAGACGCCAATTCCCGTTCTGCCCCCGAGAGAAACGACGGCACGAACCTCCGGGTGTATTTCCGGAAATCCAATGATGAGTCGGGGTCCAGTCCGCTGGTGATCGTTTTGAAGCGCTTGTCTGCCGCCAAGACCACCGAGCCGATCCGGGTGTTTTCGAGAAAGCCGCCGAAATTCACAGTCGTCTTGGTGGGGTCCTTGTTGAGATCGAGGCTGATGAAGGCCTCGTTGTCGCCGGCATGGAAAGCTGCCCTGTAGGCGACAGCTAAATCGGCCAAAGTGACCGGCTCGCCGTGCAATGTTGGCTTTGTCCCCTCGGTGCCGTAGAGAACCAAGCCCTGCCCTTTCTTGAGGGCAGCCCCCTGCAGTTCTGGCCCTTGCTCAAAGAACGCGTTCAGTGCATCGAGATCGATGGCGGTGACGTGGGAGGGGAAGTCATGGGCTTGGAAGGAATACGGCCGCGCGTTGAGCCGCAATTCCGAGCGGGCGTAGTCGTTCTGGTAGGCGTAGACGTCCACGCTCAGGTCGACCAACGCACGACGGCAGAGCAGGCCGAGGCAGTGTCGGATGACTGAGTAGTTACGGTCGTAGGCGATCTGTGGGTCATCCCCTCTGAGAAAGACCTTCGCATGGTTCCCATCGTCGGTGACGATATGGATCCGGCCGCCCTGGAAGATGGCGGCCCAGGCCGGCTGGCTCAGCCCCGGCTCGAAGAAGTCCATCACGCTGTGAAATGCGCGCTGGTCCGGGCCTTCCTCGAATTCGAGCGCTGAGGGCAGTAACTGCGAATAGCGATCGACGAACGGTTGGACCGCAGCACGCTGCCCATCATCGGACAGCGCCAATCCGAGAGTTTGGCCCGTGCGCACGATCGACTTTTTGTCCAGCAGTTCGGCATAGCTGATCGTGATCCATTTTGGGGCGCCGGCCTGCGTGTAGAGTGCGCTGCCGAGCGCGAGCAGCAGGATGAACGCGAACAGCACCGCCGGTACGCGAAGCCCTGGAGGAATACGCTTAAACCAGGCGACCTTGGCCTTGGGTGATGGTGGCGCCGGGTTCCGTGCGACAATTTCCGGAGGCCTCGTAGGGAAACGGATCGCCTTGTGGCAGTTTGGACAATGCACGATCTGTCCCGCAAAGGTGGACGGGGTCTCAAGCACCTGCCTGCAATCAGGGCACCGGAATCTAATCTTTGGGGCCATGGAGTGGCCTGGTGTAGGGGAGGGAACGGCGTGTGTCAGTGCCTTTGTTCACGCAGAAGCCGGACCGTCTCCTCCGTGGCGACGGTGATTCGCGTCACCTGGTGAAAGAACTCCGAGAGGCCCATGAGGAGGACGGCAGCGACAACGCCGCCAACCCCGCCCGCAATGATTGGTCCGTTTGCCTCGACAACGCCGTAGACGATCGCGGCAGCCCCGCCGAGTGCCGCGATGATGGCGAAAGCAGCGTAGGCCTGGCTCAGGGTGGAGCGTTCCATCGACCGTTTCGCCGGTGCGCTGCTGTCGGATTCCTTATTGGAGAGCATCATGGCGGTAGGCGGTGTTAAGCAGAGGTTATACCGGAAAATGGAACGCTACTTCGATTTGTCGTACTCGTACTTCTGCATGTCGTAATCGCCGGGATGGTCGCTGACGGCCCGCTGTTTTGACTGATCGTCGGGGAGCGATCTCATGTAGTCTTTCGCTGCGGCCTGTTTATCGTAGGTGCTCTTCTGCATGTTGTAGTCCTTCGGCCATTTACGCTGGGCGAATTCCTTCACTTCGGCATCGGAGACAGTAGCCATATACCGTTTGGCAGCGACTTGCTCATCGTAGGTGCTTTTCTGCATGTTGTAATCCGCCGGCCATTCGCGTTGGGCAAACGCATTCACTTCAGGATCACTAACCGTAGCCATGTAATGCTTGCCGGCGAGTTGCTCATCGTAGGCACTCTTCTGCATGTTGTAGTCCTTCGGCCACTCCCGCAGGGCGATCCCTTTAACCTCCATATCGGTCACGCGCGACATGTAGCGGGCCCCAGCAATTTGCTCCTCGTAGATGTAGTCCTGCATCCTCTGGTCATTGGGATACTCGTGCAGAGCGATTGCGCGGCACTGGACTTCAATCGATGCGGGTTCTGGCGCAAGCATCCTGTTGCCGAGCCCCGCAAGCGCCGTGAGATTCTGCATGGCTGAGTCATTTCCTTGAGCGGCAGCTTTGCGGTACCACTTCACCGCTGCTGTGATGTCCCTGGCGATGCCCGTGCCATTGGCATACGCTTCGCCAAGGTTGAACTGAGCCTGGTCGTCGCCCTGGATTGCTGCCTTGCGATACCATTTGACAGCTTCAGCGTTGTTCTTGGGGATTCCGTCGCCGCCGGCAAACATCCTACCAAGCTTGTACTGGGCATTTGCGAATCCTTGGTCCGCTGCCTTGCGATACCATTTGACGGCTTCAGCGCTGTCCTTGGGTACGCCGGTGCCCTTGGCGTACATATCGCCGAGTGTTTCATGGACAGAGGCATAGGAGCCCCCGTGATCGGCGTACTTGATAAACCACTTCGCAGCCGTCGCTGGCTCCTTAGGTACACCATTGCCGTATTCATACATCAGGCCGACGTAAAAATAGGCATCGGCGCAACTTTGATCCGCGGCTTTGAGATACCACCTGACGGCCTCAGCCTGGTCTTTGGTCACCCCGTCGCCGTGGTCATACATCCGGCCGAGGTTAATCTGAGCCTCAGCGAAACCTTGGTCTGCCGCTTTGCGATACCACCTGACGGCTTCAGCGCTGTCCTTGGGCACACCCGCGCCACTCTCAAACTTCCCGCCAATGGTGTTTTGAATTTTAGCGTCTCCTTGATCTGCGGCCTTGCGGAACCACTTCGCCGCTTCCCCGCTGTCCTTAGGCACGCCGTCGCCATCCGCATACATACGGGCAAGACGATTCTGATCGGCGGCATTACCTTGCTCCGCAGCGATGCAAAACCATTTCTCTGCTTCCTTAATGTCCTTGGGCACACCACTGCCCTTCGCATACATCCAACCGAGCTGATTCTGAGCGGGGGCATATCCTTGATCCGCGGCCTTGCGGGCCCATTTTGCCGCCACCGTGCTGTCCTTAGGGACTCCCTCGCCCCGGGAATATGCTCGAGCAATCAAAGATTCGCCGATGGCGAAACCTTGATCCGCGGATTTCTTAATCCATTTCACCGCTTCCTTAATGTCCTTGGGTACTATGTTGCCGTCTGCATATAACCACCCAAGGTGACATTGCCCCAATGCGGAACCCTGTTCGGCGGCTTTGCGATACCACTTTGCTGCTTCCTCGTGATCTTCGGGTACTCCAAGGCCGCGGGCATACATCTCTGCTAGGTCATCCATACCTTTGAAGTCGCCTAGTTCGGCGGCCTTGCGGGTCCATTTTTCCGCCTCCTTTAGGTCCCTGAACACGCCATCGCCTTTGACGTACATCCAGAAGAGGGCCATCTGACTCCTGATGTAACCTTGGTCCGCAGCCCTGCGATACCATTTGACCGCGTCTGCCTTGTCGGCAAAAAGTCCCTCGCCATTGGCAAACAGCCAGCCGAGGCGATCTTGAGCATCGGCGTTCCCCTGGTCCGCGGCTACACGGCACCATTTAACTTCTTCCGCGCTGTCCTTGGGCACTCCCTCATCCCTGTAATATGTTCCGTCGAGGAGGGCCTGTGCTCTGGCATCCCCCGTTTCTGCGGCCTTGCGATACCATTTTGCCGCTTGCGTGCTGTCCTTGGGCACTCCCTCTCCGTTGGCATACAGCCATCCAAGACGAACCTGCGCCTGTTCGTGGCCTTGATCCGCGGCCTTTCGGTACCACCTAGCAGCCTCGGCGGCATCCGGCGGCGGTCCGTTGCCATCGCGGTACATCCGGCCAAGGCTGTACTGAGCCCAGGAATCCCCCTGTAGAGCCGCTTTGCGAAGCCACTGTGCCGCTTCCGAACTGTCTTTTGGAATTCCGTCGCCGTTGGCACACATCAGGCCTATCTCGTACTGCGCATCGGCGGAGCCTTGATTCGCCGCTACGCGAAACCATTTAGCGGCCTCGACGCTGTCTTTGGGCACTCCCTCTCCGTTGGCATACATCCAGCCGAGACGGTACTGGGCATCGGCGTTCCCCTGGTCGGCGGCTTTGTGAAACCACTTCGCTGCCTCGGCGGCGTCCATAGCCACTCCGTTGCCGCGGCTATACATGAAACCGAGGTAGTATTGCGCATCGGCGGAGCCTTGATTTGCCGCTTCGCGAAACCATTTGACGGCCTCGACGCTGTCTTTGGGCACTCCCTCGCCGTTGAAATACATCGAGCCAAGAACGTACTGGGCGTCGGCGTTCCCCTGGTCGGCGGCTTTGCGATACCATTTCGCCGCTTCGACGCTGTCCCTGGGCACGCCGTCGCCGTTGCGATACATCTTGCCAAGGTCAGCCATGGCCTTCCCGTTGCCCTGGTCTGCAGCCTTGTGACACGAGGCAAAAGTTTGGGCGTCGCTAATGGCCTTCTCGCCCTCAGGGGAGAGAAGATCTCGATCGAATCCCACAAGTCCTCCTCGGTACCGGATCGTCACCGATTCATCCGTTTGCCCGACAACCTTCCAGTCCTGCAACACCCGGCCATCATTCAATTTCAACGGCTCATTGCCGAGAGCGACAAGCGCTAAGGCATAAAAAGCGAAACCGAGGAAGCCTAGCTTCAGTATCTTCATAACGAGGAGTCAGCGGAAGCGTGCGGATAACCGCGCACCGGCCTGCGGTGTGCGGACGAACCTAGACCGGAAACGCCCGCAAATCGATGAGCAATTATTCGTAGCAAGTACTGCCGGCAACGCATCCTGATATGCTGGACGATGCGCTGCACGGCGGTCCGTTCTGGCGGGCTTCCCCGTCCCTAATACACCTTGATTGTCTTCCCAACCACCACGTCGTCCTGCATCTCTGTCTCAACCACGAAATCCCTCACCGCTCTTCCGTAGTCGTAGGCGAGGTAGGCCTTCCCGCGGATCCGGTAAGCTCCGTACCAGCCCGGGATTTCCTCAGGCTTCTCGGTCTTCACGTCGACAAAGGTCGGACCAGAGCCGTTGGTGTACTCGTACATGAAGTAATGCTCGGCCATGTCCTTGGCTGCGTTGGTCTGCTTCGCCAGCATGGATTCCTTCCCGAGTGAGTCCGACCGAGCCGACATCTTGCCGACCTTCACGGTTTCCTTCGTCTGGGCGTGAGCTTCATCATTGAGGCGGTTCTGCACAGCCAGGGCGGCTTCCGCCTTCTGTCGCCTCGACTCGATTTCTTCAGGTGAGGGCGGACGGGGCTTCCTCACCGCGAGCCCGGCTTGGTACTCGGAGGGAAAAAGCGAGTAGGCGATCGTCTCAATTCCTCCGCTATGCTTCACCATCGCCGACGATTCAAAGAAACCCTTAATCGCCGCGTCATGTAGTACCCGGCCATTGGTGAGGGTCAGCACCGTAAAACTGTCCGGGACCGGCTTAACCGCCAGGGGCGGATCGATGAGGTGCACAACCTCAACCGTCGCCCGCGGAGCCTCGGGCATTGCGGCGGCTGCCGGCTGCATCCTCGCCGGCGCGGCGGCTATCTTCATCTTCACCGCAAACTCCCGTGCGAACTTCTCCGGCCAATTGGCATTGCCAAATTCCGCTCGCCTGGCCGGGTCGCTCAGCGCCCGCTGGACGTACGCATCGAGTGCGAGGCGCTGCATTCCTTCGGGGTCGGCCAAAACGGGATACATCGTCAGGGCGCGCTCCCATGACGATTCGACGACCTGTGTATACAAAGCGGCAAGGTTTTCGGTAGCCGGCAGATTTCCCCTAATTGCCGCGGCCTGAAGGCTTCGGTAATAGAGGGATCTCTTGGCGTCGTTGTCCTCCTTCGCCTCTTCAATCTGCCGATCCAGCTCCGCCTTCTCTTCATCGAGCGCTTTTTGGTCAGCTGCCGCCTCCCGGCCTTCCTGTTCCTGCTGCAGATGCTGGACTACCGTCAGCGCCTGCAGCGCCAGCGACCTCGCTTCCGCCGCGTTGGCATTGGCGTATTGCGCCCGGTATTGTGCGTCCTGATTATAAGCATCGTTGTTCTGGGCAAACGTGTTCCCGGGAAAAATCACTGCCAAGGTCATGACAGCCACTCGTAAACTCATGACAACAATTGTAATCAATATGCAACAGCGACGCGAGAAAGAAATACCGATGGCCTTCTCCTATTTAACTCTCTGCTTCAGCAGGTGATGGAGATCGCGCCGAATTCTGCTTCGGGTTGCAGGACTGGATGTTCACTCGATTACGTTTGGCTAGTATCGGCTAGTTTGTGCTGGGACCGCTCCTATCGCAGCCGGGATTCTGACTCGCGGGTCAAGGTATCTTGGCCGAAGGGTCAATATGCGGTTGGTCGAGATTCGTGCTCGGCCTGGAAAGCCGAACGTCGGCAAACGAATTTGGGCGCTCTGGATGTTGGCGGGCTGATGAATGCGATCGCTCACCGACTATACACAACCGCTAAAGAACCGGGACGGAGCTCGTACTGCTGAGGATCCGGTGGCAGACAGAAGACCATAGCGCGCTGATCCACGGTGACCGTGTGGACTGCGATGCTGAGCCCTTCGACGGTCAGACGAGTGTCTTCACCCGCTGGCAGCTTAGCGCCGTTCAGGATTGCGATTCGTTGGCCACCTGCGGAGGCAAGCCCCGTGAGCTTCAGCAGCGGAAGAGTCAGTTGAGCGTGAACGAAATTCGCCGTCGAGCCCGGCCGATAGGCGGCAGCACGCCGGTCTCCTTCTTCGACGGCACTAAGCGGCATTTCTTTCAGAAGCCTATCTCGGAGCTGGTTGGCCGTCATGTTCGCCACGATGTCTCCAGTCTGTGAGAGCTTAAGCCACTTGTAGGCTTCAGCTGAATCCTGATTGACGAGATAGCCGCTCGCAAAGGCCATTCCCAGCAATAGTCTGGATCGGCCAAGTCCTTTGTCAGCGGCCGAGCTGGCCAGGACGAGAGCCTGGCGCATGCGCGCGCTATTGGATTTAAGATGCGAAGCACGCATTGCCGGATTTGGGAAATTGACCGCGAAGTAGCTCCAGTTAAGCGCCCAGGCGAGTTCGTCCTCCGCTCTGCCGTCACCTTGTGCGACCGCGGCTTCAAGCCACCGATGCCAATCAGCGCCGCCGATTGGGAAATGCTGTGCAAACGCTAATTCCGCGTCCACGTCGCCCGCTTCAGCGGCAGCCTTGAGCTTCGCGAGATCGGGCACGTCTGGTCTCGCCACGGATACGAACACGGCCAAGACAAGAGCGAGAGCCGCCTGAGAGATTCCTGTTCGCATGGTTAGCCCGAATATTTCCTGAAAATTGTATCGCGTACCTTGTAACTATCTGGTAATCAGATAGGTGCAAAAATAAACAACAAGGCTACGCGATGGGAAAAATCAAAGACGGACGACTCACATTCACAAGCTCAAATGGTCGGCAAGTGCAGGCCGACTTTACGGGCGGACAGGTCAGCAGCGACGGTGGGTTGCTGCTGGCGCGCGAGGTGGACCGCAAGCTGGAGTTGATTCGGCGCGTGTCGCGTCGGATCGACGATCAGCGCCAGAGCGGCAAGGTCGTGCATGCCGCCGAGACGATGCTGCGCCAGCGGGTGATGGCGCTGATCGCCGGTTGGGAGGACCTCAACGATGCGCAGACCCTGCGGCAGGATCCGGTGCATCAGGTCGCCGCGGGCACCGACGCGGAGCTG
>Ga0182027_10010314_pt1 | contig 13307 bp, 11 predicted proteins | sample 712E1DmetaG_FD_121300 | JGI IMG/M metagenome (GOLD analysis project Ga0182027, IMG submission 121300) | Permafrost microbial communities from Stordalen Mire, Sweden - 712E1D metaG (Illumina Assembly) | ecosystem: Environmental > Terrestrial > Soil > Wetlands > Permafrost | place: Sweden...
AGCCCTACCCCATCGTTTCCCCACCTGACCGCCCGGGACATCACAGAGATCGACTGCTCGGCGATCTTCTCTCCGTTGACTGTCTTTTGCAGCGTCATTAAAACCAGGGTCCCTGGGTACCAGCGTTCTTCCGTCACCACATACAAGCCGGTCGAGCTGATATCGCGGACCGTGTGCCCCTTGGGTGCAGCGCCGTTCCAGTAGTAAGCAGCCATTTCTGCCTGCTGCTCTCTGGGAGCCTTGCGCGGATCAGGTGACCACCAGCGCTCAAGCCAATTCTTCGGCGGTCGTACTGCCCTTATCCCCGGCTCGATCAGGGTCATCTCGTGCGTTTGGGGCGCATTGCCCTGCTCTTTTTCTGAGCGCGGCCCCAATTCGAGCAGTCCAGGTCCCCCGCTCCAAAGCGGCTGCTCTCTGAGCAAAACCGCGCCTTGCACGTCCTCGAAATCGTCGGGGGGAGCAGTGACCCGTTCAGAAATCCGCTCCAGGCGGACTTCCATCTCTTCGGCTTCGCACAACACCAATTGATCGCCCGTCTGGGATTGCGACGAGTAGATGGAATGGGCGGGAAGAACCAGAACGCTTGCTGCCCGCGGACGCGATGGGCTGGCCATGAACGTGGGATACGATTCGACCGCTTCAATAACCCGGCATTCCTCGTCCAGATAGATCAAGTCCAGCGGAGAGACGAGGCCCGTCATCGGTATGCCATGGAACGGGTTCAGCCACAGGCCTTCCCCTGATCTGAACTCCCGCTCCGCAAGGCGCTCCTCGAGGAGCGCATAGGAGAGTTCCGTGGCTGTGACGTCTAGCCCGAGAAAGCACTCCCGGGTCTGGTTATAGGCGCAATGTGTCCTCGAATCCACCGAAGCTCCTGGCCCGTCCCGTTCAACCGGTTCCGCTTCAATGCTCCCGCCCGGCCATTCAATCCTGTTTGTCATCTGCATAAAGGTTCTCCATTTCCCATTGAATCTGCCTGGGATAAAAAGGGCGCAGCTTACCTGTCCCGCCGTGAGGACGAGTTTCGAGACAGTTGCCATGGTGATGGCAACGTCGCCTTCCGGCAGGAGAATCAGTTGTTTGACGGCGCCTTTCTGGTTCTTCAGCGCCGTCGGTTAAGTCTTTGAATCCCGGTTACTTTACCCGTGTGCGGCGGCGCTGAATTAGAACCACCAGTACAATTACAAAAAGCACAGCTGAAGCTATCCGGATAATTGTTGTACTGTCCATTGCGGTTTCCTTCCTTTGAAAAAATCCTACTTGCGCTTGAAATCTAGCGGAACCTGGAAAGTAACCCCGGAGCCAAGGCGCCGGGTTCCCCGTTCAGCGCAATTGTAGAACCGGCCAGCGGCAACCCATTTGGTTGATGCGCCGCCGCTGAATCCAGGGAACAATCCGTGTTAACTGACCCGAGTCCGGCGGCGCTGAACCAAAACCGCCAAAATGGCTGCAAAAAGCACGCCGGCAACAATCCGGATAATCCATGCACTTTCCATTTCCAACCCTCCTTCCATCAATGATCGAGAAACGTTTTGAAAGACTCCATCATCAAGAGCACCGCGGGGCCCAACACCACCAGGAACAACGCGGGAAAGATGAAAAAAACCAGTGGGAAGACGAGCTTGACCGTGGTCTTTGCAGCCATCTCCTCCACATGCTGAATACGTTGCGCTCTGAGCGTATCGGCGTGTTGGCGCAACGTTTTGGCGACGCTGGTCCCAAATTGCTCCGACTGCACGAGCACCGAAACCAGGTTGCGCAAACTATCAACCGCGGTGCGTTCCGCCAGATGCTTCCAGGCGTCGGCCCGCGCGCGGCCAGCGCGCTGCTCCAGCACCAGAACTCCAAACTCATCGCACAACTCCGGCTGCGCAGTCTTCAGCTCTTCCGCCGTGCGGGCCGTTGCCTGATCCAGGCTGAGTCCGGCCTCGATGCAGATAACCAGAAGGTCGAGGACATCGGGAAGACCGCGCTCCATCTTCTTCTGCCGGTTTGAAATCATCTTTCCGAGCCAGAAATCGGGAGCCAGGAAGCCGAGGCCCAAGCATGACGCATACACAAAGAACGGGCTAAGGTTGGCCAGGCCCGTCACCAGGCAGACCAGGCAAAGCCCGAGCGGAACCAGAACCTTGCATCCGTAGAAGACCTTTACCGCGGATTCATTGCGATGGCCGGCGCGCGTGAGGCGCTGCAGCACAATTCCGATCTCCGCCTGGCTCTTGGGCAGCAGGTGCTCGAAGTGCTCCACCGCGCCACCGATCGAGAATCCCGTCTCGCGGATCGCGTTGATCACGTTTCGCTTCTTGGGGCGCGGATTGATTGCCTCGGCAATCCGCTGAGGCAGGGCTTCGCGATAGAACAGCAGAAGTCCGCTGCTGGCAATCAGCAGGAATGCGGCGCAAAACGCGATGATTACGAGTACCATATGTTCCCTTCAAACTTCCATGTTGACGATCTGGCGAATGATGAAGCCGCCGATCAGCGTCATGCAGCCCGATGTCCACAACAGCTTGATGCCAATATCCCGCGTCCACAGAATGCTCATCATGGTGGGATTCACCGTGAAAAGCGCGATTCCAAGGACCACAGGCAGAAGACTCAGGATCCATCCGGTAAGGCGTCCCTGCGCCGTATGCGTTCTGATCTGACGCTTGAGGCGGAATCGTTCCCGGATAACGTAGGAGGTCTTGTCGAGAACCTCAGCAAGGTTGCCGCCGCTCTCCTTTTGAATCATGATCGCGGTGGCTACGATTCTCAGATCCTGCATCGGCACGCGATCGATCAAGTTCTCGATTGCGGACTTCAGTTCAAGGCCGTAGTTCTGCTCTTCAAAACAGATTCTGAATTCGGCGCCCACCGGGTCGGGAACCTCCCTGCCTACCAGGCCCATGGCGGCAATCAGGCTGTGACCGGCGCGCAGTCCGCTAACCATCAGGTCGAGCGCCTCGGGCAGACCTTCCTCGAACTTTGCAAATCGTTTGCTGCGCATGAACAGCACATAGCCAAAAGGTGCAAAGCCGGCCACCAGGCCGACGCCCAGGGCCGGCAAGGCGGCCGAAAAGCGCAGATCGACAAGCCACGAAGGAACCACAAAGAACACGGCGCTCAACATCAACAGTCTGCCCGCGCTCCAGCTCAGATTGGCTTGATCCAGCGTCTTGCGCAGGTAGGGCGTCAGTTCGAACTGCAGAAGTTTCTTGTTCAACCAGGGAATGCTGCTGACCTGTTCATCCTTGCGGAGGTTCACGACCAGCTCGCGCTCGTGCGGAATTTCAGTCGCGAGCGCCGATTCCAGCCTGTTCTGTACTTCCTTGGCCTTCTGAGAGGGCCCGCCAGAGCTGGCAATCCACGGCATGGCAATGATCGCGAACACGCCGATAAAGACAAGACCTGTGATTAAACCCATCGTCGTTCCCTCCCTTCCTCTTAGTTGACCTGTGTTTCACGTTCGAACAAGCTGGGCGGCAGAATGATGCCCGCAACGCGCAGCTTTTCCAGGAAGCGCGGCCGGATGCGGGTGGGTGTAAAGGTTCCAATCACCTTGCCGTCCGGGCCGATGCCCTTCTTGTTGAATGCGAAGATCTCCTGCATGCTGATCACGTTCTCTTCCATGCCGGTAATCTCTGAAATGCTGGTGACCTTACGTGTGCCGTCGCTCATGCGGGTTGCCTGCACGACAATGGTGAGCGCCGAGGCAATCTGCTGCCTGACCGACTTCTCAGGCAGGTTCATATTGCCCATGGCCACCATGGATTCGAGCCTGGAGATGGCGTCGCGGGGTGTGTTGGCGTGAACGGTGGTCATGGACCCTTCGTGACCGGTGTTCATGGCCTGGAGCATGTCGAACGCTTCTTCGCCGCGGATTTCGCCGATGATGATGCGGTCCGGACGCATACGCAAACAGTTGATGAGCAACTGCCGCTGCTTGATGGCGCCCAGGCCTTCAATATTGGGAGGCCGCGTTTCCAGGCGAACAATGTTCTCCTGCGCCAACCGAAGTTCGGCCGCGTCCTCGATCGTCACCAGCCGCTCGTTGTTGGGAATGTACTGCGACAGAATATTCAAAAATGTGGTTTTACCGGCGCCGGTTCCGCCCGCGATCAGAATGCTGATCCTGGCCTTGACCGCGGCCGAGAGCAACTCCATCATCTCCGCGGAGATGCTGTTCAACTTTACGAGTTGGTTGGCCGCCAGAGGGCCGGTGCCGAAACGGCGGATCGACATCGAAGGGCCGTCGAGAGCCAGCGGCGGAATGATTGCGTTGACACGCGAGCCGTCGGGCAGGCGGGCGTCCACCATTGGCGACGACTCATCCACTCTGCGTCCTACGCGCGACACGATGCGATCGATAATCTGCAACAGGTGCCTGTCGTCGCGGAAGCTGGTATTCACGCGCTGCAGCAGACCGCCTTTTTCAATGAAGACATGGTCCTTGTCGTTGACCAGGATGTCGGAGATTTTGGGATCGCGCAAGAGCGGCTCCAGCGGGCCAAGGCCAAAGACCTCGTCCAGCAGATCGGACTGGATGCGCTCCTGTTCGTCGTAGCTGAGCGGCACCCGCTGGTCCGCCATGATTTCCTTGACGATGCCCAATACCGCCTGGCGCGCCTGGTTGGAGTTGACGCGCGACAGCTTCTCCAGATCCAGTTTCGAGATCAGGGTCTTGTGTATCTCCGCTTTGTAACTTTCCAGGTTCAGCAGTTCCACGTTTTACCTTCCGTCCAGAGATCGTTGCTCATCTTCAAAGCTGTTAACCGAATAACTTGAAACTCTTCTTTTTTACTTCGGCAGGCTGACCGGTGACCGCATTGGCCATCTGCCGGATATGCCGCGAAATGGATGTGTCGCCCAGTACCAGCGGGCTGGCATCAATCTGCATGCGCCTCACCGAGGCATAATCGTTGGGAATCTTCCACTGCGCCGGACGGGTAAGAGCCTTGGTGATGTCCTTCTCTGAAACACCGGTCAAGCGCTGTTCGTACCTGTTGATCACAACTTCGAGATTCGGGCCGCCTTCGCTGAAGAACTGCGAGATAAGGCGATTGGAGTTGCGCAGTTCCGGAATTCCCGCCTGTGTGATCAGGTAGACCGAGGAGGCTTCTTTGAACAGCGCGGTCGCCGTCAGATCCAGTCGTGAGCCCACGTCCACCACCACGTTGTCGAACTCCTGGCGCGCCACTGAGATGAGCTTGTCAACGCTTTCGTTGGAAGGTGTGTAGGGCTGAAATCTTCCCGGAGCCGCAAGTACGGAGATTCCCGAGTCATGTTGGACCAGCAGCTTTTTTAGGAAGCTGCCGTCCAGCCGCTCGCACTGTTCCAGAGCATCGATGGCAGAAAACTCCGCGATGATTCCGAGATTCAGTGCCGCATCTCCCAGGGGAAGATCGAGATCGATCAACAGTGTGGTTTGTTCGGGGTCGCTGGCAAGAGCGACGGCAAAATTGCACGCCACCGTGGTCACGCCAGTGCCACCTTTTGCGCCCATGAAGGTCAGTAGCCTGCCGCTTGTCTTCTTGCGAGCGACGGGAGCAATGTAAACGATGGATCGAAGCGCAGGCTTGCGGGCCGCGGCGCGCACCAGTGACTCCGCCACTACGCCAAGCTCAAGGGGAAGCGTCAGGAACTCCCGCGCTCCGGCGCGCATGCATCGCACCAGCAGATCCGGATTGGGCCTTGCGGAATAGACCATTACTGTCGCCGATCCGTTGGCGCCAATGCTCTCCACCAGCTCCAGGGCATACTCGGGATCGCTGTCCAAGTCGATGATGATTACGTCGTGGTGCAGCTCCAGCAGCCTGGGAACATCGTCAAGGCTGGGAGGATAGGAAGAAAACGCATTCACCTCGCTGCTGGCGCACCTGGCAATCGCAAGGGCCACTTCCTCGCGGCGCAGCTCGTTGGGTCCGATCAGGACAATGGACAGATCGTCGACACTGGGAGACGTAGCCGGCGGGGAAACTAGAAACGGGGAAGAATTGACGCTCACTGATTCACCACTGACGGCCGTGCGCAACTGTCCTTGCGTGTCTATCGGGGATTGATAATTGGTCCGCAAGGTCGACATAGCCTATGTCCTTTTTCTCAACGCGCAAAAAACGAAATCAACGTGCCGATGGCGATCGCCGGTGCGTAAGGCATCTTGCGCCGCTTAGGGTTGCTCAAAGCCATCGCCGGATCGCGAAGGCCGCCACGCTCTTTCCAGCCGAAAGCCAGATTGCTGGCGCCACTGAAAAGTTCTTTCAGAAATCCTCCAAAGGCCGCCCAGCACACGACCATGACTCCCCCCGCCATGCCGGTAATGACCAGTGCGATAAACAACTGGCTGGGGCCGATCCAGGCTCCGATCGCGATACAGAGCTTTACGTCGCCAGCGCCCATGCCGCCCATCCAGAAAAGAAACCCGTAGATCGCCAGGGCAAGGGCCGCGCCTTCAACGCTCTGGAGAATCCCGGGCCACCCGTGCTGCCAGCCCGAAACCACAAACCCCGCAACGAGAAAAGGGAGCACCAGCCAATTTGGAATACGGCGGCTGCGCAGATCCGTAAAGGTCGCCACGGCAAGAACGATAACCATTGGCCACCATGCGAATGAGTGCATCTTGGATACTCCTTTTCCCCGGAATCCGAGGAACACCTGCTTCAAAAGCAATTGTCCAACCAAAGTTTCACGGACAAAAATGCCATGAATTCAGATAGTTAGAGGCGCGCGCACCTCGCCGGTGTACACGGCTGTTTACGAACGGGTCCAGGCGGTGAATCAGGCCGTTTACACCTTCGGCCGCACCGCCCTGGAAGGTCATTTGCGCCACTGCGAGCGATTCTTGGAAAACGATGAGTCAAGGGAGTCAACGACTCGCTACGCGGATAAAAATGCCATAACACAAAGGTGGTATCAGTGTCGTTTTGGAACCGGCGTTGCGCTGAAATGCCTGTTTTCTCATTATCATTTAACAAAATTCGATTCTCCAGAGAGAATCTCCCATATTTAGCTGATAATAAAACACTTATAGGAGTTTTGGCGAAGATTGGCTATGCACTGCCGCAACCCGCTCAAAGCCGTCCCTTAATACCTCTTCAAGTAAATGAATCTTAATCACTTATTACCCATTATGCCTTGAAGAAAAGTGGCTTTTTCGGGCCCTTCCGGGTGTCGGCCGGACGCCATTACCAATGTCATGGTGTCCTAGCACGAAACAGCCATTGGCATAAGAGTGAACCTTGCCGATGATGAACACATAGCACTGTTATTCAGCCGGGAATATGCCGATATAGGCGTGTCCCTAAAAGCGACGGAAAGTTCGCGACTAGATGATCAAGATTGGCTTGTACTCGGAAGACCGGACCTTACGTCCACTTCTTGCCTCGGCTCTCGGAAAAGACTTTGCGGTCCTTCACGAGTCGGATGCGGAAGCGATGAGCGGCCTCGTGTCTGCCCGGGAGTGCGATGTCATCATCGTGGATCTGAATTCCAATCGTGACTCCATGAGGGAGCGCATTGAATTCTCCCGGCAGTTAATCGCCACGAGCGTGCCCCTGGTGGTGATGGCCGACGATGGCCTTCGCTCAACCGCGTTCGAGCTGGTGCGCAACGGAGCCTTCGGCTACTGCCGCCGCCCCCCCTCCATTCGCGATCTCAAAACGATGTTGAGCAGGGCGTGTGAGAACTCCGCGCTCAAGCAGCAGCTCCAGACGGTCCAGCAGCGACTGGAGGAACCGGCAGGCTGCGACCGCCTTATCGGTTCAAGCCCGCAGATGAGGCGCGTCTACCAACTGGTGCGCAGTGTTGCCAGCCTCAACGCATCTGTTCTGATCACCGGCGCAAGCGGCACCGGCAAGGAATTGATTGCGCGCGCAATCCACAATCTCGGTTCACGATCGAGCCGCCCGTTTGTCGCCGTTTCCTGCGGCGCTATTCCTGAAACATTGATTGAAGCCGAGCTCTTTGGCCACGAGAAGGGCGCCTTCACCGGTACGGTCGGCGCACGCGAAGGCTATTTTGAGCAAGCCGCGGACGGCACGCTTTTCCTGGATGAGATTGGCGACCTGAGCCTGTTTACCCAGGTCAAGCTGCTGCGTGTGCTGCAGCAGATGGAGTTCAGCCGCCTGGGCAGCAGCCGCCTGGTTCCTTTGCGGGCGCGCCTGGTCTTCGCCACGCATCGCGACCTGTCTCAGTTGGTCGCGGAAGGAAAGTTCCGCCAGGATCTCTTCTATCGCATCAACGTGATGCGGATCGAATCGCCAAAGCTCCATGAGCATCCAGAGGACATTCCGGCGATCGCATGGCATTTTCTGCACAGGTATTCGCAAAGTTTCCAAAAGCCGATGGACGGCATTGAGCCTCAAGCGCTGGAGATGCTGAAGAGCTATTCGTGGCCTGGAAATGTGCGCGAGCTCGAGAACGTGATGCAGCGGGCCATTATTCTGGCTCCAGGTCAATCGGTTCGTGCGGAAGATCTGACGTTGAACATCCAGGAAGACGACGCGAACGAACTGGACGATGTTGTCGACATTGGCGACTACCAGCCCTCGGGCTCATTCGAACGCCAGATTCACGACTACAAGGTCAGGCTGGCGGTCTCGGCGGTGCGCGAGAACAATGGCAACAAGACGCTCGCAGCGCGCAGCCTTTGCATCTCCAGGGCTTACCTGCATCGCCTGATAAGGCTGGCCGAGCCGGACCAGGTCTTCGAACCGAATCCCAGGGAGTCGGTTACAGCCTAGTACTAGAGATGTAAAAGCGAAGGTTCGGAGGGAGCAGGAGGGTTTCAACCCCCTGAAAAAGGCCAAAACAACTGGGGCCTTTAGGCCGGGTCGGGGCAATCTGAACCAAATACAACGGCGGCCACAAGCCGCGGACATCTGCCTGCCCCGCCCTACGTGTGCTGGTTGTATTCCTGCGTTCCCGCGACCACCAGTCCGCTCTTCTGGCGTCCGTGGATATACCGGCAGCACCAGCTGGTTTGATGGGGCGCCTCCTGAATCGGCGCCAGCAGATCCTTGTAAACGACCTTTCCATAAAGGAAGATCCGCTCTTCCCAGTTCTCGATCCGGCGAAGCTTTTCCTCAGACTTGCAGAGCCCCTTCACATCGTCCCGGCAAAAGGACTTGATCGTGACCATTTCCCCAGGCAGCAGAATGATGGAGATAGGCGGTAGGTCAGGATCTTCAGGGCTGAACTCGGGAATGCCTGGCATTTTAGCCTCATCCGCCGCAATCCTGGTTTCATCCGCCATGCCGACGACGCGGGCGGGACTGCGCCCACGATTCGTGGCAACGACCGTAAACCCGTTTTCAATGCTTGGCGAGGGCACCACGGTGATCAGGACCCACGGCCGCTCCGCGTGAAGGATCACCTGGGTATGCAGCAACGCGGCCTGGGCGCTGTCAGCCGCCGCCAGGGCTGCGGTTTCAACATACTTGCTCTGGCGTTCGATCTTCTTCAGTATGGAGAGCGCCATCATGATTCCGGCATAGCCCAGCAGCGCCAACAGAATATTGGCGCCCCATGCAATGCGATCTTGAAGCGGCCAGGGCGCAGGCGCAGGCGCTTGAGTAGCGATGGAGATGTGGGGCGGCTGATAGTCGCAGGGGCCGCTTTGGCAATCTGTTTTCGCGGCCGGGCCAGATGCCGCAGTTGCGGCTGCCGCTGTTGGCGCCGCAGTCGGACTAGTCGGCGCGGGCTGATTCGTTGCGGGGTGAACGCTGGTCTGCGCGCCAGCCGGCAATTGCCCTTGGGAAACGGCAACTAATAAAGCAAAGACTGCCAAATGCTTCAGGATCATGGCGCAAATGTACCATAATGCGCGCTAAAGCCCACACACCCGAAGTAACCAGGCACCACGCACCACAATAACCACGCAAAAAAACTGCGCGAATATCGGGAAAACCGGCTCGATATTCTGGGAGGATTGGTGGACCTGGTCGGAATCGGATCGATGACCTTCCCGGCAAGCCGGGACGCGCGCTATGTTCGAACCTGAGTGTCTATCGGTTCCTCTATAGAACGATGCCATTTCCATGCTTTTAGCTGCCGCTCACGGCATCGCGCGTCTGACATGCCCTGCTACAGAGCTCACTTCGATGGAGTCGTTGCAGCAGCCTGAGACGTTCGCTTGCCATGAAAATTCAAATGCGATTGCCTTGGCTAGAACCCGCATCGATCTTCCCCGCCCTCATCTTTGCAACCCCTACTTCTTCTGCCCCGGCAGCATCCCCATCAGCTTCCCCATCAATCCCGGCTTCGCCGCCGGAGCCGCGGCACTCGCCTTCTCCTGTTGCGCCGCAGGCTTCTTCTCTCCCGTCTGCTCCTTCCCCTCGCCGCCCTTCGCCGCTCCCGGAGCCGGTGCCGGTGGCCCATCCACCGTCCGCGCGTTCTTGATCACCGGCGCCGCCCCGTCATTCCCACTTTTCACCAGAATCGAAATTCTCCGATTCGACGGATCGTAAGGATTGTTCTTCACGCGCAAAAACTGGTCTGCATACCCGCGCACCTGCGTCACCTGGTCGGACCGCACGCCGCCCTGTTGCAGCAACCGCCGCGCGGAGTTCGCGCGATCCGCCGAGAGCTCCCAGTTGCTGTAATTTGCATCGGTGGAGTACTGCGTCGCATCCGTGTGCCCCTCGATCAGCAGCGAATTCGGCAGCGTCTTTAGTTCGCCAGCCAGCAGGTCCAGCAGCTCCTGTCCGGTTGCACTCGACTGCGGACTGCCGCTCTGGTAAAAAACGCCATTCTTGTCCTCGATCAACTCAATGCGCAGCCCCTCCGCTGTGATCTCGATCTCAATCTGCTTGGAGAGCTTCTCCAGTTCCTTCTTCGCCTTGATCTCCGCTTCCAGCTTGTCTTTCAGCTTTTGCATCTGATCGTTCGCAGCCGCGGTGATCGTTTCACCCGTGCCGCTCATCGTCGTGCCCAACATGCTGCCGGTTCCTTTGGGATCGTTAAAATATCCGGCCACTGCCTGCTTCACTTTGGAACTCGAGCCCATCAGCCACAGCACAATAAACAACGACATCATCGCCGTCACAAAGTCGGCGTATGCCACCTTCCAAGCACCGCCGTGACTCCCGCCGTGACCACTCACCTTCTTGATCACGATGATCGGTTGGCTCTTCGCCGCCATTGCGCTCTTTTTTTCCACTTGCGCTCGCCACCCTTACGCCGCAGCCGCTGATTCAACAGCCTCGACCTTGTTCTTGCAGCTCTTCTCCATCTCGTCGAAGCTGGGACGTACATGGGCTGGAATCGCCCGCCGCGCCATCTCGATTGCAATCAACGGCGCAGAGCCCTTCAGAAACGACAGCACCAGAACCCGAAGAACATGCAAATATTCGTTGTGCTCTTCCGCGGTCTTGCGCATGTTGGAGCTGATAGGACCCACAAAGCCGTAGCACAGCAGAATCCCGAGAAATGTGCCCACCAGCGCCGCCGCCACCTTCTCGCCGATCTCCTCTGGAGGCCCTCCCAGCGCCCCCATCGTTATCACTACGCCCAGAACCGCGGCCACAATCCCAAGCCCCGGCAGCGCATCCGCTACCGTCGACAGCGCGTCGATCGGCTGCATCGCCGCGTGATGATGCACCTCCATATCCAGTTCCATCATCTGGTCCATGTCGAATGGCTCCACGCCGCCGGTGATCGCCGTGCGCAGCGTGTCGCACAGGAAATCCATTGCGTGGTGGTCCTTGAGGAACTCGGGATAGTTCTTGAAGATCGAGCTCTCCTTGGGCTTCTCAACGTCCATCTCCACAGCCAGAAGCCCCTCTTTTCGCACTTTGTTCAAGAACTGGTACATCATCTTGAGCGTGCTCTGGTAGCGCTCCTTGGTGAACGGCGATCCCTTGATCACCCCCCCCAGCCCGGCCGCCACTCCTTTGATAATGTGGAGCGGATTGGCCACCAGCAGCGTGCCCGTTGCCGCGCCCGCGATGATCAAAAGTTCAGCCGGCTGTAACAGGACCATGATGTGGCCCTTCTCCATCAGAAAGCCGCCGATTACCGCCGCAATCACCAGGACTATCCCTATAATGGCAAACATTCCGGCCCCCCAGGCGCGCACGTTATGCAGTTACCGCCCGCATGGATACTGGATTCCATGGCTTTCTGCGCGCGCTCCAGCAACTGCGCCAGCCCGGCGTCGTGATCGTGGCAGGCCTGGACCGCGCCAATGCTCACCGTAAGCGAAATCCGATCGCCCCACCACCTGAAATCCGCCGTCCGCGCCAACACTGCCAGTGCCTGCGCGTGCACGGCCAGCATCTCCTGAGTCCGCTCATGAGAGATGATTAGAAACTCATCGTCGCCCCAGCGTCCCGCTTCCTCGGCAGGCCGTAGCCCCTGCGCTAACGCGTGCTGAACCTTTTCCAGCATCGCTTCGCAGGCACTCAAGCCGTGAGTCTTGCGCATCGCTTGAGCTTGGTCCACGCTGACCCACGACACGCCAAAAGGCAGCCCTCCGCGCTCAAAATCCTCAAACTCAATCTGCAGCCGGTCTTCGAGATCCGCCTGGCTTGCCCCAACCGCCCCGTTCTCGCCCGTAACTCCATGAGGAAGAGCGTCCAGGCTCTCGGCCGGATGAAACACCGCAGCCGTCCCGATCCGTTCACCCAGCGCGTCGCGCAACGCCACGACCCGCGTAATCGCCTGCAACTCGTGACCCTGCTTGTGCAGTGTCCTTACCAGTGCACCGCGGCTCGTCCGCGGCTCCGCATCCCGGTGCAGCTCTCCAAGCAGTAGCCGCTCCGGCGCCAGCGGCTCAAGCGCCTCGGGAATCCCATGCCCCAGCAGTTCCGGCCCCGCGTAGCCCGTCATCGTCTCAGCCACCCGGTTCCAGAACACAACCTCGCCCTCTAAGTCGAACAGCGCAATCCCCGCCGGAAGACTGTGCAGAGCGGATTCAAGCAACTCCGTGAGATCCCTCATCCATGCTCCCTTGAAGCATTTCCTTGCTCAGTTCATCGGCGCAAAATACCCCAACTTCATTGCCCTGTGCCGCAATGCGAATGTTGAAAACTATTCGCGCTTTATTTCGGAAAAGGGGATGATTCGCCATGATCGGGAAGGCGGCTTTTTGCGGGATATTTGCGGGATAGGAGAAGAAGATGAGGCGCCAGATGACGAAGCTCGTGTAACGGCAGGCAAGACCTCCCCGCACACTCCTGCCGGCTCGCTAGCCCCGCACGGCGGGGGCGGCTCGCTGCCTTATCCGAACCGGGGAACATCTCCTGTGCTGACCGGCTGATTTATCTAATTAGTAGCTTCTAACCCACTCCAATATCGACCGCACCGCAATTCCGCTCGGCCCCTTCGCG